>Ga0116230_10007257_pt1 | contig 10935 bp, 11 predicted proteins | sample S1TSphfallax_3_FD_88678 | JGI IMG/M metagenome (GOLD analysis project Ga0116230, IMG submission 88678) | Host-associated microbial communities from peat moss isolated from Minnesota, USA - S1T2_Fd - Sphagnum fallax MG | ecosystem: Host-associated > Plants > Peat moss > Unclassified | place...
TGCAACTGGAGCACTTCAACAAGTCGAACTCGCTTGGCTGGGCCATCACCATGGGCCTGTTCGCCATGCCGGTTGTCTACTCCGACCGCGAATGGAGCCAGATTGTCGGCGAAAGCTATTACATTCAACTGGGCGCGAACGACCGCTTTGGCTGGACCGAACCGGACGGCAAAGTCTATCAGATTGCCGCCAGCAATCTGGAGGTTTTGAAAGAAGAGATTTACCGCGTCTGTTATCTGTCGCAGGTTTCAGGTGAAGCCATCTCCGGCCAGGCGCAATCGGCCTTGAGCAAACAGCTTGAATTCACCGTCACCCAGGAGATGCTGCGCGCCTACGGCAGCATTGTCAAGGATTGCATCGCCAAGGTGCTGGGCTGCATTAGCGCCGCCCGCCAGGACGACGTGCAAATCTATGTGGCCGGCATGGACGAAGTGGACATTAACGAATTTGGGACGGATTTGGATCAGGCCAGCAAGCTTCTGCAATTAAACATTCAGTCGCCTCTGCTGCGCCAGCAAATCTTCCAAAGGCTCGCGCTGAAATATCTGAGCGACGCGAGGCAGGAAATTAAGGATCAGATTGCGCGCGAAATTGAAGCGCAAACCAATTGATGAGACGAGGTTTAAATGTCAGAACAACTTTCAAATGAAAATCAGCCCGTTAGCGGCCGAGATGTCAATCAACAGGATGTAAAAGAAATCGTCAGGCAGGCGATTCACGAATTTGTGCAATCTGAACAGCAAAAAGCCGAGCCCGCCTACAAGGCGGAACTTCAGGATGAGCGCAAACGGCGCGAAAGCCTGGAATCGCGCCTGAACATGCTGGTTGAGGAAAACAAGAAGGCCCGCGCCATGGCCGAGGAGGCCGACCGCAACGCGCAAATCAGAAGTGAGCTTCAGCGGCTGGGCATCAACAAAGTCGACTTGGCCTTCAAGGCAGTCAAAGACGATATCACCCGCTCGGAAGACGGCCGGCTGCAAAGCAAAGGGCCGGAACCCAAGTCATTGCAGGATTACCTCTCGGGATTCGTGCAGGACAATCCGGAACTGCTGCCGGCCCGCATCTCAGGCGGCAGCGGCGCCAAGCCGCCCGTGCGATCGGCCCAGCCCGAAGCGGGCGCAGGAATCGAGCTTGAAAAAATCAAGCCGGGAATGAAGAAAGAAGATCTTGATCAGGTGCGCCAGGAGATTGCGCGGATTGCCCAACAGGCCATCCGGGGCCTCTAGCCTGGCTGGGCTCGTCAAGGATTGCAGCAACGGATCTGGCTCTGCGCAGTTGCGCGCACGGCGGTCCGCAATTTGAACTCAAGCGGCGCTTCGGCGTCGCTATTTTTTTTTAGGAGACTTATGTCGATCATTACTTCCGCCAATTTGGCGAATGCCATTGTCAAGCTGGTTGCCGCTGATGCTTTACCCGCTTTGATGGGCAACCTGGTCATGGGCAACCTGGTGAACCGGGATTATGAACCTGTGCTGGCGCATGCCGGTGACACGGTGAACGTGCCGATTCCTCCGGTGCTGGTGGCCAACAACATCGCCGAGGGCGGCTCCGTTCAGCCGCAGAACCCGAACCTGGGCAATGCGCAGATTGTTCTCAACACCCACGCTGAAGCGACCTTCCAGATTCCGGATGTCACCAAAGCGCTGGCCTTTCCCGAACTGCTGAAGGCCTATATGCAACCCGCCGTTGTTGCCATTGCCTCGCGCGTAGAGAGCGACTTGCTGAGCCTCTACAGCCAGTTCACCGCCAACACTCCGCTGGGCACCGCGGGCACGCCCATCACCGAAGCTGTCATTGATTCGGCTGAAACCGCGCTGTTCACCGCCATGGTGCCGGCCAGTGCCCCCAAGTATCTGGTTGTCGATTCAAACAGCTACTCCGCTATCCGCCAGATTCCGCGCTTCAGTGAATACTACAGCGCCGGCGAAGCTGGTCTGAAGGCTCTGGTGGAAGGCAACGTCGGCAAGATGAAGGACTTCTTTATCTTCCGTTCGCAGTTTGTTCCCACCACCGGCAGCGCCAGCCCCAACACGCATAACCTGGCGTTCACAAAAGATGCCATCGGCCTGGTGGTGCGCCGCCTGCCGCAGCCCCTTCCCGGAACCGGCGCCGTCGCCGAATACGCGGAAATGGGCAACTTCGGAGTGCGCGTGGTGATGAGCTACCAGCCCAACACGCTGGCCCAGCAATTCACTGTCGACATTCTCTACGGCTGCGGCGTTCTGCGCAACAGCTTCGCCGTTCAGGTCAACAGCTAGCATTTACAACTCGCGGAACCTATCCATGGAGGCTGGGTTCCGCGGCAAAACACATTTTAGGAGAAGATCACATGGACGTCAGACAGTACTACCGCAAGTTGAGAGAAGTGGAGTCCGGCATCAAGGAACCTCACGTTCTGGTAACAAGCCTGGAAACCTCCGACGGCGGCAAGCCCGGAATCGTATCTGAAGTGTCGCGCGAACAGGCGGCGAAATTAGTGGTTGAGGGTCGTGTCACGCTCTCCACCGCGGCGGAAGAGAAAGCTTTCTTCGCCAGGCGCGCAGCCGAAAAGAAGGCCTTCGAAAAATCGGAAATGGCCCGACGGGTGCAGGTGACCATCGTGTCGGCGCCTGACGAAAAAGAACCAAAAGCAACGGTTTCCGCGGATTCCGAGACGGGACCAAGAAAGTAACTCCCATGGCACTCTTTACCGACGCGGGGGTCATCACCATTAACGACCTTCTTGAATATGAAGGCACGCTGGTGCAGACCGCCTCCGACTATTCCATCAATGTAGACACAAAAATTGCACTCGCCATGAGCGGGATTGGCGACCGGCTGATGCTGTGGCTGCTCAACATCGGCGCGTCCGATCCTCAGTTTCTCACTCGCCGTCTCATTGGACTTTCAACAGTCGTCGTCACTGATCCTTTGCGTCGGTGGATTGTGTTTGAGTCGCTGAATCGTATATTCGCCGAAGCCTACAACCTTCAGCTCAATACCCGTTTTCAGGGAAAGTGGCAGGAATACCGGCAGGAAGCGAAATCGGCGGCCGATTTTGCCTTTCAATCCGGCATCGGAATCGTTTTCAATCCGCTGCCTGAACCAGCTCTGCCCCTGGTCTCCGTTCAAACAGGCAACTCCGCCGCGGCCGCGCTCTATGTGCAAACAACCTGGGTGGACGGCAAAGGCTGCGAGAGCGCGCCCAGCCCCGTCAATGGCCAGGTGATTCCGGCCGGCTCCACCATTTCAGTGGCCATGGCCGAAGGTTCCGTCGGCGCTCCGGCGGCCGCCGTGGGCTGGAACGTCTACATCGGCGTGGATCAAAGCGCGGCCACCCGCCAGACCTCGACGCCGCAGCAAATTGGTTCCACCTGGCAACTGCCCTCTTCCGGAATCGTCAGCGGCAGCCTGGCCGGACAGGGCCAGATGCCTAACTTCTTCATCCGAACTTCAAAACAGATCTTGCGAGGATAAATGACACCGATTTCTCTATTGGGTCCGCGGAAAGTAGTCGGCCTGCTGACTGCTAACTCGGCTTTGCAAATGGCTGTTAACGCCATTACCGCGCAGACCGGGGTGGTTCTGCCCCCTATCTCAAACAGTCAGATTGTGGTTACATCCATCTCGCCCGACATGGCGGATAAGAACGCGCAGCTCACTTACCCGCGCGTCTGTGTGCAGACCACTCAGGTCAATAACACCCATATGGAGAAGTTTCGGTCTTTCTCAGGAACGCTGTTTGTGGCGGCGGACGTATGGTTCAGCAGCAATCTCATCGCTCTCACGGAAACCGGACTTCATTATTACCTGCAGGGAATTGAATCCATTCTGCAGGCCAACGAAGGCGACTGGGGCGACGGTTTCTATTACTCCGGCTTGTACGATGTGCAGCTTCAAGCCACCAAAGCAGGCGGCTTCGGCTTTCTGGAATCGGCCCGAATCACCGTCTTGCTGGACGTGAATGTCAGCTAAGGAAACAAAATGGCAACCTATATTTCAAGCAATAATAACCGCTTCTATTCGGCCATCGAAGCAGCCTTCGCCCAGGTGCCAGCCATCACCGCCGCTAATCGCCTGCCAGCCGTCGAGCTGGCGGCACATCAGGAGGTGGTGCAATCGCAGCGCCGCGACAAAACCGGCACCAGAACCTTTCTTGGAAACTCGCCGCTGGCTCGCCGCGCCACCGCCTTCAGCTTAAGCACTTATTTAACTTCGTGGGATCCCGCCGTATCGCCCGGCTACGGCCCTCTGCTGCAATCGGCAACCGGCGGCGTCCCTTCTTTGTCCAGCCAGCTTACGGTTTCCTCCATGCTGGACCCGCTCCATCTGGTGACTTCCGCGCCCCACGGTCTGCTGGCCGGAAACGGCATCTCGCAAGGCAGCGAAGTCCGTTTCGTGGCCAGCGTCGTGGACCAGGTCACCGTTCTGTTGAACGCTCCCTTCTCTTCACCGCCGGCCACCGGTGCGCTTCTCGCCCAATGCCTAAGTTATCCGCTGGGTAATCTTCTGCCCAGCGTCAGTCTGTTCGATTACTGGGACCCAGCCACTGCCATCGACCGCATCGTCACAGGCGCAACCGTCGATACCCTGACCATTTCGCTAAATGGCGCGTACCATGAAATGACCTTCGCCGGCCTCGCCTCCGACCTTCTCGATTCACAAAGTTCACAAACCTTCCCCGCGGAACCGGTTCTGGGCAGCTTCGATTACTCCATAGTCTCCGGCAATCTCGGAGAAGCGTGGCTCGGCTTCACCGCTCAGCAGTTATTCACCTTGACCGCCGCCACCATTCAAATCAAGAACAACCTGGTTCCCAGGAATATGGAGTTCGGCAGCATCTATCCGCAATCCATCGCCGCCGGGCCGCGCGATGTGTCACTCAACTTCTCGCTTTACGCCGACGACAGCAGCATGGTGAAAGATCTCTATCTGGCGGCCAAACAGCGCGCGCCCATCTCCATCATGTTTCAGTTAGGCCAACAGCAGGGACAAATGATGGGCGTCTATCTGCCGTCAATAGTGCCGGAGATTCCGCTCTATGACGATAGTGAGCCGCGCCTGGTCTGGGACTTCAAAGCAAACATCGCCCAGGGAACAAACAATGATGAAATTTATCTCGCACTGGCGTAACCGGTTATCCCCGGCACCAAACCACCAAAGCCTGTTATGGCTGGAAAGCGAAACCATCCCCGGTGTTGAGTTCAGCATCCGAAAGATATCGCTCGCCCAGCGAATCGAGTTATCTTCTCGGATCCGCGAGCTAACCCTCCGAAACGAATTCCTGCGCGGCGGAACACCGGCAGACCAGATCGAAGCCCAACTGGCCGATCTTCTCGTCCAGAAACTCTACGTCGAATGGGCAGTCGTTGACCTGAAAGGCCTCCGCATAGATGGCCGGCCGGCATCGCTAAGAGATCTGATCGAACGCGGCCCGGAGTCCCTTGTTCGCGAAATATCCGAAGCCATCATCGCGCATCTGGAACTATCCGACGCCGAAAGAAAAAACTTCTAATCGCATTCCATTTTCACGTCACCTCGCCAGCCGCGTGGAACTGCGATTCCTGTCAGAAAAGCGGCCTGGCGGCGGCTCGCAAATGTGCATGGAAGTCCGCGGGACAGTCTGTCCCAAACAGACGCCGGCGTCCCGTTTGGGCGCGCAAGGGCGTCATTTCCATGGCTTGCCCGAAGTCGGTAATCACGGCCTACAGCCTGGAGATCCTGGAGCGCTTCGGCTATTGGAAAGCCAGCGGCGGCGGATCTCTTCTTAACGAAGAAGCCAGGACCGCGGACGCAATTTTATTTTTGAACGAGCAATGGATAGAGGAGCAGAAAAATGGCTAAATTGAAAAGCACCTTCAGTGCAACCGGCATTCCAAAACTGCCCAGTCTGGGCAGCGGAAGCACGTCTTCGGGAAACCTTCCCAAACCGTCGGCGCCCAAGAATGCTTCCGGGCAAACCCTTTCGGTCCCAAAAGCCGGAACCGTGGCGCAGGCCCTGAACTTTGGCAAATTCCACACCACCGCAACAGCCTCGGCAAGTGGTTCGCAATGGGGCAATTTGCTGGGCGCGGCCACTTCCGGAGGCGCATCCAGCCTGATCAGCGGCGGAATTCTGTCCAGCGGCGCACTCGGCTTCGTTGGCAAGCTTCTCAGCCTCTTCGGAGGAAGCAAATCCGCGCCAGCGGCGCCCACTCCCTTTGTCATGCCGGCGTCCCAGCAGGAAACGCTGAACGTCGGTTCTTCCACCGGTTCCAGTTCCGTTTCGCTCGGCGTTCAAAGCAGCGTCAACGCAGGCGGCGCTAACGGACCGGCTTACCAGGTGAATTCCACACCCAATGACCACGCCACGCAAAGCGCGCAAGTGGTGAGCATTGTTAAACAGGCGTTGCTCACCTCCAGTTCGCTAAACGACGTTATCTCGGAGATATGAAACTATGCTCACTTTCCCTTCGCTCAGCAGCGGCGCGGTGGCGCAATATCCGCTGCCGTTATCGTATACATCGCCGGTTGAAATCATCCGCTTCATCGACGGCACGGACCAGCGCTTCCTCTCGCGCGGAGCGTCCCTTCGCTCCTGGCAGATAAAGCTCTCTTTTGTCAATGAAGACGAGATCAGCCAGCTTGAAAACTTCTTCGAATCGCTGGGAGGCCAGTATTCGCTCTTCGCCTTTCCCGATCCCTATAGCGGAACAATTGTGCCCAACTGCGTGATGGGCGAAACCGCGCTCGTCACTGACTATCTGGCCACGGATCTCTCATCGTCAACCCTCTGGGTGGTGGAAACCAATGGCTAATCTCGCTTTTCCCCAGCTATCCAGCGGAGCCATGGCCCAGTACCCGCTGCGAAAGCGCCGCGTCATCCAATCTTCGGTCAACACCTTTGCCGATGGCAGCATGATCGTCTCCAACATCAACGCCAACACCCAGTTTGTCTGGGAGCTATCCTACACCGATCTGACAAGTGTCGATCAAACCGCGCTCCAGAATCACTTTGTCGCCTGTCAGGGACCGCTGAATCCGTTTATCTTCATAGATCCGACGGATAACATGCTCGGCAACAGCAGTAACTTGACGCTGGGCTCATGGACACCCCAGCCGCTTCTCTCCATAACGGCGGGTGCGCCAGATCCCGAAGGCGGCACATCGGCATTCACGCTGGTAAACGAGAGCCCCGTCGATCAGCAAATCAGCCAGACAATACTCGCGCCCGCCAATTTTCAATATTGCTTCTCGCTCTACGCAATGGCCGCCATTCCGGCATCACTCCGGCTCGGCCTAAGCACACAATCCCAGACTTTCTCCCTCGCCGCCTCTTGGACCCGGCTCATCAACTCGGTCCAGCTTTCCGACACTCAGATGAGCTTCACCGCCGGCATCGTTGTGCCCGCCGCCCAGACAGTTGTCGTCTGGGGACCGCAACTGGAGCCTCAATTGAGCCCCTCACGCTATCGCGCAACGGCTTCAAACGGTGGTGTCTATCAAAATGCCCATCTTCTAGGCAACAGCCTCACGTTCCAGTCCCAGGCACCCGGACTTTTCTCCACAACAATCAGCATAGAAACGACATAACTCTTCGCCATGTCCACTATCAACCAGGTTAAACAGCTCGCCGTAGCCGATACACCTATCCTTTTCTTCCAGTGCGAGATGCCCAGCGGGGACACTTATTACTGGAGTTCTCATGCGATCCTGTTTAACGGTCAGCAATATGCCGCGCGTGTGCTGAAACATAATCTGTTTAGTTTGCAGTTGTCCGCCGACGATGCCATGGACAGCATGTCTCAGCTTTCCATTGTGCTTGGCAATGCCGACGCATATATGTCGGAGCTGGATGCTTCTATCGGTTTCCGCGGCGCCCAGCTTACCGTCTACTTCGCCTTTGTCGATTTGCCCGGCGGCACCGTCACCACCGAATCCACCATGCTCTTTCGCGGCGTCTCCGGCGATCCTCAGGAAGTGACGGAAGAGACGCTGACTCTGAACTTCACTAATAAGCTGAGCTTGCAGCGCGTCGCCCTTCCCGACGTCCGCATTCAGCGCACCTGCCCGTGGAATTTCCCCGCCAGCCTGGCCCAGCGCACGGAAGCCATTGACGGTGGCGAATACGGAAGGTTTTCCAAATATTATCGCTGTGGTTATTCAGCCGACCTGGTGTCCATCGGAGGAGTCGGCAATCTCGACTCCGGTCAGCCATTTACTAGCTGCGATAAGTCAAGGGCCCAATGCATTCAGCGAGGCATGTTCAGCACCGACAGTGCCGGAAACGTCAACAATCGCTATGGCGGGTTCGAGTTTATTCCCACTTCCTACCTGGTTCGCGGCGCAAGCGACAAAACATCCCAGGTATCGGCCATCATCGACAACACCGGCAAAGCCAACGATGCCGTCCCCATCGTCTATGGCACCGGCTGGCTCAAGGCGCCCGTCGTCTTTGGACGCAACGACGGCAATCTGACTCACATGGAGGTTCTGTTGGGTCTGGGCGAGATCTCCGGCGTTCTCAAAGTGGTGGTCAACGATGTCGAGATTCCGCTCTACTCAGCCACCACTAACTCCTCCGCCACCGGCTGGTACACGCCCGTCTCCGATGGCGGCCGCACCGGCGCATTCAACCTCGACTTTGTGGACTCCCATGGAAACCCGCTGGGCGACCCGCAGGGCAGCATGGCCGTCTTGTCGGTAGTGGTTCCCAACGCCATCAGCACCGGCACCAGCACTCCCACCGTTCAAGTGCTGATGACCGGCATGATGGTTGACACTTATGATGCCTCCGGCAACAAGTTAGCTCCCAGCTTCACCAACAATCCTGCCTGGATCGTCATGGATGTCCTGCAAAGAGCCGGATGGGCACCCGCTGATCTCGACCTGAACAGCTTCTATCAGGCTTCCCTCCAATGCGGAACGGTAATTACTACAACCGACATCAATGACAACACCATCTACATCCCGCGCTATGGCTGCAATGCAATTCTGAGCAAGCGGCAAAGCGCCGCAACCGTGGTGCGCGGCATACGCGTGGGCGCCAGTCTCATGCTTCGCTACGGAACAGATGGCCTGCTGGAGCTGCTCCCCGAGGGCACGCTGGCATCCCAGCAAGCCACCCTGCCCGACGGCAGCAATAGCGTGGAACAGCTCTACAACGGCTGGCCCGCCTACGAATTCAGCGACAGTTCCGCGAATTTTTCCGGCATTGCCAAAACCAGCAAAGGCTTATCCACCCTGGTGCTCAGCGCCATGACCATTGCCGAAACCTTCAACCGGGTTTCCGTCGAGTTTCAAGACGAACAGAACGAATACCAGCAGGATTCGCTCTCCGTCGCCAATACCAATGACTCGGATCTCATCGGATTCGAAGTCGCCAGCCAGTCAAACGCCCTCGGTCTGCCCAATTTCAACCAGGCCACGCGCATTCTTCTGCGCCAGTTGGATAAGTCGGTAGCCGGAAACCAATACGTCCAATTTCAGACCAGCTTTCGCGCCTTGAAAGTGCGGCCCGGCGACATCATTACCGTCACTTATCTAAGAGAAGGTTTCGAAAGAACTCCATTTCGCGTGCTGAAGCTGTCACCGTCTCTCAACTACGAAATGGTGACAATCCAGGCACAGATTCACAACGACGATTGGTATAGCGACAGCCTCGCGGTTCTCCAGTTGACCGGCCGCCAGCCCGTCGGAAATCTCGGAGTGCCGCTTCCCTTGATAGGAACCATCGCGCACGATGATAGTTCGGGCAATCTGGAGTATTTTGATTTCGCCTTGAGCGACACCGTCAGCGCGCTGCAAGATGGCTCCGCCATTGTCAGCATCTCCATCGGCTTCACCGTGCCGGCGAAACCATCTTCCACGTCTACCTATATCCCGCTTGTCAGCCTGTCGCCGGCCCTGTCAACCACCGGGGGCGCTTTGGTCGCCGCAAGTTGGTACTACGCAGTGACCGCGGTGGATTCCAGCGGAAATGAGGGATCTCTCTCTTTCACCATTCCCGCGAACTTAAGCCTTGCATTGACGAACACAAATACCGTCACACTAACCGGACTTAGTTTTCCATCCGTTGCTGTCTCCTTCAACGTCTATAGAGGGACTTCGCCACAATCTCTGTATCAAATCTCCAGCGGCAACGCAATCGCCCCATCCTTCACGGACACCGGTTTCGCCGCCCTGCCAATCGGGCCGCCAGATGCCAGCTTTGACCACGCAAACTTCTACTACCGCAACGAATATGCTGGCCCTTTTCAGGCCGACTTAGTCTCGTCAAACACCATTGGCTGTTCCACCATGGGCGCCGTGGTCAATGCCTACACGGGCATGGTGGTCCGCATCTCCGGCGGTCCCGGCATGGGACAGGAGCAATCCATCGTCTCCAACACCGCCACGACGCTCACGGCGCAGACACCCTGGTCCGTGATGCCCACCACCGGCAGCACCTTTGTCATCGCCGAAGCCGCCTGGAAACTCGCCGCTATCTCTTCTTACAGCCCCGCGCAGTTCGACATTTCTTATAACTCAGGCACCGTCATCGAGATCACCGGCCGCGCCGCCAACATTCTGAATCAGGAAAGCAATCCTGCATTAGCTCCCATCACGTCGCTCGCCCTCGGAGGGGTATCCAGCGACGCAGGCCTGCCGGCAACTCCTTACTGCAGCCTGGAAGCGCCCGGCGGCGGAGAACTCACCGTTTTTGGAGTCGGCTTCAACGACCTGACCAACACCGAAACCATCACCAGCGGCACGCTCCAGATCTTCTACTGGAACGAACTCAACACGCCCAGCGAATATTCGCTCGCGCAAGACCTGGACAGTTCCTCCACCGTGGTTTCGGTGGCGACGCCTTCTGATCCATCCACACCCTTCATCGGCCAGTTGATCCAGATCGACGGAGAAATCATGAGCATCAGCGCAAACACAACCGCCAATTCCTATACCGTCATCAGAGGCATCGCTGGCTCCACCGCA
>Ga0116230_10007258_pt1 | contig 10935 bp, 5 predicted proteins | sample S1TSphfallax_3_FD_88678 | JGI IMG/M metagenome (GOLD analysis project Ga0116230, IMG submission 88678) | Host-associated microbial communities from peat moss isolated from Minnesota, USA - S1T2_Fd - Sphagnum fallax MG | ecosystem: Host-associated > Plants > Peat moss > Unclassified | place: USA...
CTGGATGCTCTATTCCACGAGTGGTATCGGCGCTTTCGCCTCGCCGGTAACTCGGACGATGCAGCAGGTAATCCCGCCGCGTAATCACGGCGAAATTTCAAAAACCGTGCCCGTACCAGGATAACCGCCCGAACGCGTGGTTCCCCACAGGTTACCGGCGCCATCCATGATCACCCCGTCTTTAGGATAGTTTCCATCGGACCCTGCCAGTGGTCCAAAAGAATACAGAATCGATTCCTTACCCGAAGGAGTGATCTTGAACACCGCGCCCGTGGCGTCGGTACCGCCCGAACTGCCTGTTCCGTAGAGGTTACCCGTGTTATCCATGATCACACCGGCCATCGGGTACTGTGCATCGGATCCGCCCATCGGTCCGAATGAATAAACCACCGACTCCGCGCCGGCGGCGCTGACCTTGAACACCGTGCCGGTAAAGTTGAGACCCCCAAATTGTGTAGTTCCATAGAGGCTACCGGCGCCATCCATGATCAGACCACCCTGAGGGCTCTGGCCATCATTTTCCCCGACCGGTCCGAACGAATACAAGAACGACTCCTTGCCAGAGGGAGCGATCTTGAACACCGTGCCGTTGCCGTTGGTGCCGCCTGAAGACGTGGTTCCACAGAGATTACCCGCGCTATCCATGATGACGCCCGCGAGAGGCTGAGTGCCATCGGAAGCGCCGGCGGTGCCAAAGGAATAGACGATCGACTCCTTGCCGGAGGAAGTACTGAGCTTGAATACAGTGCCACGGTCATAGGTACCGCCAGTCACTGTGGTTCCGTAAACATTACCAGCGCCATCCATGATCAGGTCCCCTTCGGGACTCTTGCCATCGGTTCCGCTACCGGGTCCGAACGAATACAGTACCGACTCGACGCCGGAGGCGCTGATCTTGAACACCGTGCCGGTATTATTGGTACCACCGTAGGGGGTGATTCCATAGAGGTTGCCGGCGCTATCCATGACCAAACGCGATGCTTCGGGATTCCGCCCATCGTCGCCTGAGGTTGCGAAGGAGTGCAAGACCGACAAGGTGCCGGACGCGCTGAGCTTGAAGACCGTGCCACCGTCGCCAATGGCACCGGCCTGCATGGTGGTGCCATAGAAGTTGCGGTCACCATCCATCAAGAGCCTTGAGTCGGGCATGGCTCCATCGGCGTAAGCAAATCGAAACACAAATGTCTCTGCCCAATTCGCAGGGATGTCATAGGTCGCGCTGACCACGGCCGAATTCACATCGCCGCTTGCGATCGCGATTGCTTTGATCGTTTCCGAACTCTTCACGGCAATCGGACCCGAATACTTCGTGGAACTCAATGTCGGCGTTGTACCGTCGGTCGTGTAGAAAATGCTTGCGTCCGCGGTTGCATCGCTGATCGATACCGTTTGAGTCGTTCCATAGGTGCCGGCCTTCGGCGCGAACACCGGGCTCGCTGCGGTCATTTCGATGGTGTAGACCGCGCTTGCGACGGCCGAGTCGGTGAAACCAGAAGCCACTGCGATTGCCTTGATCGTCTCGCTCTTCGCGACTGCAATGGGTGCCGTATATTTCGTTGATTTCGAGGACGGCGTCGTGCCGTTCGTCGTGTAGTAGATGGTCGCCTTATCCGTTCCGTCGGTGATCGCCACCTTTTGAGCCGTTCCATAGGTGCCGGCTTTTGGCGAAAACGCGGGCGTCGCGGCGGGTACCTCAATGGTGTAGACCGCGCTTGCGACGGCCGAGTCCGTAAACCCCGTGGCCGCGGCGATCGCCTTGATCGTCTCGCTCTTGCTGACTGCAATCGGTCCCGTATATTTCGTCGATTTCGAGGTCGGCGTCGTCCCGTTCGTCGTGTAGTAAATCGTCGCAGCCGCGGTCTTATCGCCGATCGACACCTTCTGAGCCGTCGAATAGGTCCCACCAGTGGGTGAAAAGCTCGGTGTTGCGGTCGCAGCTTGGGGCGCGTCGCCGGCGAGCGCTTGGGTCGCGCCCGCCATCACGAAAAACACCCCGCCAAAAATCGGTAATGCATTGCGGAGAATCGACATCAATTTCATGAGAGCCCCCCTTATCCCGGTCACCCCGGGCTGGTCCGCCTCCTTCAAAATCTCCAGTTTCTGTTCTGCCGTAAATCGTCGATGTTCGCGCTTCGTCATCCACTTCACTCCGTCTGCGGGGCGCCCGCAGCAGCTCGAAGTCTCTCATTTTCAGGCTAGCATTTTGTCCAGAAGTCGCTGAAGCTACACAGGAGCTGCGATAGGCTTGGAAATCACTAGTCTAGGCACAGAATGAATTGGGTCCATCGCTAAAGCCATAGTGCTCTTTTATTTTCATCTTGCCGGCTTCTTTGCGGCATGATATCAGGGCTAGCTTATATACGGGGCGGACTGGATGACCGTCTCATGACATTTTAGCGGCATCGAAACGGAGTGCTGCCATGAGCGTATCGGAACGGGCACCTGTCAACCGCATCAACCCGGATCATCCGAACATCGCAAGACCCCTGGATGGGGGACGTGCGGCGCCACGGCAGCCGTACTTCGTCATGGAATATGTTGCGGGGTTGCCCCGATCTGGGAAGGCCTCCGCTCTGCCGCGCCCGGGTCATTGACGCCGCACGCGGCACAGCGCAGCGATGAGCGGCCTGAAAAATGGCTCACCCTTCCAGCTCCTTCAAGAGAAAGACGCGCGCGCTCTTCCAACTGCGCTTGACGGTCATCGGCGACAATTTTAATACCTCAGCAATCTCTTCGATGGACAAGCCCGCGAAGTAGCGCATCTCGACCACGCGAAACGCCCGGTTGTCGATCCGCTCCAGATGCTCGAGCGCCGCGTGCAGGGCCTCGGCGTTCACGCTTTGGTCCCTGACCCCGGCGTCGACGTGAGAGAGCGTCAAATGACTCTCCCCGGATCCACGCTTCTGCGCATTATGCCTGCGGGCGAAATCGACAATGACGCTACGCATTACCGTCGCGGAATACGCAAAGAATTCCCGTCGATCTTGTAAGGAGGGCAGTTCCTGCTCCGAGAGTCTCAGATACGCCTCGTGCACCAGGCTGGGCGCATCCAAATGGGCTTGCGGGCCGCCGGGCAGCCGAATCCGGGCGAGCCGGGTCAGTTCATCGTAGACCTGCGTGAACAATTCGGAACGGGCCTGCACGTTGCCGGTCCGCAGTTCACCCAGAAGGATCGTGATATTGCCCATGACAGTGCCGAGATTATAGCGCCCCTACCGATTCTCGCGACATTGATCCCGGCGCTAGTACATCGATCAGACTGGCATTCGGACTGCCCCAGCCGGTCACCAGATCGTAACCGCCAACGGCCGAAAGGCTTCTGCCTTACATGGTCCGTTCCGCGGCGAGATTCCGTTTCTCCTTTGCAGCGTCGAGCTATGGGAGAACACGTGAACAGATTCGACCGGCCAAGCCTCGCAACGCGGATCGAGCGGCTTCGCAACAACCGCTGGCTCATCGCCGGCGCCGGCGTGCTCGTCATGATGCTGACGGGCACGCTGTACTCCTGGGCCATTTTTACGCAGCCGCTGATCGCGAGCTTTCACTGGGATCTGCGCGAGTGCACCTGCGCTTACGCCATTGCGAATTTCTGCCTGGCCGCGGTCGGTGCCGTGATCGGCGGATTCTGGCAAGACCGGCGAGGTCCCCGGCGCGTGGCCATCACGGGCATGGCGCTATGGGGTCTCGGTAACATTCTCGCCGGCTGGGGCACGGCGGCCTGGGGAGCGCCCTGGCTGTTCCTCAGTTACGGACTGATCGGTGGCGTGGGCGCCGGCATGGCCTATATCGCGCCCGTCAGCATGGTAACGAAATGGTTCCCCGAGCGGCGCGGCTTCGCCGGCGGCCTCGTCGCCGGTGGCTTCGGTTTGGGTGCGTTCGTCTACAATCAATTGGTACCGCGGCTGCCCAGCTTTCGCGCCGCGGCAAGCCACGCCGGCGATTTGCTGGCCGCAACAGCGTCCGACAGTGGCGTGGGACCGGCGCTGCGCATGGCGCCGGCAGACATCGCAGCCGTCATGCACGCATTCATCGGTTCGGGTTGCGTCTACTTGACCGTCGGCGTGCTCGCGGCCGCGCTGTTTCGCAATCCGCCGACCGTTGCCGGTGCGGCTGCATTCGCCGCCACGACGGCTGCTCAGCAAGGCCTCGCGCCGTCGGCCGTCCTACGCTCGCCGCGGTTCTATCTCTTGTGGCTGCAGCTGTTCGCCAATTCGATCGCCGGCATTACGGTCATTTCCAATGCCGTGTTCATCCTGCAGGATTTGACACAACAGCCGGCGAGCCACCTGGCGCCGTTGTTCGGGCTGGTCAGTATTTGCAACGCGGTCGGTCGACTATTCTGGGGAGCAATGTCCGATCGGATCGGATGTCGCGCAACGTTCGCGCTGATGTTCGTGATCCAGGCGGCGGTTCTATTCCTGCTGCCCGCCGCCCACCATTTGGCGCTCGCCTTAAGCGGCTTTGGCGTCCTCCTCCTCTGCTGCGGCGGCGGCTTTGGCACGATGCCGGCCTATAATGCCGAGACGTTCGGTGCGCGGTTCATGGGCCGCAACTACGCACTGATTCTCACCGCCTGGGGTTTTGCCGGGCTGATCGGGCCGCTGTTGAATGCGCGTGCAAAGGATCTGACCGGCTCGTTTGCCGGGAGCTTGCCACTGGTTGCGAGCGTGCTGCTCGCGTCGGTGCTGTTGCCCTACTTCAGTGCGCGACCCGCTCAGCCCGCCCCGCGTGCGAGTTGTCACATGCCATCAGTGCGGGTCATGCTGATTTCCTACCTTAGGCGTCTTCGAACAATGGCAAGGCCATCATGAAGTTGGATGAAGCAACCTGGGCGCGGATTTTCCCATGGCTCGACAAGGCCCAGGATGTGCCGGCCGCGGAGCTGCCGACGTGGCTCGCGAAACTCGTTGCGGATCAGCCGGACGTGGGCATCCCGCTACGGGACGTGCTGACGCAAGACGGGCTCTCGGACGACGGCGACTTTTTCGCGCCCGCCTTGAATCTCCCGAGCGACCCCCCCTCCCGCGCCGGTCTCACGGTCGGCGCATACCGGATCGACTCGCTGCTCGCCGTCGGCGGCATGGGCGAAGTGTGGCTCGCGCACCGCAGCGATGGGCGGTTCGAGGGTCGATACGCGGTCAAGCTCCTGCACCTCGGCATGCTGGGCGGCAAGGCGCTCGATCGCTTCAAGCGCGAGGGTCGCTTGTTGGCGCGGCTCACGCATCCACATATCGCGCGGCTCATCGATGCGGGCGCGACACCGGAAGGGCAACCCTTTCTCGTGCTGGAGTACATCGAAGGCGAGCACATCGACCGATTTTGCGAAGCGCGCGCGCTGTCGACGCAGTCCCGCGTGCGCTTGTTCTTGGACGTCCTCGCCGCCGTCGCGCACGCTCATACGAGCCTGGTCATCCATCGCGACATTAAGCCCTCGAACGTTTTGGTCACCGCCGACGCCACGGTCAAGCTGTTGGATTTCGGAATCGCCAAACTCGCCGGTCCCGATTGGACCTCTGAGGAGCGGGGACAATTGACGCGTATCGAGGAGGTCGCGATGACGCCCGACTACGCCGCCCCGGAACAGATTCTCCACGAACCGCTCTCGACGGCCACGGACGTATATCAACTTGGCGTCCTGCTCCATGTTTTGCTGGCGGGACGCCTGCCGCTGGGTAACAAGGCGGCCACGCGATCGGCCCAGGTGCGCGCCGCCGTCGGCGAGAGCTCGGTGCGCATGTCGGAGGCGACCGGCGGCAGCCTGCGTAAAGCGCTGCGCGGCGATCTGGACGCGATCGTCGAAAAAGCGTTGCGCACACGCCCACATGACCGCTACCCGACCGCGGCCGCCTTGGCCGCGGATCTTGAGCGCTATTTGGAACATGAGCCCGTTTCGGCCCGCGCCGGTATCTTTGCGTACCGAGCTAGAAAATTCGTGCGCCGTTATCGCACTGCCGTCCTCGGCGTTGGCTCGGCACTCGCCTGCTTGACGGTCGCGACCGTCGTGTCGCTCAATCAAACCCACCGAATCGGACTCGAGCGCGACCGCGCCGATCAGCTTACTAGTTTCATGATGCAGATGTTCGAGGTAGCGGATCCCAGCGAGGCCCGCGGCAACACGGTGACAGCGCGGGAGATCCTGGACAACTCCGCCCGGCAGATCGAGAACTACGCTCACCTGGATCCTGGCGTGCAATCGGACCTTCTCCAGGTCATGGCGGGTACCTATGCAAATCTCGGTCTCTACGCCCGCGCGCACAGCCTCGCGCAGGCCGCTCTCGAGGGTCGCCGCAGGTTGCTGGGACCCGAGGACCCGAAAACCATCGAGTCGCTGCTGCAGATCGCCAATATCCTGATGTTGCAGGGACACGTTGCCGAGGGCGAGGCGGCGCTGGAAAATACGCTGTCGCTATCGCTGCGGGTCCAAGGTCCGCGCAAACTACTCACCCTACAGACCGAGGGTGCGCTGGCTGCCGCGCTCGCAACCAAAGGCGAGTATCAGGAATCAGAGAAACTGGCGCGAGCGACGGTTGCGACCGAAACTGAGGTGCTGGGTCCCCGCCACGTTCTCACGCTTGATACCACGAGACAGCTCGCCAGCGTCCTGCGGCAGGAGAATCGCTTCGCCGAGGCGGAGGCCCTTTATCGGCAGACGGTCTCGCTGCAGCGTGACGTTCTGGGAGCCGATCATCCGGATACGATCAAGACCGCGTTCGCCCTCGCGCGCATGCTGACCTTACAAAGCCGGTATTCAGAGGCCGAGGGCATCTATCGAGACGTGTTGGCCACACGGCGTCGGGTACTCGGGGAAGAGCATCCCGAAACCGCCAATACCATGACGGAACTCGCGAACGAACTGGTGCATATTCGCGGCCGGTTCAAGGAAGCCGAGGAACTGTATCGCACGGCACTCGCAATCGAATTGCGCCAAGTGGGTCCGGAGAGCCGATTCACCACGCGCAGCGAGGAGGGATTGGGCAATCTGCTCAGCGAAGAGGAACGCTATGCCGAGGCCGAGCCTTTGTTTCGCGAAGTCCTGCGCGTGCGCTTGAAGCTGCTTGGGCCCGACCAAACCGATACCCTGTTGACGCAACGAAATCTGGGTTGCCTTTTGGTCGGCCAAGGGCGCCTCCAGGAGGCAGAGCAGCTGTTTCGAACGACGCTCGAGCGCGATCTGCGAGTCCTTTCACCGGACGATCGCGACGTCTTTGGTGTGAAATTCATGCTTGCGGAAACGCTGCTGCGAGAGCATCAACCGCAAAAGGCAGAACTTTTCGCACGACAGGCCTTCGAGGGGCAATTGCGGACCCTGGGCGCGCAGAATTCGGAAACCTACCAGGGACTAAACCGCCTCGGTCGCTCGCTCGCCGCCCTTGGGCGTTACGCCGAGGCGCAGGCGCTGTACCGCAATACGATCGCCCAGAGCGCTGTGCTGCCGAAGTCCGATCCCGCGCGGCACTGGTATGACTTCGGGGTTATGGCGGCGCAATCCGGGCACGTCGACGACGCCTTCGAGTATTTGACGCAGGCGGCCGCTTTGGGTTTCACGGACGTCGACACGCTGACGAACGACACGGACCTCGCCTCCTTACGCCGGGATGCGCGTTTTGCAAAGCTGGTGCTGGCGGTGCGCAGTGGCGCCGGCTCGGCTTCGGCCACGCTTCGACGTCCGGCCGGCTGACTTCGCTCCCATCGACGCACCGTACGGACCTCGTAGCGGCAGGCCATGCCGCCCTATCGGGAGCATCCGCCGGGTTCGCGCTGCGCGCTGGTGCCGGCGGCATACAGATCGGACAACCCCATCGGGGCCTTGAGTGACATTTTGACATTCGGTCATCACGCGATGAGCCTTTTCGCCGCTGTTATCCGTTATAGACGTGTGTTCTGAAATAAACCGGGTAGCTGAACTCGTTTCGCTACTCAACACTGAAGGAGCCTTCTAATGACCTCTACAAAGCAATCACTGGCGATGACCATCACGGCTTTACTCGGAATCACCGGACTCGCGCAGGCAGCGCCGCCGGATATCGTGCAATCGGACGGAGCCAACAACACTGCCATGGGATCCGGTGCGGGCGAGAGCATCAACACCGGTAGCAACAATACCGCGGCGGGCATCTTTGTGCTCGACGTTGACACTAGCGGCTCGCTGAATTCCGGCTTCGGAAGCCTGGCTCTTTACCACAACACCACCGGCAGCAACAACACGGCCGTTGGCGCAGACGCCCTGGTGTCCAATACCGTGAATAACGACAACACGGGCGTCGGTTCGGGAGCGCTGTACTACAACACGAGCAGTGATAATTCGGCGGTCGGGTTTCATGCGCTGTACAGCAACTTCAACGGCTACCAAAACACGGCACTGGGCAGCGTCGCACTCGCCTCCAATTCGAGCGGCAGCGAGAGTGTCGCCGTGGGATTCCAGTCGCTGGCGATGAACGAAGAGGGCCACAACAACACGGCTGTCGGCCACAATTCCATGCTGCACAACGTCAGTGGAACTCAGAACACCGCGGTGGGCAGCGAAGTATTATCCGCGAACCAGTCCGGCATCAACAACGTCGCCATTGGCTTCAATTCGATGCTCGATAATGTCGGTGGCGGCAACAATACGGCCTTGGGCGTGGCGTCCCTGCAGCAAGGCAATGCCACTGCTAACACTGCAGTAGGCTATGCTTCACTCTACAGTGCGACCGAAGGGTCGTTGAACGTGGGGGTCGGCTACGAGGCGCTGTACAGCGGTACGACGGGGGCGGGCAATGTCGGCATCGGCAGCGGCGCGCTCTATTCGAACGTCACCGGCGACGAAAACGTGGCACTCGGAAACTCCGCCGGCTATAACGTCACGGGCTCGTTCAACATCGAGATCGGCAGTGCAGGCGAGTCCGCCGATCATAATGTGATCCGCATCGGCACCCCAGGCACGCAGACGGCGGCGTATATCGCCGGCATCAGCACCACCCATTTGACGGGCGCGGCGGTGTACGTGAATTCCAGCGGACAGCTGGGGGTCCTCGCGTCCTCGGAGCGCTACAAGACGGCAATCACGACGATGAGCGACAACTCGGCGAAACTCGAGGCGCTGCGTCCGGTCACGTTTCATTTGAAGAACGAGCCTCGAGGCGCGCTGCAGTACGGCCTGATCGCCGAAGAGGTCGACAAGGTCTATCCGGACCTGGTGATCAGGGACGAAACCGGCAAGATCCAAGGTGTGCGCTACGATGAACTTGCGCCCATTCTGCTGAAGGAAGTGCAGCAACAGCGACGGGCTTTGCAAACCGAGCGTGCCGAGAGAAAGCGGGATCAGGAGGCCATCGCAAAGCAGCTCGACGCCGTGTTGAGACAAAACGAAGCCATGCAGACGGCCTTGCTGAAGCTGCAAACGCCGAGCGAACGGCTTGCCATGCGATAGCGCTGCAAGGGTCGACCTCGCGTGTCGGCCGGATGCCCCTGCAAGGGCCATCCGGCCGTATTTGATGAGCATGATGGTTTTCGCGTTTCAGTGCGGCGGCTTTGATACCGATGGACTCCATCGGCCGCACGTAGGTGCCGAAGCGGCATGACTTAAGGTTCCGCGCGGGCCCGGACCCCGTCGTACCGGGCAAGCGATGGCCGAAGCGCGCTTACGCAGATACCTACGTCAATACCTTCGTGAGTTTCATCGATGGTGAATTGGCCACGTAAAGTTTTGGTACACAGGGCAACGCTGTCAACTCTGGCAGCTGGACTTTGATTGGCGGCATTACCGAGCCTGACTAGGCGGGTTTGGTTCTGCTCCCGTTGTCGAAACCTTCAGCCTGCTAGGTACTGGCCTGACCTCGGTGAATCAGCTGATGATTGAATCCACACGAACCCTCGGGGTCCGTCATACCCCCTCGCCCTACCCGGGTCCAGTTCTATCCGTCAAGTCCCACAGGGGCCTGTAGCCGCTGGGACGTTTACGGTCCATGCGCCGCAGCCAATAGCGTCGCCCACAGGGAGACGCTCACGTCTGACTTTTTGGCTCAATAACCGTTCGGTCCGAACCGCCAGCGCCGAGCAAGTCCGGCAGCCGATCTTCACCGACGGATTGGATCAATGGCGCCACTACGAGCCGTGGCTTGATGCGTTGAAGGCGGCTTTAGTGGAAAGTTCTCCTCCCTCTGCATAAGAAGACAAAACGTATTGACGATAGTCCCGACGGGTCTACACCCCAGCAATAGAAACGGTTTGAGATCTTAGTTCGCCGTTGACACTTCTCCACATAAACCCGCTAGAACGGTTGGCGCATTTGCCGCACTATAGCCGCCACGCGTTTGTTGCCTCGTCTGGCCCACCGACTGTATCAGCCACAGTCTGTGACGCGAATGCCGCGTAGCTTTATATAGGGTTAACGCATCGAAGCCCGTCGAATCAGCCCGCTGGAGGCAGAACTATCGAATGAGTCAAGTTTCATTTGCCATCAAGGCCACTCTCCGCGGAATCCCCCTTGCACTGGCCACAACGATTGCCGTGGCTGCGCTACGACCCGCTTCCGCCGCCTCCGCCGGGCCGAGCCCATCGACCGCGCAAGCAGCGGCCGCAGCGCCGGGCGCTGATCCGGAGGCGGAGCAGCCATTGGACGAGATCGTCGTCGAAGCCGCTGTGCCTGGGGCCGTGATTGGTGATATTCCACCCGAAAACCGACTCAATCCGGCCCAGATTGCCGCCTATGGCGACAGCACGATCAACGATCTGCTCAACGACATTGCTCAGCAAACACAAAGCGATCAGGGTCGAGGCAACACCGCGCCGATTATCCTAGTCAATGGGAAGCGGGTGTCGGGCGTTAACGAAGTGGGGGACCTTCCGACCGAATCGATCCTGCGCGTTGATATTCTGCCCGAGGAGGTGGCGTTGCGGTATGGGTACGGCGCCCAGCAGAAGGTGGTCAACATCATTCTGCGACGACGTTTCCGC
>Ga0116230_10007261_pt1 | contig 10934 bp, 12 predicted proteins | sample S1TSphfallax_3_FD_88678 | JGI IMG/M metagenome (GOLD analysis project Ga0116230, IMG submission 88678) | Host-associated microbial communities from peat moss isolated from Minnesota, USA - S1T2_Fd - Sphagnum fallax MG | ecosystem: Host-associated > Plants > Peat moss > Unclassified | place...
AAACCCACGAGATAAATTCCCGGAGTGCGCTTCAACTTTAGTGTCATTTGGAAGTCAGGCTAAAAGGCGGCACGGGGAGTCTTCGAAAAAAGGCATTTCAATTGCGTTTTAGTATATCGCCAAGCTTCGCCGCCAGAAGCGAACCGCTGATAATGGAGGCATGGGTTTGCAGCTTGTTCCGTTGTTTCCGCTGCCGCTGGTGCTTCTGCCAGCCATGCCGCTTCCACTGCATATTTTTGAAGACCGATACAAGGAAATGATGGGGGAAATTATTGCCGTGTCCGAGGCGGGGGGCGCTGAATCTGAGTTTGGGGTCGTGCTGGCGAAAGATGAGGGGATCATCAATATCGGCTGCACGGCCAGTGTGCAAAAGGTGATGCGCCGTTATGACGATGGGCGGATGGATTTGCTGGCCCTGGGACAGCGGCGTTTTCGGATTTTGGGAATTAATGAGGACCGGGCTTACCTGCGCGCGGAAGTGGAGTTCTTTGAAGATGTGGATTTGACCGAGGTGCCGATGGATTTGAAGGCGCGCGCGGCCGTGGCTCACCGGCGGTTGCTGGCGCTGGAAGGGCGCGAGGCGGAGGCGGGTTCGACGACCCGGCTGAGCTTTCGAATTGCGTGCCTGCTGGATGATGTCGATAAGCGGCAGATGGTTCTGGCGCTGAGGTCGGAGGTGGAACGTCTGGAGTTTCTGGTGAAGGCCGTGCCGGAATATGTGGTGAAGCAGGAGCGGATTACGCTGGCCAAGCGGGTGGCGCCTTTGAACGGGCATGCGAAGAAGCTAGGGAGCGGGGATGATCATTAGGGAACGGCAGTCTTTGATTTTTGACGCCGACGACACGCTTTGGGAAAACAATATCTATTTTGAAGAGGCGTTTGACCGGTTTTGCGAGTATTTGAACCATTCGTCATTGACGCCGCAGCAGGTGCGCGCGGTGCTGGATGAAATTGAAGCGGCGAACGCGAAGATTCATGGCTATGGGTCGAAAAATTTTGCTCTCAATTTGCAACAGTGTTTGCGGCATTTAGCGGAGCGGCAGGTGGGTGAAGCGGATTTGCAGACAGTAGACGAGTTCGCACATGCGATTTTGCGGAAGCCGATGGAATTGATTGAAGGTGTTGCCGAAACGGTCGCGAAGCTGTCGGAGCGGCACACTCTGACGATTTTCACCAAGGGCGACAAGGACGAGCAGCAGATTAAAGTGGACCGGTCGGGGCTGGGGAAATATTTTCGGCATGCGGAGATTGTGAAGGAAAAGAATCGCGAGGCTTATTTGAAGCTGGCTGAGGATCAGGGGTTTGATCATCAGCATACGTGGATGATTGGAAATTCGCCCAAGTCGGATATCAACCCGGCTTTGGCGGCCGGGTTGAACGCTGTTTACGTGCCGCATGCGCGGACCTGGAGTTTGGAGAAGGAAGAGGTGCCTGAGGGGCATCCCCGGCTGTTGCGGGTGGGCAAGATTTCGGAGTTACTGGAGTATTTTGGGTAGCGGCTAGTTCCGAATATCTTCGGAGTTCAGGCTAATCGCTGTAAAAAAGATACTTGCGCCACTGGTCGTCGCTGCGTCCCAGCAATCGCATTAAATGGCGGCTGGTGTGCAGGCTGAAAGGTCGCGGCGGGCGAGAGAGCTTCATACCCGCTTCCTCCGGCGTGCGGTTGCCTTTCCGGTTATTGCAGCGATGGCAGCAGGCCACCAGATTTTCCCATGTCGTTTCGCCGGAGCGGGAACGCGGGATCACATGGTCGAGTGTCATTTCACCCGCAGGCAGGCTCTTGTGGCAATACTGGCAGGTGTAGCGGTCACGCATCAGAATATTCTTGCGCGAGAGAGCACGTGTCTGGTGCGGAATGCGGCGGTATTCCAGCAGCCGAATCACAGATGGCACACTCAGACAGCGCTTGGCGGAATGGATCTGCGAGGGAGCAATCTCCTCCGCCGAAGCGACACCCTTCAAAATCAGCACCAGTGCGCGCCGGGCCGCGCAAATATTGATCGGCTCATAACTGGCATTCAAAACCAGCACCGGCCGGTGCAAACGATCTGTAGTTGCCATTGGATACGCTCTCCCAAGCTTCCGCGCGGACCCTCGTCCCGTAAGGGAGCAAAGACCGTTGCGGCAAATTTGTTACTTCGCTCCCGCGCCCGCGGACGCTGAAGCAGAACCCGTATCGAAACCCTCGCTGCGCCAACTGGCAAGCTGCCGCCGGCCGCGGTCGCCGGGCATGAAAGCCCGGTTATCCACTCTGGCAAGGGTGAGCGCCGTCACGCGCGCCGCACCGCTGGCCTTTAAGGCGGCGGCGGCGGCACGCAGAGTAGCACCCGTGGTAAAAACGTCGTCAATCAGCAGCACACGTTTGCCGGCGATTTCGGCAGGCCGCTTCACAATCAAAGAGTCCTTCAGGTTTTCCTGACGCTGTTTTTCGTTGAGACCGGCCTGCGCTTTGGTATAGCGAGTGCGGCGGAGATTATGCGAAAGCTTTAAACCATAGCGCCGTGCCACCGGCCGGGCAAGGAGTTCCGCCTGGTTGAAGCCGCGCTCCCAGCGCTTGCGCCAGTGGATGGGCATAGGCATAATCACGTCGAAATTTTCGCCGAAGGGGAGGCTTTGCAGAAAAAACCGCGACAGCGGACCGGCCAGACTTTCTACTTTTGAGTATTTGAAGAGCTGAATGAGCTTCTGGAGGGGACCGTCATAACTGCCGAAAGAGTATGCGGCATCGAAATTCGCCCGGCTCTTTCGGCAGGTAATACAGAGGTCGTGCTCATCCAGCGGATAAGAATCCACGAAAGGAGTCCGGCAAACGCGGCAGAAGTATTCAAGCTGAAGCGGTTGAGGAGAGGAGAGGCAGGAGTGACAGACAGGAACTCGCGAGAAGGTGGTAAGAGGCATTTCACACAGACGGCAATCGTCCGGGAAAACCGAATTGAGCACAAAAGAAGCCAGAGCTTCCGAGCGAGAAGCTAGCCGCGACCAGTGGCTGCGAGGTGATATGGCTGTGCCGATGTCAGAACTAGGGAAGTCACACCCCCACTAAACCAGAATTGTACATCATACGGATTCTAAGTGCGGGAAGTCCTGCTAAAGTTGCGGGAAGAAATAGCCGATTTCAGATTAGATGGACGGCCAAAAGGCGAATCCCGCTGGCGCCAAAGTTGGTTTTAGAGTTTGGATTTTGTCGAAAAGGCATTTACTATGAATTCGTTGCGATTTCTCCTTGTGCATCGCAGTCCGGCGCAGTCCGAACAGATTGCAGCACTATTAGCGCGGGCAAACCACTCGGTGCTGCCTGCATCGGGATTGGCGGAGGCGGCAGATGCTCTTACGGTGGAGCGGTTCGACGCAGTTCTGCTGGCATCTGAGTTCCACTCGCGCGAACTGCGCGAATTTAGCGCCCAGTTGCGCCAAATGGAACAGGCGCAGCGTGCGGCTGTTCATATGCCACTGATCGGGCTGGCTCAAATTCACGGCGTCCATGAAATTTCCGGAGAAGATGGCGCCGAAGGCAGCGGTATCGATGCTTTAATACCGGAACCCATTGATCCCGTTTCGCTCACCGATACCGTCATTAAGCTGGCTAAAGCCGTTTCCAGTTCAGGCCAGAATGGGGCAGCGGAGGAAGACCTGGGCGTGCTTGACCCCGAGAAATTCAAGGAACAAGTAGGCTTCGACACCGAACTCATGGTGGAAATTATCGACCTGTTCCTGGGCGAGCGCCAGAAGCAGGAACCGGAAATGAGGGAAGCACTGATTTCGGGCAAGTTCGAACTGCTTTGCCGTCTGGCTCATACCATCAAAGGTTCTCTCAGCAGCCTCCACGCCATGCGCGCGCGATCGCACGCCCAGGAACTGGAATTCGCAGCAAAACGGGGTGATGAGGACGTCTGCTGGCAATCGCTGGCTGCCCTGGAAGCGGACCTGGCTGAACTGGAGCCGGAGCTGCTGGCGTTGCGGGAAAGCTAGCCCCGCTTAAGGTCTTGTTACACTTGGGTTGTCTTAAGTCTCCCCACGCCCTATGAGTTCTTCCCCGGTTACCGAAATTGTTTGTGCCCATAGTCCCGATTCAGATGACGCTTTTATGTTTTATGGACTTGCCACGAAAAAAGTCCGATCGCAAAATCTGGGATTTCGACACGTTTTAGAGGATATTGAAACTCTGAACAAGAAGGCAACCCAGGGAATCTACGAACTGACTGCCATTTCTTATCATGCTTATCCCTATGTGGCTGATAAATATGTGATTCTGTCCAGCGGTTCCAGTGTGGGCGATGGGTACGGGCCGATGGTTGTTACCACCAGGCATATGGCACCGGATGATCTCAAAGGCAAGAAGATTGCCATTCCGGGCACCATGACAACGGCTTTTCTGACGTTAAAACTCTTTCAGCCGGATTTTGAGCCCGTGGTGATTCCATTCGACCAAATTATCAGCGCGGTCCAGGAAGGCTTCGTCGATGGCGGTCTGATCATTCACGAAGGCCAGTTGACCTACAACAACGCCGGATTGCACAACGTGATCGACCTTGGAAAATGGTTCAAGACGAAATATGGTCTGCCTCTGCCGCTGGGGGGCAACGCGCTGCGGCGCAATTTGGACGACGCGGTGAAATTGGAAGTGTCGCGGGTCATGCGTGAGAGCATTCAGTATTCGCTAGACCATCGCGAAGAAGCGCTCAATTACGCCATGCAGTTCGCCCGCGATCTCGATCCAGCAATGGCTGATAAGTTCGTTGGTATGTATGTGAATCATTTCACCGTGGACGGCGGCGAACTGATTCCGCGGGCCGCCCAGAAACTGCTTGATCTGGGTTTTGAAGCCGGATTGATACCCCATAAGACAGTACTCGAAGTAGTTCGGTAAGCTGGAACCTGCGTCCCATGCAGCGTTTTCTTCTAATATTCCTTTGCGCTTTTTCCGCCTTCGCTCAAACTGAGAAACAAGTTATCCAAAGCATTCGTGACTTGGGCAAGCGCGATGAGAAATCCCTTCCGGCGCTGGCCGCTTATCTGACCAACGACGACCGTAATATCCGGGCTGAAGCAGTGAAAGCGATTGTAAAAATTGACACGCCGCGCAGCATTGATCCGCTCTTAACCGCGCTTCACGATACGGACAGCGAGATTGAAAACCGCGCCATTGACGGTATTGTGAATGCGTATGTGCCCGGATATGTCTCCGGCAGCGGCATTACCGGTTATTTCACGAAAGGTGCCCGGACTGTCAAATCATTTTTCTCAGAGCGCAACGATACAGTGGTGGACCCGGATGTCAAAATCCGCGCCGATATCGGGCCGGCCCTGTCTGACAAGATTGCCAAGAGCACGGATGTGGACGTGCGCTCAAACGCGGCGCTGGCGGCTGGCATTCTGCGTGATCCCAGCACGGTTCCGGCCCTGGAGCAGGCTTTGCGGTCCAAGAACAGCGATGTCATTTTCGAGAGCCTCGTCGCTTTGCAGAAGATTCGCGACACCTCGGCCGGCCCCAGCGTGACGTTTCTGGCGCGTGACCTGGATGACCGGGTGCAAGCGACGGCGCTCGAAACGCTGGGCATTCTGCGCAGCACGACTTCCGCCGACGATATTCGTTCCGCCTATAAGAGCGCGCGGAATCTGAAAATTCAGCGCGCCGCCCTGGAAGCGCTGGCCATGATGGCGCTGCCCGCCGACCGCGCCCTGTTCCAGCAAAACCTGGAGCAGAGCGATCCCGAATTGCGCGCGGATGCTCTGGAAGGACTGGCGCGGATTCGGGAACCGGACGACTTTCCCAAGATGAAGGCCGCATTCGATGAGCCTAATGCCGACTGGCGGGTGCATTCCGCCGCCGCTTTCGCCATGGTGATGGAAGGCGATAACAGCACCGAAGACCTGGGTCCGTTGCGGTTCCTGGTGGAAGGCTTTAGCCTGAAGGCGCGCGCGGGAGTTTCGGCCGGCTATCTTGCTGAAGTGGTGCGCAATAAGGACACGCGCGCGGCTCTTGGCAAAATTCTGGCGGACGATTTGAAAGACAGAAAAATCGGCATTCTGAACGCCCTGAGCATGGTGAATACCCCGGATTCCATTCAGATCATGCAGCAATATACGGCAGACCGGGATAAGGACGTTGCCTTTGCCGCCATGCGGGCCGTGCGGATAGCACAAACCCGCAGCCCGTCGTAGAGACGAACTGCGGGTTTGGACAAAAACGAAAAAAACGCTTACTTGGCCTTTTTCTGCTTCTGCTGACCGACGCGGACTTTGTTCATCTTGTTCTTGGCTTCTTCAAACGCCTTATGATCGTGACGGGCGACGGCATCTTTCAGATACGCGTCCACATCGGCACCATTGGGCAGAACCGCCATCAAGGTGAATTCTTCCTTGCAGGTAGGGCAATAAGGCCGAAATCTCTTTACATTCGGGATTGCTGGCATGACTGACTTAGGATAACACGCGCGCCCGTCAGACAGTGCAGATCTGGATTGCCTGCGTCAGCGAACTGATCGCATCGTGCACTGGCGTGTATTCGTGTGAGATGACGCCCGTAAATCCGGTGTTGGCTATTGTTTGCGCGACGACGTGATAGTTCAGTTCCTGAGATTGATCGATCTCATGACGGCCGGGATTGCCGCCCGTGTGAAAATGCCCGAAATATTGGATGTTGTCGTGAATGGTGCGCACAATATCACCGTCCATAATCTGCATGTGATAAATGTCATACAAAAGTTTGACGTGCGGGGAGTTTACCTGCTTCATGACGGCAATTCCCCAGGCGGCGTGGTCGCACATGTAGTCCTTGTGGTTCACCTTGCTGTTCAAAAGCTCCATACAGATGGTGACGCCTTTGTCTTCCGCCTGCGCTTTGACTTTATTGAGAAACAGCACGCAATTCTCGGCTCCCTGATCATCCGGCATGCCGCGGCGGTTGCCTGAAAACGTGATGACATTGGGACAGCCGGCGGCGGCGGCTACGTTGATGATTTCGCGCATGGTTTTCTCGATACGGTCATGATTCGCGGGCATATTGAGCGCATCTGGAATGGTGCCTCCGTAGGGAGGCGGAGTCATGGTGGGGGTGAGGCCGTACTTCTTGAGCGTGGGCCAATCTTCAGGCTTGATCAGATCGAAGCCATAAATCCCCTGGTTTGCCGCTTCCCGGCACATATCGTCCAGCGTCATTTGCGTTCCGCGGAAAACACCCATGGTGACGCCTTGCTTCAGGCGGCCGCGCGCCTGCGGGGCGCCATTGCTGGAACTGCTGTTCATGTGATGAATTGTACTGAAGGCGCGACTACCCATAATAGTGGCAATGCCTCCGATGGACGTTGCACACTTATCGGCCGCCTGCGCCGCGGCATTTCTGGCCGGTTCTATCAATTCCGTGGCCGGGGGAGGAACGCTTGTGTCCTTCCCTACCCTGCTCTGGCTGGGTCTGCCGTCAATCGGGGCCAACGCCACCAGCACGGTGGCCATTTGGCCCGGTTCGCTGGGCAGCATCTGGGGATTTCGGCGGGAACTGGCGCAGGCCGACCCGAAAATGAAAATGCTGGCCGTTGCTTGTCTGGCCGGGGGCGGTGCGGGGGCTCTGCTGCTGCGTATTACACCCGCTTCACTCTTCGATCATCTGGTGCCATTTCTAATCTTGTTTGCCACGGTCTTGTTCACCGTGCAAGCGCCCATTCAGGCGAAGCTGCGGGAACGAAGCAACCGGCCTGTCAGCCCAGGCATCTGGATACCGGGCGCGGCTCTGTTGCTGTTCCTGGTGGCGGTTTATGGCGGATATTTTGGCGCCGGTTCCAGCATTATGATGCTTTCCGCACTCAGCGCGCTGGGCATGACGGATATCTTGAAGATGACCGCGCTGACCAGTTTCTATTCGCTTTGCATCAACGGCGTGGCGGCGATCATTTTCATTTCGGCGGGTATGGTCTATTGGCCGTACGTCTGGCCAATGGCGATTGCGGCGATGATTGGCGGCTATGGCGCGGCCGGAATTGCGCGTAAGATCGGGCGCACGGCGGTTCGCCGGTTCGTCATGGCGGTGGGATTTACTATCTCCGCTGTTATGCTGGTGCGCACTTTCTGAAATCTACGGCCCGAAGCCGCGGTTCATGTCCCACAAAGGATAATGCGGGAGCGCGCCAGCGGGGTCACGCAGAAATTCTTCCGTTTGCGCCGTCAGATCGCGTATCCGCTGCCGGGCAGCCGGTCCCGCGCTGCGCCTTCCCAGAGCGGGCACCAAGTCACCGGCGCGGGCCACACCCGGAGGCGGTTCCAGGCCTTGCTTCATTGCCAGGCCGTCGCGATAATCGAACAGCGCCAGCAGCGAGTCGAGAAGCTGCCCTATGACAGGCGCGCCGAAACGCGCTTCCCAGCGTTTCTCAATCTCGCGCACCAGGTGCCAATACTGATGCTGCGCTTTGATGCCTTTGGCCGTGAGAAAGACGAAAGTTCCGCGCGTGTGTCCAGGGTCGCGCTCCACGCGCACGTAAGGCTTATGCTGCCAGCCGAGGCCGCTGGTTTCTGGAGACGAACCGGTAAGGCGGGGAATATCCGCAAGACGCACCCCAGCCTCGCCCAGCACGCGCAGGGTGCTGGCGCAGAGTGCCAGCGGCGTGGCTGATTCGGCATCGAATTCAAGCTCGAAGTTGTGGACGGCTTGTGAAAGCAGCGCGGGCAGAGCCGCCTCTGTCTGCGATGTGATTGCCGCAAGCAGGGTTTTGATTTGGGTGACGGTATTCTCGCCGAATCGCGCCATCCAGCGGTTCTCGATTTCGGGAAGCAGAGGCGGCCAAATCTCGACCGCTCTGCTGCCCATGGGAGTCAGGCGGATTATCCAGTCCGCGCGAATACATCGGGCGCTGCCCCAGCCGTCTCGCTTGTTAGCGTCTTCCCCGCTCTGAAAGCGGATGAAGCGCCAGCGTTCCAGACAACCGAGCATCAGTTTCATTCGCGGTGCCGGCATAGGCGACAACTTGGCCAGACTGCCCACGGAAATGCCGGTCGCATTCAGATAACGGATGAGATCCAGCCAGACGTTCAACGACAAACGAGCGCCCGCATGCCCGGACTGCAGCATGCCGCGCTCGAATTCGTTGTCCAGTTCGACCGTGTACGCCACCAGCACCTGCGAAAGGAGCGCTGATAACGGTCGCGAAGAAGGCCCCTTGAGGGACATAAACTATTCCGGCTTGCGTTTGCGCGGGCGGCGGACAGTCGAGTTTCCAGCGGCGGGACGCTTGCGCGGCGACGCGATTTTCTTGGGCTTGGGCGGCGGCGGATTAGGTTCGAAGATGGTGGGCTGGCCTTCCACGATGGGCTGCGGCTCGTCCTCCTCTTCTTCAATCGCCGGCTCAGGTGGCGGAGCAGGCAAGGCGGGCGGATAGAACTCCGCGCCTAGCTGAACAATCAGGCCGCGTTCCTCATCCGGCTCACTGCGCACGACGGTCTTATCCTGCGCATAGTTGAGCAGTTCAGAAAATCGCTGGAAGCCAAACTTCGGCAGGCTGAAGTCCGGGTGCTCGGCTGCCATCCACTGCTCCAGTTCCTCGGCAGTGGCACCACCCTCCTCCAGTTCCATACGGTGTGTTTCCAGCACGTCGCGCAGGGCGGGCAGAGCGTCATCGGGACGCGCGGCAGCCTTCTCCGGTCCACCATGGCCGCTGCGGCGCTCAATGATGTAGCGGCCGCCGGAACCGGTGACGTTGATGTAATCGGCCTTTTTCAGGCGTTCGACGAAGTCGGAAAAACTTCCGCTGCCGTAAGCGCGTTCGCTGAAAGCCGGGTCCAACTGCAGCATGGTGCTCTTCAGAAGACCCAACTGCGGCTGCACGGCGCGGCGCTCCAGAACCTGCAAGGCGCGTTCCACCAGCGCCATGGCCTGGGACAGTTCCAGCGGCGCGGGGCGTGGACCGCGATCCTTTTGCTGCTGCGGCGGCTGTTGCTGTTTGGGCGGCAGGTCTTTTCGGTCAGGCCGGTCGGCGCGGTCGGGGCGGTCACCACGATCGCCTTGACGGTCGGGGCGCAGCGAACGGTCGGCATTCATGTCGCGGCGGTCCGGCATAGGACTCGGAATGATGGTGGCACCGTCTTCGAGCAGCGATTCGTAGCTCACGAATTCGTGGCAGTTCTGCTGCAAAATCGTGCTGGTAAACGCCTTTCCGCCGAGCACGAAGACGGTCTTGCCGTATTCCTTCAGCTTGTTCACTAGCGGAATGAAATCGCTGTCGCCGCTTACGATGGCGAAAGCGTTCACATGCGAATGGGTGAAAGCCATTTCCAGCGCATCCAGCGCCAGGTTAATATCGGCGCCATTCTTGTCGCCGCGCGGCGAGGGAATGCGCTGCACCATCTGGACGGCATTTTCCGCCATCTGGCGGGTTGCGCCTTCCTGGCGGCCCCAGTTGGCATAAGCGAACTTGGCGACAATATCGCCGCGTTCTTTGAGCGCGGTGAGTGCGAGTGAAACATCAAACTCGCGCCGCAGGGTCGACTTCACGCCAATCTCAATGTTGTCGTAATCGACGAACACGGCGATGTTTAGTCTGTCTTGCATTAATATCCTTTTCCTGTTGAGCCGAGAAAATTCTCAGGCAATTTGTTTTGCGGAATCGCGAATGAAATGAATGATGCCTTCCAGCGGCGCACCGGGCTGAAACACTTCAGCCACGCCGAGCCGTTTAAGATCCGCAGCATCTTCATCGGGGATGATACCGCCGACGATGACCACGACATCCGTCATCTCCCTTTCACGCAGCAGCTCCATAATGCGCGGCACAATCGCGTTGTGGGCGCCTGAGAGGATCGACAATCCGATAACCTGGACATCCTCCTGCAGAGCTGCATTGACAATCATTTCCGGTGTCTGCCGGAGTCCGGTGTAAATGACTTCCATGCCTGCATCACGCAGGGCACGCGCAATGACTTTTGCGCCCCGGTCATGTCCATCGAGGCCG
>Ga0116230_10007263_pt1 | contig 10932 bp, 9 predicted proteins | sample S1TSphfallax_3_FD_88678 | JGI IMG/M metagenome (GOLD analysis project Ga0116230, IMG submission 88678) | Host-associated microbial communities from peat moss isolated from Minnesota, USA - S1T2_Fd - Sphagnum fallax MG | ecosystem: Host-associated > Plants > Peat moss > Unclassified | place: USA...
GCAGGTGGATATCGTGCACTGCTCACTGTTCTCTTATCTTGCAGGCTAGCTTGTAATTGAAGGCTGTGGACCATGGAGAACACAAGGATTTAAGTACTGGAAGGATGTCATGTTCAAGGCTTTGTGACTTGACCTGTGTGTGGATTATGTGCTGACATGCTGTGGTGTGATCGGTCACAGGTATGTCTTCAGCACAGAGGGGCATTTCCTGCCAATGACTCCTGAAATATCACTTCTATCTGATCACTGCACATATCCAGGCAGTTATTGTCAAAAGGATCCTGTTCTGGAAGGGGTTCAAAGCTCCAGAAGGGTGAAGGAAGAAATGGAGGCTGATGAAATAGTCAATCAGAAGGTCAATTTTTCCCTCTGCAATGACAGCAGCTTGGAAGTGCAAAGGGTTCAAGGAACAGATCAAACTGAGGACTTCCAAGATTCTGAGGGACAGGATTTTACAGAGAGCTCAGTGAAGGTAATCTACTTGGTGTATATTCACATTCTCGTTTCAGAGGAAGGTCAGTAAGTTTTCTGAGCATGCAGGGAGGAGAATCATCACTGAATCAGTCTAAAGGGGGATTCTGTTGTTGCAGGGAGTTTGTCCTAAACTTAGCCACTGGCGGCAGCTTGGTCTCAAATTGGGTGCAGATTGATTATTCACAAGCTGTCCATCAGGGAGAGAAAGAGAGTAAAACCTTGGCTGATATAGCTTAACATAGAAGTTAGTAAAATGACAGAACAACCAGAGGAAACAGTCACATTTGTGATGGAGTTGTTCATTTGAGAGAAGTCATGAGCTATGCAATCACAGGCTGGACACTTCAAGTAGAGAGATTGTGACCTTGGCTGACATAGTTTCACCTTTCACCTAAACAGAGAAACAGTAAGGTGTAGGGACAACTGCAGCTGGCAGGCAAGTATTTTCTTGAAACTGAAAACATTTGGCATTAGTGAATGAAGTTGTGCAGCTTGGGGAAAGTTGCAAACAATGCAGTCACAGCCTCTCCTTCAAATAGTGAAAGAGAGTATACTTGGCCAATATACTTGCACCTTCACTTCAACACAAGAAGTAGCAAGGTGGCAGGAAGCTGTAGCTGACATGGAAGTGTTTTTCCTAGACAGAAAGTAGTGGTATTTGTGAAGTTTGCAGATTGGGAAAGTACTTGAACATTAAATGCACAAATAAATTACATTGTGAATTGTTGTGAATTGTCCCATCAGTGAAGGTAAAAGCATAAGGTAGAATCTTTGCAGGCATGGCATGAGGATGAGGAGGCACTCTCACCATATCATGTTATTTTGAATTGTCAGGAAGGTTTGTCATGTTGAAGGGCTGGTAAATAATGGCCTCTGTTTCCTCTGCAGGATTGCATCTCAGTCAAATAGATTTCAATCTCCACTCCGTAAGCGGCATTAAAATCTTAAGTGCCAATGAGTTGTTGATGCACGCTTGTGGACAAGTTTCAATAGTTTTCTCTGCAGGTCAAGTGGACAAGTTTCAATAGTTTTCTCTGCAGGTCAAGTGCTCTACTTTAGAGGCCTGCTTGATGGCCTGACAACTGATGCTGACATTTTGAAAAGTTATGTAGAATATGTGCTGCCAAAGCTGTTCATTTGTGTTACGGGTTGGAGGTGCAGAACAGTTCCTTACAGGGCTTTCTTCCAGGATTTTGGCAATTGGACTTGGTGATGAATATAACAAAAAAGTACTTTAGAATTGTCAAAAGTAAGCAAGAATAGCCTATTATAGCCAAAAGTAATTTAAAATTGTGTAAGTAACCTAAGATGGAATAGCCCACAATATTCAAAAGTAATTTAGAATTGTGAAAGTAGATTAAGATAAAATAACTTACAAAAGTCAAAAGTAGCCTAGCTTAGGAAGTATTATTACATTAGTAAAAATATTATCCATTTATTATAAACTAAAGAATGATTGGTGAAATGTTATTGAATAATAATATTTAATTTACTTTTGAAAGTAAATGTAATTTGGTACATTATTGAAAAAACTTCAAAAAAAAAAAACTTTAATTATTTCATTTGGACAAAATGTCAATAAGATTTGAAATTTCAAAGTTGATGTTTGTGTAATTTTTTAAATGAAATATTGACTGAATAAAATGCATTGTATTATGTGTTCACAACAAGTGATCTAGTTTGGTGGTAAAGGTGTTTGCATATGGATTCAAAGATCAAACCTCATCAAAGATATGGTGGTTGTCAATGGTGGTATGTTGATTAAATATAATTCCCTTATGTTACGTAGATGTGATTATGTTGGTTACTTATTTAAGTTTTTAGCCTAGCCAAGGTACACATATCACTATTTAATAGGATGAAAAATCATAAAATTATCAATCATATAAATTATTTTACATCATTATTTACATAAATATGTAGATTATGAATTCAACCTTATTGCCTAGTGATTTGGTGATTTTCTTTCATTGACTACTTTTTTAATTCAATTGTTCGTACCAATCCATCTTTGTTTATTAAAGGATTGACCATTTTTTCCATGGTAAATCTATTCAAATCCATTCAAAATCTAGTCAAACATAAAATGAGTTTAGACAACATTGGTGTAATGGAAGGTTTTCATCTTCAAAATGTTGGTTGACAAGATTGGGAATCGAGTGGGCCTAATTGCATTGAGGGAGACCTAGAAATTTTTTATAACGTTTGACAATGTTAAGGGCGTCATTGGCTAGACTATACTGGCTTGCCATGTATATGATTTAACATATTACAAAATCATGACCATTGCAATTTACATGTAATCTGAAGACACTAAAGTGCAACTGATCATGTGGAAAAAGCTAAACAACACAACGTTCAAACATGGGTTTCCCAAACCAAACTTCAAGGGATTCATGGTGGACAACATGCAAGCAAATTGGAATGTTGTCATAATTGTTTATGATTCTTGGGATGCGAATGTCAAGATGGTTGACAAAGAGCATACATGCTTGTTCTGTTGGATTCAATCACTTCGCATGCATACCAAGAAATTAATCAAATTTGAGTTCCAAGATCAACACAAAGCCATATGCCATATGCTACAAGTAAAAAAATGCCACATCCTTACAAGAGGTGGACATTCAATATGTGTCAATTCATTGTTAGTGAGGCTCTTGTTTAGTACTATGTGTGAAATTGGAATTCATGAGCTTGACAATTAGCTTAGTTTTTGGCATTTTCACATTAAACATTGTGAGGGGTTCATGACTTGTGTAAGAATTTCTTTCACCAAATATGTATAAGGATTTTCTTTCATCCTCTAAATCATTCCAATTATGGGTTAAATAATTTTGTTTGCAAAAGTTCAATGATGTCGAGTGGGTAGACATGGCAACTTGCAAGCTTGTTGAAACTATGAATAATATTTGCTTATAATATAAGTTGGGAAAATGTGGCACCTCTTTGTACACAACAACATGTCATGACTATGTTTGAACTTTTTAACATTCCACATTATATCAACATTACTTGTAATCCATCCGATCATGGTCTTTACAAGAATGAACTATAATTAAAAAGGGCCCATGTCTCAAGGGATCTTGCCAAGCTTGTGTCAACTATTGCAAATTATGCCCATGGGTCTTTGTTTACAACATGGACTCTTCATTTCAAGGGTGAAAAGGTGTTTGGTTCAACCAAGCACAACGTTGACTTTTCTTTGGGGGCAAATGATGACTTGCATACACCGGACCATGTCTTTCTCTCATCTACATGTGGCCATTCCCCCAAGTCAACCCAATAGTGTCAACAATGTGCATGTCCATTGGCCACCATGTAATTCACATAATATGTTGCCTATAGTTTTTCAAGGTAGGTTAGAGTTGATAAAATATATATGTGGGGATGGCATGTGGCATATTGATCAATGCCCACCTAGTTACACAATCCAATGTAGAACAACACTATGTAACATAAAATGAGATAGTTTTTGACAAAAACATAAGAAAGTAGATTCAAATTTTCTTTAAATTCTATTTTGAAACCATGGTGTTGTCCGTTGGGTTTAGGTTAAATTGAATAGAAATTTTGAAAAATAATTAAATAATAAAAGTAGGGAACAAATACTTTTGCACTTGACTAATCAATATGGTGTTCAAAAATAAATTTTCATTCAATTTTTAATGAAATAGATTTGTGTTAAGTTAACATAAAGATCATTGTATATTCAAAGGAAGGAAAATAAATAAAATTTACTTTCTTGGTAGAATATACTTGACACATACTTGAAACAAATGTTACATTGCAAAAAATAGGCTTCAAAAGTTACTCCATTTTTAAGTCTATTTGAAACCTACTTTTACAATCTAAATTTTGAAAATAATTTCATAATAGTGAAGAAGTATCTTGTCTTTTATCATTTAAGTAAAATAATTAAATGTATAAAAAAATTGTGGTGGGTTTTGGTCATACTTTTTGTTAGTTTGACAAGTAGACTCCTAAGGACATTGAATTGTACACTTTACCATGCTTTCATCCAACAACTTTCAAAATTTATTTTGAGGTTAACCTTTTGCTACAAACAATAGCCAAATGTTTATTATCTACATGGATAATCTTGTTAGGCATATAGATGCAAGCAATTGGCATACAACTCATTGTGAAAAAAAGGTGAGACAACCTTCAAGGTTCAAATTAACACATCACACCAACAATTGGGAGGTTGGTAAATTACTTATCCTTGCGACTGTTTTCCCCTTTGTAGATGTCCAGCCATTAGGGTATGGACAAGTCTACATCATATTGTCTAGCCACAAACGTTACGATGTAATAGTTGGAAATTACCCCAAGTTGCTTGTGCATATATTTCTCATAATGTCAACAATTTTTTTGGGCACACGTGGGGCATGGGTGCAATGTAAACACTTATATCATATCTTATAGAACATAATGTGTTGTGGGTAAATTGAAGAGTTCATTCATTATTCAATTTGGAGTTGGGACAAGGTTCAACATTTGTTGGTGTGTGTTAAGGCATGTGAAAACTAATGATATGATAATAAGGTTGCCTATCTCATTTACACTATTTAGAGGAGCATGTTGTGCAAAAGTACAATTCATGTTATTATAATTAATAGATAAGTTCAAAGGATTATGTAAGAAGAACTAGTTAATACTACGTGGTCAAAAGATTGAATTTTGAACTATGTTATAGTTCCATCATTCTTCGAAGAGCTAAATTGTTTTGGTTGTGGTGAATGTTTCAAAGGTGGTGCATCCATGCTTTACAATAGGATTCAAGGTGATATTGTGAACCATTTTGCTATATTTGTGATCAAATTCACTTGTTTAAAATCTTTAACCCAATCTATTGTTTCCATTCTTCAAAACCCTCCCACATTAATGTTGTGAATCACAAACACCATTTGAACAAATAAATTACAAAATTTTGACAACTTAAAGAAGAGTTGGTGTCTTCATGCTAGACCTTTGTCCACATGGTAGAATATTTTAGACCTCATCAAGGAATACTTTGGCATGTCACAAAATATGAATCCATGTGGCATGAGTGCATTCCAAAGATTCCTTTTTGCTCTCTTGAGCTTGCTCATCATTCACTACTCATTGTTCACCAATTAACATTATTGGCAAAAATCGTATCTCAACCACATGTGCCTTTGCTTTTATTTTACAATATGGGGTTAAACCCCCTGGGGTCTTGGTCCTTTAGAGCTACCACAAAATATTGTCCATACATGTCCACTATCAAATTTTAGTACAAGCTTTATGTATATTAGTTTTGAGAATTTTGAAATTTAAATAGGGGAATATGACAAGTTGGATGTATGACAACATGATAGAAAATTTAAAATTTAATATTATTATTTTAGAGAATATTTTTCTAGTATTCAAATTTGAAAAAAATTAGCATAACTTGAAAAGAACTTTTAAAAAATACCCAAAAAAACCCCCAAAAAAATACCACATGGCTACATGTATCTTTCTCGTATATTTAACCATTTTCCTTTAAAGAAAACACATTGCCTCAACATTGTTCACAATACATGTACTCCTTGTTTTATGTATTATAATTTTTAATATTAAAACAATGTTTCAAATAAAAATCTATTTGGTTATATCATGCAAAATCTTTTCAAATTTTAAATAAGTTGAAATAACCAAATTCCTTGAATACCCAACCACTTTTGGTTACTTCAAAGGACCAAGACCCCATGTTGAAATATGCCAACTTCACATACAACCAATGTCCTTAACATCATCAAGTCACTCAAAGCAATGTTTTGCGTGCACCACATTAATAGTGTGCTAAAATAAAGTTTTAGTAACATGAACATATTCATTAATGTGAGGGTAAACACAATGCATCATGAATGAAGTCTTAGCCAGTTTGAATTTCATATTTTTCCAACCCTATTTCAAAATCAACACCCCACTTATGGATCACAATATATTATATCCCATTCAAAAGGTTATGATACCTACAAAGACATCATCCATGTAAGAAATTTGAAGATCCATGTACCTTGCATATATTTTAGCTTAGAACAATTCAACAACAATTACAAACACACACACACACACACACAAAATAACCCCAATGTTGGCTAAACTTAATGTATTGATTTTGTGCCTCTAACATTGACATCACACATGAAAGGTCCAACATTACTTATAATTAATCACATAGCAATTTGAGGTTATTGGTAGCTTGTGCATTGGTGAGTGCTTCTTGATGCATCTTGGGGACCAAGGTTTTATACTCTCTGTAAACACTCTTAGTTGGGAGTACCATCGAAATCCACCTTGTTTTTATATTCATAAAAAATGACCACCCTTTTGTTTCCACCATGTTAGCAAGATCAACAAACTCTTGTGTTCTTTTAGGATTATGAAAAAAATAGTCATAAAAACTTGTGATATATTTTCAATCTTGCCCATAAATAATCCCCATCTTGTAAAGAGTTTGCACTACCAAGTTGGTGTGATGTTCATACAATGCACCCCAATTAGGAAGGTGACATTTTGTTCATTCAAAAAATATTGTTTGATACACATGTTTGCATTATGCATTACACCATATACAAAAATATATAGTGATTCATTACATTATATATCATTTTGAATTTATATTATTTTATTTTATTTTTAAAAATCAAAGGAAGATCAAATGCAAATAGAATAATTAATTTTAATTGTGAGATTCTTGAATTGACATTAAATAACTTTCAATTAATCCAAATTTTTTTTCCCTGGTCACGAGGGTCTAACATTGTTTTCTAAAAAGAATTTTACACCTTATGTATTTTCCCAATCTCAAAATCAATAGGGGTACAAGTTGAATTCAATAAAACACATCAAAATTTCCTACAATATACACAATTGACATAAATTCCACAATATGAATAGAACAAACCAAAGAGGTAATGACAAGAAGGCTAACTCAATGACATGAAATAGGAGGAGCCCATAGATAGAAAAATATATGAGGGTGGAGGAATGCAATCTTGACTTATGACATTAATATAATTTTGCAACAACAAATGGACACACATCAATATCAATTTGGACATCCCACCTTGTAGATCAACACTTGCAATTTAATTGAACACCAATCCTCACATATGTGAAACAAAATTGAATAATATTTCACACAAAAAATAATAGCAAACTTATTTTTTTCAAGTTAGAAACTTACATTTAAACATTTAGGTGGTAAGATAATGACAAGCCTTCTAAAATAATTTGTACGATCTTGTGGATCAAATTAATAGCTTAATTTTAGAAGATTAATATGAATGCAAAGTATAAACAAACATCTATGAACACATGATACAATAGAATATATAAGTTAACATCCTATCACTCATAAAACAAGTAGGATGAAACTTATTTTCAAACTTAAGAAAAGAAAGAGCCATATTATTAAAATTTTGTCAACAAAAAGTTCATGTACATAATTAGCAATTACCTTCAATACCCAATTTCACAACATTTATGAGTTGTGTGGACAAAACACAAACTAAAGTTTCAAACTTTCAAGTCATAAAAGAATTCACTATGAAATCTTTGCATTAAAGATTGTTGATTGCAAGAAGGTGCCAAAAGGTGACATGTGAAAGGTGTGAGCTTACAAGAGAGACTATATGAGTTTTTCTTCCAAGTCAAAGAGAGAGGGAGCAACAATTATGGTATGGGATGAGCTCTAAACTATTCTTGTGATTCTCCTTTATGGTCCATCTTGTTTCAAATGTGGTGTGAAATTAACATCAATTTTATTGCCAAAACGTGTAGTAAAAGTATTTGGTATTAGATGTGTGCCAAAGGAAATAACATTTGAAACGACAAAATGAAATAGCAAAGGCATGATGAAGGGAGCATATGGAGCAACAATGTTAGCCTGCCAAAGTTGTTGAACCTATTTCCTATCGTGGTTTCTTTGATGTCCCTCTCGGTGTGCCAAATCTATTATTTTAGAACATTTAAATTGGGTTTAAAAAATAAACATGTAAATCATTTCCATTTTAATGAGAAAAAAACTTGAAGGAACCAAAATAAGTGTGAGGTCACAATGATAACTATAAAATATCATAGATAACCATGATAATCATGATAGGTTGTGTCAAATAACTCAAATGGATGTTAACATTTTCAAATTAAAAATCAATATGATCCACTTGTAGGTGTTGGTTCTATTTAAGGACTTCTGAAAGTGAACAATAGGTGTATCATCTAAAAACAATTCTACAAAGGACTCTATTGTTTCTTAGATCTCATAAAAACATTTTGATGATAAATTTTTTTGGATAATAAGGACATATAAGGTTTTCTCTTTTCAAAATTTTGTTGTCAAAAGTTTGGTGCATTTTAGCAATTTTTTTTGAATTTACAATAAAAAAGAAAAAATTCAAAAAAATTCAAAACATTTTGTCACCACAATGAAAAATTTGCAGAAAAGAAAAGAAGTTGTATTAGTCATATTACAAAATCACTTGCATTTTAATATTTGTGTAACTTTTTTTTTCAAATTCAAAACACATTTTTCAAAATATCAATAATTTAAAAACATTTTAGCACACAGAATTGGTGTATAATGTACATGATGTATAAAAGAAAGTTATTGCTTATAATAAAAGAAAGCAAACCTTCAAACAACAAACATATTTTGGTATGATTTGAAATTGTGATCATTTATGAAATGAAACCAAAAAATTGCACATTTAAAAAAAAATCATATTTATTCAACAATAGTTAATACATATGTGATGCATTGAAACAACTATAAACATATTTTAGTAAGAAGTTGAAAAAAATTTCATTCAAAAAATAAATCTTAAATGAAAGTTTGTGTGGGCAAAAGAACATTGGCACTTTGAGTGCATTTGGACCAATGTTGGGTGGTTCTTTACTTTTATGAAGAACATCCAATTCTGGATTTTGAAAAAGAATAGAATGGTTCTAGTTTTTGATTCAGTTCCACACATAAATGGAACTAGGTATCCAGTTCCAGGTCCAATTTTTCACAAATTTTTTTTTGGTTTCAATCCTGAAAATCAGACCCAATTCCAGCTAACCCAGACTCGAATTGATGGTCAACTATGTGTTAACCTTTGGTTAGCCCTCAGTTTTCCAAATTGTTTTTCTTCAAAAATCTCAGGAACTCAGTTCCAGGGCTGGTTCTTAAAATAATCTAGTCCCAGTTCTAGTTCTTGGACTGGTTCCAAAAATCATTACCCGGATCCACCAAACTGGGTAGCTGTCCAACCCGGTTTTCAACCCTTCATTGCCTTCCTGCCCCCTTCCTCTTCTGCAATGTTTGCTGTAGTGGGTTCCAATTGTGCTAAGCCCTGCATCATTCACAATTGTTTCATCCTCTGATTTTGGCATTTGCTGTTCAAGACTGGCAATAGGCATTTGCTCTGCTGATTTGGTCAGCTTGTGAAGGAATTGATAACAACTTGCAACAACTCTCGAATACTTGCAGACAACCCTGGCTAATAATCCATCACTTATAGACCAAGTAGCCCTCTTTGTTGCTCAATTTCTCAAGACTCAAGCAGGTTGTTCGATGTTGAACCTTTGAGCAATTCACACTTATGCAAGAATTTGCCTCTACTCCTGCTGCTGAAAACCATCATCAGGTCTGTTCTTGGCTGGTGCTAACCCTATTGGTCCAGGACACCATTTCAATGTGTTGTTATTGTGAGGCCTTTGTGGCTATAGCCACAAGGTTGGAAATGGTTTTGCAAATAATAATGAAAGTTCTACATGATGAGAGTTGTTGTTGAAGACTGATTTTCTGAAAAGATGCAACCTCCTGGTGGATATTGTCAAATGTAGAAGACCAACCCAAGCTTGGAGATTCCCTAACTATTCCACGCTTGAGGGAAACCCAATTTTGCTAATAGTCTAATGGAGTTTGGACAGATTTGCTTGAACGAAAAGGACAGATTAGCAGTAATTATATTAGCTGCATTGCTTGCACATGCACTGGATACTTTGCAAAAAGTTGTCAAGATAAAGGTCCATGTCAGGATCTATTACAGTGTTATATTCATGTTGGGGACTTTGTCAACAATTCATGAAGAGGTTGGTTGTCTACCAGTCTCAATACCAGGTATATAGTATATACCAGTGTCAACCAGTTATTGAGTTTCCACCTGGTTATCAAGTTGGTTATTAGTAACCTAGCAGTTGGTGATTGATTTTTTTTTCATAACTAGTTAAATTGATCATCAGCTGGTATTGAATTTTCAATAACCTACCTGGATGACCTGATTATCATCGAGGCAGGTTATCAATCTTTAAATACTAATACCAAAAAAAAAAATATATAGAAAAAAAATTTATTTTGATTTTAATTTTAAAAAACCATATGACCAATGTATGATCACTGGTTCTCAACCAGTTATTTGAAAATGTACCTGGCACCCAGTTTTTTTTATATTGATATTGATA
>Ga0116230_10007268_pt1 | contig 10928 bp, 4 predicted proteins | sample S1TSphfallax_3_FD_88678 | JGI IMG/M metagenome (GOLD analysis project Ga0116230, IMG submission 88678) | Host-associated microbial communities from peat moss isolated from Minnesota, USA - S1T2_Fd - Sphagnum fallax MG | ecosystem: Host-associated > Plants > Peat moss > Unclassified | place: USA...
AGTTACAACAATTGGTTATCAATATCCTCCTCTTGAATGCACGACACCTACAATTCTGCACCTTCCAATAACCATTGAACTCATTAGTGGTTGATTTATAGTCTTGTTCACATGAATAGTCATTGTCAAATTAATAAACACCATTTGAGGTATCCCAACAATTCCAGTAGTGGCTGTCGGTAGTGCCAAACTTTGATTCAAATTCCTTCCTACCAATATTCCATTTGATCCGCTACCCAATTTTGCTATAAATTCAATTAGTATTCCCCTTTTAACAACATCTATGTTGGGCTCAACAATTGTTTCTTCTCTTATGGTTGTTATACCTGCATTGAATGATTGGGTAAGTTTTATTCCAACATGTTGTTTCCGGGTTTCAACAATTATCGCTTCTAACACTATTGGTGAAATTGTGTTGACTTGAAATTGGCATTGTTCCAGTTTGTGGTTACCCATTGGTATCTTATGTGGGGCAATATGTGGATGTGAATACCCCTCTGGTTATCTACTCTTGGTATGAATAGATGAACGAATTTGTCAACTATGCGGTCCCAATTGGCTTCCCATTTCCATGCCTCCAATTTTGTTCTAGATTATAAGAATTCCTTATTCTTGTTCTTGTGGTCAATTTATTAATGTTCCTACCACATTTTATAACTCCATTGCCTAGCAATACATATTCTGATGTGAAAAGGCAGAAAAGGACAATCCATGATTACATGTCTTTCTTCCTCATTGAATGCACATACATGTAAAAGTAACCTAAACATCTTTAAATCCACAAATTCATGATCATGTGTTTTGGTTGCATGCCTTGTTTGATCCAACTTTGGATTCCTTGGATAAGAGTATGACTGTGGTACTTCATCCAACGCATTCACATGTGCCATTGCATACTAGATCATCTTGGTAACTTTCCTTAGTTTCTTCAAACACATCAAAATTGGTGTTTTCATCCACCTCCCAATGTTCCACTACTTCATAATAATATGGAGATGCAGATTAATACACAAACTTGGGTTGTATACTTCATGTAGCATCCCTCCCTCGATTAGTCACCGATTTTAGACTTGAAATTTCCTACGAATGATCAGGTACTATAGAAGTCCCTCCTTTGTCTTGGTCTCTACGACTCTAAACCACAATTTGTGGCTGATGAGTATACTGCATTTACTCATTCGAATAAGTAGTCAACTACATTTCTCTTTGTGGAGATCATCGTTTGGAATTGTGCCTTCTCTGAAGACCCCCAGTCCATATGTCTTTCCATACCACTTGTGGTAGAAATAATCTATGCCCCTCAGCCATTTCCTCTATTTCCAAAACTTGTTTGTTCAACATTAGATTCTAAGATGGGGTTTTTGTAAACCTACATATTCTTTTCCATTTTCAAAACCTTATTTTGCTTATCTTTTAATAACTTGTCATTTTGTCTCCAAGTCCAATTATCATTGTAAACTTCGGGTCACCATCCAATTATCTTGTTTCATAATTATTTGTCTTTAAAGTATGTAGATCACTCTAATAGTCCTTACAACGTCAACCGCGTAGATCTCTAATATTTTCTAACATACCCCTTAAAATTATGAATTAAAAAAACAACACTATTCGTCTAGACACTTTCATCTACATGATACAACAAAATTTGCATAAACCTTTCCATTACTAAAAGAAAGAACATTAAACCCACAAGATGGTCGCCAAATGGTAAAAGTGAAATTTAAATTCGTATAAAATATTTCACACTACTATAGCAACATATTTACATTTCACATGCCTATGTTCACTATTTATGTCTTAAGTTTCAACAAACTTAACATTACCATTCATTCCAACATCAAACACATGGTTATTGCATGTAACTAGAATCTACACTTTATAATACATTATAAAAAAATTCCAGAAACAATATTACACTTCATTTCATCATAATCTAGCACTACAAGAAATTCACACAAAATATGAACATGGAATTCAATGTAGAAGTCTATGCTTCTCTATATTATTGAAAACATGAATCCAAATTATAACGTAATCCCATGTTTTGTTGAAAAGAAACCCCAAGACAACATTTAGTTTTTATGTTATATCAAAATAGAATATGTGGTTTTCTACCGCAAGTACCTCTAGCTCTTCTTATTCTTCTCTCAAAATAAAAATTTCCATTGTTTCATCTTCTTTTCCTCCCTTTAAAACCATCCCAAGTCACATCATACTAATCTAAAGCAACAAGAATTCAATATTCAAACTAACAAAGTTCCTTGATTAATTCTTATCATAACTGCCTTGTTCATCCCAAATCACATATTCAACTTACCCCCTTAATAGGTTACATCACTGGTAGGTAAAAAGGCCTAAGTTCAAGATTTGCCAATGAAGGAAATAGCCCAAGAATTTGAACTAGTTACATTTGGCCATGTAAGAAAGGTGGGATCAAAAAGCGACCTAACAAAGGCCAAAATTCTAGGTCTATGAACACGATGAAGAAACTGCATAATCTCCAACAAAGAAGGTTTAAAAGCCAAAACTCCTTGCTCAAAAGGTTTCTACATCCACAACCACTAGAACTACAACGATAAAGACTCGAGTGAAAGTAAAGTAAAATTCTCTTCCCAAAGGTAATTACATTCTACAATTTTCTACATATTATCAATATTTGTTATAATGAACAATTTTTCTTTCCCTTTCTTTACCTTGGATGTTGTTCAAGTTGTGGGTTGGCTTGATGTAGTTGTTAATATCTTTGGTTCTACAAGTTGATGTAGGTGTAATTCACAATTTTGTTTGTATAGACCAAAGATAAAAAATTTCATTCATGATGACATTTTGGAATTTTGTGCTCTATTGCAAGCAAACCCATCTTGAGTGGTAACCAAATGGTTGTCAAAGTTTTATGAGGCAAGTTTGATCTTCCTTAGAAATAAGCAAATTAGCATTTGACAACCATTTATTACATAATTGATTATAAAATTGGTTGTCCAATGTAATCTTCTATAATTTATTGAGGCTAATGTAATCTTATGTGGCCAGAACTTTTGGCTCTATGGTTAGAAGATTCCATTTGGACATGGTCTTTATGCCTTTTGTCATGAAGTTATAATTCAACATCAAATTTTGTAGGTACTGAAAGGTAGAAATGAAGATGAGCAAAAAAAAATTTTAGATTTGTAACAATGATTGAAACTATTAAAATTCAAATGACCACATGTTGCATGTAGAACTTGAATTATTATGAAAAGTTTGCTTCAACTTGAATATCAAGTCCACGTAAGATCCTATTTTTTGAAGACCACATGTATTCATGAACTAGATTGGAAATTAATACTTGTAATGCAAACACTATACAACTTTAAAAGTCCAGATAAAATGTAGCAACTCACTACATTATAAATACATAGAAACATGTTATCCTAGCTTTTAAAAGTACCTTTGGAAATCTACAAACAATCATAATATAAGAGCTCACTTTTGTACAATCTCCTCAAAGTCTAATGTGTCATTTTGAATATTCATACAATCATCTGAGACAAACTGTCTAGATGCAAACTTGATGTCATGAAAGATAAAATCATCTGTGAACATGGACAAACAACTATTAACTACATCAATGAGCTTATAGGGTAATGTTTACTTGACATTGATGTCATTACTAGATGATTATACACATTAGCAAAAATCTTGTGACTCAAAGGCTTGTGTTATTGGATGAGTAGAAATAGCAAAAGCCATGGAAAGGCCACCCAATAGTCCCATTTGCAACATTGTATGCTTTTGTATTGTTTGTCGGCTCTTGATGGCATACCTCCATATTTGATAATATTGAACTTCCAATGCCCCACATTGTCCTTCATGAGAGTTTTTATTCCAAAGCTACCACTGGCACATAAATTTTGGGATTAGAATTAATATCTTGTTACATCATAACTGTCATCTTTGCATTGTTGGAACTTGGCTATAGGAAAATGAACTACCCATTTGCTTGAATGGATCAAGCTAACACATCATTCAGCCCCCATGCTATTTCATGAAAAAAATTATCAATGTTATGCACAACCTACATGTGTTTTCACCAATCTGCATAATGAAATATGATGATACGAACTCGTAAGAGGAGAACTCACTGGGACCCTAAAAAACCTTAAAACTTCCAAAGCCCAAGAACTATCTAATAAACATAGTCAATTCATATTTATTAACTGCTCCATGTTTATGATTAGTTAGATAGTTTGATTAGTCCGAGTGGGTTGCAATTAATAGTCTCCCACCTCCTTGTAGTCATATGGGTGGGGTTGGAAAAAAGTTCATAACTAGAACTTAGATGTGAGAAACATTTTTGTAAGGTCACATATTGAGTGAAAAATACAAAGTAAGAAGGAACTTCACCACAACAATAGAAGGTGAATTGTAGGTTAACAATTGAGGAGAGGAGCATTCTTGAAATAAGTGCCCTCGAAAGAAGATCTAAGGGGCGTTTATTTGGAAAGTGCCATGATTAAGGGTATTACCCAACATAAAGCACCTTGACAGAATTTTCTAAAAGGGAGTGGGCATTTTTCTTTTTAAAATGCACTACCTTTTGTGGAAAAAACATCCATTGCATATGGCACCCTGTAAATATACCAAGAAATTTTAGTAAGTGATTTACGTGCATGGGAACACAATAGAATGAGTAACAACAAATGAAAATAAACATAAGAGTTGACCTAACCCAAACCCTAACCCTAGTAACATGTTTTTTCATGATCATATATTAACCAATCCAGGGTTTACAAAACCTAGGCTTAAACTTTCACCATTTGGTTTTTCTTTTGGAATCAATTTTTTTTTGTTAAGCTATGTTTGTTCCTTAAATTAATATAGTTACCTAGTCACCATTTTGACTTTTGAATCAAGTCTTGGGATGCATGTTTGACATTAGCATATGAAAAGTTGACCATATAGACAACCAACAATGTTCATTAGGAAAAAGATGAATATTGGGTAAACATTAGACACCTCCTCAAATCCCTACTAGATATTAGGGTGGTTTTTGATGTTTCTTAATTATCATTCTTGAAATCCAATATTGAAAAGTAGTGGTTCCCAAAAATCAAATACCCATAACTTGAACCTTTTTAATTTTAAAATTAAAAAAAATGAAAAGTAATGAATATTAAAATATTCATGTACTTACACCTACTACTTCCCTAACTTACCCACCTACTTAAGTAGGTAAACAGGTCCTATATAGATAGGTGTTTATCTTAGACGGGTAGGTAGGTATATAGGTAGGTAGGTACCTAATTCAACCTATATACCTAAATATTGATTTAAATTTAATTTGGAAAAATTCAATTAATATGCCATGTGATAAATTTCTATTACACCACGTGTCACAATCTAAACCATCCAAACATAAAAATTAAATGTCTTAGATTATTTTAAAATATTAATTAATTAAAAAAAATAAAGAGTTAGGACATGTGGGAACACATAACTTGTTCCCATTTTTCACCCAAAAAATCGTATTTTAATTACAAGTGACAATGTGTATATGACTAGTCAAAGGATGAGGGATACTTTCGTTGATTTTTTTTTTCATCCAAAATTCATTGTCATTTGCAACTAGTGTCAATGCAACTTATCCAATGCAACTATTAAGCTTTTAGTTACAAATGTTGCTTGCAACTAAAACTTAGTCGCATGGACTAATTGCAAAATGGCCATTTTCTATTAGTGTAACTAGCTTCTGCACTCTAGAATATGAGGTTTCTGGCCATGAAAATAAATATTTATGCAACAAAGCAACAACATCTTCAACATTTTATAGTTTTGGACCATTTGAATCTAATTAGTTATGTTTAATGAATCTCTTTACAACTGCACCCACCCCATCATGGGGCCTTTTTACCATGACCAGTGCCAAAAAAAATCCAAAGCATCATACACCCACCTATCAAATACGAGTATCTCCTAACAGAACATCATGGGGTTCCACTTTTGAATTGAAAAGAACACCCATCTAACCACATCCAATGTTGAGTGGGCTAAAACCCATTATCCAACACACACTACTATGTAATAATAAGCAATGTTGAACAAAGTAGTCATGAAATTTATGATCTGAGATATAAAAATGGTACTTCATGAGTACTTGAAAATCTTCGTCATTAGGATCTGAATTCAAATTTTGTTGCCAAGTAATTTGCACGAAGATTATCACTTGATGCAAATGTCAATGCATACTTTGCACTTCATTTTGAATTTCAAAGCTGTAATTTTCAACAAAGTTGATCACTAAAACAATTATATCACTAAGAAAATGTTTAAAACATTTTCTTAATTTTTGGTTTTGCCAATGTGATAAAAATATTGAAGCTTTGGCTTTAAATAAATAACGAATTTAGCTAAAAAAATAGATTTGTAGACAAGTTTTTGTTTCTTTTTTTCCTTTCCTTTCTTGGTTACAATGGTCTTTAGATAATCACTTTTAATAAACTAGAAAATATGACAAGACATCTTCATCAATTGGACAAATTAGAAGATTGTCTACTCCACAATTTTCACATTCTCCTAGTAAGCACTCCTTTGCATGCCACTCATGGAATTCCTCACGAAGGTAGACCATTGATTCTCAAAGTGAAGTAAGGTTAGGGTATGTGTTCAAGTTCAAGCTACCATCACAAATAGAGGAGTTTTAATTGTTGGATTGATAGACCTTCTCACAGTTGTAACCATAGTTTGAATGAATACCAAATGCGGTGTGCATGTTTAAACCAATCCATAGTTCATTAATTTCCACATGGTAAATATAATAATAAATGTTGTGCCCTTTCATTTTCTTAAAAAATAATGGACATTACACATCAAACATTTTTTTCACAATGATAATTCCAGGATGTGCTTTTAAAAATCACATGTAGAACTCCATGTGCAAATCAAGAGCATAACCCACTCTTAGCCCAACTTGTCAATGTCCATTATAAACCTTGACATCATTAACATATAAAAAAAATCCACCTACTACGAGTCCAAATGTCCAACCACCCAAGTCCACTAGCACAAATTACATGTAAAAAACAAAATCAACAATAGACCATTGATGTTCTTCAATGGATTCAACTATGAGTCCAAAGGTGAAGTCATCGGAAGGAGAAGGAGTTGGGGTGCACTCCCTAGTTCGTAGCACTTTAAAGGTAGAAGGGTGTGCTGGAGCTCTAGGATGGGGACTAAGAAGATTGACAAGCAATTCAATTATTCACACGGACCTACATAAACCAAACAATAAGTTGGTTAGTGCATACTTAAGCATTTTTGGTGCACGGATGAACCATGAGCAAACACAGACTCACAAGATTCACCATGGCTTGGACTTGGGGGAAACCAACACCTTCCCCCTTCTAGTATTATATGTGCTTAGCCACAGGGCCAGCACCCAAATGTCATTTTCTCCCATGACTCCCAACTTGGGAGTTTCGAAATTCCCAAAATTAGGACTCTTGCGACTTCGGAGTCCCATATCTTTGTATTCATACCTTTGATTGAAGTGAGGTTTAAAACAAAGTTATAGCCCTTGTCGAGATCTCTCCAACAATATGTTACACCCCACCTTCACGCAAGGAAATTGGGGCGATTCTTGACTTTTAATGCTTGGGAGTCAAATTGGCAATTTGATTCCCGACCCTTCTTTTGGCCATAACTTGTGTTTGAAATGTCCAAATGGGTCATGCGAGCCCATTTTGAACATCTAAATTTCAAGAGCTTTCCAATGATATAAGGAAATATTCAATCCAATGGGTTTTAATCTTGCTATTATTCTATGAAGATTTGGGAGTCCATCAGCACTCCAACTCCCAAAATGGGAGCTCACTTGGGAGTGTGAAGGTTCATTCCCTCAGATTTTCCTACACTCCCGGGAGCATGAGATGTGAGTTTCGAGCTTCCCTCTTGGCCCACACCTTTGCAAGCCCTTGCCTTGGTCGCAAACCCAAAGCTAGGGTTGTGACACATAGGCATTTGTTTCACACCTATGTTGTTGATGGTAGAAGATTGATATGATCATAACAAATTGCAGTCATTGACATTTCAAAAAGGCTTGTGCCATTGTATGAAAATAAATATGTTTCAAATTTTAACATTATGGATGTATGTAAGAAATTTTTTTGTGACCAAATAGCTCCCTTTTAAACCCATTCTTCTAGACTTTGGCTTCATTAAAAGCTTGTCACTTTCTAAAAAACAAGCAATTACAAAAATGTTTTTTGCATGCGCAAAAGTATCTAAACTTATTTTCCTGAATTTTTGATAATGTGAATTTTCTCACCTAAGATAATTGAAGTGGGATATTTCAATGGGTTGGTAATGTTGGCTGAATTTTTTTTGTGTAGGGTGATTATGTTACACTTTTTTCATCATTTGCTGAATTAAGGTTGAAGCTCCAAATGGACATGTCAGAGGATGTTATGGCGATTATGAATTTTTTCTTTCATCGTTCCATTCTAGGGAAGGAGTCCCATATGTGTTTATCTTTCCAAAGCTTTGTCTGGAGTAGGTAATAGAAGGTTCTTTATATTTTCATGTCTTTGACAAGGTTCTCTAATAGAATGTCACTTATAAATTCCCTTTGACCCATCAATCACCTGAAAGCTAGGAGTTAAGGTGCCCTCAATCAAGTTGTTAAAATGATGTATAAAGATTATTGGTTTTGCTTCTAGCAAATACTAAGATAGAATTTTAATGAAGCATGAGTAAAATGTTGCAAAAATGAAGAAGACTTTTGGATTAAAAGACATCAACATTCTTCAACTTTATTATCTTTCTTAAACTAGGACTACTCTAGAAAATAGACATATACATCTCAACAAATCTTATTCATGTTTCATTTGCATTTGAGCACATGGAGACATGAGTTTGGAGAAAATGTGTATAATTAACCATCTTTTTGGAGTTTTCCTTTTATAAAGACCTTAAAATTTGGCCATAATTTATTGTCCCACAAACAATTAATCATTTGATACAAACCTTTGGCTACAAAATCAAATGTATTTTGGTGATATCCTCATGGTTTATGACTAAAGGAAGCCTATAAGATTCCATAATTTGGTCAAAGTTGTTATAATAATTTCAAGGATGAGTGGGCTTCTTGTTTTAGTCCATGAATCTAGGTTGTAGGAAAATATGGATAATTGGAGTAATGAAAGAAATGAATGTAGGAAGCGGTTTCAGGACAAAGCAAAAAGAGGAAGAAAATGGTTCAATCCACACTTTAGTTTTTAGTTGTATGATGACCCTCACATGTTTGTTGAGTTTCATTTTATTGTCTTCTAAAGTTTTTATCTCAAAGTTTTATTTATTTGTACTCTTTGAATTTTTTTCCTTGTTTTTGGGTTTTCTTTGTTTGGCATTTTCCCCTTTCTATAGTCCTTTTTCTTCTTAGGGCCTCTTGATCTTCTTGATCTTCTTTGTTGAGCTAGCTAGCATCATGGCCAAGTTTTCTTATTATTGCTAGTCTTGTGAAATAAACTCAGTTTGATGGTTTATGTTTGACTCATTGTTATGGTAGTTGGTCACTGCCATACATGTTGTTGAAGGTTTAGGAACATGCATATGACCATTGTTGTTGTTTAAACCACTTCTAGTGTTGTACAAACAACTTTCTAATTGCAAAAATATATAAATGTCAACATAAGTGAATTTGCTTAATTTTGTTTTGGATTTTGGTCTTCACATTGTTGATGGTGTATTTTTTGGTTCCTAAATCATGTACAAGTGTTTGATGAAGATCAATGAAATATTATAATTTTATTCTTGACATTGTCGATGATAATTTTGGTTGCAAAACTTGGTAAGTGTCATTAATAATTTTGTTGAATTTTGCTTTGTAGTTTGGTCTTCACATTGTAAATGGCCTAACAAAGTTGTTGCTTTAAGGCAAATTTGTATGCACTTGAAAGTAATATTGATAAAATGTTTTGGATCTTGGTATTGATGTTGTTGTTAATGTTTGGTAAAATCAAGTAGTTCGTTGATTTTAAGTGCCATATATAGACCTTATACTATAATTTGTTTTGGATTTTGGTTTTGACATTGCTGATGGTTTATTGAAATAGGTTTGTAATAATAGGATTATATAAGTTCCATAAGTAAATTTAGTAGAAAATTTCTTAGGTCTTGGCCTTGAAGTTGGTTGATGGTATCTCATTGAAGCAAGTTTTTGGTGGCAAAATTATGTACATCATGAAATTTCATAAAAGATCCTAGATCTTGGTCTTGACATTGTCAACAATATATTTTCCACTTGTTTTGTAGTTACAAAATGTGACAAGTATCAGGAGTAAATGCTTTAGATTTTGTCTTGGGATCTTAGTCTTCACGTTGTCAACCATTTTTTATTCAAGTAGTTTTTTAGTTGCAAAATAAAACGAATCTCAAAGCAAGGTTGATAAAATGGTTTGAATCTTGGTCTTGAGTGCATTGGTCATGGTAGGATCAAGTAGCTCTTTGACCTTGCAATCCATTGTGCAAGTGCTACCATTGAATTTAGAATTGTAAGTGGACATTGAAACTCACTATACACCTAGTGAGAATAGGCTTGGTCTCCTATCTTGGTACAATTTTGTTAATCCCATAGGTCATAGAGATGCACCATGTTACAACCATTCATGAAATGTTTACATCTTGTATGTATGTCCATGGCTTGCAAGTGGTGTTTATTGGTTTTGGGGGGTTGCAAGCTTTAGCAAAAATCAAAAGAAGAGTTTGGATGTTGAAAGTCATTGTGTAAGTATAATTCTAATGCTAGGTTGATTTCATAAGAAGTCACTTTTCACTACTAGGAGATGCGGCCAAAGTTCACTAGGCATTTCACTAGGATTTTGAGTGAACTAGGACAGATTCACTGTATGAAATCATGGTAAAACATGTTAACCCCTAGTGACCGGGGACCGGTC
>Ga0116230_10007269_pt1 | contig 10928 bp, 8 predicted proteins | sample S1TSphfallax_3_FD_88678 | JGI IMG/M metagenome (GOLD analysis project Ga0116230, IMG submission 88678) | Host-associated microbial communities from peat moss isolated from Minnesota, USA - S1T2_Fd - Sphagnum fallax MG | ecosystem: Host-associated > Plants > Peat moss > Unclassified | place: USA...
TCAATTCTTGTATTACCTTGCCCTTTGCCAAATTCCTCTAATAACATGAGGTAACATTTTTTTCACTCAATTCTTGGAACTTTTATTTATCTTCCCTTTCATGCCTCTCCTTAGAGGTGATTTCCTCCCCACAAGTCATTAAAGCATTGATTTTAATGTCAATGAGTTCCTATTGATACTCATATTCTTATTTCAACCTTATTACATGTATGTATATTGTTTCTATTTCTTGGAGTTTTTGCTATAAAACCCCTTTATTTAATTCCAATGTATGGTTCAACACTTCATGCTTAAACCTTTCCTCTTTTAAATGCTCCTCTAGGGTGGTAATGTGATTTTTGTATTATTGGGACAACTCAATGTATAATCATGGGCCCAACTACCAAGGAGGGTAATTGGGTAAAACAAACAAAAATAAACGACACAAAATGTCAACAAATGGAAAGGGGGAGCTATTGTCTGAAGGTATTTCTACATTTAAACATAGACAGTACAAAAAAAAGGACCTCCAAATAGTTTAGGTGATGGAAGGTAATGCCTTCCAATCCTAGGAAAAACACTCTTGAACTATAGTACAGTAGTTCCCTCATGTTGCCTTCCTTTGAAAGCATGTTACCTTCTTGCTCTTACCTTTTACTATAGCTCGGATTACGCTACAAATATTGTCATAGTCTAGAAACTTTCAACAAGCCATTATGAATGAAACTAGGAAGAAGATAATAGACAAAATAAAAAGAGTTATAATATTTTATGGAAAGTTGTATTTACACTCATGCATTCAAAAAATCAATGTAATTTTTAAGAAAATAGAAGCACATCCTCAAGGTCCACAAGCATATATTCCTTACACGACGAAATACAAAATTCTCTTTCCAATTCTCTCCCAACTTCTCCATATAACTCCTCCTACCATGTTATCTATGAGAATATCCCCTTTTTTCTTCCTCAAAAGATAAATAAGGAACTAAAGAAGGTTGCCCACCACACATGTGGGTTTCCTTATCTTCATTTTGTTTTCTTAATTTCTTTCACACATCCCATTAGTTGATTGGTTAATAAATACCAATCCTTATCCTCAAGTATTAACCACCCCATTAGCTTCATCCTCTACGTAAATAGAAGATGGTAAATAAATCATAATAATTATCCATTTTTAAAGATCTCAATGTTGTTAAGTGCATATGGTGGGGTGTCTTCATTGTTCCCATTTATTTCTAGATGAAAAGTTTGAACTTGGGTCAAAGCTAAAATGCTTATAATAGCCAAGATTACAATTGTGAATGTACATGGCATGGGTTTGCATATTTATTGTTCCCATTTTATATGATCATCATAAAAGATTATGTTGCTCCTTCTATGTGTGTTATACACAAGAAACAAGGTAAATAACATTAATGTTTGAGCCACATGTAATTAAATAATCTTCATGACATATGTTTGGATCAAGGCAATGGTGACATCGTGCAATACAGTTAACATTAATAGCAAATGAACACAATAACAAAAAACAATCATTTAATTATGATAAATGATGATACAAATGATGACATCATCAATGATAATGTCATCAACTACTAACATGAAGAGCTCTAATTAACTAAAAATGTTGAAAACATCCTTCTCAATCCAAATGGATAGTTAAATGACCAAAATCTAATAGCCATAATGCAAAAGTTACATATTAAAAACTAGAACTATAGTCATTAGGTTACCAACAACACACATATGCAATCATAAGAATTGTACAATTATTTTCAATATAGATTTCCATATTAAACAACAATCATTTGATATTAGTTGAAATACATGCCTCCATTCTTGGCCTAATTGCACAATATATGATTCAAACACATCAATAATGAAAAAAAAATTGATGACACCATACAATTAGTAACTAACATAGTTAATGTTGAACATTTATAATATACATATGCATATGTCATCCAATAGCCATATGATTCATCCTATGGGGTTTTCACAATATTGTATGTGGCCAATATAACATTTGGACTCAACCTAAAACAATTTATTTATAATGTGACACAAATGCAATTGTATTTGCACAACATAAACAAATATATATATCTCCATTCCCCAAATACATGCATCTTAACACAATATATTGTGGCCACATATATTAATTTAAAAACCCCATTTTGTGACTTTAATTTGTGACTACAAATTAACCACGAATCACTTTAAGAACTAAATCTTGCATTAGTTGCATAAGTCTAGTTGCACCAAGCATTAGTTTAAAATAATGATTAAACATGGCATCAACATAACGCACATAAATATAATATATAATCAACTATAATATATTTCGTCCATCCATTGACCATATAGTTTTTTACTATTAGTTACCACAATTTGTGATTACATGATTAACTAATAACATGTTGCCATGGCATAATTTCAAAATTAAAAAAATTGAAACTAAAATTTAAAACAATAATCCCCCACATCCATTCTAGATGGTTTAAAGTGAAACACATGGCCAACTTTAAGTTGCCACGTGGCACATTTAATGAAATAAGAATACACTTTCTAATCTTGGTCATCCACTTTGGATGGTTTATATATTCATATGTGTGGCCAACTTGAAAATTACCACATGGCACATTTTGTAAATTTTTAGAAATTTGAATTAAAAAAAATAAAAATCTTGGTCATCCACTTTTGATCATTTACATTCATGTGCATGTGGCCATCTTGAAAGTTTCCATGTGGTACATTTTGTGGATATTCCTAGATTTGCATTAAAAATTAAAACTTTGATTTTTGGCTATCCATTTAAAATAGTGTTATTTAAAATGGATAGCCAAAATTATAACTTGGGATAACTTGAAACTTGCCACATGGCACTTTTGTGAATTTTCAAATATTACTTTTTTTTTTAAAAGTTTTAATCTTGGACCACTTTGGATAGTGTAGGTCATAAGGAGCAAAGTCATTTGGTTGCAAGGCTAATGTTGTCTACATCTTCACCATTGATTTGCATTAGTTGCACCATGTGACTCCTTATCACCCTCATCACATGTTCTATCATCTCTATGGTACATCAAACTTACATGCGAAGGAAAGGAAATAAACTCTCGTTATCTTTAAATCCAAGCCTTGTATAGAATGAATGAACCAAATCATCTAGGTTATGAAGCCATCTATATTCTTTAAATCATCAAGATCCAAGACTAATAAAAGGTTAAGTGAATAAAATCATTAGATATTGTTAAACAAACATGTACAATTAACATCTAAAAAAAGCCAACAAACACCCCATTCCATGGACTCCTTGGGCATACATAGCCAAACAATATAATTGTGCTAACTTTGTAACCTTTTGAAAATGGACACCATCAACAAGCCATTTAGCAACTACAACCAATAGATCCTATTCTATAATTTTGCATAATAAAAAATCAAGTAGTTTTGTAAAAACCATGCATTTTGACCTCTATAGCTACAATTAAAAATTTGAATGCATGGGATGAAAGAAGGAACAAATCAGTGGTATTTTCTACTACATTCATTTTTAATTACTAGAAGATACATATTAATGATTTGGTGTCTTGAAAGTTGTGGGCATGACAAAATGAAAATTTGATGTCTATTGAATCAAGATTGTAAATTCAAACCTTCATTTCCCAATACTAGGTTGTAACATTGGTTCAATGACCTTTGGTATGCATTTTCCCAAATGTGTGATGATGTTGTCGTCATGGAAAGGTCTATTCATGAGACCAATCTCTTCAAGGCATATGCCCTTTTTCATGAGGAGTCTATGATGAAAAGGCATATGTGTGTGTGTGTGTGTGTGTGTGAATTTATGAAGTTTCAATTCTTCATTTTTTGAATGTTCTTTAGCAATCCTTAGACTTTCCTCAACAATATTCTCCATTCAATATATTGTACAACAATGTTTTCCAACATTTAAACTTGTTTTCCATTCCATAATTTATATTCAATGTATTTTCTAGCAATATTCCCCAACATCTAGACTTGTTTTCCATATATTCTCTAGTAATATTCCATAACATTTACATTTGTTTTCCATGTATTCTTCGACAATATTTATCCCTTGATATTTTCTATTGAATAGATTTTCCAACAATCTTTTCCAACATTTAGACTTATTTTCCATATATTTTCCAACAACATTCTCTAGCATGCAAATTTATTCTCAATGTATTTCCCACGACATTTTCCATTAAATATATTTTATTCAATACACCTAAGATTGATTACAAAAATAGAAAAAAATTGAATAGTAAAAGTAGAATATAAATGCTTTTGAATTGATTAGTTAATACGATGTTCAAAGATATTTTTTCATTAAAAAACTTAATGAAATAAATATGAATTAAGTTTAAATATGAAGATCATTGTATATTCAAAAAGGATGTAAAGGGGTGAAATTGTGACCCCCATCATTATTGTCATTTTGGAGGTAGGACCACGGGAACAAGGTCAACACCTTACTATTAAAAAAAAACTACCTTCACTTGCTTACTTTACTACAACTACTCAAGGAATAAGTAAAAGTCACACAAATAGCCAAAAAAACAAGTGGGTAGGGTTTGTTGTTTAAGAATAGACATGTCGTCTTGTTTATAAGCTATTCTAGAAATGGAAGAGGAAAAATATATAGAAAGGTAACATGGGAAATGAACATAACTAGAGAGTAGTTACTTTCCAAGGCTCTATAGTACCTTCAAAGCCCTTGGATGTTGCCATGGTGGGTTTATAGGCCTCCCATAGCTATTGTCCCACCTTAATAGCACACGTAGACCCTTTGGTAACCTTGCCTACCATATGCAGCACCCCAGAACACTTCTTCGATGTTGCCTACCATTTGCAACAAATTGCACCCACTCATGGTTGTTGCCTACCACATGTAGTAGTCCCTTTTAGTTTGCATATTATTACCTTCAAGTGCTCCCCTCTTCCTATTGCCACATATGAGTTGTTACCTTCCTATGGTAGCTAGTAGTTTAGAGGCTACCACTTTTTATGCCTTCTTGCTCTATGTTTTAGAAGATTCACATAACTACCATGGAAAGGGGTAGCAACACCTTGTATAATCTTAAACTACATCCCTTTCCATATTTTTTAGTAGAATAAATGCACACAAAACACATAAAAGTTCTTCAACCATTTTTCCATTAAAATCACATACAAATACAAGTACATTTTCTCATTACTCTCTCCTCGCTAGTGTTGCAATACACACACTTTTCCAAAAGAGCCTTCCATTCCAAGAACACCACAACCAAAATATCAAACGCCATGGAAGTCCTCCAAAATCTCCTTTAACCTTTCTTCTCCACAAAGCCACACAAGGCCCACATTAACCCCATGAAAATAAGGCCTTTATCTTAATCCATTTCTAGAAATCTCATAGATGACTAGGTAGATCACCCCAACCACTCACTAACATGAACTATTTATTCCCACTAATTTCACCCCTTTGATAAGGGATAGTAAGTCTACCACTAGTAACTATAAATTACTAAGATGCTTATGGTAGTAACTAGTTTGAAATGTTTACCCAATAACAAAGAAATTGAAAACAAATGTTGTACGTTGCAAAAAATATTTTTTAAAAAGCTTTTGTCATTTAGAAAACCTATTTTCAACCTATTTAAATACAATGTGAAAGTTGAAAATGCACGATAATGATAAATAAATAAATAATATCATATCATATAAGTAATGTATATCAAATCTTATGTTGGCTTTCATTATTACTTTTTATTCATTTAACAAATAGACTATAAAAAAATATGTTTGTATACTTTGTTTTGCTTTGACCAAATATGTTCAATGATTATATCATTGGGGATAGTTGATATAAGTGACCCTTCCATCACAACTTAATGACTAAAACTATAAGGATTCTTGAAAAACCAACACAAATTTTTTTTGGGAAAATATTATGATCACCAATTAAATAAATTTATAATTTTTTCTTTTTCTTTTTCTTGTTACAACTGGTGAGTGAAAACACATTATGGGGGACAAAGATTGTTGTCGCATTGTACTATTTTTCAAGGCATCATGTTTGAATTTCAACCATGTCATTATTATGAAATATTTTCACAATGTTTTTTCATGTTATGGTAGATCAAAACCCCAAAAAGTCAAATGCCAAACAAATTACATTTTTTCATTTCATACGATGTGATGTTATAATATATTTGCACAAAGAAAATTATGTCACATCATACTTAAAAATGAAAATATACTCAAAAAATTATTGAAATTCTTTTTAATATCTATGAAAATTGTAGTATTTATTAAACATTATTATTTGATATGATTGGAATATGTTTGTGAACCATGTGAAAATTTTGATAATTATCACAAATGGGTTTTTTTCAAGGTAATGACGATAAATATGTGACATATATATTTTTGAAAAATAATCACTTTCAAATGAAATATGAGAATAAATGTGAGGTGGACCATTTGTAAAAGTTCCATTTCAAACGTTTTTGGGTTGATTAATTCAAATTGAAAACATGTGTAATCTAAACCAAATAATGGGCTTTATATTTATATTACAAATACCATAAATATAATTTTTATTCCTTTAATTTAATCTTTTATTTTTTCAAATAATATGAAATAGCACCAACTTTGTGAAAATCAAAATATAAAGCCCAAACAACAAAAATGAAACCTAAAATTAATAGCAATACATTTTGGAAGTGTATATTTTAGGCATATGTGATGAAAGTGCCCAAGTTTACCCCCTTGTAATGTGCTTTCACCTTGGCATCAAATTCTTACTAATCTTTTAATCTATTTTTTTTATTTTAATCTTTTTATATTCATTTCTTGGCATGTGGAAGTTAGGGTTGTATAAAAAAAAGGTTTCAAATTGAAGGAGGAGATGAACCAAATATTATTGTAGGAACATTTGAAAGTACTATGGATTTAATGGGATGTGTGAAATTGAAAACATACCTTTAGGCTATAAGGTCATTGCCTTACATTTGTTGAAACATAAAACCTAATGTGTCATGTCAACACAAATGCATGAACTACCAAAAATCATGTGGAAGGACAATAGGTATTACACCTAAATTGTTCACCTACATTTTCAAATGAATTTTGTACTTGATTACACACATAGAAAATAAGGAAGAAAATATTTGTAATTTCTCCACCAACTAACTAAACACATATAAAAAGGTAAAGAAATACCCACATGCCTTGAATAGGAAATACTTTATTTTTCATGAATTTTTGCTTCAAAGGATATATTTTGAATTATATTCAATTGGTATTTTCCTCTTTGCTTCCTATATAGCAAGTAACCACTTGTTAAAATCGTTAAAAAAGTGGTAATAATAGTCTAATTTAAATGCATGACAATGATGTTAAAGTTGGGATTTGGAGTTCTAAATTAAATTCATCAAAATTGATCCCAATGTACATTTTTTAATAAAGATGACAGTTTGACACTTTATGAATGTTGTTCATAATGTTATGACTACCATTTTTGTGTGTTGGTTTTGGTTTTGTTGGAGGGTAGAAACACATTAAAATGAACTTTTTTGGACATCCCAATCCCCATTTTTATGGGTTTGACAAATATTATTACATAGTTCCTCATATGAAAAAAACATATGGGATTCAATTTGTTGAAACATTATGAATGAGTCCTTGAACTTTGAAAGAATTTAACCAAAACCATCAATACTCAAATAACAATGGACTTTTCAATTCAAATATGTATAGGGTCCATGCTCACTTATGGATTTAATGTTTACAACCAATGTATGAGAATTATTTAAATTTGGGACATGTTACTTCCAAGGTTTACAACATGTAAAACCAAAAAAATATGGAAAGAACATTTTTTTGTCTTTTCATAATTCCATTTAATGACCTCAAAGTATCCTTGTTTTGCAAAGTTCATTTATAGGTACATAAACATTTTTTTCAACACTTGCCTACATAAAAAATATTTAGAAAGGTTTTTAGGAGGGTGGTATACGGAAAATAATGGAAAAGAACATTAACTTTAATATTGTTTTGTTTTTTCTAATGAAAGACTTAGTTTAAAGCAGGTTTCGAGCCTAAACTTCATTAGAAATATGAATTTCCAATGGACTCTCCATTGCTATAAGTGGTCCATGTACTATAATGTTTTTTTACCATAAAATTGTTAGAATAACTACATTCAAGGTGTCAATTGTGGAAATTTCTTTGGAATTTCATATACATGTGATGTTTTTGCCGAGGGTACAAAACTTTTGCAATTGGTTAGCTCACAAAAAAGATATATCTATCTATCCACAAATAATTATTTTAAAAAAAAAAATTGTATGATGCACATTGTGTTGGTAGGTAGGTTATATACAAACATGTAAAGGAATTGAAAAATGAGAAAAAACTTGATGCACACAAAGACCTTCCTTCTTCGTGAAGCAAAAAAGTGGTATTTTTCTATTTCATGACTTTAGGTTGTTTTTCAAAGTTATAGTGTTCATTATTTTCTCATCTTTCACATTGTCTAGTTTTAAGTCTTGATGAGATTCTAGCATGTGTTGCTTGTGTTCAAGACTATGATATTCTCCAACATGTATGTTTCAATGAGAAGTTGTATGCCAAAGTTCTTTTAAAGTGTAATGTTGATTTTGGACCTTTGATAAGCACATGTGTTTGAAGTAATGGAGGTTTCAAATTTTCATATATCGTGCACCTAATGATATGAACATCCAACAACATGTTATGTTTTTCTATTGTATATCAAAATTTTCATGGGATCCTATTCAATTTGTGATCCAAGAAAAAAAGGAAAAACAAAAATGCAATGAAACTCGACTTTCCTCAATTAAAATTGTAAAAAAATGTATTTAAATTGGATTCTTCATTTTTTAAATATTTGAAAGGAAGGATTAGATTGAATTTTCTAAATTCCCAGATTCATTCATCATTATCCACTAAAAAAATGATAAAAAATACAAATTAAATCATTTACAAATTGTTTCATTCAAAGAACCTCATTGGAAGTATGACAAATTATCAAATTTTGCAATATGTAAAAAGAAATGCAAGTATTATTAACACATAGATAAGAAAAAAGAAATATTTTATGAAAACGGAAAATAAACAATTTTTTTGAATTGTATCATACATTGCAAATGCAACTTTATTAATACATGAAATAATAATCCATTTTTTATTGGGATTTTCAATCAATACACACACCAATGTAACAAAACCCAATTCAATCATAGACATATGGGGGACCCCAATATCCAATTCATCGTTATTAACAAAATATCAATGGTAGGTTGCATTCTATTTGTCATGATGCATTTAAAATTATAAAAAATAAAATTTTACATTTTACATTTTAAAGGAATCAACATAATGTTCAAGTGACAATTTTTATAATTTTCACCAATCAATGACACATCATTATATTTAACAAACATCCAACCAATTTTTGTGTTCACAAAATTAACTAAAAACTCAAAAATAAAGTTTTTGAGAAAATTACATTAAATCAAATAGTGTTATATTAACAAGACTAATGACATTCAATTTGCTACCCATTTTTAAAAAATTGAACTAAAAATATTTTAAAATTAAATTTTGACTTATTGGAAACACATTTGCTATCTAATTTCAATGCCAACTCATTTGATGATCCATGGAGAACAACAACCTTCATAATTCATTGTAATGAATTTTTAAATGGTCAAAATCATCGCATGATAAATATCCATTCAAAAATATCAAAACAAAAGTGTTGCACTTTTATCATAACTAACACATATCAAAAAAATTCAATATGTAATTTGTTGTCAAATATATTATAAGACAAATAATGCTCACAAGTAAAATTCAATACGAAACAATTTTTCTTAAAATTTACAAAGGAATGAAAATGATTATCATTAAAAAAAAAATCTTATACTAAAAATTATTGATGGAAATATTGTTATCAAAAATATATCCTTTGTATATGTCAATGGACACAAAAAAATGGTTACAATGCATCCCCATTAATGTTTTAATCAATTTTAACAAATTTAGTTTAAAAATTGTAAGTTTACAAAACATAACACTCAAAGGCTTCTCTAAAAATGTCATACCAATATTACCCGTATCAAGGAGTTTCCAATATCATCATCACATATTAGAATCAAACACCTCCAAAACAATCATAATCAATAGATATTTTTTCAAATCTCTATTTCACAAACTTGAAAGCACAAGAACAAACATTTTATCACTTAATCATAAACTTTTGCCAACCACCTAAAAATGTGTGACTTGATATGCACAACATACACATAAGGTTATCACAATTATATTTCATAGATGGAGTCATAATCTTTTTATATATTACTATCCAAGACATGTGCAAAGCTAATTTCATGAAAGGATTGTTACAAATGGCGACACCTATTTCAAAACACAATATAACAAAAAAAAACACAAACATTGCCCATTCAAATCCTAAAACAAACCAAAAAATAAAATAAAAAATCATGATAAATGATGATTTAGGTACTGACATAATTGATGATAATGTCATTAACTACTAGCAAGAAAAACCTCAATTAGCTAAAAAATGATGAAAATATCCTTCTTGATATAAATAAATTGTTAAATGACCAACATCTAGCAATTGTGATGCAAGTGTTATATATTCAAAACTTACAATCATTAGGTTACAACAACACAATCATAGGAATCATACATAAATACCTAACCAATTGTTTTAAACATGTTTTCATAAACAACGATCATTAGATATGAATCAAAATACACACCTTCACTCTTGGCCTACATTACACAATATATGACTCAAACACATTCACAATGAAAATATTACTAAATGGTACCATATAATTAATAATTGACATAATTTATGTTGAACATGTACTATATACATATGCAAA
>Ga0116230_10007271_pt1 | contig 10926 bp, 8 predicted proteins | sample S1TSphfallax_3_FD_88678 | JGI IMG/M metagenome (GOLD analysis project Ga0116230, IMG submission 88678) | Host-associated microbial communities from peat moss isolated from Minnesota, USA - S1T2_Fd - Sphagnum fallax MG | ecosystem: Host-associated > Plants > Peat moss > Unclassified | place: USA...
CGGCGCCCGCGATGACGGTGCCCGCGATGACGGTGCCCGCGATGACGGTGCCCGCGATGACGGTGCCCGCGATGACGGCGAGCTCACCGTGGTCCTGATACGACGCGCCGCTCACCTGCGACATGACCCTGGGCACGTCGCCTTCCCGGGAGGCGGCCTCGAACCAGGCGAGCAGGCCCATCGCGCTGCGCTTCGAGAGGCGCACGAGGAAATCGCGCTTCGTCCCGAGGACGTCGAACTTCTCGGGCTCATCGACATCGTGTCGCGACATTCAGCCGAGCAGGTTGCGGCCTACCTTGGACTCGTCCAGGGACGTCCAAAGCTCTTGGCCGATGTCTCTGAGGTCGAGGGGATCATCGAGGTCCCGCTCACTGCCCTTTGCACCGACGGAGCATCGTGGCAGGAGATCTGGTGGCCGGGCGAAGACGACCGCACCGTGAAGTTCTTCGCTGACGAGACGACACTCGGCGAAGACCTCCTCTGGGGGCTCAGTGCCGAGATTCTCTGGCGCCTGTTCGAGCGGGTGACCACCGGGGATTGAATCGATCATCAACCGATACAGGCGGCAGGGCCGCCCGCCGGACTACTGTGCTGGCTCGTCCCTTCCTGTCCGGACCAGGCTGAGCGCGGAGCATGCCCTGTCGATCGAAACCCCTGACATCGTGCCGCTGGTCGATCAGCAGCTACCCGTCGATCAGCAGTCGCCGCTCGATCAGCAGGTTGATCAGCAGCCGCCGGACGAGTCGCTGATGGCAGTCCGGCGCCGACCGAGGGGCGGCCGCACCTTCCTCGTGGCGTTCCTGTTCGTATTCGTCGCGATCGGAACGTGGAGCATCGCGACGCCCTTGTTCGCCGCTCCAGACGAGCCCGTCCACATCATCAAGGCGGCGGCGGTCGTGCGTGGCGAGCTCCTGGGGCAGCTCCAGGGGCCGTCGTCGAATGCGTTTGGCGTAGAGACTGTCCCCGCGTTCTACGCAGACTCGCGAAACGTTCCCGCGTGCTTCCACCGCCATGCGACCATCCCGGCCAGCTGCGCCCCGACACTTAACCACAGCAGTACCCCGACCAAGGTGTTCGTCTACAACGCCCGGTACCCTCCGCTGTACTACGCCATCGTGGGCTTGCCGAGCCTGCTCGGCACGGCCAACGTCGACCTCTATCTGATGCGGCTCGTCAGCGCTGCGCTCTCGGCGATCTGCATTGCGCTCGCGATCACGAGCGCGGTCGTGTGGTCGCGGTCGCGCCTCGTCATCGCCGGGATCGTCGTCGCCTCGACCCCGATGGTCCTGTTCCTCGGAGGCGTGGTCAACCCTGCGGGCCTCGAAGCCAGTGCGGGCATCCTCGTCTGGAGTTCCGCTGCCATCCTCCTCGTCGAGCACCGTGAGGAACCGCCGCTCGGTCTCGTGGCCGTCGTCGCGATCGGGTCGTGTATCCTCGAGCTCGTACGACCGCTCTCGCCGTTCTGGCTGGGTCTGACCGCAATCGTGATTCTTGGTGTGGCGAATCTGGGACGACTCCGGACTCTGGTCTCTTATCGGCGCGTCCAGATCGGTGCCGGGCTGATCATCCTTGTGGCAGTCGCCGCAACCATATGGATCGTGAAAGAGCGTGCGTTCGACGTGTACTCGACGACGCCCGTGGGCATGAGCGTGCCGGAATCGACGATCCTCGAGACTTCCTTCGCCCACAACTACTTCTACCTTCCCGGCATGATCGGCGTCTTCGGTTGGTTCGACACCTATGCCCCGCAGGTGACCTACATCATCTGGTACGGCCTCGTCGGCGTGGTCTCCCTGGCGGCGGCGGTGCTTGGACGGTTGAGAGACGCTGTCGTGTTGGCACTCTTTACCGTGGCGATCGTCGTCGTGCCCGTCGCCATCTCCTCGTCCCAGGTGCACCGGTACGGCTTCACCTGGGCGGGTAAAGACACCTTGGCATTCGCCGTGGGACTGCCGATCCTGGCGTGCGCACTGCTGGGCCAGAGCGAGCTGGCACGACGCAGCGCACGACTTGCAGGTTCGACGGCATTTCTCGCCTTCATCGCGCAAGTGGCAGCCTTTTTCGAGATGCTTCGTCGCTACGCGGTGGGAACCAAGGGTCCCGACTTCGGCTTCCTCGTCCACTCGCTCTGGCGGCCTCCCGTGGGACTGCCCGGCGTACTCAGCATCGAAGTCGTTGCCCTCGCAGCGTTGGCCATCCTTGCGTGGGCGGCGGCGAGAGGCGCCGCGCCGCTGCCGCTGCCGCTGCCGGGCTCGGGCTCGTACTCGGGCAATGCAAGGCCATCGACGGGGATCGGTACGGTTGTGGCGGCAGAAGGTGGGTTGGGGACTTCGACTCGATCGGCGTCGCTCGATCGGGCATCGGCCTCTGCACGTGCCGTCGCCTCGAAGCGAGGTCGCCATAGTCGAGGAGCACATCTCGCTCGACGACAGCTCGCCGAAGTCGCAGCAGACGAGGCCATGGCGGCCGTGCTGCAGACGGGCATCGTGGAGCCCAAGGTCGTGGAGCCCCAGTACGTGGAGCCCAAGGTCGTGGAGCCCCAGGACGTGGAGGCCAAGGTCGTGGAACCAGCGCCCGAGTCATCCGCAGCCGAGTCACCCGCTGGCGGGTCACCCGCCGCCGGACTGGCTGCAGCGCCCATTCCCGACAAGAGCGACCCCATCGACGAACCATGGTGAGCCCGGCCAGTGCATGCCGAGCAGATGCGTGCCGAGCAGATGCGTGCCGAGCCGGTGCGTGCCGAGCAGATGTGTGCCGAGCAGATGTGTGCCGAGCAGATGCGCGCCGTGCGACGGTAAGCCGGGCTCACGAGCACCAGTCGAGCCGCGCGGTAGCCTGATCGCCGCTCGTCGGCCAGGGAGATCGTGTGACAGACGTCGAGATCGGTATTGGCAAGTCCGCAAGGCGCGCCTTCGGACTGGAGGACATCGTCATCGTGCCGTCAAGACGGACGCGCGATGCCCAGGATGTCGATTTGTCGTGGCGCCTCGACGCCTTCGACTTCTCACTTCCGGTGATGGTTGCTCCCGACGACGGCGTTGTCAGTCCGCAGACCGCTGTCGAGATTGCTCGCCTCGGCGGCCTGGGCGTTCTCAATCTGGACGGTCTGTGGACTCGTTACGAGGATCCCACGCCGGTCCTGGAAGAGATCGCAACGCTGCCAGCAGATCGTTTCACTTCGAGGTTGCAGGCCATCTATGCCGAGCCCGTCAAGCCCGAGCTCGTCAAGGCGAGAATTCGCGAGATGAGGGCTGCGGGCATTGTGGCGTGCGGCTCGGTCACTCCCCAGCGAGCTAGCGAGCTGGCGAGCGTCGTGCTCGAAGCAGAGCTCGAAGTGCTCGTTGTCAAGGGCACTGTCGTCTCTGCCGAGCACGTATCGAAAGGTTCCGAGACGCTCGACCTGAGCATGTTCATCCGCAAGCTCGACATACCTGTCGTCGTCGGGGGTTGCTCCTCGTATCAGGCGGCACTCCACCTGATGCGCACCGGTGCGGTCGGCGTGCTCGTCGGTGTAGGTGGCGCCGATGCGACGGCAACACGTCGAGTCCTCGGTATCGGGTCACCTCTCGCGACAGCGATCGCCGACGCCGCCGGTGCACGGACGCGTCACCTCGAGGAGACTGGTGTCTACGTGCAGGTCGTCGCCGATGCTGACCTCACGACGGGTGGTGACATCACCAAGGCACTTGCGTGCGGCGCGGACGCCGTGATGATCGGATCGCCACTCGCTGCTGCCGACGAAGCTCCCGGCCAGGGAGTGAGCTGGGGTGCATCGGCTGCGCATCCTTCGCTGCCCCGAGGTGCACGCGTGCAGGTGGGGCGCGCGGGCTCGTTGGAGGAGATTCTCGTTGGCCCGGCCCATGACGACAGCGGCCGGACGAATCTGTTCGGTGCGGTGCGCAGCGCCATGGCGAGCTGTGGGCACGCAACGCTTCGAGAGCTTCGACGGGCTGAAGTGATGATCTCGCCGGCTGTCACCCCCGCTCCGGTCGAGTCGACGGGGTGACCGCTGAACCGGAGACCGGCGCTTCGAGTACAGCGCCCGGTGATGCCATGAGCACAGCTCCGCGCCCGGCCTCCAAGGGACGCATGGCCCTCGCTCTCCACGCGCTGGGCACGACCTATCTTCCCGACGTCATCGGTGTGGCGTGGATTGTGCTGTTTGCAGCGCTGTACCTCTCGCCGGCGTTGAAAGACGGGGCAGGCTTCGGCCCGGCCGATCTCGGCAGGGGGCTCTCGCTGCTCACTCACGTGGTGCCGCAACCAGCACTGCACAACTCGATCAACGGCGACACCATCACCCAAGGCGTGCCGTGGAACACGCTCGACTGGCGACTCGTGCACGCAGGCCAGTTCCCGCTGTGGAACAGCCTGAGTGGGACCGGCCTGCCGCAGATGTTCAACTTCGAGTCGGCTCCGCTATCGCTGCCGACACTCGTTGGCTACCTCGTGCCGCTATCGATGAGCTTCCTCGTGACGGTGGCGGTCAAGCTCGTCATCGCAGGGACTGGTGTCTACGTCTGCTGTCGGCTTCTCGGTACGAAGGCCATCGCCGCGGCCTTCGGCGGGACCACGTTCATGTTGTCGGGAGCGTTTGCCGGCTGGCTGGGCTGGTCCGTAGGTGGGCCAGTGGCCTGGGGTGGCTGGATCCTTGCCGGGACCATCGTCTGCTACCGCTCGCGAGGTCGAGTGCGCGACATCGTCCTCCTGGCCATCAGCGTGGCGTTCTGCCTGTATGCGGGCTTCCCCGAGTCCTATGTGCTCCTCGCCATGGGCCTTGGCGCAGTGCTCGTGGTGGGTGGCATCGTCACGCTCGCTTTCGAGCGCCGCATCGGTGTCATCGGCGTCGTGAGAGTCGGCGCGGGAACGGTGCTCGGCGGGATGCTCGCGGCTCCGCTACTGCTGCCGGGCGTCTCGCTGCTCTCAGGGTCGGCACGCAACGGCAAGGACGCAGCGACGGGTATCCCGATGCACCTGGCAACGCTGATCTTTGCCCAGGGTTTCTTCGGCCTACCGACGAAAGGCAGCTTCTTTTTCGGCCAGGTCAACTACTACGAGACGGCGGCCTATGTCGGGATCGTGGCGATCATCTGCGCCGGCGTGTCGGTCCTCGTGTCGTGGCGCCGCCCGGTGGTCATCGGACTGCTGCTCGCTGCGGTGGGCTGCTTTTTCACGATCTACCAGCTCGGATCGGGCGCCCCGGTGCAGAGGTTCCTCTCCAAGCTCGGTCTGAGCGCCGTTGCCCTCCAGCGCATCCAGTCCGTGTTTGAGCTCGTCGTCGCAGTGCTAGCCGGGCTAGGGCTCGAGATCCTCTTGCGACGCTGGCGTGAGCAGGTGGTTCGAATCGCCTTCACGGCGACGACGGTCGTCATGGCACTCGTCCTTGCCGAACTTTGGCGCAAGGTCGCCACCGCCCGACTGCTCCCGACACAGTTGCCTTCGTCCACGACGCCAAGTGTCGCGACCCTCGAGTCCCTGCGGCGTTCGAGTCTGATCTGGCCGACGGCCACCATCGTCGCGGTCGTGTTGTTGGTCGTGGCGAGCTGGGTCTTCCGGCGGAGCTCGCCCGAGCGGCCATGGGCGCGCCGAGCGAGCTCGCTTGCTGCCCTCGTGCTGCTGGGCGCCCAGAGCGCGTTCCTGCTCTTCGCGGGTGTCGGGATCAACAGCTACTCCCACGACGCCAATCCGGTCACCCCCCAGGTGGCAACGCTGACGTCAATTGTCGGCAGCAAGTTGGTCGGCCTCGACGGGGGGAACACGAACTGTGCAGCGTCCTCCCCGCACAACCAGATCTTCTGCGGCGTACGGCTGTGGCGTGGTGTGGGCTTTTACCCGGAGATGAACATCAGCTACGGCGTCGACGAGCTCGGCTTGCACGACCCGACGATCCCGCAGGCCTACTTCGACGCGTGGCCGGTCCCGAACGCCGAACAGGTCACGCCCGTCAACCTCAACCTGTTCGCACCCGACGTCGACACCGTGGCACTTGCTCGGCGCTACGGCGTCGCCTACGTGCTCGCCGCTCCAGGAGAGCCAGCGCCGAAAGGCATGCAGCTCGAAGCGATGATCAGTGGCGAGGCGCTCTATTTCGTACCCGGGTCCGAGCGCTTCTCCTTCGTCGGAGCTGACAGCGCGGGATCAGGCCCTGGAAGGGTCAGCGCCCACGTCGTATCGAGCTCGCACCCGAGCGACGCGAAGTACGTCGTGGATGTCTCGGCCCCACGTATGAGCAAGCTTGCCGTGCGCATCACCGACGTCACCGGCTGGCATGCCGTCACGAACACCGGAAAGACACTGACACTGCACCGCTACGAAGGCGGGCTGCTCAGCGTCGAGGTGCCTGCAGGCACACGCACGGTCACCTTGACCTACTGGCCGCGGCGCTTCACCGAGGGGATCATCGTGGCGGTTCTCGCGCTAGCGATCCTCGTCGGCTGGGCCGTGGCCTACCCTGTCGGCAGCCGCTGGCGGCGAAAGCGAGCGCCCAAGGTGGTCGCAGGGCTGCCTGAGTCCTAGCGGGCCCGCTCGGCTTTCGGTCCTTCGATCGCCTTCAGGTTGTCACTCACCTCGCGGCACAAGGCGGCGTCGGGCGCTCATGGCGGCGTGGGGTGGCGCCGGGCGCTCAGGGCGGCTTCGGGTGTCGGGCGCTCAGGGCGGCGCAGATACTCGTCCGGATTCGCCTCGAACGATTGCGCACAGCCGGGATTGCAGAAGTAGTACGTCGTGCCATCCTGCTCTCGAATCGCCGCCGCATGAGCGGTGTCAACGGTCATCCCGCAGACAGGATCGACAGCAGTCGCAGCCGACAGCGGGCGGGCTCCTTCCCCCTGTCCACCCGCCAGAAAGCGGTCACGGCAGCGGTCGGAGCAAAAGTAGTGGGTCGTCCCGTCGACGCACGCCGTCGCAGGTGCATCAGCGATTCGCACCTGCATGGCGCAGACGGGGTCGATGGCATAACCCTCACCTCCTCCGAATCGCTCCTTGTTTTTCGAGAGCCAGTACACAGCGACAGCCAGCACGATGAACACGAAGTTCAAATAGGACGTGTAGTCCAACGAGAAGTGGGCAGAGCCCGCTCTGAACGACCGAGTGGTGGGAATGCCATGGAAGAGCCGAAAGATCTCTTCCGTCGCGAGACCGGCCGCCACCATCAAGACGTAGAACAGTGCGACGATTCGCCGTGTGAGCTTCGGTCCGTAGAACTTCCGGTAGATCAGGATCAACGGCATCGTGATCAAGTCTGCGAAGACGAACGAGATAACTCCCCCGAAGCTGATTCCGCCCGACCACAGCGCAGCGGCAAGCGGCACGTTTCCGATTGAGCACACCCAGCTCAAGATGGCGACGAGGGGACCGACGAGTGCATTCTCCAAGGTTGTCCAAAAGCCGTGTCCGTGGATGAACAGCACGTTCCATACACGGGCCGGGATCAGTACGGCCAGGAACCCAGCGACGGCGTAGCCGATCATCAGCTCTCGTCGAAGCATCGTGGCGTCGGAAACTGCGTAGCTCGCAGCGTCAGACCAGGCGGCAGGGGAGCGCATCTTCGAGGTCAATGCTGACGCTTCGTCCTCCTGACCCTGCTCGTGCTCGTGCTCGTGCTCGTGCTCCGGCTCGTGCTCCGGCTCGTGCTCCGGCTCGTGCTCCGGTCCATGGTCGAGCCGGTCGCCGTGCTCGCCTCGAGCGCGTCGTCGCGCCGGTTCGACAAGGGCCGTGCGAAAGACGAACCCGCCAAGTGCCGCCAGGAGCACGATCATGATGGGACCGCCGACAAACTCTGCCGCCATGAACTGCCAGCCGAGCAGCACGAGCAAGACCACGCCGAGCTCGATCACGAGATTCGTCGACGCGATCAGAAAGACCATCGCGCTAACGAAGTCCGCGCCCTTGGCAAAGAGCGACTTCGACATCGCCGACGCAGCGTAGGAGCAGCTCGACGACATCATGCCGTAGCCTGCGGCTCGACCGACCGCCGCCGGTCGGTGATCGCCGAGCTTCTCCCTCATTTGGTTCTTCGAGACGAACGACTGCACGACTCCGGAGAGCGTGAATCCGAGGACCAGGGCCCAGAGGGTCTCCCAGAACATGAAGAGGCCCTCGCGCAGACTCCTCCCGATGTCCACGATGACCGGGACGGATGCGACGACGTTCATCAGAAGAGCACCAGGCGCGCACTTGCCACCGTCGCCGCGTCGATCTGGCCGGCTAAGTAGCTGGGCTCAACGAAGTAGCTGGGCTCAACGAAGTAGCTGGGCTCAACGAAGTAGCTGGGCTCAACGAAGTAGCTGGGAATGGTCATCTGGTCGACCTCATAGGGTCGACTCTATACCCCATAGGGGTATTTTGATACACCACGTAGCCGGACTACTGCTGACTCGCACGTCGCACGGTGGAAACACCCTGGCCTCACCGTGACGGCGGCGGTCTGGGGCGATTATCGGTCTTTGGGCTGATCGCCGCCTCGCACCGCGCACAAGATCTCCGTGCTCGGCGCACTCATGTAGGCGTCGGGGTGCTCCGCCCAACGTCGCCACCCCTCGGCGATCACCTCGAGCCCCGCTTCCGTCTCGATGCCGAGCTCGACAGCTCGCTCAGCCAGTGGTGAGCCCGTCACCCTCTCGGCCCAGATGTCACTCCACCATGCAACATCCTCGGGAGTCGTAAAACACCAGCACGTCACCGACGTGCGCACCTCCTCGAAGCCGGCACGGTGCGCCCACGCCACCATGTACCTACCGGCTTCGGGCTCACCGGCGTTCGCCCGCGTCACCGCAATGAACATCTCGCGCCACCGGTCGAGTGCTGGAAGGTCGGGAAACCAGGACCACGAGGAATAATCACTGTCGCGAGCTGCGACGATTCCACCTACCCTGGCGACTCGTTTCATCTCGAGGAGCGCCGACACGGGGTCACCGAGATGTTGCAGCACTTGGTGGGCGTGCACCACGTCGAACGTGCCCTCGGCAAAGGGGAGGCGGTAGACGTCACCCACTTGCCATTCGACATCGACATCGACATCAGCACCTCGCGCGATCGCTTCGGCGATGACCATCTTCGAGGAGTCGAGGCCCACGACGCGTCCGGGCGATACGCGTCGCGCGAGATCGATGGTGATGTTCCCGGGGCCACAGCCCACGTCGAGGATCGATGTCCGTCGGTGCAGTTCAGGCAGGAGATAGCGGGCTGAGTTGTCTGCGTTCCTCCATCGATGTGAGCGAAGGACCGAGTCGACGTGGCCATGGGTGTAGTGCTCATCAGGCATGAGTTCAGTATGAGAAGCGAGACGCCATAAGTAAAATAACGGCTACTTAGTAGTCATATAAGCTGGCGTTATGGCAAACACCGAGGCGCTTCGGACCTTCCTCGCGGTATATCGGGCTGGCTCGGTGACCAATGGTGCGCGCCACCGCCTTATCTCCCAGCCGGCAGCGAGTCAGCATCTGGCATCCCTGGAGAGATCCATGGGCGCTCCCCTCTTCACTCGCACATCAGGGGGAGTCGAGCCGACGGCCAAGGGGCGCGAGCTCTACGGCGCTGTCGCTCCGGCGCTCGATCGTCTCGAGCCGATCCTCAGTGGTCTTGACGGAGGAAAGGTCAGCGTCGATGCCTCACCAGTGCGCATCGGCACGACAGCGGAGTACTTCGCCGCCCGCGTCGTGCCAGCACTTGTCGGGACCCGAGTGCGCGTGAGTGCCGAGTTTGGCGATTCCGGCGCCGTGCTCCGGTTGCTCGAGGCTGGCGAGGTCGACATCGCCATCACTGCGCTGTCACCGAACCGACGCCAGATCTCGACGATGGTTGTCAGCACCGAGCACTTTGCGCTCGTGACATCCTCGGCGCTTGCTCCGCCTCGACCTCTACGCTCGCTGCACGAAGCGGGAGAGTGGCTCTCGGGCCGTCCCTGGGTCGCGTACAGCCAGGAGCTCCCGATCACGAGACGCTTCTGGCAGCGAGCACTCGGCCGCCCATTTGCAGCAGAGTTGAAACTGGCAGCTCCGGACCTTCGCGTCGTCGCCAACGCTGTCGCCGCCGGGCTTGGTTCCAGTCTTCTGCCGACGTACGTGGTCGATGATCTCGTGAGTCGGGGTGTACTGGTGGAGCTGTTTGTCGTTGCTGACGAGGTGCCGTCTCAACCGTGGTTCGCCTCGACACTCTCCACGGACGCAGCTCGTGATGAGGTTGTGAACGTGCTTGGACTGCTGCAAAATCCGAAATTTCCCGGAATTCCGTGATCCTTTCCGACTGCTCGTGCGTAGTGCACGTCAGAACCCCGAGATGCGGGGGCGTCGCAGCCAGTCGGACGAAATCGACCGGCTCCGCTGCGACTGAGCGCTGAGCGCGAGGAGCACGACGATGGCAGTAGGACTGAACGCAGTACGACGAGGTGCTGGCGCACTGGCACTCGCTGGTGCCGCAATCGCCGGGGGAGCGGCTGCCGTCGTGCCCCTTGCATCGGCGACGGCATCGACGGCGCAGGCGTCCACGGCGACCGCCACCGTGGTGACGGTGACGAAGAGCGCGAAGTGGGGAACAATCCTGGTCACCGGGACCGGCTACGCGATCTACCGCCTCACCGCCGACAGCAAGAACAAGAGCGTCTGCACGGGTGCGTGTGCAACTGCATGGCCACCGGTGCTTCTTGCGTCGGGGCAGAAGACCCCAATCGGCAAGGGCATCTCGGGTCTCGGCTCGATCAGCCGCAGCGGTGGCGAGCGCCAGGTGACTTACGAAGGAATCCCGCTCTACACCTTCATCGGCGACCGCAAGCCCGGCCAGGTCAACGGGAACGTGAAGGACCACTTCGGTCAGTGGTGGTCGATCAATCCAGCGCACCCCTTGGCGGTTCCCTCGGCTTCGGCGAGCACCACCGCCGCAGGCGGCACCGGTATCGCGTACTGATCCGGCCGTGACGGATCTCCTTCCAGC
>Ga0116230_10007274_pt1 | contig 10925 bp, 7 predicted proteins | sample S1TSphfallax_3_FD_88678 | JGI IMG/M metagenome (GOLD analysis project Ga0116230, IMG submission 88678) | Host-associated microbial communities from peat moss isolated from Minnesota, USA - S1T2_Fd - Sphagnum fallax MG | ecosystem: Host-associated > Plants > Peat moss > Unclassified | place: USA...
GGTCTCATGCACCACAATGCTCGCCAGCAATGGCAATTGCGGTTTGAGTTCCTGCCACAGCCAGCGGGCGATGTTTTCGCTCGTGGGATTGTTCAGCCCGTCGATTTCATTCAGGTAATAGTGATCCAGACGCCGGACCAGCGGGTCGACCACTTTTTTGATTTCGCCGTAGTCGATCAGGTAGCCGAGCTTTTCGTCGACTTCGCCTTCCACGATCACGTCAAATCGAAACGAGTGGCCGTGCAGACGCTGACACTTGTGCCCCGGCGGAAAGGTCGGCAGATCATGGGCGGCTTCAAAATGGAACAACTTGGAGAGGCGGACTTTCATCAGACCGGCGATTGTAGGAGGGATGTCGGGAAACCAGAAATCTCAAATTTCAGATTGGCCGCATTGGACGCATCAGTCATCTACAGCCTTGCGCGAATGAGCGATATCTATCGGTCGATCCACCGAAAGATTCACCACCGAGCAACGGAGAGCACGGAGAAGAGAATCAGAAGGTTGTGCCTATTTCAGATTTGCTTCGCAGCGCCGTCCGTGTCTTGGTGGTGAATCCGCGTGTGAAATTTCAAGTGCGTCGTCTGTTTTCTTCCGCCGGGAAAGTTGACTCTGCCTCGTTCGTCCGGTAGTGTCGCTTTGCAGTTTGGAGTTGGTCTCGGATCGGTCTTTTGAGGCGATTTTGGCTGCGACTGTCATCATTCCTGCCCGCTTTGGTTCAACCCGTTTTCCCGCCAAAATTGTCGCCAGTGATACCGGCAAACCGCTGGTTCAGCACGTTGTCGATCAGGCGAAGAAGTGTTCGCGGATCGAGCGGGTGATTGTTGCCACCGACGATCCGCGAATTGCCGAGGCGTTGCGGCCATTTGAAACCCAGGTGGTTATGACCTCACCGCTGCATCAAAGCGGGACCGATCGAATTGCGGAAGTGGCTCGGGGGTTGTCCTGCGACATCGTGGTCAATGTGCAGGGCGACGAACCGGAGATCGAACCGGAAACCATCGATGCTCTGGTGAAACGGCTGGACGAGTTTCCCACCGACGACATGGCGACGGCATGCACGCGGTTTGCGGCAGTTGCGGATGCGCGGGATCCGAACCTGGTGAAAGTGGTGATGGATCAGCACGGACGGGCGATTTACTTTTCGCGCTCGGTGATTCCGTTTCATCGGGATGCTGATTTTCCGGAGAATTTGGCCTATCATCTTCATCTTGGGATTTACGCCTATCGGCGGCCCTTTTTGCTGAAGTTCTCGGGCTGGCCGCAAACGCCGCTTGAAAAAACCGAAAAGCTCGAACAGCTTCGCGCTTTGGAACACGGTCGGTCGATCTACGTGATGAAAGTGGACCGGGCGACGCACGGCATTGATACGCCGGGGCAATATGCTGATTTTGTAAAAAGATATAAAGGAGTTGACAGTTGATAGTTGCTGGTTGATCGCGAAGAGAAGGCTGGCTTTTCTTGCTGTCAACTGTCAACTATCAACTATTGACTAGCATCAATGTCCAACGAAGACCTGCTTGCAAAAATCGGCCAGACCACGGATGAGACCGAGTTTTTCTCGCCAACCCCCAAGGGGTATCGCAAGCGGTTTCACAAATACGTCATCGTTGTCGGCACGGTCATGAGCGGGCTGGGCAAGGGAATTTTCTCCAGCTCGATGGCCAAGCTGCTGCAGGACAAGGGGCTGAAAGTCGCGCCCATCAAGATGGAGGGGTATTGCAACATCGACAGCGGAACGCTGAATCCTTACCGCCATGGCGAGGTATTCGTGCTGGATGACGGCATGGAAACCGACATGGATCTGGGCACCTACGAACGGCTGCTGGATCAGGATCTGGGCGCGGCAAATTTCACGACCAATGGTCAGATTATGTCCTCGGTGCTTCGCAAGGAGCGCGAGGGCAGCTATCTAGGCCGGGATGTGCAGTACATTCCGCATGTCACCGGTGAAGTGAAACTGAAGCTGCGGGAGTTGGCCGCCAAGAGCGATGCGGATGTGATTTTTGTTGAAGTGGGCGGCACGGTGGGGGACCTGGAAAACACGGTTTATCTCGAAGCGTGTCGACAGCTGGCATATGAAGAGGGTGAAAATTCGGTCTGCTTTGTCGCGCTGACCTATGTGCTGGAACCGGGGGCCCTGGGCGAGCAAAAGAGCAAGGCGGCACAACTGGGAATCAAGCGATTGATGGAGGTCGGCATCATGCCGCACATCATCGCCTGCCGGGCGACCAATCCGGTGAAGGAAAAGGTGCGGGAAAAGATTTCCATGTACACCAACGTGCCGATGAAGCGCGTGGTGACCATGCATGATGTCGAGAGCATTTACACCATTCCCGAAGCGCTGCGCGAGGCGGGGATCGACCGAGAAGTGCTGACGCTGCTGGAACTGCACGACCGCGTCGATCAGCGGCATGAAGATTCCGCCCGGTTGAAATGGCGGTGGTTTGTCGACCGCATCGGGAAGGCGAAAAAGGATGTGACGATCGCTGTCACCGGGAAATACACAGCCGTTCGCGATGCGTATGCCAGCATCATCAAGGCGGGTGAGCATTGCGGTGTGCATCTGGGGGTCAATGTCAACTTCAAATGGCTGGACACCACCGCGATCGACCCGGCCAATGTCGTCAAGCGATTGAATGATGTGGACGGGATCATCGTCCCCGGCGGATTTGGTGTTCGCGGAACCGAAGGCAAAATCGAATGCATCCGCTATGCCCGCGAAAACAAGATTCCCTATCTCGGATTGTGCCTGGGCTTTCAGATGGCGGTCATCGAATTCGCGAGAAATGTCTGCGGCATCCACGAGGCGCACAGCACCGAGTTTGACAAGGACTGCAAGAACGCGGTGATCGATATCCTGCCGGCACAAAAACTGATCGAGGGCCTGGGCGGTAACATGCGGCTGGGCGGTCGCGACGTGGTGTTGACGCCCGGGACGATCGCTGCGGCGTTATTCAACAACGCCAGCAATGTTCGTCTGCGTTTCCGGCACCGCTATGAAGTCGATCCCAGTTACATCGAAATCCTTGAAAAGCATGGCATGATCTTCAGCGGCAAGCATCCGTCTCAGCCTCTGATGCAGATTCTGGAATTGCCCACCGAGATGCATCCATTTTTTGTCGGCACACAGGCGCATCCCGAGCTGACCAGTCGGCCACTCCGGCCTCAACCGCTTTTCATGGGTCTGGTCAGGGCGGCAATGGAACATGCCGCCAAAGCCGAGAAGCGAATACCGCAGACTGTATGAAAATGTCCCTGGTCAGTTGTCGATGATCCGTTGTTTTATTTGTACGGTCAACTGACAACTGACAAACAAAAACACCCGTCTTCCGACGGGTGCTTGTCGCAAAACATTTTTTGATCCCGATACGGCTCAATGGACCAGCGCGTGAATCGCCGAGCGTTTCACGCGAGTGGCTTTTGTGCCCTTGGGACCTTCCTCCGCATCGTACTCGACTGATTCACCATCCTGCAATGTTCGAAAGCCTTCGCTTTCGATAACCGAATGGTGAACAAAAACGTCCCTTGCATCCAGATCGGACGCAATGAACCCGAACCCCTTTTGGTCGTTGAACCACTTGACCTTACCCGTGGCCATGTTAGCCACTCCTTTCAGATGTGACGGGCTGAATGATCTGCCCGCAGAGATGCGGCACCTTGATTCCACCCGACCCTCGCCGGCGGAATGCGTCCCTGTGCCTGGGAACGGATTTGAGCCTCCAATATATCAGCTTTACGGCGATATACAAAAAATTATTGGACACAAGTCAAGGGCGTCCCACGTATTTACTCATGTGGTTATCCACATTGAACTTGCGTCAAAGAAAATTTGGCGTAGCGAGTTGATGCGGAAGGTTGATTTTTCGGAGCAGCCCGATCCTCATGCACCGACTTTACGGCGTCCGGCGTAATCCGAAAATATAAACATTTAGATACAATGAGTTTATCGACATTAGAGTGTCATTAACAAAATGTGAACTCAGGTAATTCGGTCATTTCCACGGAAGAAACCCCGACATTTCGACGCCTCGACTTTGCGGGACTCGGCGAAAAAATCGGGCTTGTCCACAGGTTATCTACCGACCCGACGCTTGATTTTGTTGGCTCGGTTCCCAGACTGTCAGCGAAGGGATCGATATCGAAGAATGAATCTGCTCGAAACCACGAAGCTGGTCAAAACTTACAGCGGTCGCACGGTTGTGAATGAGGTCAGCTTTGTGCTGGCTCAAAGGGAAATTGTTGGCATGCTCGGTCGTAACGGGGCGGGAAAAACCACCACCTTCCGCATGATCCTCGGCATGGTCACTCCCGACAGCGGGGCGGTCGCCTTTGACGCCCACGACATTACGCACCTGCCCATGTACAAACGCGCCCGGCTTGGCATCGGATATCTGCCGCAGGATCGCAGCGACTTCCGCCGGTTGACCGTCTGGCAAAACCTCCAGGCGATTCTCGAAACCCTCAGCCTGAGCCGGCCCGAACGCAATCGCCGGGCGTCGGAACTCCTCTCTCATTACGGTCTGACCAAGAATAAAGACCAGAAAGCCGAAACGCTCAGCGGCGGGGAACGACGGCGATTGGAAATCGCCCGGGCGCTCGTAACCGAACCAAAACTGATTCTTCTGGATGAACCCTTCGCCGCGGTCGATCCCCGGACCAAGGAGGATCTGAGCCGGGAGGTGAAGCGTCTGCGGGATGAGTTCGACAAGACGGTTCTCATCACCGACCACGACGTCGCTTTCACGCTGCGCGTGGTGGAACGCGCGCTGATCATTTCCAACGGCCAGATGATCGCCGAGGGGACGCCGAAGGAGATCATCAATAATGAGCTGGTGCGGTCGGAGTATCTGGGAAATACATTCAAAGGCGATGAGTTCGATTGACCGGATCGATCGTTGGTCTGCGACAAAACTGGCTCTCTTTCCAAATCACGCAAACCCTAAAAAGCTGCATTCCTGCCTCACCGTCGGATGAAATATACTCCGCGCCGCTGTAGATGGTTTGACGTTCTGACCGCACAAGGAGAAGCTCACTTGCATCCCTCATCAACTTCGCCCGAGGTCGGGGCGGCAAGCTCACCGCAAAATCATGTTCCGAACACGGTCGCCGCACCTGCTTGTGCCCTCGACGCGATGTTCGAGGATTCCACGCTGTTGCGCGGCATCGTCGATTCCACCGGGGATGTCATCTACGCCAAAGATTCCAACGGCCGCATGCGGTTTGCAAATCCCGCCGCGCTCAAGCTTATCGGGAAGCCGCTCGATCAGGTGCTTGGCAAAACAGACGCGGAATTTCTCGACGACAAGGACGCCGGCTTGGCGATCATGGTCAATGACCGCCGCATCATGGAAACCGGACAGCCCGAGGATTTGGAGGAAAAAATCACCCTTGCTGACGGAAACGCCAGCATCTGGCTTTCGCGCAAAGCGCCATGGCGCGACCCGGCAGGCAGGGTCATCGGATTGATCGGGATTTCCCGCGACATCACCGCCATGAAGCGGGAATCCGACCAGCTCACCCGGCTGTACAGCATCGCCGCCGCCTTGTCCGAGACGCTCACACCCGGGGATGTGGCCCGCGTCGCGGTGAGGCAGGGCATCGCCTTGTTCGGCGCAACCGCCGGTTCGCTTGCGCTGGTCAAGGAAGATGGAAAGTCATTGGAAATGTGCGGATCGAGCGGTTACCCGCAGGAAGTCATTGCACAATGGGATCGCTTCACCATCGACACGCCCATCCCACTGGCGCGGGCGGTCCGGAGCGGTGAACCGGTTTTCATCGCTTCACCAGAGGAGCGGCTTGCGATGTTTCCAAACGTTGCCGCGGAACTGAAAACCCATAGTGACTTCCAATCGGCCGCCTGCATCCCCCTGATCATCGGGGGTCGGACCGTCGGCTCACTGGTCTTCAGCTTCCAGCACACCGGTGCTTTTACCGCCCATCAGCGGGAAATGCTCGCTTCACTCGCAAAGCATTGTGCCCAGGCGCTGGACCGTGCGCGATTGTTCGAGGCGGAGCAACGCGCCCGGGCCGAGGCCCAGCGAGCCGAAGCCGAGACGCGCGAACTGGTCGATCGCTTTGAACGCCAGTCCCGTTTGTTCGAGCGCATCGCCTCGTCAACACCCGATTTCATCTACGTTTTCGACCTGCAGGGCCGCTTCCTGTATGCCAACCGTCGGCTTCTCGAAGTCTGGGGTATTACCGCCGATCAGGCATTGGGGAAGAGTCTTTACGAACTGGGTTATCCCGACTGGCATGCGGCAATGCACCTGCGCGAGCTGGCGCAGGTTCTGGAAACAAAACAGCCAATCAGAGGGGAGGTTCCATTCACCGGTGGCAGCGGGATCTCGGGTGTTTATGAATATATTTTCACGCCCGTGCTGGATCCCGAGGGGAATGTGGAGGCTGTCGCCGGAACCACCCGCGATGTCTCCCAGCGCAAACGTGCCGAGGCCGAGCGGGAAAAACTCCTGGCAGGCGAGAAGGCTGCAAGAGCCGAGGCCGACCGATCCAGCCGAATGAAGGACGAATTCCTTGCCACGCTCAGCCATGAGCTGCGAACCCCGCTCAATGCCATCCTTGGCTGGGCGACCATCCTTTCCACCAGCACGCCCGATCAGGAAGAACTCCGCGACGGGCTGGAAACCATTCAGCGTAATGCCCGGGCGCAGACCCAGATCATTGAAGACCTGCTGGACATGAGCCGGATCGTCAATGGCAAGGTTCGCCTTGAGGTGCAACCAACCGATCTTGCGGCAGTGCTCAGCGCAGCCATGGACACCGTGCGTCCCGCCGCCCAAGCCAAGGGGGTGAAGCTGCGATCGGTGCTGGATCCCCGCGCCGGACCAGTCAGCGGAGATGCAGGCCGGTTGCAGCAGGTCTTCTGGAACCTGCTGAACAACGCAGTGAAATTCACCCCCCGCGGCGGACAGGTTCAGGTGCTGCTTGAATGCGTGGACTCGCATGTGCAAGTCAGCGTCGCCGATACCGGGGAAGGCATCAGCGCTGATTTCCTGCCGAACGTCTTCGACCGCTTTCGCCAGGCCGACGCCAGCACCACGCGCCGCCATGGCGGGCTTGGCCTCGGGCTGGCAATCGTCAAACAGCTGGTCGAATTGCACGGTGGAACCGTCCGCGTGAAAAGCCCCGGCCCCGGTCAGGGCAGCACGTTCATCGTCATGCTGCCGCTGACGGTTCTCCATCCCGAAGTTGAATCCGACGTCTTGGACCGCCGGCATCCGCGGGCCACCATGCTCGACGCGTCATTGCCCGATCTGGATCCGCGGAGATTGACCGGCGTAAACGTGGTCATCGTCGATGATGAACCCGACGCCCGCGCCCTGGTCACACGCCTGCTGGAGCGCTGCGGCGCGGCCGTCCGCACGGCCTCAACCGCCGAAGAGGTGATGGGTTTGATCGCCGAGAAGAAGCCCGACGTATTGGTCAGCGACATCGGCATGCCGCGAGAGGACGGCTATGCTCTGATCCGCCGGATCCGATCCCTCGCGCCCGATCATGGCGGGAACATTCCCGCCCTTGCCCTGACCGCTTACGCCCGAACCGAAGACCGCATCAAAGCCGTCCAGGCCGGTTTTCAAACCCATGTCGCGAAACCGGTCGAACCCGCGGAGCTGATCACCATGGTCGCCAGCCTCGCCGGGAGAAACGGATGAAAAGCCGTACGCCGCCGGGCTGCGGGTCGGTTGGCGAGCCAACGACGTTCGACGTCCAAGCGCTCCGCGGCCTCAAGGCCGGCGGCTGTTAAAGATTCACCCAGACTCGTCAAAGTTGGCGAGCAGCACAGGTCATTTGCAAGTTCGATAGACCGCTCGTGTGAGCATTTTCGTCAATTTTGTCAGACGAATATAATCCAGCGTGTCCGGCCGGTCGCTTGGTTGATGGTAATTCCAATTCCGGAACATCGCGGTGTTGGTCACCATGAGCGCTCGAAATTCAAAAGTCCAATAGGATCGGTGGTCGGACAGATCGATGATGCCCAACGACTTGGGCAACACTGCCGGCACGCAGCGAATCGACCCGCGCGGGGAAGTAGCCGATCGACTCCAGGCAGATCATGCCCAGCACCGCGTCGCCGCGCTCGCGGATCAGTCTTGCATCCTGAAAACTGCCCATCTGACTGGTTGCGAAATGAGGCGGTTCCTCGCAATCGTAGAAGACGCAGCGAAGCGACCGCTTTAACTTCTTGCCGCGTAAGGTGCGGATCATTTCCAGAAGCGCAGCGACGGCAGAAGTGTTGTCATCCGCTCCGGGGGTGGTAGGAGCGGTGTCGTAGTGAGCGCCGACGATCAGATACGGCAAATCCGGCCTGGTTCCCGGAATCGTCACTTCCAAATTCACCGCCTCGCGCATCGGGATGCTGTAACGGTACTCCGATACCTGCAGTCCCACCTCTCCGAGTTGCCTGGTGATGTAAGCCCGCGCAGCCTCGAGGGCCGAAGGTCGGCGGGAGTTTCGCTCGCCGATCAGACCGGCGAGGACATCGACGTGCGACCGAAGATTTCCCTCGAGTGGTTGCAAAAAAAAGCTCCACCAACCCTACCGGGCTAGCCGCTTCAGCGGCTGGTGCTTGCCGGTGAAGCGGCAAGACCGGGAGGTTTTTCAGCGGTTTTTTTGCGGATCACCATCACCGTCACCCATTTTCCGCGATCGGCGTACGCCAGGCCGAATTCGGTGCCGATCACATCGAAGTCGTCCCGCAGCTCCCGCGGGGCTTTGTCCCAGATGGTCTTGGTTACCACGAGCCACTCGGGCATCAGCGGTTCAAACTTGCGCGAGAATCCGATCTGGCCTGCTTCGCGAATGGTGCCGCCCTGTGCGAAGGCCAGGCTCGGTTCCATGTAGTCGAGCATGATGACCTGCCCGGTCTGGGTGACATGATGATCGATGAGGATCTTCGCCACCCGCGGCGAGAGCCGGAGGAACTGGGCGTTGGGCAGATAAACCCCGTAGAGAATCGAGATGAAACCGAACGTGCCGAGCCCCATCAGCAGCGCACCGATTGCGATGCGGCGAAATTGAAATGCGAGAAAAACACTGAGACCGAAGAGCGCGCCGAAGACCGACATCGCGATCATCGCGGCGTGTGGGAGCGGATGATATTTCACCACCCACGGTGCTGAAGCCGCCGCCGCGACCAGCACCGCCCAGAGGCCAACGGGGATGATAAAAGACTTTTTACCCAGATCGGGAATCTGCCCGCGGATGCAGCGGAGAAGCGCATCGGCGGTCAGATACGCCAGCGGTGGAAAGACCGGCAGCAGATAATGCGGCAATTTCGTCCGCACGCATTCCAGCATGATCCACGGGCCCAGAATCGCCGCCAGAGCAAACCGCTTTTGCGGATCTGCCCGGTTTCGGATCGCCAGGCCGATTGCCAGCGGCAGCAACAGACTCCACGGGAAAAAGGTCAGCCAGACGGTGAGAAAGTAATACCCCGGCGGCCCCGCATGCTGCTCCAGCGGTGTCATCATGCGGTCCCATACGTTGAGCTTCAGGCTAAGCAGAATGAACCCGCTGGCGCGGTAATTCACCATCAAGATCCAGGGCAGCACGATCGCAAGAACAATCGCGATCGCGGCGGTGATCTTCCAATACCGTTGCTTTGTCGGCGGTCGCGTATCAACTATTTCCTGGGGTCTGGCCCGCTGATAAGTGATCGAAAGATCCTCCGGCGCATCATCGTCGAAGACATCCGGCAGCAGCGGGGCGGGCGGCCAATATCGGTTCAGCAGATTGATAAATGCGAGCGCTGACAGCGTGGTCGCCTCGATGCCAAGAATGACCGGCCCCTTGGTCAGCGCGCCCAGCCCGATCGCCACTGCCAGGGTGATGACCACCGGCCAGGATGCCTTCCCCCGGTAAATCGCATACAGGCAGAACTGCCCGATGGTCACCCACAGCAGCAACACCGCATCGGTGATGCACATCTTGGCCGAAGCGATGGTCAAACCGCTGCTGGCAAAAATGAAAACGGTCCACAGCGCCAGCTCCGCGTCCACGCTGCGTGCAAGGACCCAATATAAAACCAGCAGCAGAACCAGAATTGCGACCGCCGATGGAAATCGCGCGGCAAATTCATCGTCACCAAAAACCTTCATCGCAGACGCCTGGCACCAATAGATAAAAGCTGGTTTGGCGGTGCGAGGTTTGTCGAGGTAATGGGGCACCACCCAGTCGCCGCTCTGCAGCATCTGCCGGGACGTCTCGGCGTATCGCGGCTCGTCCCGATCCCATAGCGAAACGCTTCCGTTCCCGATCAGGTAAACAAACGAGCTGGCGAGAATCAGGCCGAGCAGAAGCAGCAGGTAAGAAATTCGGGGCATATTGCGGGAAGCAGGATGCGGGTTCGATCGCACATTGTAAAGCAGTCATTTCAGATCACGAGTGCGAGAAGACTTGGCTTGCAAAAGCCCGGTTCCATCCGCCTGGCGTCGTCGCGGAATTCTCGATGACTGATCCCTGCGATTCGCTGAAATGCTTTTTGAAAGATTGTTCCGAAGGACCAAGCTGGTTAGCAACTGCGTTCCGCGACGCCAAGCGAAAGGAACGCCGCGTCTGCCGTCGATCTCAATCCTCATCCGCCTGGTCATCCGCGATGGCGCTGATTTCTTCCGATTCCACCGGATCGATCGCGACCCGCTTCACGCGCGAGCCAATCCGGCTGATGATTTCATACGGAATCGTGCCGGCCCATTCCGCAAGGCGGTAAACGCTTGCCGCTGAAAGCGGATCGCTGTCTAAAACCACCGCGTCGTCGCCAACTGATGCCATCGGTGTGTGCGACAGGTCGATGGTGGTCAGATCCATGCTGACGCGCCCGAGAACCGGCGCGGGGCAGCCGTTGACGAGCATGACGCCGCGATTGCTGAACGCGCGGAGATAGCCGTCGGCATAGCCGATCGGCA
>Ga0116230_10007275_pt1 | contig 10924 bp, 8 predicted proteins | sample S1TSphfallax_3_FD_88678 | JGI IMG/M metagenome (GOLD analysis project Ga0116230, IMG submission 88678) | Host-associated microbial communities from peat moss isolated from Minnesota, USA - S1T2_Fd - Sphagnum fallax MG | ecosystem: Host-associated > Plants > Peat moss > Unclassified | place: USA...
CTGGCTGGCTGGCTGGCCTTCAAAGCTTCATATGAAAGCAGAGCACAAATCAGCTTGGACTAACCCACCACACACTTCATCCAATCCAAAGAAATTGCAGCAGCTCCAGTCTCAAAGAAGAATAGTGATACCCAGAACAAAATGTGTACAACCAAAGGAGATCAGTATTAGAGACAGGGGTCACACGGTTCACAGATATCTCCTTGAAGCCAAGGCCAAGGATGCCATCAAACTTAGCTTCACAAAAGCAAGCCCAGGCTCCTTGGTTGCCTCTGCAAACATCTGTGCATCAAGAAGCAATAATTTTCAGAAATATGGTGTTCACATGAAACCAGTCATTGTCTTCTTCACAAAAAAACAAAACTTGCAGAAAAATGGCAGCTTGATGAGAGTGATGCAATTAAGCACCTGGTGAGGTCACCAAGAGTGATGTCATCTTGGCTAAGGAAACCTTCCATGGACCCTAACACATACCTTATTGCAAAAGCAGTGCCTGAAATAGATACATTAATCCCACCAAAGAAAAAAAAGCTCAGTTTGAACAACAACAAACCAATTGTCCACAAAGGACTTGCCAAAGACTTGCCAAGGACTTCATGCCTTGAAGGACCTCATGCAAAGGCAGACTTGGTACTGTCATGGAAACACCCAAGGGGAATGAATTCACAGAGTTGGAATCATGGCAGGGAAGTGAAATCATACCATCTTTTTTGTATGTGCTTGACTTGCCAGACTTGTACTTGTGGTAGAAGTAGCACGCAAGCTGAGAGCATCCTCACCCATGCATTGTAAGAGCATGTTTTGAATGTAGAACAGTAAAAACTTGCCTCCTGTTTGGTTCAAAAAAATTGGTTTGGGTGCAGCATGATATTTGCACAGGATGTGGTGGTTGGCAAAAGCCATTGCACAGATTCGTCCCCACAACACAATCTCCCACTGCAATTGATTGGCGAGATTATTTGATTGGTCCACTTGCTTTGCTTTGCTTTTAGTGGTCTTCCACTCTTTAGAGTCCCACTTTCAAGTTCATGGGTGGGCTTGGGATACCATACCTACAACTCATATTTGTCACTAATTAATTCTTAAGAGGGCAAGCAGAAAAAGACAAAAGAAAAAATTAAAAAGCACTTTGTCAAAAGTTTAGAGAATCAAATTCAGTTCAAAACACAAAAGAATTTTAAAACATATCCATAACAAAAGGTGTTTATGTATGTCAAACGATTTCATTGGATTTTGAGTGAATTCACTAATCATCATGAACTTAACAAGGAAGCATTGAATTCATTAGTCATCTTGAACCTAGTGGGGAAACACTGAATTCAATGGTCCAATGAACAAGGACTAATGAACTATACCCATATATTGTTAAAATTCTCAAATATTCCAATTAGGGCTGACAAACCCTTTGTTTTCTCTTCTCAAAAACTTAATTATTTCAGTAAGATTTGTCAAACAAGAGACATAGGTCCAGTATGTAAATAAATAGTAATGGATGTGAAGAATTATATTGATGCAGGCCTGATACTCAAAATAGGTGGGGATAGTTTGTTTGTGTAGATATGTTTGCCCATGTTTCCTTCTCTTACTCATATAAGTGGAGATGAAGTAGGTATTATGACTATTACAAAAACAAAGAGAGCAAGTTAGGATCCCATCACAATTTGGGTGTAAACACGTTAAAAGGAGCCAAGGATTGTGTCACAACTACTTAAACTATAATCTTATATTTTGAAAACTCACAAGAGAAACATAATAAATTAGATTTTTATATTTTTTTCAAAAAAAATCATTACTTATAAAGTTTCATTGTTCAAAACTTGATGCAAATAGATAATGATTCAAAAGTCTTTTTGCATGTTCAAAGCATTTGTGACAACTTGATTTTTTTTTCAAATGTTTTTTTTTTAATCAAATGTGCACCATTCTTTCTCAAAATTGAAGAAGGTCTTAACATTGATGATTATAAAAACAAAAGCACTTAAAATTGATAAATTCTATTTTAAAACACATTTGAACATATTTATTTCAATTAATTTTCAAACATTTTTTTACCCTGAAAATAAAAAAATAAAAAAATATGTTTTTAACAAAAGTTATTCATTTTTATGTTATTTAAGTTGCATATGCACTATATGTAAATAATATAGATCAAGATATAATAAAAATAATAATTATATTCAAAACATAACTATAAACTGAGTATGAAAAATTAAAGAAATAAAAAAATTGTCCAACACAAGAATACCATGTGTCAAATTCAATTCTTGTAAAGGACTTTAACTTGTACTTGGTGGTTCTTTTTAACGTGTTTACACCCATTTGTTAATTTTCTAGCAATTCAAAAAGTCAGGAATCTAAACAATTGAGTCAATATTCAAGACCCAATCGATGTCTGTAAACATAAAAGAATGTGGTGTGACTAGACAAAAAGTCACTCTAATAGTGTGAACACAACGGGTTTTAAGGTTTCTTTTTTTGGTTGGATTGTTTTCAATAGTTGTCAACTTTTTGCATGCTTACAACAAGAATTATTCTGTTGTTGCTATAAGGAATGCATGGGTAGGCAAACTTGTTTGTTTGTGTGTTATGAAAAACATGAGCTGCACCGAACTATGGATGGTGGAGGGAGTGATTGCATTGAAAAAAGGTTTGCTTAATTGACAGTGGAAAGTAAAATAAGAGACATAATGAAAAAGCGAGGTGACAAGTTCTTTCTAGTATGGGTTTTTCTTCTTGTTGCAATTTATATTAGTAGGCTAGTTGTTGATGAACTCTGTTACGCTAGTGACTTAACCGAATAGGTATGTAGGTCTAAGGAAAAATAGATGATATGAAGGGTTGATGTTGAGGAATGATGAAGACAAAAGAGGTCTGAGCTGTAGAAATAAAAGGCATATAAAAATCAAAATGCATTTGGGAAGGGAAACTTTTTGTTGCAACACCTTGAATCCATGTTATAGACAATTGTTAGAGTGACTACTAGAAACCTCAAAGGGGTGTCCTTGGGTTGGGCAGAATGAGACGAATAAGGTCAAAAGTGGGGGAAACTCAAAGAGATGAAATTTGTAGCACATTCTCGCATAAGAATCTGTTTGCTTGAGGGGTTCTAAGTGAGCCTGGTATCTATCGTTCAAAGTCACGATCAGAACATTTGAATCCAAAGGTCTACAAGATCTAGGTTTTTCAGATTAGAGATTTGATGTTATGCTACATTGTTGCATTCGGTGGGAAAAGGGGGTTAGCATCTCATATGTACTGAGTGAACCTTGAGAGTTCTGACCTCCAGCCATACCTCAATAGATTCTAGATTCTTTATGATAGGGATTGGTACTTGGCAGCTAGTAGTGTATGGCCACTAAGGAAATGTGTGATGAAGATTCACACCAACGGACTGTGACAAATTGGCAAATCTGCATATGCAGAACTTGGTTTTGTTAGAATCAGTAGACTTCAGCAGAATCTCACTTTGACAGCAGGTTACAAATCAAGTGATATAGTTGGTTGTAGAGTTCCAGTGTTTCTGGCTCTGTTTTAGACGTTTCATATGCATCAGGCTTTGTTTTTTTTTTACCTTCCCCTTTCTTTTTGGTTACAGTGGGTTTCCCTCAAACGCAACAAATAAAAAGCTGCAGCTCATCCCTCCCCCGAAAGAGGTGCGGCAACTAAAGAAGAAATGCCATTCATCCAAGCAGCAGAGCTAAACCCGCTGGGTGGGTTTTGAGTCTTGAGTCTTGACTCAAACCAACAAACAAACGAAAACAAAACAAAACGTACCAAGAACTACCACTTGGACGACAGCACCCACAGATTGGAGCTACCGGTGTCGAACACGACCGTGAACGTCTGCTTGGGTGACCCAATTCCAATCTCTGCGTAATACTGCGCGTCCATGTAATTGTCCAATGCGACATCACCCTCCTCCTCGTTCCCCAGCTGCAACCCCTCGGCTGCTGGTCCCAACCGCAGTTGTGCCGCTCTCTGGAAGCTCCGCGCCCTCGCGGATCTTAATCCCTGCAAGCTCACACCTTTCTTCTTCAATGCAAGTCTGCGTAGTTCTGGTTCTCCTCCACTTCCGGCGGATACATCCACTGCTGCTGCTGCTGCTAAGAAAAACACTGCCATCGACAACAACACCAAAAAACGGAGCTGCGAAAGCTACCCATTTCCTTAACCTCGACCAAGAAGGATTCGTGCTAGCACAAGAACTTCCCAATAACTGTGATCTTCGTGGGTTTTGCCTGCAAACGACCGACCAAGAATTCTTGCCTTATGAGAAAGGCTCCCAAAACTGCAAGCTTTGAACCACGAAACCGCGACCGACTTTCTTCCTTCGTCGGTCGCATGCAGTTTCTTTTTGTGGCGATGATCCACAGGAAGATTTAGCCAAATTTGGCTATAAGGTGAATATATGGCGAAAATACATCCTTCTATATCTTTGGCTACCGAATTTGAACCCGCGTATTTCCAAATCAAATCTGGAGTTTTTTTTTCTCAAATTTAGGACGAATTATGGCTTTTCAAAAAGCACATGATTTTAGCACTTTTCATTTTTTTAATATAGCATTTTTGGCTATATCTCGTCGACCAAAAAACAAAAGCCTACAACTCACGTGTTGTCAGACTCATACGTACTTCGCGCTTTCTTGAATTTTGGTCGCCATCCACGACTGGCGCCTGGCGGTCACTGTGGCCTCGTATCCCTAGTTTAGCCAGATATCGCCCAAATGTTTACCTAGTTCCCTTGAAGACAGTGCAGGCAGTGACCGGTATTGACCGGTCGTCGCCGTATCTAGTAGTTCAGGATTCCATGGGCCTACCAAAAAAAGAAGGAGGGACCCACCACCTATTGATCTAGGTACCTAGACTAGACTCGCTTATGAATGGAAAGCATAGGTGTCTAGGTGGATGAATGGTTTTTTTCTTTTTTTTCATGTCAAAAATTTGGCAAATTCTCACCAAAAAGATTAGCAAAATCAATTGAATTTCCACTAGAAAAGCAAAACCAAATCCAAAAATTTCCCAATTTCTTTGGACTATTTTTAAAAAAATGGGTTTGTTCCCATCAAGTTCTCAAAATGTTCACCAAGTTCCCAATCTATTCCCTTAGATGTTCCCAATTTGCTCATTTTTTTATCCCATAAAGTTTGGCCATGATTCAACTTCCATGTATATAAATTACAAATCATGCATCTATTTTGGAGTGGGAAGCATATTTAGGCATCTATGTTGGGGGGAGTGGCCCCCCCCCACCTATTCCCCAAATAATGGTGATGGGCTAATCAAATGACTACTTGCAAAGAAAAGAGAACTAACAATCTGGCTCACCCCCTCACAAATTAAATAAATAGAAGCATGACCTAATATATATACCCCATAAAATACAATTCCAAAATTGTTGAAGACTTTTATCTATCTACCAACCAAATGTCTCTAGTCTCTATTGTTGTTTTGCTAGAGTGATAATTGGTAATTCATTGCAATCACTTAAAACACCATAGACTAGGTCTATTTCCAAAACAAGCAGCTCATCACATAATAGCTCAGCCCTTTATAACAAGTAAAAGTTACAAATTTGAGTGATGAGAAATTGAAGGAGTGGTACATTGGTGATTTTTTATGATCTTTCGTAGACTCCTTATTGATTTTGCATAATCTTTTATACAATCTTGGTTAAACAATTCTATAGACATTTTCAAGTATAACTACCTCACTTCTTTCTTATTAACTATCTCCAATTCTTTAAAACTATCTCACTCGTTCTTTTATAACTATCTCTTATTCTTATGAATATTTCACCTCTTTCCTTACCCACCAATCTGAATATGAAAAAATAAATTAACATGTGCCTTTTCATGTCCACCTAATTTATATTAATTGAAATTAAAATTGACATTGACATAATATAATGATGAATTATTGATAATCATATGGGAACATAATAAATTATAAGAAGAAAAACCATCATTGATAGTGTGTAACAAAGCAAAAGCCAAGTAGGAAATGAACTACCAAAACAAGGGGTGCGTCACACTATGGCCTTGCCATTGACATTAAAACGTATCTTAAGGCAAAAGAAAGAATTATGAAAACTCAAAAATATAATCTTCAGAAAATCCTCTGAAAAAACCAAAATCCTTCAAAAAGTATAACTCTACACCTAATCTCAAGTTTCAACACAAGCCAAAATATCATCTTTCAAAAATACTCATATAAAAATAGACCTATTACCTAGGGGCTGAGCCAAAATCCTTTAAGCTACTATACTCTATAATGAATCTAAACACTATATACTTGTCTTGGTCATAGGCAAGGCCAAAAATAAACTTCACCATTCACCAGCCTTTCTCCCTCACTTAAGAGGGAGAGCCAAGCCAATTGATAACCGTGGTTGTCTATTAGAATTAGATATTTGATTTTTTTTGAGAACTACACTTAATGAACCCTAAGAAACCAACCATCCTAATAACCACTCAGGTTTGTTCATGTTCCTAATAACATTCCAAAAATCAGTGTTCACCACTAGTTTCGTTCATAGTTAATTGGGTTGTCTTGTAATTTTGATCATAAACCCCTTTTTCCTGAAGGTGGATTTTCCCACAATATCTACACCAATATTGTGTGTGAAAAGGGTTTTTCATAATTCATTATGGTTCATCTAAGTTAAAACAAACAAAACCGAAAAACTTATGTGTGTATATGGTTAGGACTTACACTCCATGTAAGTGTAAATGTCATAATGAAATTGTGTAAAATTGTGTAAGTTCATTTTTATGCCATGTAAAACCATGTAGGTTTGAATGTTGTAGGTCACTTTTTTGGGTTGAATAGTGCTCAAAGGGGGGTATTTAGTGTCTTGCATATTGTATATAAGTGGCTAAAGGGAAGCACTACCACAATCCCATATTACTAGAAATTTCTTATATTTGGGAAATATTAAAAGAGTCATGAATTTTTGCAAAGTGCCAATCAAAGTGACCCTTTACAAAAGAAGGGTGCAAGTGTGTTTGATAAACAATTACACTACCCCATGTAAGTGTAAAAATAAATTTATGCATGGCAATAATGTAAGTGTAAAAAGTTGGGGTATGTAAATGCAAAATGATTTACACTTACGTAGGATTTACATGTCATATATATAGCTATTGTCACTTCCAGACACAACATTGAACTAGATGTACTTGACAACCCTATTTGGTGTAAAACCTAATTTCATCCGTTTCAAAGTTTTGTTCTTTCCCAAGTTGATGATTGACACCTTTCTCTCCCTCCTTCACCCCAACCAATATTGATTTGTTTGGTATGTCATGAAATAATAAAATATTTTAAATATAGTTTCATAATCTAATTGTAGCCACCCTATTTATTAAGCACCTAATGTAAATTATTATTTTAAAAATTTGATAAGTTGCACTTGCTACTTTTTTGCCCACTATTTGAAAAAAATTGGAAGTTATATTCCTAAGCTTGCACAATATAAGTTTGTTACCTTGAGCATTATTGCTTGCTAGTATTATTAACATGTGTTCAACAAATGGAACTTTGCAAATCTCTTGGGAATTTAAATTTAGCATTTTTACTTGCACTTGAACATTGCAAATATCAAGTGGTTCAATTTTTCAACAATCTTCCTTACACTTGAACCTCTCAAATCTCAAAGGGTTCAAATTTTCAGCAATGAAATATTATTAACTTTATTTAAGGTTTATTCATGAAATTTAACCATCAGGTTTGTTCACTAAGTTTAACCATTATGTTTAACCATTGGGTTTAATTATTAAATTTAGTTGTCATATTTAGGCACTAAGTTTAGTCATTAGATTTAGCTATTAATATTTGTTACCAAGTTTGGCCATTTCGTTTAACCATTAATTGTAGTCATTGAATTTAATAATTAGGTTTAGTTGTTAAGTTTAATCATTAGGTTTAGCCATTAAGTTTGTTTATGTTTTGGTGTTAGGTTTGGTCACTAGGTTTAACCTAGGCTAGATTTTGTTAAAAGTTAAGATTAACTTAGGTCAACTAGGGTGGCGTAGGTTAGCTAGGCTAAATTATGTTTATTTTTATATTTTTATGATTACAAAATGTGTGACAAATAAAAAGTTGTGGTGTTGTGTTTAAGGACTTGAACCCTTAACATGGAGGTTGAAGGGTTCAAATCCTCACATTTACAATCTACAATAATACCTAGGGTTTTTGTCTAGGTGGTTAACCTTAAACCATTTTTTAAAAATTATAGGCAGATAGGTTGCCTAGGCCTCGGGAGCTTAGCTTAAGTGCTTTAATCTAGTTTGCCTAGGCTAGGTGGAATAGGCTCATTCGACTAAGCTTTGATTGCAATGTGGCATCACATGAGTAACAAAAAAAATCATTTGTTAACTCTAGGTTATCATGTGGCAATTTATAAATGGTTAATCATTTTTTTATGTATTTTAGGTTGCCACATTGCAATTCATAAGTGGTCAATAATTTTTTGAATGTATCTTAGGCTACCATGTGGCAATAATTATTTAATCAATAGATCCATCAACTTTATTTTTAAAATAAATCTCAACCATTGGATATGTTTTCCATGATCATGATAAGAATGACTATAATTATGGAAGACATAATCACTAATGATAGTTACAGTTGATGCCATTCATACAACCCATGGTAAATACAATGTGGTTTTTTGGACTACACAATCATGTAGTCATTTGCAATCATAAATGGCATGAATGATTATAACTATAGTCATTTATGCAATCATAAATATCAAGTTTTGACATTGTGAATGATCCCAAGTGAGGCTATCTACCTAATATATATATATATATATATATATACTAATGGCATCCAAGTACTTTAGGGGAATAAAGAACTAAACAAACTACACACCATTGCATTGGTTTTCCCCCTATAAAGTAATGCATAGTATTGGACCTAATTCACACTTTTTGAGTTATGCCAATGTTAAAGCATAATTCTTCGTGAAGGTTTCTATATATCATGAACCAAATACTTTTCAAATTTTAGGAATTCTATAGGAGAACATCTTTTCTTTAGAAGTAAGAATAAACATTTTTTCTTTGGTTGACAACAACCCCTTCTTTTCATGGACAAAAAATTCTAATTGAATCATTGTTTTCTTTTTTGATGTACTATTTGAGTGCCTTGTTTTCCTCTTTTCTCACATTCAACAATGGTCCCACAAAATTTAATTGTCCAATCCTAACAGAGTAAAATGCCTATTGATTTCAAATATATTACTTGAATGTCTGGTTTTCCTCATTTTTCACATTCAACAATGGTCCCACAAAGTTTAATTGTCCAATTTCATGGAGTAAACCATGCCTAGTTGTGGGCAATTGTCACCCCATGTTAATCTTGCCTTGATTCAAAAGATTTTATTTATTACTAACTTGCTTATAATCTTTCCAGTTTTGGTTGTTATGTTTGAATGGTCTTTAGGTTGTTATGGAAGAAAATTCATGTTCAACTTAAGATAACAAAATTATGGATCAACAAGAATGTGGATAACATAAATGTTATATAATAATATTATAAATGGAACAATTTGTTTGTAATCTTTCTATAGAAGCATGTAAAAGGACATTATAGCTAAAAGCTTGTTATCTTCACCTATCATTGTCAAACAAGTTGAATGGTAATCCTTCGCATCATTTTTAGCTTGGACATGGAGTTTGCATTTGGTTTTTGGTTTTTCATTGTTGGGTCATTAATTTGTTGTTATTTTGCATGATTTTTTCCAAAGGAGAACTTCAACCTCTTGGACCACCAAGTTTGTCGCAACCCCACTTTTGGAAGAGTCACACTCCCGAAATGGGGACTTAGGAGTCCTCCGGGACTCCCGAAACTTCAGAGTTCAATTGCAGGGATCAAAACACCTCGCTTTGAGGCGTTCTTCATGTCATTGGAAAGCTATTGAAGTGCAAATGTCGAAAATGGCCTTGCATGAGCCATTTGGACATCTACAGCACAAGTTATGGAAAAAAAAAAGGGCCGGGAGTCAAACTGGCAGTTTGACTCCCGACCACTAAAAGTTGGGAATCGACCCAACCCCAGTGTGTGTAGATGGAGTGCGGCACACCATTGGAAAGATCTCAACAAGAGCTACAAGTTTGCTTTAGACCTCATCCCAATCCAAGGTCTGAACAAAGAGTTATGAATTCACAAAATCCCAGGAGTCCAAACCGAGACAATTTCGAAACTCCTCCTTGGGAGTCCTGGGACAAAAAGCCATTTGGATGTGGGTGCCGCGGAGTAACATAGAGAATATTATATGGGGGAAGGTGGTGGCTTTCCCTGAATCCGGGCCGTGATGAGTCTTGTGAGTCCAAAGTTGCCCGTGGCTTGTCCTAGCACCAAGGGTGCTCCAAAATGCGAACTAACCAACTTGTTGGTGGGTTTGATGCAAGTTCGAGTGAGTAACTAAAGCTTGTCCCTCTTCCTAGTCCCATCCCGGAGCTTTAGCACGCCCCTCTACCCCTTTTAGTGCTGAGAGTTAGGAATGTGCCCTCAAGTCCCCACAATTCCGTTGTTTTAGAAACCAAGGCCCATATTGGGCCTAACTTGGGACTTGGGAGTGCGTCAAAGTTGACCCATTGTTGGATTTTTATTTTATTTGAAAAAATCTCCACATTGTTCCATGGAAGAGCTTGCGAAAATATATAAACCAATTATGTACTTGCGATTGGGATACTTGGGTCACATCATAATTTCAAATGTTGAAATGGCCATGGAGGTGTTAAAGATTTGTGATGGAGAGTTTACATCTAGGCCTCATATGTTTGCTAGCAATTATATGGGTTTAGATTAGTTTAACATTGCCTTCTCACCATATGGAGATCATTGGCACCTACTTCATAAGATTTGAGTTACGTAACTACTCACACAAGCAAGGCTCAAAAGTTTTGAACTTGAA
>Ga0116230_10007276_pt1 | contig 10924 bp, 7 predicted proteins | sample S1TSphfallax_3_FD_88678 | JGI IMG/M metagenome (GOLD analysis project Ga0116230, IMG submission 88678) | Host-associated microbial communities from peat moss isolated from Minnesota, USA - S1T2_Fd - Sphagnum fallax MG | ecosystem: Host-associated > Plants > Peat moss > Unclassified | place: USA...
CGACATTCCTACTAGCACGCTCAACCTATAAACACAGACCCGTTCGCACTTCACGTCGTGGTTGTAGCGAGCGAGGTCGCGCAGAACTTGCGCACCATCAAATTCGCGATATCATTCGAATCTAACGCACTCGAGCGTAGTACGTCATGCTCCAGCGTTTGCTAAACCGGTGACACTTTGGGGGCAATTCAGATTCCCAAAAAAATGAAAACCGAATCGAATCAAAATCCTAGTCGGGCTATTCGAGAGCCTCCCTGGCCACCAATTGTTCCCAATAAAAACAAGTAATTATCCTAATTACTATTGATAACGAATGAAGGTGACTGTGGCTGTTGAAGAGGCGAGCGAGGGGGAGAAAATGCAGGCCGACGATCACGATGATGCCATCGGTGATCCCCTCCGGCCGCTGCAGCAGGTTCAAGCTCACGATGAGGGCGACGATGCAGAGCCACTGGACTCCATTGATGACGTGAAATCGCTTGTACCGCTGGGCCCGTTCCGCCGGGCTCGGTTGGTCTGCTGAGTTCGCTCGGGCCCGCGGGGCGAGGCCGACTGCGGTGCCGCCGAGCGCTATCGCCACGAGGCCGATCGCCTCGCTCCAAGTCCTATCATATACCGGGAGCGATTAATGTACTCGGAGCGATTGCTCGGTTTCGCTATATGCAGCAGTCACAAACGAATAGGCGGAACATGTACGATAGGGAACCGATGACCTCGAGAAACTCCTTGGTTCGTGACCTCTTTCCGGGTCCTCTCGACGTGGTCGGCGACATCCATGGCGAAATCGACGCGTTACGCGACCTACTGGGCGCGCTCGGTTACCGCCGAGACGGTGTGCATCCGCAGGGCCGCCGATTGGTCTTCCTCGGGGATCTTTCCGATCGAGGGCCGGACAGTCCGGCGGTGATTGAGCTGGTAGTAGATCTCGTGTCCCGGGGTCTGGCGCAGTGCCTGATGGGTAATCATGAGCTCAATCTTTTACGGGCGGCGAAAAAGGAGGGCAATGGGTGGTACTTCGACGATAACCACGATCTTGCCAAGGATAAGTACCCCGGTTCCCGGTCGCTTGAAACTGGGAAAAGGCTACGGGTCCAAGAGTTCCTCGAGAGTCTGCCAGTCGCGCTCGAGCGGGAGGATCTGCGAGTCGTACATGCCGCCTGGCATTCAGCTTCAATCGCCACGATTCGAGCTTCAGGTCTCAGTGCGGTTGAACTGTACGAGATCCATAAGTCCCGGGCAGAGCAGCTTGGCGAGGATACCGGCCTGAAGCAGCAATCGGAAGCGGAAAGGTTGTCCGTTGGAAAGGCATTCCATGATCAGAAAGCTCGGGTGCCCTTGCTTCAAGGAGTCGCTGCGTATGACGCCATGACTCAAGATTCCAACCCCATCTCGATCGTGACCTCGGGTCTCGAGCGTGTGGCTCAAGCGCCATTCTTCGCCAGCGAAAAATGGAGAATGGTGAACCGATACCCATGGTGGAACGAGTATGTTGATTCGGTTGCAGTCATCGTCGGACACTACTGGCGTTGGCCGTCTGCGACCGCTCGCGCGGCGCTTTCTAAGGGCGATCCGGATCTCTTCGAGGGTCTTCCGCTCAATGCGTTGTTCGGCGCGAAAAAGAATGTGTTTTGTGTGGATTTTGCCGTTGGCGCTCGTTTCTCGGAAAGAGCCAAGGGAGCATCCGATCAGTTTCAGTGTCGGTTAGGAGCCGTGAGATGGCCCGAACGAGAGTTGGTGATGGATAATGGCGTGAGAATGGACATGACGGGGTAGAGCTCCGATCTTGGATCGAGAAAAATTCTCTAAAAAGAGGTCGTGATCAGTGAGTGCTCTGGAACGGGCGATTGCGTTGGCGGCGACCGTCCACGCCGGGCAGCGGGACAAGGCGGGTGCGCCCTACATTCTGCATCCGCTACGCATGATGCTGAAGATGAAAACCGTCGAGGCAAAAATGGCGCCGGTGTTGCACGATGTCGTCGAGGATCGTGGGGTAACGCCGGCCTTGCTGGCATACGAAGGATTCCCGACGGTCGTTGTGGAGGCGGTCGAGGCGCTCACCAAACGGAGCGTGGAGGGGGCAGACGAGCCCTACGAGGCTTTCATCGTGCGAGCCGCTAGGCATCCAGTTGCTCGACTTGTAAAGCTCGCGGATCTGGAGGACGACATGGATTTGTCGCGAATTGCGCAACCGACGGCCAAGGATTTCGCGCGCATTGAGAAATACAAATTAGCCAAGGCAGTCATCGAGCGGTCGATTGCCGGCGACACATGAATCGTACCCTGATTGGCCTCGGCGGTGTGCTGATCCTGGTCGGGGTGCTCTGGCCATGGATTCGAGGGATTTCTCTGTTTCATTTGCCGGGCGATGTCGTGATCGATCGACCTGGATTTAAGTTCTTCTTTCCGGTGACCACGATGCTGATCATCAGCGCGGCGCTCTCGTTGTTGGCATGGTTCTTGAGGCGTTAGGGAAGGCGGGAAACGCCCCGAACGGCGCATCGCGAGACATGCACCTGGAGCGCCCGATCAAAAATATGTCGACTCCGGACAAATCCTGTGTTGGCTAAACTCCGATCGAAAAATGCCCCCCAATCTTCATCTGCACCGCGCGCTACCCAGCAATAGCCCCTGATCCCTATCGCCCCTTGGTCGCAGCATGCTCGATCCTCAGCTCCCTCTCGCTCGGTGCATCAGGAACCATGATCTCGAGAATATCCGGCCGTCCGGTCCCGATCGCGGGCGTTGCCGCGCCGTCGAGCGTGGCACGTGCGGCGCCTCGCCAGTCGTGGATTCGTAGGCGTATAGCCTGCCACCACGGCGTGTATCGACCCTCGGCAGGGTCGAAATGGACATCGATCCCTTGGGCGGTGAGGGCACACGTGACGCGTTGGCGTCGAAACTCGCCGCGCGTAAAGCCTTCGCTGTGTCCGTCGTCCCAGTACAGCTGACCGCTGCAATCCTCGCCGGGGTATACGTCGAGCGTGAGCGGACCTTGTGGCGTGTCGGCCGTCGATTGCACCAGGGGTTGCGAGGGCAGGATGGCGCCCGCGCGCACGAAAATCGGCAATTGCTCCAGGGTCGGACGGACGTCGATTTTGAATGTTCCGTTGGATTCCGGGTGCGTACTGCCGTCGACCTTCGCGCCCGTCCAGAAATCGTACCAGCCGCCCTGGGGTAGGCAAACCTCGTAGCTGCCGGGCGACTCCAGGTCGGGCGAGGGCGCGATCAGGAGACGCGACCCGAGTAAAAACGTGTTCGCCGCATCGCAGGGCGCGGCGAGAGCCTGCGGGAATTCGTAGAACACGGGTCGCATCAGCGGGGCACCGGTACGCGAGTTCTCGTCCGCGAGCGCATAAAAATAGGGGAGCAACCGATAACGCTGCTCGATGTAGCGGCGGCGGATGTCGAGCTGCAAGGGGCCATCCTCCCACGGCTCCTTGCGGGGAGTGTCTTTGGCCGTGTGCGCGCGAAAGTAGGGCGTGAACGCCGCAATCTCGATCCAACGCGTCATGAGCTGCGGACTCGGCGAGCCGATGAACCCGCCGACGTCGGCGCCGCTATAGGCAAATCCGCTCAAGCCGAGGTTGAGCAGCATGGAAATCGACAATTTCAATTGGTTCCAGGTCGAGCTGTTGTCGCCGGTCCACGTCGCGGCATACCGCTGCCCGCCGGCGAACGTGGCGCGGGTGAGCACATAGGGCCGCTCGTCCGGCGACAGCGCGCGCAGACCCTCGAAGGTGGCCCGCGAATTTTCCATGCCGTAGATGTTGTGGATCTCCTCGTGGGTGGCGATGCGCGGGGCAAATCCGGGCTCATCGATGCGGTGCTGATTGTCGAGCGGCATGGTCTTGCTCGCGACGTTGAATATCGCAGGCTCGTTCATGTCGTTCCAAAACCCCGCGATCCCTTGCTCGACGAAGCCGCGGTAGAGCGTTCCCCACCACGCGCGCGTGGCGCTGCGCGTGAAATCGGGGAAGACGGCCGGGCCAGGCCACACCTCCGCGATGTACAGCGATCCATCGGCACGCTTGATGAAATGATCACCTGCCACGCCGCTGTCGTACGGCGCATAGTGTTGATTCGGGGCGGCCGCGAGATGCAGGTCCGTGATCCCGATCAGGCGAATGCGTTCCGAGCGCAGATCCCGAGCGAGGCCGGCGAGGTCGGGAAAGGTCGACGGATTGACGGTGAACGGGCGATTGCGGTCCTGGTAGTCGATGTCGAGGTAGATGACGTCTGCGGGAATCCGGTCGGCGCGCAGCGTCGAGGCGATGCGCCGCACCTCCGTTGCCGACATATAGCTGTAACGCGACTGCTGGAATCCCAAACTCCACAGCGGCGGCAGCGGGGGGCGTCCGGTCAGTTGGGTATACCGTTCGACCACCTGAGCGGTGCTCGGACCGTAGATCAAGTAATAGTCGATCGGTCCGCCGGGGGCACCGAAGGCCAGCGTCTCGGGGTCGCGATGTGCGAAGTCGAACCAGGCGCGATAGGTGTTGTCCAGAAAAATGCCGTAGCTGCCGCCGGCGCCACCGACCGAAATGAAGAACGGGATGCTCTTGTAGATCGGGTCGGTCGATTCGGTGAAGCCGTACGCATCGCTGTTCCAATCGACGAACGTACCGCCGCGCCGGTCGAGCGATCCGGTCTTGTCGCCCAGGGCGAAAAAGTGCTCGGCTTCCGTGATCGTCTTGTTGAGGGTGAACCCACCGTTCGAGAACGCGACCGGCGTCGCGGTCGCATCGGTACTGATCGGCCGACCGCGGGTATCGGTGACTTGCAGGCGCAGCGGTTGCCCACCGAGGCGTACGACGAGATCACGCGTGCGGAACTCGATCTGACCGTCTCGCTCCGCGGGTTGCAGCGGCAAACGGGTTGCCCGAACACTGGCAGGCACCGCCCAGGAGGCATCCTCGGGCAGTTGCGCACGGGGTCCTATGCGCACCCGCAGCACGTCGTCGCTGAGCGCGGTCACCTCGATCGTCGACGTGGCATCGTGCGCACTCACGGCGTCGGCCGCCGCAGCGGGCAAACTGCCGTGCAGCGCGAGGCAAGCGGCGATCGCAAGCGTGCAAAGGATTCTCATGGTCGGGCTCCGATTGCTGATGCCACCAGGCGGGGCGAGGGAATTCATGGCGCGGCTTGCGCCGCGCACACGACGAAGTCGAGGGGCGCCAAGCGGATGCGGTAGCTGCCGACCGCCGAGATCGCATCCGCGCAGGCGCCATGTAAGGCGCGAAATGCGTGGGAACGGGGATCGACCTCGACCTGGGCGTCGATCGGTGTCGTTGCGGTATTGAAGGCGACGAGAATTTCGGCGCCGGTGGTCGGATCCAGGCGCGAGACCGCGAAAAGTCCCGGTGCGTGGCTCGCAAAGCGTGTGATTTGCTCGCCTTCTCTGAGCGCGTCGTGAGTCTGGCGAAGATGCGCCAACTCCCGAATACGGCGCAGCAGGGGATGCTCGGTACGGAAACTGTCGCTCGCCAGGGTCGCCGAGGTGCCGATGAGCCGCTCCTGCAGATAAGCGGGTGCATGGCTCGCGAACATGTCCTCGCGCGAGAGTCGGTCGCCGCCGGTGCCGGCAAAACCCTGTTCGTCTCCATAATAAATGACTGGCACGCCGCGCAAGGTGAGCAGCATCGCATAGCCCAGGGTCATCCGCGCGAGAACTTCGGCATCATCGTCATGGGGATACGCGCGTCGGACGAACCAACCGAACCGACCGTCGTCGTGGTTGCTGATGAACGTGGGCAATTGCCGGGCTGTGGCGGCACCACCTTCGTAGAGCACGTCGTCGGCAAACAACTCGGCAAGTCGGTCGGTGCCGACGCGCCCTGCGACCGTGTCGCGCACCGCCAGCGCGAAGCCGAAGTCGAGCACGGCCGGCAACCCGTCGATGCGGGTGTGACGCGCGAGTTGACCCGGATCGAAATCCTGCAGGGAGACTTCGCCAAAGATGTGGAAGTTCGGGATGCCGTGCGCGGCGGCGCGGCTACGAATGGCAGGCACGAACTGCTGCCAAAATTCGGGGTTGACGTGTTTGGCGGTGTCGATCCGATAGCCGTCGATCCCTATCCGTTCTATCCAGTCCGCATAGATGTCGATAAAACCGCGCACGACGCGCTGCTTTTCGGTAAATACGTCGTCTAGTCCGCCGAAGTCTCCCGAAAGCGCGCTCTCGCCTCGGAAGTCCGAATTGCCACGGTTGTGGTAATACAGCAGGTCATTGAGCCAATCGGGGACCTTCGCGTGCTCCATGCCGACCGGCACGAATGGCGTGTACGCATAATCCGGCCGGGTCAGGTGCGCGAAGTTCTCCGCCGTTTGATAGCCGGCGCCGTCGCCCAAGAAGCCCGCATTGATCGGCTCGCCGTCGATGCCACCGCGACGCGTATACGGGTAGTCCGCACGCGAGCGATAAGGGCAGGCTTTGCTCTCGCACTCCCGGTATTGAATGACATCGGCCGTATGGTTGACCACGATGTCGAGGTACACCTTCATGCCGCGCGCATGCGCGGCGTTCACGAGATCCCTGAAGTCTTCGGCCGACCCGAAATGCGGATCGATGCGGGTGAAATCGGTGATCCAATAGCCGTGGTAGCCGGCGGAGGCGTGGGGGCCTCCCTGCACCGTCTTATTCTTGAACACCGGCGCAAGCCACAGCGCGGTGGCCCCGAGCGACTGAATGTAATCGAGTCGGCGTGTGATGCCGCGTAAATCGCCGCCGTGATAGAACCCCGGGTCGGCCGGGTCGTAACCCGTGACCTCGCGCTCCCCCGAAGCACCGCCGCGATCGTTGGTGGGATCCGCATTGTCGAAGCGGTCCGGCAGGAGAAAATAAATGATCTCCTGACCTGCCGGCCGCTGCCGGTAATCAGGCGGGTCGAGCGCACTCCCCGCGGCGGTGCCGCCTGCCCACAGCGCGCCGGCGAGCCAAAGGGCTGCCACGCAGACACCAGTGACTCGCCACATGCGTTCAACCTCCGCTCACGACCGGCGCGGCGCGCTCAGCGACTCCATTTGTAATTGAAGCCGAAGAAAAAGTCGCGCCCGAAGGTCTCATAGTCGCGGATCCGTTCGGGTGCGCCCGAGTAGTCGATGAACGGCGTATTGGTGATGTTGTTCGCCTGCGCAAGGAGCTCGAATCCCTTGAGCGGACCGCCCTGAAAGGCGTAGCTCAGCTGGGCGTCCGTGATTTGTTCGTGGCGCACGTACTCGAGCGCGCGATCGCCGGCGTAATCGGTGATCTCGCCGATGTAGTTGCCGCGATAGCGGGTCGCGATGCGCGCCGCGAAGCCATAGCGCTCGTAATAGCCCGTGGCCTGCCACACGTTCTTCGACAATCCCGGCAACGGTATATTGGATTCCGCTATCCCCGAAACCGTGCCGGGAATCGTGATCGAACTGTCCGTGTACGAGTAGCTTGCCGCGACGCCAAAGCCGGTCAAGTAAGGCGTGAACAGATCGAAGGGCAGGGAGGCGGCAACCTCGACCCCGTCCAGTCGTCCGCCGTTGCCATTCAGCGGCAAGTTGATCGTGCCGATATCGCCGACGCAATATTCCGGCGTGATGTTGACGGCCGGAACGTGGCAAGGCGTCGTGTTGGGCGCGACGATGGCCGTCGGCAGCGCACTGACCTGTCCACTGATGTCGCCCGTGATGGTCTGGTCGTAGATATAGGTGTCGAGCTTCTTGTAGAACAGCGCCAGCGACACGTACGCCTTGTTGCCGAAATATTTTTCGTACCCAAGGTCGACGGCCTTCGCCCGCCAGGGGTCGAGGAGCGGGTTCCCCTGCGTCGTCGACGGGGTTCCCAAGGAGCCGCCGCCGGCCGCGACGCCGGGGGCCGCGGTCGAAAAATCGCTCGACGCCGCCAGCTGATCCATGCGCGCGCGCGCGATTTCCTTGGCAAGCGACAGCCGGACATCCTGCTGCTCCGGCAGAACGAGCACGAGGTTCATGGCCGGAAGAACGTCGTTGTAGCTCTTGCCGAGCGTGTAGGGGACCGAATCACCGGCGGCCTCCTGGTACAGTTCGCCGGTCGACGATTGGTTCGTGTGCACGAACTGGGTGCCGATGTTGCCGCGCAGCTTCACGTCGGGCGTGAATTCGTGGTCGAGATCGCCCTTGACGTATGCGGTCGTGACTTTCTCGAACACTTGCCAGGTCTTGCCCACGAGATAACCCGCGTTGGTCGTGGGCACGATCGGCTGGAAGTACCGATTCAGCACCGCCGGTACGTTCCAGGACAAAGGACTGGGCGTTCCGGAGAACCCGAGGTTCGCCGGCGGCAGGAGGTAGGCGGGGTCGATCGAGACGAAGCCGTTGATGGTATTCAGACCGGTCTCCGGCTGGCGTTTTTCTTTGGTTCGATCGTCGTAATTCACGCCGGCCACGACATCGCTGAACCACCACCCGGCATCATGCGTTCCCTCGAGCCGGTAGGACTGTAGTTTGTCGGTGACGTGCGGAAAGCGGCTGTACCCGCCACCGTAAATCGTGGGCCCGACGAGAATCGAGGCGGGATTGTCGTAGACGTTGTTCAAATGAAAACTGGGCTGCGAGTCCTCGGGCAGATAATAGGTCGCCGTATCGGTCACTCCGCCGATGTACTGCCCCTGGGTTTCGTAGTCTTTCTCGTCGCGCGACGCGCGGGAGAAGGCCGCATCGCCCATGACGCTCCAGCCGTCGCCTTTCCAAGCGTTGTTCCACCCGGTCGCGAAGATCTGGTTGCGCGTCAGGTAGGAGAAATTGCGCGCGAGCGGCACGACGTTGCCGACGGTGGCGCCAATCAAGGACCCGTTCGAGAAGATCTCGTTCGAATAGACCGCGGTGCCGGTACAGGTCGTGCAGGTGCTGTTCGGGTAACCATTGTAGTTGCCGAGATTCACCTCGGTGCTGCGCCGATCGTTGTCATAGTTCTCGTCCGTGTAGTACAGGTCCAGCGTGCTGGTGAAATTGTCGAGCGGGCGCCATTCGAGGGTTCCGAGCGATCCGTCGCGGCGGCTCAAGCCGGAGCTTGCCAGCGACTTGATGCCCGTGGTGGCGTAGTCGTCGGCCGGTACGCCGACCAAGCCGTCCTTGCCGGCCGTAATCCACGGATCGTACGTGCCCAACTCCTTGCCCACGATCGGCGTGTCGAGACGCGCGAATCCCAAGGTGACGCCGAGGGTGTTGTCGAAGTACTGATCGATGTAGGAAAGACTGAACCGGTAGCCGTCGTTCTTCGAGTCGGACCCCAGGTTCGCATCGGAGTTTTTCTCGCCGCGCGCGTTCAACGCGACCGCCGTATGCCCGTACTCGAGCGGCCGCGTGGTTTCGAGCGCGATGGTGCCCGACAAGCCCTGGCCGATCAAGCTGGCCTGGGGCGTCTTGTAGACGATCACCTGACTGATCAATTCTGCCGGATACTGATCGTACTCGATGTTGCGGTTGTCGCCGGTGCTCACCTGTTCGCGGCCGTTCAAGAGGCCGGTGGCAAACTGCGGGTCGGTGCCGCGAATGCTGATATCCGAGGCCCGGCCGTCGGATCGCTGCGACGTCAGGCCCGGCAAGCGCGAGATCGATTCCGCGATGCTCGTGTCGGGCAGTTTGCCGATGTCCTCGGCGGAAACGACTTCCACGATTTCATCGAGGTTCTTTTTCACCGAAATCGCATTTTCGATCGCGGCGCGCACGCCGACGACCACGACTTCGTTGAGGTCCGAATCCGAGGTGGTGGAGTCGGCTGCGGATTGCGAAGTGGACGATTGGGCCATTGCGCTGCAGCACATGAGCGTGAGCGGAGCGCCGATAGCAGCCAAGCCGAGTGCACGCAGGCGGCCCACAACGAAGCCGCGACGCGCGCGATATGCGTTTTCCATTGGTAAAACTCCCCTGCCAGACAATCCATTGTTCAAACGCCGCGTGGCCGTACCACGCCAACGATCGCTCGAGAGTCGTTCGCCGACGATTCTTCGAGTGATATTTTTGTTAAGAAAGGTAAAGCAAGTGAAAAGATTTGGCAACCCGAACGAGAGCGAGGGCGGGGGCGCCCAAGCACGAACTCATTGCCAGACTGTTTGCGGCGCTCGGACCGATGACATGGATGAGCCGGTTTCAACGGGCACGTGTTTTCCCGACCGTACCGTCGCTAATCGATCGTGCGGTGTCTCAACGGATGAGACGCGATCGATCGTTGGCTGTAGCCATTCAATCATTGACGCGCAACACGAACAGATGACGTTGGAAAAGCGCAATTACCGCAATGGAGTCAGTTTCGTCGTGAAGGCGGTACACCCTTTAGGTCCTTGCCGATGCTCGCGAGCGGTGGATCCCCGATGATGCCGGCTTCACGTTCGGCGTCCCGCTCGGCGACGATCCAATCCATATAGGCGTGTAAGGCCTCGCGCATGGGCCGGGGCGTCCACCCGGTTTCGGCGCGGAGGCGGGAAATATCATAGGCGCCCCACATGCCGTCCTTGAGCTGCGGATCCTGCAGGAGTTCGGCGTGCTCGGGGGGAACGAGCTCGGCACGAAAACCGGGCACTTTCTCCGCGGCCCAAGCGACGATCTCGCCGATGCTGGCCGTGGCTCCCAACGCGACGTTGTACGCGCTGTAGCGCAGCCGCGGCGCTTGCAGCAGCGCGATGATCGCGCGCGCGACGTCCTCGACGTGAATGTAGTCGCCGACCGCATCCAGGGTGTTGACGCGAACGCTCTGGGCGCCCGCCAAGGCCAGATGGGCGATGCGATGGGGTACGTGGCGGAAATTGCGGCTCGCGGTCACGCGATCCATCGTGCCGTACACGGACGAGGGACGCACGGCCGCGGTCGACAGACCGAACAGTTCGCCATAGCGTTCGGTGATGAGCTCGGAGGCCAATTTCGAAATGCCGTACAAACGGCGTGGCATGACATAGCCGTCTTCGGGCAGCGGTTCCCC
>Ga0116230_10007277_pt1 | contig 10923 bp, 4 predicted proteins | sample S1TSphfallax_3_FD_88678 | JGI IMG/M metagenome (GOLD analysis project Ga0116230, IMG submission 88678) | Host-associated microbial communities from peat moss isolated from Minnesota, USA - S1T2_Fd - Sphagnum fallax MG | ecosystem: Host-associated > Plants > Peat moss > Unclassified | place: USA...
AGCATTAGGGTAGAACAGCCCATGACTGAACATTTATAGGAACTGAAATGACAAGGGTTTAGTAACTGTGCATTTTTTGACCATGCTCTTCAAAGAGCTTGGGTGAACCTTTACCCATAGCACTAGTAGCCATTTACAACATTCAATTCCAACCTACAATCATAAAATTGGGGAGGTTCTCATTGTTTGAATTTTTTTGGATAGAACACATGGTATTCTTACTATCATGCACTTTATACCTTGTGAACAAACACTTAAAATCTTATGCAAAAACCCCATTCGTCTATGAACAACACAACAATAATTTAAATAGGTTTTGTTTTTTTTAGTTATTTTTATTAAGGCTAAAATTCACAAATATAACCATACAATCATGAGTGTATCTAGGGTTCTAAAATAGAATTTTTTTTGGAACAACTAACTTAATGTCATAAAATCAATGATCATTGTGATGCCACATGGGGCCATCTTAGCAACTCCTTTTTTTTCCCCCAAATTTCAGAAAAGGACATTGTGGTGTTACAATGTTCTTCCTTTCTCTCTCTCCATCGTCTCTAGCCTTGCTCTTCCTCTCCACCACTATTTGTAAAGCTTTTGATTAAGCTCCCTTTCTTTCTTTCTTTTCTTTCTCTTTTGATTTGTGTTCATTTTTACATGCAAGAGAAATCCAAGAAGCCATCACCTATAGGAAGGCACTCAATTTACTTTTTTCCCTTTATATTTCTCATGTCTTTCTTCTTCATATTTTTATTTCAATCTCCCAACTCACAATATTATGTGTGAGGCTATTTAAAAAAAAGACACATCAATTGTTGTTTGGTTTGACAAGAGTCTAGAACTTTTTTTAAAAATCTCTTTTCCCTTTTCTCTCCTTTTCCCTTTGTGTTTGGCATCTACAATCTGACCTAGGAAAAAACAATGATCAATAGATTGTCATTTACAAAAGTCCAAAAAGAGTTGAAAGGGTTCAAACTTTCCCAAGTTTTTCTTTTGGGTCCTTTTTGTATGTTGCAAATCGGGAAGAAATGATGATTGCATTGATTATTACATCGCATGTAGAAGTTTGAAAGCCTAAACTTTTTCAAATTTGTTTCTTTTTCATGTTTGCAGTTAAAAAAAACATGACAATCACATTAATCACTACTAACATCCAATCCAAAAGGAGTTTAAAAGGGCAAAGCTCTCTCATGCTTATTCCTTTTTTTATTTCATTATTTCTTCCTTCTTTTTTTCCCTCCCACTTTGTTTCCCTTTCTTTCTTTTTGTTGCAAATCACAAAGAATGCAATGATCATGTTGATCATCACATGCATTCAATCCGAGGGTAGCTAGGAAGGCCCAAGTTTTTTCAAGCTCACTCTTTTATTTATTTATTTATTTATCTCTAGTCTCTCTTTCTCCTTTCTTCTATGTGTTATAACTTAGGAAGAATGCATCACCTACATTCAATCCAAGAAAAACTTTGGAAGGTTTGAATTTCCCAAAATTTTCATTTTTTTCCTCTCCCTTCTTTATCTCCATTTTTTCCCTCTTTCCTTCTTTTGTTTTTCCTTATATTTCTTTCTTTTCTTTTTCACCATTGCCATTTAATTCAAAAGCTCTCAAGGTCCTTACAAGCTTTTGAGGTTCTAACTTTATGAATTGCCATATCCAAATAGTTAAATCCTAACTTTATTAGTCACCATAACCACTTAAACCCACTTCTTTAAATCACCATAACCACTTAAACCCAACTCTCCATGTCACCATATCCACCTTAACCCATTTCTTTGAGTCACAATATCCATTTGAACCCACTTCTTTAAGTCAACATAGCCACCTAAACCCAATTCTTTGAGTTGCCGAAGCCACTTGAACCCGCCTCTTTGAATTGCCATACTCATAAGAACCCACCACACACCCCTCGCCCCTACAATTAATCTTGTTCAAAAGTTGATCCCAACCTTGTTACGACATGCCCAACAACCCTCATTCTTGCCATTTTTTTGTTGTTGAACATTCTTAATTATTGTTTAGATGTGAGTCCTAAGTTAAACTTTCTAAGACCTAGAGGTGGGGCTTGATAGCTTGCTTTAAATTGTTGTGGAATTGTTCACCTCCCTTTTGTTTCAAAATTACCAACTATTGATTTGATATGACCACATGTGAGATGGAATAATCCACTAATTGTTCCTTGCCTTGGGTTTTCATTATTAGCAATTGAGGTAGTGATATTAGGTTAATCAATGTGAGAATTCCTTGGGTCTTACTTGAACACTTAAGTCTTTTAATTTAAGACTAGGATCCTCAAAATTCACCATTAGCTTGAATGTTGTTCATTGTTCCATCAGGATGGTAAGGCTACAAGAAATTTGAATGTAATATAGAGGTGTGGGTGAAGAAAGGCCTTCAATTGTAGAAGAACTAACATAAGCATTGTGTGAAAAGTCCTTACAACATTCAACATATTTGTGATTGCTACAACTTCACCCTAATGTCATTTACTTGATCTATTGCATTAAAAAAGGGTATGTGTTTTCATGATCCTCATCTTTTGTTGCAATGAACATTTCAATTGGATTAAACTTTCCAACCATGGCAACAAGATTCAATGGCTAGATTTCCCATACCCTAAACCTTGATTTTATGTTTTTTAGGGACATTGCAAAGCCTTGTCCACCCATTTTGCCAATGTGACATTGTTTGGTTTAGAATAATTGTTTTTTGCCATAGTAAAATCTTGTTCTTTTCTAAAGGCATTTTTTAATGGTTTGAAATAGGTCACATATAATGGTTGGAATGCATATGAAGTATGGGAAGGTAAGGTCACCATGTCCAACCTGAATGTGATTGCATGTTCAATTGTTTTTATTGTTACATGCGACCCATGCTCATTTAAAACCAAGAGATGATGATTTTCTTGAAAAATTCCCCTTGACCTACAAATTTATTTATAAAAATGGCCAATGGTTGAAAAGGTTATATGTAATCATCCAAGTTTTTTTCTACATGGTTACACATGTTTGGGTGAAAGCATGGTGAAGTATAAAAGAAAATAGCTTAAAAAAGGGAGACAAAAAATGGTATTATTTTTTACATGAAATATATTTAAAATCATTGAAAATAACATAATAAAAGCATGGTGCTTTTCTTTGAGTTTATAATGAAGTTCATGATTACAAAATTTGAGAACTTTGGCACAATAAAAGTGGATAACAAGAATGTTTGAAAATAATTTGTCAAATTGAGTTTAAACATATTTTTCCATTATAAGTTTCATGTATCCTACAATATGTTGAAAATGTGGAATATTCAATAATTTGTACAAGTTTGGACAACCTAAAAAGTAGGGGAAAAAGTATATTTATTTTTTTAAATCTATTTGAATGTATATTAAATATGTGATTAATCAACATCATTGTGATAAAATTAAAGATTATCCTCATGTTGATCATTAATTTTTTTTAAAATTCTACTTTCAATACATAAAAACATGTTTATGGCTACTTGTTTTTTTTTGTGACAAGGAGCAGTGATGTCTACTTTACCTCACTAACACATGTTCCCAATCCACATAACTTTAAGTAATCTTCTCACATCCTAGAACCTTTGAAAATGTAAATAATAGGCAAGGCTACATTTGTTGCATTAACAACACAATTGATAATCAACCACTCTTGAAACTTGGGGGTGGTACTATAAACATCATAGGAGTTTCGCCTAATCAAAACACAAGCACTAGATTATCACCCCACTTGCACTCCACTTTCATTCAAATTCTAGATGTGGTCTAGTGGACACTTATCATGTGTATACAAATTTTCCAAGTTGAGGTAAAAGATATGGCATGTTTGGCCAACAATTAACTATTTTGTCTTAGAAACTTCTCTTTATTCTGCAAAATGTATGTTAATTTTTGGATGATGTCTTTTGATGTCTAGAAACGATTTCCTAGAACATTATTTCATAATGGTGTGGGTTTGGTTTGTGTAACTTTAACTACCTTTAGTTTGAGTTGTTGAAGGGTGATGGAGAAGCCCACCTTTTGGATGTTCTAAATTTAAATGACTATTGTTCCATCCATTGCTTTTGTTAACATGCTTTAATTACAAACCTAGTTTCCTTGATTTGATTTTACCATTTATGTGATCTTAAAGTGAAGTTAAAAGGATGTTTCAATACATGTTGACCTTTTTCAAAGATGTGTGTCCCCTCTCCACTTCATCCATTGCATCTTCTAGCTATTGATAAACTATCCATTTGTCACATTTAAATCCATGTCCTACATGCAACCTATTAGTCTTGGATAATTATTTTTAATATTTGAATATAATAGGGTGCCTATAATTCAGTATGAAAATATATTTAGAACATATTTAGTGTCAAGGACATGAAAAAACATAAGAATTAAAAATAAGAACATGAGATGTGTAAGACAAACATGGAAACATGAACATGAAAAAAAACTTGACAAGGAAGTTTCTATGTGTGCATCAAGTAAGGAAGCTTGTTGAAAACCTTTCTAATTGAGAGTCAACTATGGATTAATTGAAATATAACTAAAAGTTAATTCAAACTTAACTCAAAATCAACTAAAAGTTGATTAGGACTTAACTATGAGTTAATTAAGAGTTAACTAGGATTTAACTAAAAGTTAATTGAGATTTAACTAAAAGTTATGGATGAACATTATGGATGAATTCCATCCATTGGAAGATGGTGTCTAATGTTCGCATTTGTCATATCACCTCCCCTTCTAGCTACGAATTCCACAAGGAACAAACTTGCACTTATTTGGATATTGTTGATGAAACTCATGCACTTTCTCCATGGCATTCAAAAGGTTTTTCATTGGTTCCCAAGTGCATTCACTCACACCATACCCTTGCCAATGAACAAAATATTGGAATTGACTATTAAAGATCCTTGAATCTAAAATGTCTTCCATTTCATATTCATGTTCACTGTCTTTTTTAATAGGTGGAGGGGAATCATGCATTCTTCTTGGAATGGTAGACGCATGGTAAGGTTTCAACAATCAAACACGATAAATTCTCATAGAACCAAGAAGCTTGAGTTGGAAAACCATGACAGTGATTTGTTTCACAATGAAAAATGGACCTAGCCTTTGATGATTTAACTTTTTTGATGGCCTTGTTGTTTTGATATGTTGTCGTTGAAGCCAAACCCAGTCCCTAACCTTGAAATTAGGTTGTTCTTTCCGATGTTGATCATCATTCTCCTTGTATTGTCTTTGCACCTCTTCAAGGTTATATACAAGTTGAGTTCAAATGTCTACTAACCACATGGCTTGATCCTTAGTTGCTAAATTCATGATTTTGTGCACACCTTGAATGTCAAACTTGGGGTGCAAACCATGATTTACAAAGAAAGGTGTTTGTTAGGTTAATGAATGGATTATGTTGTTGTAGGTAAACTCTACCATGGCCAAAAGTTCTGACCAATTATTTTGATGATAATTCATTGTGCATCGTAAATACTGCTCCAAGATTTGATTGACCTATTTTATTTGCCCATTTGTTTGGAGGTGGAAAGTTGATGTCAACTTCACCTTCACACCTAAAAGTTCAAATAGTTGTTTCCAAAATTTGGATGCAAACTAAAGCACACAATAAAAAATTATATCTTCAAGAAAACCATGATACTAAAAAACATGATCAAGGAATAACTTGGTTGTTCCTTTGCTAGTTGTTGTTTTGGTACATGAAATGAAATGAACCATCTTCTTCAAACGGTCCACCACCACCAAGATGGAATCATAGGAATTAGAAGGTAGAAACTGGTCTGTGATAAAGTCCATAGAAATTGAAAACCATGGGGATGTAGGGATTAATAATGGTTAAAAGAGACCATGGGGGTGATGACAAGGATTTTTTGTTCAAGCACAAACATCACAAGATCTGACAAACTCCTTCACATACTTCCAAAACTATGGTCACCAATAATTTGGAAACACTAACTCCATGATTTTGTTGAATCCAAAATGGCCTACAACTAAAGCATCATGCTTAGCTGGGAGAACTTGAAATCGCACAATGCCATCAAGAATATACAAAAAACCATCATGATAAAGTAGACCATCTTGAAACTCGAACTTAACATGATCACTAGAAAAATCATGGACTTGATGATGATTCCTTAATTAGCCTTAAAAGCCAATAACAACAAGGTCGATTTTCAAATCTTCATGAATTTGACAAAGAAGGGTTGTGTCATTAGGAATTATTAACAACATTTGAAATCGAAGATGTTCAAATTTGAGAATGACATCACATTGTTTTTCATAGACAACATCTCCCTCCTTAGGCCTAAGGTACAAATGATGATACAACGCATCAAGTTTCCTTTGTTAGCACCCAAGGTGATATGTGATTTCAAACTAAAATCGAGACAAGGACAATGCCCATTGAACTTGACATTGATTCAAAACATGAATTGTCATGAAATACTACAAATTTTTATGGTCTAAATACACAATGATTTCATGTTGAGCTCCTTTAAGCAAATGATGTCATTCTTCAAAGACATCCACGATGGCTAGAAATTCTTTATCATGAATCTTGTAATTAATATTTGTAGGAGAAAACTTATGAGAACGACAGTTGACATGATTAAGAAGATTGTCTTTTCCAAGTTGTGAGAGCATGACACCTATTGCAAAGTTAGAAACATCCGTCGCTAAGATAAAAGGTTTAAAAAGGTCTGCATGAATCAAGAGTGGGGTAGTTGTGAAAGAAACTTTCAAAGATTGAAAGGCATTATTAGCTTCAACTCCCTAATAAAAAGGTTGATATTTCTTAGTCAATTGAGTAAGAGGGGTCACTATTGAAAAATAGTGGGCAATGTAATGTCGATAAAAGTTGGCAAATCCAAGAAAACATTGGACATTTTGAATAAAAGCTAGAGTAGCCTAATCAACAATGGTCTGAACCTTGCAAGGATCCATGTGAATGCCATATCCAGAGATGATGTAACCCAAGAATTCCACTTTAGATTGATGGAATTCACACTTCTCCAATTTGGCTTAAAGTCCAACCTCTCGAAGCTTTTCTAAAACGAGACGTACATGTCACTCATGGTCGTCCATGTTCTTTGAGAAAATGAGGATGTCATTGATGTAACGGACCATGAAATCGTCTAAATACTCATGAAAGACATTGTTCATTAGATGTTAGAAAACATTAGGCATGTTACTAAGGCCAAATGGCATCACAACATATTCAAAATGGTTGTAATGGGTTCTGAACGTTGCCTTCCATTCATTGCCTTTTCAAATTGCACACCAAGTTGTATGCTCCGCCTAAATTAATTTTCGTGTACACCTTGGCATGATTGAGCTAGTACAAAAACTTGAAGATTAGGGGCAAAGGGTACTAATTTTTGATGATGAATTGATTAAGCCCATGGTAATTGACACACATTCGGAAGGAGCCATCCTTCTTTTCGACAAACAAGATTGGGGCATTAGCTAAAGACTTGGAATGTCGAATGCACCCTTTCTCGAGGGGTATAATCACAATAAGAGTACACAAAAGGAACATTTCACCCCAAAATCACTTTCAAAACACTATTTTGAATGACCACTATATGTTCATTAGATGTTCCCATACTTTTTGATTAAAATGTTTGTGATTGTTTGTGATTTAGATGATTTAAAGACGTCCTTAGTTGTGCTAAAAATTTTTTAGGACCCATGTCCGCTTGAACTTTTGGGTGAAAAAAAAATCAAAAGGAATGTGTTTTTTTGGGAATTTTTAAAAATCTTTATGTCTATAATAAAGTAATGGATGTTACATCTATTGGCATAAAGATCAATCATTTTGGATAAGTACTCTTTTTTTAAGAAATAAAAGAAGATCTTTAAAAAATGGGTAATTTGGTTACAAAGGATAAGACACGTTTTTTTCATTATTTAAATCATTTGTTTGTTTCAAGAGGCTTCCACCTTAGTATAGTAGGTGCCTATGATAAATCAAGATAGTTTGGGGTCATTTTACATGATGCAAGAACATGTTATGAATTGGAGGAGTTTTTTGAACAAATTGGGACTAATATTAAAATCTTGGCCATTCCTAAGGTGTAATCTATTTGGGAGGCGGGGGGGGGCGGGGGGGGCATTTAAAAGTGTCAAAATCTCTTGACCATTTGATTTGTTCAATCTCTATCGCCACTTCTAGAATTCATCCATCTACTTGCCGAATTAATTAACCCCATCCATTTTTTCTTATGTCGTCTCTCTCACAAGTGTAGGGTTCAGCGTTCATGCCACCTCTCTTGTATGTTCTGGTCAACATGTGTGTTGTTGCCATCATTTAGGTTTTCTATATAAGACATTATTGTGATTATTGTGACAAAGCTTCAACATTGCAATAGTTTTGTTGAGATTAATTGGTCCATGTTATACAAACTTAAGGATTATCATTCGAGTTTCTTATTTCCAAGTCTAATATGAAATGGGGTTTCTGTCTTTTCACCATATTCATGTCAATTTCTTGTTTGCATTGTCTACATTTGTCATGCAACTTAGGAAGTCATTTGTAGAAACTTGGCATACACATTTCTTCACCACTTTTTGTTACTCGTGAAATTGACATTTCATTTTGTTAGGCACATGGCAAATGTGCATTTGAGAAAGGCTATAGGGGAGTCAACTACATGTCGACCCATGGTTGTGAAGCTGTTGGAGACTAGTTACTTTGTGGCAATTGCTACATAGGTTGAAATCTGGACATATATCGCAATGCCACCGTAGTGTTATAATTGGTCTGCAACTGCAACCTTTGCATTGGAATATCATTGGTTGGCCAGTTTGCGGGTTCACAACCTGCCAATGACATCATATAGATTTATCAATTTGCAAGTTTCTTCTTGAAACAATATACCATTATGTGAGATCCCAAGATAGAACAGCTACATCATCTAAGCACATATATGATGCAATGAACCCAAAGTTTCTAAGCTCCCAGAATTTCAGATGAGACCAACATTCCAAATTCCATGAAATTGATAACAACATCCCACAAGTGATTGATACAAATTCATACACACAATTATGTGGAAATCATTCAGACATTAAACATTTCAAAGCAACCTTATATAAGGGGGAAGGATCTGGGTTCAAGTAGTGAAACAAACCGGGACCCAATCGACAGAAATTATTCTCTGTTGAACAATTTTCATTTGGTGAGTTGCATTGTCAACCAATTGTAGTCTTGTCAATTTTTCCTTCACCTCCTTGGATGACAAATTTGCACCAATACTTGAGCTGGCCTCATTGCCCCCATTGACTACACATATCTCATCATGATCCAACTCCTGGAGCAGCATGCAACACACACACTGCCCCTTCTTTGACAGTGATAGTCCATCCCCGGTAGCTTGATTGTGCATACACATGAATCTTGTCTCCATGTCGCAAAGCATTCACAAATGGGTGTAGCTTTCGCAATGTGCACAAATACACTTGGTCTTTCTTGTTAGCATGCAATAGTCTGAACAATTCACAAGTTTGGATTTCCTCATTGTTTCGAATGATGCGAGCTTCCATAGAGGATCGGATATTGGATTGACAATGTTGGTAGGCATAATGAGACCAACCTTGATCGTGTGCCACAAAGGAGAAGATGACTGCGATGCATTCTTTGTGTTCTGTAACAGTGGTTTCCATGCACAACTCATGACCATTTTTGGATTTTACTTTGACAGCCATACCATTGTTGACAAATCCTAGGGTGCTGTCATAGTAGCTGACCACCTGTTCAGCTGGTTGTTTCTGCAACATAATAATGTTAGGTGTTATTTACCAACATAAGATGATGAATGTAAAACTATATCATGAATTTGGTGACTTTATTTAAAAACCAATCATGAACGAGTGTGAAGAATTATATCCTAAACTATTATGACCAAGGTCCAAATAAAAGACCTGATAGGAACTTCTTGAAGTTGGCATTAATCAAGTAGCAAAGGAAATTTAAGTCCTAGGGTTCACAATAACCAACAATCATCAAACACCTACTGCATTCAAACCTTATATAGAACATTGCAATGGTTTTGTTGATTTAACATTGCAACATTGTAAATCACCAACAAGTTCAAAGAACAACACATTGAAATTTAGTAAGGTCAATTTGGAGATTTGATCAACTACCTTTAACCAATTGCTGTCATAGGGCATGCAGACCTTGCTCCCACTCAAGTAGCACTTTTCCAAAGTGTTGTTATGATTCAGACCTGGTGCATTTTGTAACATGGTGCAACCTGTCAAGTTCACTTCCACCAAAGAAGTTAAGGAGTGGAGGCCTTGTATTTGGGTCAACTTTGTGCACTTGCACAGCGTTAAAGATCTCAACAAGCTCGAATTCTCCAATGATGGAATGCTCATGAGCTTGGGACAATCGCAGATCTCAAGGTATTGCAGGCTCTGTGGCAATCCTTGAACATCTTTGAGGTTTAGACAATGGTAGATCCCTAAATTGACCAAGTTCTGTAGGTCTCTCAAGTTTTCTGGCATTGTATAAACCATTTGTGTATCATTCCAGTGAATCTTTGGTATTGCAGCAGGGATGATGGCTGCAAAAGTTGGTGCTACTTGAAGCAAATGTTGTCTGATTTTAGGATTATCAACAAGTTGTAGTGTCGCCAACTTCACCTTCACCTCGTCATCTAATGACTCATTGACACTTTTATCCCATGGGTGAGTTTCACTGCCACCATTCATTACCACATGCACCTTCTTATGATCCAATTCTCCTTTAGTTGCATGCACCGCACACACTGCTCCTTGTTCCACTGTGATGGTCCATTTTGGGTAGCTTGACCGTGCGTACACACGGATCTTGTCTCCGTGTTGCAAAGCATGCACAAATGGGTGTAGCCTTCGCAATGTGCACAAATACATTTGGTCTGTCCTGTCAGCATGTCG
>Ga0116230_10007282_pt1 | contig 10920 bp, 11 predicted proteins | sample S1TSphfallax_3_FD_88678 | JGI IMG/M metagenome (GOLD analysis project Ga0116230, IMG submission 88678) | Host-associated microbial communities from peat moss isolated from Minnesota, USA - S1T2_Fd - Sphagnum fallax MG | ecosystem: Host-associated > Plants > Peat moss > Unclassified | place...
AAAAAAAAAAAAAAAAAAAAAAAAAAAAAAAAATTAAAAATTTTATAGGAAAAAAATTTTTAAATTTTTTTTTTTTTTTTTTTTCATTAGTTTTTTGTTTCAAATTATCTTTCTTCTCAATTGTGCATGTATTTTTGGGTTTTTGGTATTAATAATTTTATTTGTGACTTTTTTGGGTGCATTCAATTGTGGTTTTGGTTCGTTGTGTATCTAGGTAGAGTACAATTAAGAAACATTTGAAATATAGACTAGTGATGCGGTGGATAATTAGTGGCAATATGAAGGGTGGTCGTCTCTTGTAATATGATTTAATGAGCAGAAAAATGTATACAATAAGACCAAAGTAATTTATGTTTATCATCTTTACATATGTAGAACTTGATATTTGTGCAATGTCTTTTGTTGTTGGTTTGTAATGATTTTGTGTAAGAGGTTTATTTTGGAAAAAATGAAGTTCTTGATTTGGGTTTTTTGTTCGTTGTTGTTTCTGTTAGTGAGAAAGTTGTTGATCCTCTTCATGGGAGACTTGTTGTTAACGGTGTTCTTGTTCGAGTACAAATTAATGGTGTAGAGGATTGTTGATTTTCCTACTTTTCAAAAGAAGTCCTTGGTAAATATACCACAAATGAGGAGATTTTTTCTTGAGTTCAATGAAAGTTTCTGAAATAATTTTTCTCAAAATGAGCTTTCTAAATACAACAACATATTAATATAATTCACCACTTGAGACTATGAATGTCAATACAATTTTTAGTTACATCTTCAATGACTTGTAAAATTGTCCCATAATCAATATGATGTTGTTGATATGAAATGTGTTCATATTTTGGCACCACTAGAAGTAATTTAAAAAATAAAAAAATTGTTGTTGATCTTTCATATTTTCAATTGTGTCTAAGAACTACAAGTTTAGTATTTCCAATTTTGCCATGCCATTTGTGTTAAACATTTGATTTGAGCTTCATTGACTTAGTTGATTTAAACATGCATTTCCACAATTGAGGTTGAATTCCAATTTTGTCATACCATTCGTGTTGGAAATTTTATTTTAATTTCTTTGATTTAATTTTAAAGATGCAATTTTCTTAATTGAGGTTAATTCTACTATGCCATTTTTGTTGGACTTTGTATTTGAATTCAATTTGAACATCATGTTCTTACATTTTTTGTTAGTAAAATTGTTAGTAAAATGAAAGGTTTTTGAAATTTCCATTTTGAAACCAATGTTGGAAGGGGTGTCAGCCTTCAGGTTTGTTTCATAACCTTAGATCTGGATTGCCTGTGGGGTATGGCAGATTGGGTCAACAACCTGCAGTTGCATCTATGAAAGTCTAAGGGAGGGAAGCTCTCTTTGCCTGGCTATTTGCCAGCACTGTTACTTTGCACAATACACAAATGGTCAGGAAGCTTGTGACATCTTTTTAGGCCATAAGGATAAGTGATGAACCTTACAAAAATGGACACATCTTGAACACTTATGATTCATACACTTCAGCTGCTTAATCATGGCAGCAGTCTAATGGCATGCAAACTATAATTTGGATGAAGTTCAGGTTTTAAATAGTGTGAAATTGAGTCTGGACCCTTAATGAATGCACAAACACTGCTGTCCAAAAGGGAATTTTGTGTTCTTTCTGGAGGAAAATGCAGATTTTCAGGTCCCCTAATATCGCACAGCATGCTGGATTACTGCAATTAAAGTACAAGATTTTGTTGTTGGGTGCTGACTTTCTCAGTTCCTCTGAGACCAAAGCACCTTAGAATCACACACCCAGAAAAATGTGAAAATGTTGGTTCGCAATCCATGGGTTGGATTGCCTCACTAATCATTTTGTTAAATTATATTTGTCATCCTTGCATTCTAAGCTTTAATATGCAACAATGCATCATCCCTAATGTTGACTAACTTGGTGACAATTCCAAAATCTTGGTTGGCAATCCTTCAGTTGGATTGCCTCACTAATCATTTGTTAAATTATAGTTGCCCTCCTTGCATTCTAAGCTTTAATGTGCAACAATGCCTCATCCCTAATATTGACTAAGTGAAAATTCCAAAATCCTAGATAAACATACCACCAAACACTTAAATACAACCCACGCTACAACACACGGTAGCCAATCATGAACAAACTTTGAGTGAAAAGATTTCTTGTATTGTGTTTACTTAATACTAAGTTATTGATGATTCAAGGTTTACCACCACTTTAGTATCTTACCCAATGAAATATGTGATGTTTCCCCAAATCAAGGTATTTTTCCTTTGGCCTTTTTAATACTTAACTTCAATTGGACAAATTTCCTAGTGTATATGGAGGGCATGTTATAATGCATCAATTATGCATCCTCAAAAAACAAGGGGCACCTTACACCTGCAAGAGGCTTCTTACACCTACCAAGCACAAGGTGCCTCCCACTCCTACCACCTCATGAACTACAGTTGTTCAGGCTTATGACAACATTTACCTCATGATTCACAATGGGTAAGGCAGTTTTTTGAGGATGAGCATTTGATAGGTGTAACAATTAGACCTGCTTGTTAAATCTCAACTTTCATTTGCAAATTGCTGTAGATAGTAGGAATTTTCCAAGACTAGGATCGTTCTTGCTCCATAAGTGTTGGAGTAAGACTCACATGATGTGCTCTGAGTTGCTGGAGTAGATTTGAGCCTTGATTCAAGAAGCAGAAACAAACTTGAGGCAAAAAAGCACTAACAAAACAACTCACAAGTCAGAAGCTGGTGCATGGACACTCTGTAGGTTTCAAATATCTTTGATGCAAACCTGCTGATACCGAAGATCCACTTACCACTTTAACATGTTGGCAGATAGCATAAATGGTGAAGACAGTATTCCAAAACAGGACTCTCTGCAGATTGTCTGCTATTTCAAGTTAGCTGGGGAAACTGAGCCACCTGATTGTTAGGTGCACTCCTGAAGCCATTGCCATTGAATACTACAAAAATACTCTGAATTAAGATGGAAATTTGGCAATAACAACTCTCGCAGAGTGTACACATGAAAATGCATTAAATCAAGTAATGTACATGTTTTTCCTGGAAGATCTTGGCAGAAGATGACCAAGAAAAATGACACTTTAATGTAATACACACTTTGAGCAGGAAAAATAAGTAAAATAAAAGTGATAATCATGACAAGATTACTAGTCCTAAGTACACAGATGCAAGCAGGAAGATGAAAGAGATGAATCCCCTGTTACACAGCACAAGCCAATGGATTATTGGGTATACTTTAATATGTTATGAACACAAGGTGTGTGTGTGTGTGCAGTGCAGTACAAATCTTCAACAGGTTGGGTCACAAAGTGAAATGTTTTCACTTACCAGATTACACCCCAGCCAACACCGTTGCATGGGCAAGGACAAATGTTGGCAAACTTCTCTGCATCACTTGAGTGCACTCGTCTTGAAATGAGATCATCATAAATATCTGAAAGAAAGAGCAATAGTATCCATCAGATTGAAACATATCCAGCAATTCAAAAACTATTTACCTCTTGCTGCCCCTCACTATGCAGTTCAGTTCAAATGGCTGGATGAAGGAGAAAATGGTTTGCATTACATTTTACAAACAGATTTATACATATTGGGTGAAAGTGTAATTCTTTGGGATTTTGAATTCCACCCAAGAATCATGGGTCTCCATCATTGGGTGGAGTGAACATACCGTACACAGAAAATAGACAATTCATTACACCTGCAGTAACCAGTACAACCAATCAGATCCCAATTGACAGTGCATCTCACACTGTTCAGTGCACCTCCATTTTCCTTTCCACCTTGCAAAGGACTTACTTCCAGGTTAGTTTAGAAAAAGGGCAATGTAGTTAGCAAAGAGAATAACACATGTACCTTTCCTTCTGATACTTGTGATAAGAAACCCTTGTCAAGGGGTGTCCATCTCTTATCATAGTAGGTCACTAGGGAAGGAAAGAGTACCCATGAATAAGATGGTGTAGCGGAGTGGCCTCACAACTTTCAGAACTGTTTCTTGTAAGATCCAGATCACAATCAAGAAGGTGATGAACCCTGAAATAAGAGAAATACACATGACATTAAACATGCAGGACTGACTCAGAGCTCCTTCAAAACCCTGTATTATCTGTAAGTACTGATATGTAACTTCAACAATGGAAAACAGTCAAAGCACACTCCAAGACTGGAAATCCACAAATCCCACATGATGAAACCTTGTGCTAACAGTTGCATAATGTTGCTCTTCAGTACAGTTTTCTGCAGGTTGGTGGATATGAGTAGCAGCAGCCACCTCAAGTAAGTGTCTCCAATAGAGCTTCTACCTAGAATTTGTTTACTATTACAGTCTATGTACGGCACACAAGAAAGGCAGTAACAGAAAGACAAGGAATGAAGACTTGGAACTCACCAAGACAAAGAAATCGGAGAAACCACTGTTTTTAGGAATGCACAAACATCATCCCACAAGACAAGGAAAGTCAGACAAGTTCTGGCAAGAACTGTGCACTCAGGTTGGAAAATAGATTTAGCTACTGAGAGTTCAGCAAAGAGTGGTTCAAAACCCATCTACAATGTGAAGGGGGGCAACTTGTGGATTTCCTGCCATCACCAATTTTGACATGTTTTAACACAGGCAATTTAGAATGACCTTTTGCTCCAAATTTCTGTCGCAAATGAAGTCAAGGTTTTGGAAATCAGAATAGAGAAACTGCAAGTTCCTTACATTCTTGGCAATGATGAGGACCACAACCAGGGAAATAATTAGAAGTGCAGCAGCAATTCGGAGTGTAATGGAATTTGTTGATGAAATCACCAACACCATGCCCCAGAAAGATGATCCAAGATCTGCAGTTAACAGGAATCTCTTAGCCTACATTATTCCTTTTGATAAAGGGACAATGTACTCCAGGGCCTTCTGAAAAATATTTCAAGTGGAACTGACATTTCTTGTAAACAGAATCTCACACATTTAGGTCCCAAACAGTCAGGTTCTGAGAGAAAGTGGGAGGTGGAAAGGTTATGGATTTGATCACTCTGACTCTTACATCCTGCTGGCAAGATGAACCACTGATAACCTCCCCGTGTGTGCGTCACCCCACCTTGATCTGCTGTGACTTCCATGCCTTCAACCTTATCACCCCCATGATCCAACAAAGCCCCATCTACTGAACACCAGAAACTTGAGTGTTGGTTGTGGAGTCCACACTCAACTGCAAGCTTGAAGGGACTGGTACTTTCATTTTCATCTATAGTACCCTCAAGGAAGTAGGAATGTGTGTGCAAAGAGCTTGAAACAAGAAATTTGACATGAGCTTTCCGTGACTCTTACAAACCCATGAACTCATGTTCAACAAGAAATGACATGAGCATTCCCTGACTCTCTACAAACCCATGAACTCATTTTCATCTCTGGTCTTCCCCTGAATCCCTTTTGCTTGAATTCTCTCCAGATTGTAAGCTCCTTACTCCTCCTCCTCCTCCTCCTCCTTCTCCCATATGTTCATTTTTCTTCCAGCATATGTGTCCATCATACCACCATTTCTACCAAAAGTTGTCCTAGCTCATCCCCAAATCTCAAATGGGAATTGCAGCCACAGGGCATATATATGGAAATTAGAATTGCTGGGAGTTTTGAGAATTGCTGGAGAAAATCCCTTCACACTTCAACAACTGAATTTCCCACATGGATTTTTCTGCAGCAGTTTTACAGAGCTTGAGAACTTGCGGCCCATTCAAAGTTTCGATGTGATTATAGCAGCACTCACCTTACCACATGTGAGCTTGCAAGCAGTGGCATGACTGGCCTCATGGAGAAAAACCGTGATAAGCTTAAATGGATCAAGTATGGGCGTTCTCCACAACTGCGTTGCAACAAAAGAAAAAAAAAGAAAAAAACAGAAAGATCCATAACCCCATCAACACACACAGCTTCCAAAAAAAACTGCTCTCCCTCTGAACAACAACATCAAAATGTCGTCTGCTGTCCCCTAATTTCCATCCCTAACATTTGCAAAATACTTCAGCGGACACCCACAAACTTACAGCGAGTATGACGAAGATGAAGGCACCGACTGTAGCAATAAACGCAATTTGTTGGTGGCCACAGCAGCTTGTCAGCCGCCAGTCGGCCATCCTCTCTGCTTTATACTACTCTTCTTCTCCACTGTCCGTCACCAAGAACTTAACCAAAAAAAAATTCCACCCAGCTTCCCGCAGAGTCTGATCTGGTTTTCTTTTCCGGCAGCTTAGTAGGTACTCGTCGATCACGACCAAAAAAACTTGCACCCGAAAACTCCCTCACAGACTCGCCTCCAGCAGCAGATTTCTTCACGTCTGTGCACGAAACTTCCTCCTGCAATTCCTCCAACAAAAAAAGCCTTCACCTTTCAGCTCGCCTACAAGCTCTAGTGCGTCCTCTCTACACCAGCAATCTGCGCAGTTCTGATCCGAAGAGGCGATGTAGAGAGAGAATTCGCAGTTTCCGCAGCAAAAAAAAATTCAACGCCGACGACGATGATGTCCGATGCGCATGCGCCCCGTCCCACCAACCCCGCGCACGCAACGAAGAAGACGAAGACTCGGTCTTCCATATTCCTAGATAATACAAAATCTATGACAGGAGTAGATTTCAGGACAATAGAAGGAGAATGAATATCCGGGTGACCCAGACCCGCCTTTTTTTTTAAAGTGCTAAAATCAAGTGTTTTTAAAGATTTCCAATAGCCAGAATCAGACTAATATTTAAGAAAGGTCGCCATATGTCTTTTACATGGTTCAAGTAACGGGGTAGCCTTTTAATGAATTAAAACAAAATTACTTTCATAATTCTGTTGCAGCAAAATTTGGCTAAAGCTTCCTTTGGATTATTGCCACTTTTGGCTACATCACAACCTAGCCTTCTTTTTTTTCGCCCGCTATGAATAGCCAAAAAGAGAAATTAAAATATAGAAATGCTAACTTCAAGTGCTTTTTGAGATTCCCAATAGCCGTAATTCGACAAATATTTTTAAAAATCACCAGATGTCTTCCACATCGTTCAAGTACGGGGTAGCCTTTTCACAGAAAGATGTTTCAAAAATTTTACTTTCATATTTAGCTTGTAGCCAAATCTGGCTAAATTTTCCTAGGGGTGATTGCCACTTTGGCTATGTCATAACCTAGCCTTTTTTTTTGGCTGGCTATAGATAGCCAAAAGAGAAATTTAAATTAAAAGTGCTAAAATCAAGTGCTTTTGATATTTTCAATAGCCAGAACTCGACCAAAATTTGAGAAAATCGCCAGATGTCTTTTGCATGGTTCAAGTATGGTAGCCAAAAATATAGAAAGATGTTTTTTTTTTTTCCCCTTTAGTATCTAGATTGTACCCAAATTTGGCTAAATCTTCCTATGAGTGATGGCAACTTTGGCTATGTCACAAAATTGATAGAAAAAAAAATTACCGGCCTTTTTCCAGCTGGCTATGTATAGCCACAAAAGCGAAACTATAATATTTTAAATGCTGAAATCAAGTGCCTTTTGTGCCTTTTCAATAGCCAGAAAAAAGTCGACCAAAATGTAAGAAAATTCGCCAGATTTCTTGACATGGTCCAAGTAGGTAGCCAAAAATGTTTAAATATATTTTTTACTTTCATAAATTAAGTTGCAATCAAATTTAGTTAAATCTTCCTATGGATGATCACCATTTTGGCTACTCACAAATTTGACAAGGAAAAAAAAAAAAACAAAAAACAAAAATTGCGGGCCCAGCCGATTAGTTTTACTCGGGTACTAAAGTAAGAAAGTCTTGTACCAAATGGCCAATTTTTTATTTTTTTATTTTTTTTGGTCTGGTGAAGGTACCGGTGTGGGTGCTAAGTTCGCCCTGGCCTTTCCTGGGCATTGATTTTCCAAATCTTTTCCTTACCAAAATATTATTATTGTGTCCGAACAAATTTTCGTACTTTTTTTTGGGGGTCACTTTATGTGCATCACTAGACTTTCTTTTCACAAATTTGTAATATAGTAGATAAGGTGGCAAATCATCCACAGTAAATTAATTAATTAATTAATTTTTTAAAAAAGCCAAATTTGGCTATGAAACAATTATGATAATTAAAAATTCTCAGCATTTTTCTATAATTGTTGGCTACTATTGATACTGGATCATGATACAAAAAATTTGGTGACATTTTATATTTTATATTTTTTTCTCTTTCATTTTTGGAATCCTTTTTGGTAATCTGGCAACAAAATTTAACACTGAAAGACAATTTATTAGGCTACTAAAAAAAAAAAAATTTAAGAAATCTCGTGAGGCTAAGTGACAAAATTTCACGAATAAAAGAAATATTGTACATTGTGGTACCCCCTTGAACTTAGAGGTGAATGCGTATTGTGTGACTTGTCCTGGAAAATGTGAGGTACAATATGGTATAAAGCATGCGGACAAATTTCTCAAGTGTATTTAGAAAGCAACTTATATTCGTGAATATCCCTCCCTAAGTAGATGAAATTTTTAACACTCCCACAAAATTTCCTAACTTTATTTGCCCTATTTTTTTTGAGCACCTTATATATAAGATAGACTAGGGTCAGTTTCCACATCGAGAAAACAAATAATAATAATTTTTTTTTCAAAAAAAATAATAATCCGTTTAATTTTTTTTAATTAATGAATTTTCCATGCTGTAGTATGATATTGTCATATGAGTAGTGAAATTATTCAGAGTGTAACCTATGATAAGCATGATGATTTTCAACTTGTCCACTTTGTATTTTCACGAAAAATTCGTTTCATTATTTTGAGAATTATTTAATGATGGACTTGTCTTTTTGGGTAAGGTGCATCTACGAATATATATATGGATATCCCACTAAAATGGACGAGGTACCTTATTGCTACTTTTTAAAGGGAAAGTATGTACTTAAGGTAGGCCACATTTAGAGATAGTTTGTCTAACAATGTTAATCGTAACATTGTTGAAATATGTCATTAGTCCTTCTAAGTTTGGGTCATAATGTGTTTTGTGGGTATAGGTTATTTGTGTTTCATCCATGCATCATTTTGGTTTCAATTTGCATTAATTGTTCTTTTTTTGGTTTATGGATATTGATTTCACATTAAATTCAAGTTTGTGAATTCTTCCTAGTTTTATTCTTCAGCTCCCATCCCCACTCTTTCTTTTGGGAGTTAAGGAGCACACATTAGGTTCATATTTTGGTGCAAAACAATAAATGCCATGTTTTTCTTCCTTGACACCACTTGCTAAATCTAAAGGTGAATTAAAATCATTATAAAAAGTGCATGCAATGATTTTTTTCCATTCTAATAAAACATTGTTTAATTGTTTAATTAAAGACACGATTTAGGATTGGTTTCAAGTAAATCTAAGCCTTGTAAAACCACTAGATCATATGAGTTGCAAATTGTTTTATTCATTCCAAAGATTACTAACCCAAGTTTGTATGATCAACCTTATTCATTTTTAGTATTGTATATTATTGTAAAGCTTGCAAATTGAATGAAAGTGTCAAAAACACCAAATGCAATGTTAGAACATAACCATAATCATTCAACAAAATATCACACTATAAAAGTACATCAATCACAATTAGGACATTGATTACCATTAGAAATTTCAATTTCAAGTTGAAACTTCTTTGAACATACAAATAATAAACAACATCCAACTTTTAAAAATTATATAAAATAAATTTTCCTTTGAAAGGGAAACGAGAAATCATATACCTAAAGGCACAAATAAGTTTTGAATCAAATCATTGTGACCCAAATCCCTTTAAGGCCACGTAAGAATTGGAAAAACATGTTAAAACAAAAATGAATTATGTGATTCTAAATTAGATAAAATAGGAGAAAATGCTATTATTTTCCCAACTAAAAAACATTTTATTTCCTATCAATCATGTTTATATGACATACTTTTGTTTAAACTAAAACCTACTTTCATTCAAACAAACACAAAATTTCAAAATAAAAATTAAATACAATTATAAATGATTATTAATATCCATTAACTCTTCTCAACCATTCATTGAAACTTCATAATTTGCATTTAGAAATTTAGACTTATAAAGACTTGAATAGAAGGAACAAGGTAATGAAATATATTTTTTAAAACCTCAAATGTTGAACATTCAAAGAAAATTAATATTTATTTTTTATTTTTACAATATCTTAATGTTAAATTAAGTGAAAATGAAAAATGATTTATGTCAATGAACAAAGTTGATTTTCAAATTTTAGACCTATCACATTGTAATGTTCCATTCTTGAAACAAGGATTATTTGTTACAAGATACTACCAAAAAAATAACCATATGTTAGTCAAATCAACTACTAGCTATTCAACTCATTCAACAACAACATTGAATTTTGTTTCAAGGTGTTGTTGTTTCACATGTTTTCAAAACAAATTCCACATGTACATGGGCCACCACAATAAATGTTTAGTCACCCAAAACAATAAAAAAACTTAGTTCATGATTTTTTTTGTTTGATAATATAAATTATTATCACACAAGTAGGTGTGGCAAAAAACAAACCCATAATAGTGAACTTGAACCTATCACATCCAATTGAAAGGAAAATACCTTGCAAAATCTCATGCATATATAAAAAATAGCCCGTGTCTAGAAAGCTCACAATCCAAAAACTAGAATGAAATTGTAAAATTTCATTGTACATAATTCTTGTAACCTCACCTCTCTTTCACCAATTTTTTCAAAGCATTGCTTTTGAAATGATAAAATGTAAAGACCAATTTAATGACAAAATAATTATTAGAGACAATTATTTGTAAACGTTGTTAACCCTTAATCTCCTCTTCCATTTACCAAATTGAAGAAAGATTTTGCATCTATAGATATGAAAGATTTAAATAAATTCCAAGTGAAAGTTTGATAAAATCAAATTGTTGTTTATAGGAGT
>Ga0116230_10007283_pt1 | contig 10920 bp, 7 predicted proteins | sample S1TSphfallax_3_FD_88678 | JGI IMG/M metagenome (GOLD analysis project Ga0116230, IMG submission 88678) | Host-associated microbial communities from peat moss isolated from Minnesota, USA - S1T2_Fd - Sphagnum fallax MG | ecosystem: Host-associated > Plants > Peat moss > Unclassified | place: USA...
CGTCTGACCGCGCGGTCCTATCAGCTTGAGTACGACCGGCCAGGCGATATCCCCTTCGTCCTTTATGATGTCAGCGATCCGCGGGCGCGGCGCAGGGTGACCGATCCGGCGGTGTTGCTTAAAGTGAAGACGGAGGCCGCCGCCAGCGGCGCGCTCCCGGCTCCTTACGCTTATGGCCCCGATGTTGAGGCCATCGAAGCCTATATTTCCAACCCTGATCGCCAGATGCTGGGCGCGACGCAAGAGGCCTGGCTGGCGCGAACGCTCGCCGCCTCCGTGGCCTCCGGCAAACCCTGGCAGGTCATCGGCAACGAGGTGATTATGGGCCGCGCCCGCTCGCCCAAGATCGCGGCCCTTCTCGGCGAAGACCGCGTTGAGGCGGCGCTGGAGAAAATGCCGGCCGCCATCCGCGCTCAGGCCAAGCAGTACATTGATGCCATGAGTTTTGACCAGCCGTTCGATCTGGATGGCTGGGACGGTTATCCCGCCGCCCGGGCGCGCATCGACGATATTTTCAAGGCGCTGGGCGGCGCCAATCCCATCGTCGTCTCCGGCGATAGCCATGCTTTCTGGCTCAACGAACTGCGTGAGGCGTCTGGCGGCCCGACGCTGGCGGTGGAGTTCGGCGTCAGCGCCATCACCAGCCCCTCGATTGGCGAATACGCCGGTTTTCAGCTGGGGGACGTGTTCGTGGCCCAAAAGGGCGAAGTGACCTTCTGTGACCAGCTTGCCAAGGGCTATGTCCGCCTGACTCTGACGCACGAGGCAGCCCATGGCGAAATGATCGCCGTCCCGATCACCGCCAAACCCTATGTGGCGCGGGTGCTGGCCGCTTGGCGGATCAGTCCGACAAAGGGCGTCGGAATCGGAACCTTAGAACGGGTCTAGCCCCGGCCTCTGACCGCCGGCGTTTTGAGGGTCGGGTCGTTGTCGCTTAAGACGGGCCTGTGGAAACCTTTCCCGCCTTCTTTCCATTAGCCGGCGCCCGCGTGGTGATCGCCGGCGAGGACGATAGCGCCGAAGCCAAGGCGCGGTTGTTCGATGGATCGCCCGCCCAGATCGTGCGCCTGGACGCCGAGGCCGCCCTCGATCCCGCCGCCTACGTCGGGGCGACGCTTGTCTTTGTGGCGAGCTTTGATTCAGTCTTCGCCAAAGCCGCGGCGTCGGCCGCGCGAGGCTGCGGAGCGCCGCTGAATGTGGTGGATCGCCCCGAGCTTTCGGATTTCCATACGCCCGCGGTGATCGACCGTGGCCAGGTGGTGGCCGCCATTGGCACGGCCGGCGCCGCGCCTCTGCTCGCCTCGCTCCTGCGCGCCGAGATCGAGGTGCGCATTCCCGCCGGCGCCGGACGGATCGCCGCGCTCCTGGGGGATCAGCGCGAGCCGCTGCGTAAAGCGTTTCCGGATCTCGCCCATCGCCGGGCCTTCCTGCGCGCCATGCTGATCGGTCCGGTGGCGGACGCGGCCGCGGCGGGGGACGAGGCCTTGGCCGGCCGCCTGCTTGGCGAAGCCATCGCCGCGGGCTGGAGCGCCGTGGGGCGGATCAGTCTGATCGAGGCGCCAAGCGCCCTCGACCTGATCTCGGTTCGCGCCGTGCGGGCGCTCAACATCGCCGATGTCGTGGTGTCCGGCCCGGGCGCCGCGCCGCTGCTGGCCAGTCATTCGCGGCGCGACGCGGAATATCTCAGCCCGGCGGAGGCGGACGCGGCCACGCTCGCGGCCCTGGCCCGGCAAGGGCGCATTGTCGCGGTGGTCAGCCGCACCCCCGATCCCGCCCTCGGCCGGTCCCTGGCCGCCCTGGGTGTCCCGGTGGAGAGGCTCGAGGCCGCGCGCGCGCCGTGAGCCTGCTTACATCCGACGATGTTCAGGCGGTTCTGCTTTCACTGGGCGTTTCCACCGCCGCGACGCTATGCGGTGTTCCGGTCGCCTTCATGGCGGCGCTCGCCCTGGCCAGGGGCCGATTTATCGGCCGCTCCATCCTCGACGCCCTCGTCCATCTCCCGCTTGTCGTGCCGCCCGTCGCGACCGGCTTCGCCCTGCTTGTCCTTTTGGGTCGCAAGGGGCTCGTTGGCATCGCCTTGGCCCGCATGGGAATCGTCTTCGCCTTTGATTGGAAAGGGGCGGCGCTCGCGGCGGCGGTCATGGCGTTTCCGCTCATGGTCCGCCCCATGCGTCTGGCCATAGACGCCATCGACCGGGAGGTGGACGAGGCGGCCCTGACCCTGGGCGCGGGACGCCTCGCGCGTCTATGGCGTGTCACCCTGCCCCTGGCTCTGCCGGGTGTTCTCGCGGGCGCCGTCCTGGGCTGGGCCCGGGCGTTGGGGGAATTTGGCGCCACCATCACCTTCGTCGCGGCCATCCCCGGCGAGACCCTCACCCTGCCCACCGCGATCTATCAGGCCACGCAGGATCCCGGACAGGAGAGCCACGCTCTGCTCCTATGCGCCCTGGCCGCCACGATCGCCGTGGCCGCGGTCCTGGCGTCCGACGCGATGGGGCGGCGAACAGCGGTGAGCAGGCCTGATCGAAGCGGACTTTAATCCTCCAGCGCTTTCCCGCTCGTTTCGGGGATCAGCAGGGGGAGGGCCGCCACGCTCAGGCCGGTGAAGAGCACCGAATACCAGAGGCCCGAATAGATGTTCCCGGTGGCCGTAACGATCGCGAAAGCGGTCACCGGCATGAAGCCGCCCACCCAGCCCGTGCCGACGTGGTAGGGGAGTGACAGGGCGGTATAGCGGATCCGGGTGGGAAAGAGCTCCACCAGCGTCGCCGCAATCGGACCGAAGAGGGCCGTGCAGGCCACCACGAAGATCATCAGCACGCCGAACAGACCGAGGACATTCACCCGCGCCGGATCGGCCCTCGCGGGATAGCCCGCGTGCGCCAGCGCCGCCATCAGCCGCGTGTTCACATCAGCGGCGGCGCGCTTTTGGGCTGCGGGCGGCAGGCCCGTCGCGTCCCGGGAGAGCACGATCTGGGGGCCGATCGCCACCCGCGCCTGAGCCCCCGCCGGCGCGGCCCGGTTCTCGTAGGAGACGCCTGCATTGGAGAGCGCGCTCTTCGCCAGATCACAGGCGGTGGAAAACCGGCTCTTGCCGATGATGTCGAATTGCAGCGAGCATCGCGCCGGATCGGCGATCACCACCACCGGGGTGCGCCGCTGGGCCGCTTCCAGCGCCGGATTGGCGAAATGCGTCAGCGCGTGAAAGCCTGGAAAGAACGCGACCAGGGCGAGCGTCATCCCGCCCCACATGACGGGGCGACGCCCGATCCTGTCGGAGAGGGAGGCGAACACGACATACAGCGGGGCGCTGGCCAGGGTGATGGCGACCAGAAGGCCGATCCCGGTGGCGGGCGCCAGTTTCAAGAAACGCTCCAGGAACACCTGCTCGGCGTAGAAGAACAAGGTGTACCAGGCCGCGCCCTGAGCGCTCATGAAGCCAGCCAGGACCGAGAGGACGATCTTCAGATTTCGCCATTGACCGAAGGCCTCCCGATAGGGCGCCCGGGTCTGACTTCCGGCGGTCTTGATCGCCTGGAAGGTCGGGCTTTCGGTAAGCTTCAGACGCATCCAGATCGAAACGGCCAGCAGGCCCGCCGACAGCAGGAAGGGAACACGCCAACCGCCGAGCCAGCCGGCGTCGGTAAACCGCGCCTCGCCCATGGCCGAGCGGGTGAAGAAGATGGCCGCCAAAGCGCCGATCAGGCCAACGGCGGCCGAAGCCTGAATCCAGCCCGTCGCCGCGCCGCGCCGCTTGGCGTCCGCATGCTCGGCCACATAGATGGCCGCCCCGCCATACTCTCCGCCCAGCGCCGTGCCCTGGAGGATGCGCAGAACGATGAGCAGGATCGGCGCCAGAACGCCCGCCTGGGCGTAGGTCGGCAGGAGCCCGATCCCTATGGTCGCCCCTCCCATCAGAGTCACGGTGACGAGGAAGGCGCCCTTGCGTCCGGCCCGGTCTCCGATCCGTCCGAAGATCAGGGCCCCCAGCGGCCGGAAGAAGAATCCCGCCCCGAAAAGGGCCAGCGCCGCCAGAAGGCTGGCGGTGGGGTCGAGCGCGGTGAAGAAGTTCTTCGCGATCACCGGGCTCAGCGACCCGAAGACGAAAAAATCATACCATTCGAAGGTCGTCCCCAGAGACGACGCGGCGATCACCGTCCTCATGGAGGCAGGCGCCTCGGCTGTCGTCATCGCGTCTATCCTCCCCGCGTCTTCTTAGGGCGTGGTGATCGGCGATGGCAAACGCCCGCTATGGTCGCGGATATTTGGCTTGGAGTGACGCCGCATCCTAAAGCGGATCAGGGCCTGGCGGCGGGCGGACGGTCTTTGGCCGAGGCGCAACGTTTGCCGGTTGATCCACACCTGAGAGCAGATCGCCGATGCCATCGTCCGCCGCGGGCGCGGGGTTGCTTCCCGGGATGGTCTGGATGGCCAGCCTCGGAAGGGCCGCGGCCATGAAGGCGCGCCAGATCTCCGCCGGCGCGCCGCCGCCGGTGACCTTCTTCATCGGGGTGTTGTCGTCCCTGCCCACCCAGACGGCGGCGACGAAACCGCCCGTATAGCCGACGAACCAGGCGTCCTTGTAGTCGCTGGTGGTGCCGGTCTTGCCGGCGAGATCCCGCCCGCCGATCTTCGCCCGCCCACCGGTGCCCGAAGCGATCACTTGGCGGAGCATCAGGGTCATCTCGTCCAGAGCCGGCTCGCCGATCACCGCCGTCCGCACTGTTGCCTCGGCGCCGTGATCATACAGCACCCGTCCAAGGGCTGTGCGGATGCGCTCCACGCCATAGGCATGGACTCGAAAGCCCCCGTTGGCGAAGGCGTCATAGGCCTGGGCCATCTCGAGGGGACTCACCTCCACCGCGCCCAGCGCCATCGAAGGGTCGGTCTGGATCGGCGAGGTGATCCCCAGGCGGTGGGCGGTGTCGGCGACCCTCACCGTCCCCACCTCATTGGCGAGGCGCGCCGCCACGGTGTTGATCGATTGCGCCAGGGCGGTCTGGAGGTCGATGGCCCCCAGGTAACGGCCGGTATAATTCTTGGGCGACCAGTTTCCGATCTTGAGGGGTTCGTCCACCACCGGCTCCTGCGGGGTGTGGCCGGCCTCCATGGCGGTGAGATAGACGAAGGGTTTGAAGGCCGAGCCGGCCTGGCGCTTGGCGCCCGTGGCCCGGTCGAACTGGCTGTCGGCGTAGATCGCCCCGCCCACATAAGCCCGCAGCCGCCCTTCTCCATCCAGGGCCACCAGAGCGCTCTGCTCCACCCCCTGCGCCGCGTGCGCGGCGACGCCGAGACGCACGGCCTGTTCCGCCGCCGCCTGGATCGGCAGATCGAGGGTGGTCTCCACCACCAGATCCTCCGTCGGTTCGCCCACCTGGGAGCGGACCTGGGCGTCCAGCCAGTCGATGAAATACTGCGCCCTCTGGTTCGCCAGATGCACCGAGACGTGCACCGGCGTGGCGAAGGCCTCGTCGCGCTGGGCCTTGGTGATCGCGCCCATGCGCTGCATCTCATTGAGCACCACCGTGGCCCGCTTGGCCGCGCGCTCGCTATTGGCGGCGGGATTATAGCGCGAGGGTCCTTTCATGGTCGCCGCCAGCAGGGCCGCTTCGCCCAGAGTGAGACCCGAGGCCGGCTTGTTGAAATAGCGCTGCGCCGCCGCCTCGATTCCGAACGCGCCGCCTCCGAAACTCACCCGGTTGAGATAGAGCGCCAGGATCTGCTTCTTGCTGAAATGCAGCTCCAGCCAGACGGCGAGGATGAGCTCCTGGGCCTTGCGCCGATAGGTCTGCGCCGGGGTGAGAAACAGGTTGCGCGCCAATTGCTGGGTGATGGTCGAACCGCCCTGCAGCCCGGCGCCCGGGTGGCGCAGATTATGCACGGCTGAGCGGGCCATCCCCCAGGGGTTGAAGCCGAAGTGGTGGTAAAATTGTCTGTCTTCGATGGCCACGAAGGCGGCCGGGACGTAAGGCGGCAGGGCGTCGATATCCACAGGCGGCGCGAACTCGCTGCCGCGCACGGCCACCACCGCGCCCGAGCGATCCAGATAGGTGATCGAGGGCTGACGGTGAACGTCGTAGAGCTTGGACGTGTCCGGCAGATCGGTGGCGAACACCGCCAGGGCGCCGATGATGAAGATCAGCCCCCAGACAGCGAGGACCACCGACCAATAGAGGAGGGCGCCCAGAGGGCTTCTCCGCCCCACGTCGCCGCCGTTCGCGCCTGCCATGCCCGCGATCCCGCCGCCCGCCGCCCGATCCGGCTCTTAAGCCACCGCCATTCATGCTGCGAGACGATTGAGGAAGGCTTAAGGGCTCTGTCGCCTCCAGGCCAGAAATACGATGTGTGAATCGGCTCGGCCCGGTAAGCAGACCTCATGCCCGATCTTGAGTCTGCCCTGGAGGTCTTGCGCCGCACCTTCGGTCACGCCGCTTTTCGCGGTCTCCAGTCCGAGGTTATCGGCGAGGTTCTGGCCGGGCGCAACGCCCTCGCGGTCTTGCCCACCGGCGGGGGCAAGAGCGTCTGTTATCAGATCCCGGCCATCCTGCGGCCCGGCGTTGGTCTGGTGGTCTCGCCGCTGATCGCCCTGATGAGCGATCAAGTGGAGGGGCTGCGGCAGCTGGGCGTTTCGGCGGCGCGGCTGGATTCGGCTCTCACCCTTGATGAACGCACGGACGTCTGGCGGCGGCTCGAAGAGGGCGCGCTCGACTTGATCTATCTCTCTCCCGAAGGGCTGATGCAGGGGAGCGTGCTGGATCGCCTCTCCCGCGCGCCGCTGGCCCTGATCGCCATCGATGAGGCCCATTGCGTGAGCCAGTGGGGGCATGATTTTCGACCCGAATATCGGGCCCTGGGCCGTCTCGCTGAGATCTTTCCCAATACACCCCGCATCGCCGTCACGGCCACCGCCGATGCCCGCACCCGAGAGGATATCCGCCGCGAGCTTCGCCTTGAGGGCGCGGCCGAGTTCGTCGCCAGCTTCGAGCGGCCGGAACTCAGCCTGCACGCGGAGCGTAAGGCGGGGCGGGGGGCCGATCGCGTGGTCGCCCTGGTCAAGGCTCGGGCCGGCCGGTCGGGCATTGTCTATTGCGGCTCTCGGGATGGGACCGAGCGCATGGCCGAGCGCCTGAAGGCCGAGGGCGTCGCCGCCCGGGCCTATCACGCCGGCCTCGACAAACAGGTCCGTCACGACGCCCTCGCCTGGTTCATGGCCGAGGACGCGGCGGTGATGGTGGCCACCATCGCCTTTGGCATGGGGATCGACAAGCCGGACGTCCGCTTCGTGATTCACGCCGATCCGCCCGCCGCCATAGAGGCCTACTGGCAGGAAGTCGGCCGCGCCGGGCGCGACGGCCAGCCCGCCGAGGGCATCACCCTCTATGGGCCCTCCGACATGGCCTGGGCTCTGGAGCGTGTTCGACGACGCGAGGCGCCTGAAGCGGTGACCAGCGTCCAGGCGCGCAAGGTGCGGGAGCTCTACGGCATGCTCAACGGCGTGGGCTGCCGGGCCGCCGCCGTGCGGCGTTATTTCGGAGAGGAGGGCGCGGCGCCCTGCGGCGCCTGCGATCGCTGTCGCCGCGCGCCCATCACCGTCGATGTCACGCAAGCCGCCCAGAAGGCGCTGTCGGCCGTGCATCGACTGGGCGGGCGATTTGGTCGAGGCCGGCTGATCGATCATCTCATGGGCAAGACCAAGGATGTGCGCCCCAGCGAGGCGGCGCTCTCAACCTACGGCGTGGGTTCCGAATTCAACGCCAGCGGATGGCGCGATCTGATCGATCAGCTCCTGTTCGAGGGACTGCTCGTGGAGGACGCCAATGACGGACGTCCGATTCTCGGCCTCGCCGACGCTGAGGCCGTGCGCGCGGTGTTTCGCGGTGAGCGCAGGCTGGAGCTCCTCAGCGCCCCCGCAGGGGCCGAAGAGCCGGCCCGGGGCGCGCGAAAGGCCCGCCGCGCCGCCGCCCTCGAAACTCTGGGCGAAGCCGGCGGCCTTTTCGAAGCTCTGCGCGCCTGGCGCAAGGCCGAAGCGGGGCGCCAGCGCGTCCCGCCCTATGTCATCTTCCACGACCAGACCCTGGCCGACATCGCCCGGCTTCGCCCCGCCACCCACGCCGCTCTCGCGGCCGTTGGCGGCGTCGGCCAGGGCAAGCTCGATCGTTATGGGGATGCTGTGCTGGGTGTGGTTGAGCGGGGCATAGCCTAGCATGGCGTTATTACGCACAACCCATGCTATGCGATCGTTCGGAAAAGGCGAACATCAGATGAGCGAGACCGACCGGCCGGCCCTCGAGGCCTATTCGCGTGGCGAACTGACCGCCATAGCCTTGCGCCGCCGGTTGGGGGACGCGTCCTTCGGGGACGTTCTGATGCTTCTGGGGGAGGCTGGCCTTCCGCTCCCCCGCGCGCCCGTCGCTGGTCGCGAGGCTCAAATCGAACGGGCGCGGTCCTGGATGTTCCCTCGGGATGTCGCGTGATCTGAAACTCTTTGTGGTCGATACCGGTCCGCTGATTACCTTGGCGGCGGCGAGATCGCTTGACTATCTGCTCTACATCTCCGCCGACCTCATTATTCCCGACGCCGTCTTGCATGAGGCGACCCGCGACGCCGCGCGCCTCGGCGCCGAGGACATTATAGATTGGGTGAAGGCGCACCGGGAGCAAATCGAGATCGCGGCCACCAAAGCCTATGAGCGCTACGATCTTGCACGCATCGCCGCGCCCGCCCTTCGTGAGTCCGATCTCGGCGAGCGGGCGGCTGTTGAAGTCATCGAAGAACCTGATCGCCTGCGGGGGGCCGAGCGCGGCCTGCTATTATGCGAGGAAACGGCGGTTCTCAGGCGCGTCGTCGTGCGTGATCGAGAGCGTATAGTGGAGATCAGCACCCTCGATTTTCTGCGCATCCTCGAGGCCGAGCACCGAATTCAATCTGCCGAGCAGGTTTTTGAGCTCGCAGCCGAAGCTGGCCGATCAGCATCGCGGGTCGAAAAGCTCAGCGCCAATGATCATGCGACCCGAACAGCAATCCTGGACCTCGTGAGGCAGCCTCAATGAGGCTGGCCGGGTGCGGGAAACCGTCGCGGTGGCGCCGGGAGTTGGCCTCACCAAGCCCCCCTAAACATCCACCTCCGCATCCAGCGCATTGGCCTGAATGAACTCGCGCCGTGGCTCCACGAGATCGCCCATGAGGCGGGTGAAGAGATCGTCGGCGTCGTCGGCGTGGTCAACCTTCACCTGCAGGAGGGTGCGGGCGTTGTGATCGAGGGTGGTCTCCCAGAGCTGGTCGGGGTTCATTTCGCCCAGGCCCTTGTAGCGCTGGATGGCGAGGCCCCGGCGGCCAGCTTCGAAGATCACGGAGACGAGGTCCAGGGGCCCGCGAACCGGGCTGGAGCGGTCCTTGCGGCGGAATGTCCCCGGCGTGGGGAAAATCTCGGCGAAGCGGGTGGCGCGTTCGGCGAGGCGCCGGGCGTCCGCCGAGTGGAGCATCTGCTCATCGAGCACGATGCGCTCGGAAACGCCGCGTTTCACCCGGGAGAAGACATAGCCTCCCCCCACCAGGGCCGCTTCTCCAGACCATGCGCCGTCCCCTTCCTCGGCGTAGAGGTCAAGCCGTCGCGCGCCCTCGGCGAGGTCGTCTGCGTTCCCAAGCAACCCCGCCAGAGCCGCCTGCTCTATGGCGAAGGCCGGGGCGCGGGCGGACAGGCGCTCGATGTTGGCCTTGGCCTGGCGGGCGGTCTGAGCGAGTTCGGCGAGATCCGCCCCCGTCATGCGCTCGCCCGAGGGCAGGTCCAGTTCGGCGCCATCAAGCCCCTCCTCGATCAGGAAGGCTTCCAGCTCGGCGTCATCCTTGAGGTAGCGTGAGGACTTGCCCTTGCTCGCCTTATAGAGCGGCGGCTGAGCCACGTAGAGATAGCCGCGTTCGATCACTTGCGGCATCTGGCGATAGAAGAAGGTGAGCAGCAGGGTGCGGATGTGCGCCCCGTCCACATCGGCGTCGGTCATCACCACGATCCGGTGATAGCGGATCTTCTCGATATCGAAATCATCCCGGCCGATGCCGGCGCCCAGCGCCGTGATCAGAGTGCCGATCTGGTCGGACGCCAGCATCTTGTCGAAACGGGCCCGCTCCACATTGAGGATCTTACCGCGCAATGGAAGCACGGCCTGGTTTTCCCGGTTTCGCGCCTGTTTGGCCGAGCCGCCGGCGGAGTCGCCCTCGACGATGAAGATTTCGGATTTCGCCGGATCGCGCTCCTGACAGTCGGCAAGCTTGCCGGGCAGGGAGGAGATGTCGAGGGCGGACTTGCGCCGGGTGAGCTCGCGCGCCTTACGCGCGGCCTCCCGGGCCGCCGCGGCCTCCGACACCTTCTGGATGATCAGCTTGGCTTCGGCGGGATGTTCCTCGAACCACTGGGCGATCCCTTCGCCCACCAGGCCCTCGACGGCCGGGCGCACCTCTGAAGACACCAGCTTGTCCTTGGTTTGGGACGAGAACTTCGGATCGGGCACTTTCACCGAGAGCACGCAGGTCAGCCCCTCGCGGGCGTCCTCGCCATTCACCGACACCTTCTCCCGCTTGGCGGCGCCGGAGGTCTCGGCGTAGCTGGTGATCACCCGGGTGAGGGCGCCCCGGAAGGCCGAAAGATGCGTGCCGCCATCCCGCTGAGGGATGTTGTTGGTGAAGCACAGCATGGTCTCGTGATAGCCGTCGTTCCACCAGAGGGAGAGGTCGATCTCCACCTTGTCGCGGCGGCCGCGAATAACGAGGGGGGCTTTCAGAAGCGGAGTCTTGGCCTTGTCGAGGTGGCGGACGAAGGCCTCGACGCCGCCCTCGTAGTGCAGAATTTCCTCGAAGGGTTCGGCCCCCCGCAGATCGCGAAAATAGATCACCACGCCGGAATTGAGGAAGGCCAGCTCCCGGAG
>Ga0116230_10007284_pt1 | contig 10919 bp, 8 predicted proteins | sample S1TSphfallax_3_FD_88678 | JGI IMG/M metagenome (GOLD analysis project Ga0116230, IMG submission 88678) | Host-associated microbial communities from peat moss isolated from Minnesota, USA - S1T2_Fd - Sphagnum fallax MG | ecosystem: Host-associated > Plants > Peat moss > Unclassified | place: USA...
AAAAAAAATGATATAGAGGCATGATTGAATCAATTAACAAGTACTTCAAAACAACCCATCAATTGGATAGATGCACCCAAAATCTACACATGCCCATCCATTAGCTTGGGACAATAAATTTTATTTATTTATGAATAGAAAGAAAACACCTTCCTATCTGAGTCCATCCCACCTCACTCAACTAAACCTAACCTTGAAAAGCACAAAACTAACACCTATAAATCTACTTTGATTCTCCCTTCCCTATACATGCCCAACAAAAAGAGAGCCAGGAAAGCCTCCAACCCATTATGTTTTGTTTGTTTTTTTTTTGGTTCCCTCCGACTTTCAAACTCAACCTCAAAATGAACATTCCGTGCATAGAGAAAGACGCGACACTCTTGCAATGATTCTCAAGACATGTTATTACTATTGTAGTTGTTGTACACTACATCAACTTATGATTCATAAACATTATAACATACTGATTATAGTGGTCTTAGTTGTCTCCTTCATTATCGAAACAAAAACAAGGGGTGTGTCACACTGTGGCCTTGCCATTTACATTAAAAAGTATCTTAAGGCAAAAAGAAGAATTATGAAAACTCAAATATTCTATTTCACAATGCAAGAATATAATCTTCAAAAAATCCTCTAAAAGAAACCAAAATCCTTGGAGATATTACAACTCTAGAACTAATCTCAAGTTTCAACACAAGCCAAAATATCATCTTTCAAGAACTCTCATATAAAAAATAGACCTATTACCTAGGGACCAAAATCACTTAAGTTATCATACTCCATATAATGGATCTGAACACAACATCCTCGCCTTGGTAGGCAAGGCCAACAAATGGAGCGTCTAGAGGAGGTTTTTTTTTTTCAAATTCCTCAAGTAGGTGTACTAGCTAGGATCTTTAGCATTAATTAGAAATAAATGTAAATGGCGACTGTCCTTAGTGGACAATTAGAATTGTTTTTGGGAATCCTGCCTAGTTCTGACGACGTACAGGAACACACTGTCGAAATCTGGCGAATTCTAGGTTTTTTTCCTCCAGATATGGCGATTTTTGTTCGTCTTTTTTCCCCCAAAAAAACCATTTGCTGAATTAGCCAGCCTCTTCTCGAGAGAGTGACATGGTTTAGTTGAAAAATATCTATTAACCTTGTTAGCTAATTACCATAGCAACCTGGCTATTCACCACTTTGATTTCGAATATTTAATATGTTTTCTCTTAAGATTCCACCATAACCATTAAAATATTATTGAGGTTCAATTTTTACTTGTTAATTACATCTTAATTATTTCTCAAAAATTTCATGAATATATTTTCTCATTGTTATTAAATGCCGAATTGTTAGGTTATGACAATATTGCATAATGTTTAAGGTTTTAGATTGTTGGAACTGAGTTTAGTGGGAACAAGGGAATAGAGTCTAGGTCGAGCCTTGGATGCACTTGGGGCTGTGGTGGACCAAAAAGTGACATATTAAAAATATTATATTTGATTTTGGGCCTTGAATCAACAGTGTAAAAGCACCCAAAAATAATTAACTTGACCAATACGATGAATTGAGTTGGGTTCAGCCTCGGCCTTAACTCCAAATAAAAATAGAATTTTAGTATCACATGAAGCACTTTGAAAAGGTGTCCTTTGCATTTTGAGCGTGATTTCCGTAGTCCATGAAAAGCAATGGCAGAAAGTTTCTAGTTTATGGGGAGGGCATGTTGTCAAGCAAAACTTTTCATTTGCAAAAGGGTAAGGTCTTTTGAAAAGTGGAATGCCCGGTTTTATTTTATTTTTGCCCTGATCTTATTTTCCACAAAATGGTCAAAAGACCCAATCACAAGGCTCACAAATTGGCACCCCCATGCATGTGGGCTCAGCAACCCCCTGGGGTAGTAGCCCTTGTTTGGAGAGGCTCAAAAGTCTGTGAAGCCATAGCCAGGTATCACAGGAAAAAAAAGAAAAAAAAAGAAAGTGAGGCTTGGTTTTTATGCCATGTAAGGCCCTTGGAGATGGGCTATTCCTGAAATAACCGCCCTCGGCTCCCACCTCAGGGGTGGTTAATTCCACAACAACCCTTGGGCCTTCTTACCCCACACTATTAAGTTAGAGCTCAAAATAAAATACTGGACTTTACATAATTATTAGTACTGGTGGCTGTTTTTTGGTGGTGAATTTTAGCCATTTTATGAAAAATATTTTATAAAAAGAATATTTTGTCAAATTTTCTCTTTAATTTTTTTTAAAATACTAAAGTTGACTAAATATACTTATGGATGACCGCCACTTTAGCAACATCACAAAATTGAAAAAAACCACAAAAAAACAAGACACTGATTAGTACCCATTAAACCAACACTAATTAAACATACTTCACATAATTAAACCCTTTGTTGTTGTTATTGCCGCTGAGTTTGTCCGATGGAGTTTTGTAGTTGTCGCTGTTGTCGCTGCTCCTGCTGAGTTTGTTTGATGGAGTTCGTCGTTGTTGTTGCCGAGTTTGTTTCATTTGAGTCTGTTGTTGTTGTTCGTTGTTGTGGAATTGATTTCAAGTGGCGCGGGCTTGGCCAGTAGTGTTGGTGTTGATGATGATGTTGATAGAGAAGCTCAAGCTCTTGTTGTTGTTGTTGTTAGTTGGGTGTTGCATCGGAGAAGTTAGTGCGTTGAATGTCTCGTACGATCACAGAGCTTTGCTTCTTGATGGCCAGCGTCGATTCCTGATCTCTGGCTCCATTCATTACCCGCGCAGCACTCCCCAGGTAAAAAATTTATTCACGTTCTCTCATGTCTTTCTATTTGTCTGTTTTGCATTTTAGTTACCTTCTATTACGATGCATCGTGAATGTATGTCTGTGTCCGCGTGTGTAATATGCGCTTTTCTGTGTTAAGATCATCTCTCTGTGTGCATTTCTCGAGATGCTTGATTTCGATGATCTTCTATGAGAAAACGAATCCTCGTAATGATTTTCTTGTGGTTCGTCTTTGACGGAAGGTATGATTGCTATTTCTAGTTGTCCCGATGACGGTGAAATTATCAGAACTCGCGGCTTAACATCTTCCTAAGTCCTGGAGCACTCGTGAATCCTTTTGTTTATTCTGCATGAAACAGACCGAAAATCGTACGATAAGAAGCCACCGGGAGTTACGGGATATCGATTGATGCACGTGATACTGAGATTTCTGATTGTTGTCCGAAGATTTATAATGATTTGCACTGCAGGAGATTTTTGCTTACAAAATTTAGTAATCTATATTGTGTTTTTAAAATTTCTCTGCAGATGTGGCCAGACCTGATCGCGAAGGCAAAGAAAGGCGGACTCGATGTTATACAGACGTATGTGTTTTGGGATGTTCACGAGCCGACGAGGCGATCGGTTAAGAGCTCTTCTTCTTCTTCTTCTTCTTCCACCACCTGCACAGACTTATACATAGCAACTGCATTTGATGAGTGTCTGTTACCTGTATAAGTCTAATGCTCTGGAAACTTTTTTCCTGAAAATGGTTAGAGTGTAGGAATTGCGTGCCTGAAACTGCTGCCGCTGGTCGTGCTGTTAAAGATCAATGTCAGGAGTCAATAGAACTAAGCAGAAGAAACGCTAATTACGAAGGTCTTGAACGTAAAGAGGGTATGGTGGGGATTGCAGTATGATTTTGCGGGGAGGTACGATTTGCCAAGGTTTGTGCAGCTGGTGCATGAAGCCGGTCTGTTTCTCAATCTGCGGATCGGTCCTTATGTGTGCGCGGAGTGGAATTCAGGGTACGTATTTGAGTCTTGAATAGAGTCACTCATGTATCCCCTGCCTTGTGATTTTGTAAGTGTGAATTCTTTACGAAACCAGCTACCATCACCGCTTGTGTACCACTAATCTTACATAACAAGTGTGCCCCGGGTCTGCAAGTTTCTCACCGACATTACAATTACCATGGAGTGCGGACATCTTGAGCACTTGAACTATGCTGCAGAACTCTAGTTGCTGCATACTGATAATCTGTGTCTGTATGTTTCTCTCCAAAGGAACAATTTCATCATGTCTGAGGTTTAGGACTTGTTCAGTTTGGAGATCAGAATTGCACCTCCATGCCTCTAGATCTGTTCTGCATTGAGGGAGGTTCTACCAGTGGCAAGAATGTGAAGATTGTTGTGAATTGTGAAGGTAATGTGTCTGCATTTGGAAGCACAAGCACAAATGCTGTGTGTGTGTCAAGGTGAGGTTACAGGGTGCTGCAGGCAGCTTTGAGTATCTTGATGACATTTGTCTGAACATCACCTAAGAAGGACCCAAGAAGGCAGAAGCCCGCATCTAAGAGACAATGTGATTGCAGTAGTACATTATCAGAATTTATGAAATCTTTTTTAGTGTAAAACAGTGATTTTTTGGTGATGGTTGGTGTTTTGAAGCATGCAGGGGACTCCCAGTCTGGCTGCGAGATATTCCTGGTATTGAGTTTCGAACAGACAATGAGCCCTTCAAGGTCTGCCTTCAATCATGCAACACACATTCCTTTCAGACATCAGCAGATTTCTTCACAATTTTGGATTGCCATTTTATTTTTGTTGAAATTTTAGCAGCCCAGATTGTAGCTTAATTACCTTTCCATCCTCTTGATAATCAGTGCCTGTACAAAAACATGGTTACAAGACTAATGAACCTCAGTGAAGTCAAGGTGTGTGGTTCTTGCAGGCTGAAATGCAGAGCTTTGTTTCTGTAGTTGTATCACTCATGAAACAGCATGAGCTCTTTGCTCAGCAGGGAGGCCCTATCATCTTAGCTCAGGTCACAAACAAGTCCAATACCCCCTTTGCTTGGAAATTTAAGTTTGAAGGGATCAGACTTGTGAGACGAGAGTTTGACAGAGGGAGGTAGAGAGGAGATTCAGCAATTTTGATGAATGCCACAAGTTCATAGAGCTGGATACTTAAGTTTGGGTGGAAATTTTGGACTTCCCTGCACAGATTGAGAATGAGTATGGAAACATTGATGCTGCCTATGGAGAGGCTGGAAAGAGGTATATGAGGTGGGCTGCCAGCATGGCAGAGAGTCTCAACACTGGTGTCCCTTGGATCATGTGCCAACAATCTGATGCCCCTTCCTTCATTGTACATCATACCCCTGTATCTCTGTCTTCCACTTCCAAAAACATGATATAAACTAACTGGAGCCAGAGTATACCTGCATTGGATCTGGCTGTTGACATTTGTTAGTTTCCATATTTCACTGAAGGAAGTCCTTGATATTTGTTGTGCTGCCTGTGGATAAGTAGATCAATACCTGCAATGGGTTCTACTGTGATGGCTGGAAGCCCAATGCAGCTGATAAACCCACCATGTGGACTGAAAATTGGAGTGGTTGGTAAGCATTCTCTGCCCCATGAACTGGCTGCTAAAAGAAATCTTGGAAATGGAATCTTCTAGAACCTCAACACTATTAATCACATTACAATCTGTTTCCTTCTAGAGTCAGAAAACTTAAAATATGTCCCAGTGAGCTTTGTGAAAGCATACATAAGATTATGGCAGATGCTCTTGCCTGGGTTTCTTTAGGCTGAACTGTGGCATGCTGCAGGTTCCATACATGGGGAGAAGCACTTCCTAGCAGGCCAGTGCAGGATATAGCATTTGCTGTTGCCCGCTTTTTTGAACGAGGAGGTAGCTTCCAAAATTACTACATGGTAAACCACAATCTGCACTGATGGGAGGCTAATCCAAATAGAAACATGAAATTCAAATTGGACATCAACAGATTGCAGAGAGGAGTTGAAGCTTGGGGTCATCTTGGATGGTCTTGGACAGCCAGTAGCACTTGTGAATATGGTGGACAAACTCTTGAAGCTAAGAGTTCATGTTTGATGATCTGTGCAGTACCACGGAGGCACAAACTTTGGGAGAACATCTGATGAGGATATTACTACAAGCTATGACTATAATGCCCCCCTTGATGAATATGGTATGTTGTGTGTGTGTGTTTCCTCTTTGTCTCTCTCATATACTATATAACACCACCACGGAAAAATAAGAAATATTCTCCAAAACAAGAGCTAATGACTGACTTCCAGATGCTTGGGCATAATGTGGGCACAGGACAAGAGAGGCAACCGAAGTGGGGGCACTTAAAGGACTTGCATGCAGCTCTTAAGTTATGTGAGCCAGCTCTAGCTGCTGTGGATGATGTTCCCCCAAGTCTTAGGCTGGGCCCCAACCAAGAGGTCCCACTCTCCAAATCACATGATTTTTTCTTTGTTAGAACACCATCAAGAAAGGCAACTTGGCAGCATAAATGGACAAGCCAAGGAAGGCACTTAATACATGAGAGCTTCACATGGATGTTATTTTCTTCTGGTTTCCAAATCTAGTAATACAGAAATACATTGGTTTGGGTTGTTGTGTAGGCACATGTATACAACAGCTCTATAGGCTTATGTGCTGCATTTCTGGCCAACTGGGATAACACTTCTGCAGCCACTGTTCAATTCCAGGGGCAAGCCTACCAATTGCCAGCCTGGTCTGTTAGTATTCTGCCTGATTGCAACTCTGTTGCTTTTAACACAGCCAAGGTACACAACCTAACACTTTCAATCCCCTTATCCCTGAAAGTTATATTCTGTTCAGAAAGTTATTGATGTGTACTGAGCACTGATACATTCTAACCAGTGAACAATGCATTACTCTAACCATGAAATAAATCAACTTAGTCAGGAAAAAAAATCCTGTTTGCCAAGCTGAGCAGTTGCTATATGATATAACTGCAACCCATGCCTTCAGGCAGAGGATTTTGAAGTCGCGTTGTGAGCAACTGACTGTGACTTGCTCAATAGGTAGGCACTCAAACAGTCTTGTTGAGAATGCAAAGTCCCTCACCTGTCGGACGTAGCTGGCAGTCATACCATGAACCTCTGGGAAAATGGGGTGGAAATATCTTCAGTGTACACAGTTTGCTTGAACAGACTTCCACCACCAAGGACTTCACAGACTACTTGTGGTACAGCACCAGGTTAGTGAACATACCATCACAAGATTATACCTCCTGGAATCCAGCTCTTGCAAAGCTTGTTTCTGGCCTCAGCCAACTTCAGCTATCATGTATATGTTTGGATTAGTTATGTTTCACTTTCAGAAGTGAAGGAGTAGATCGTTGATAGTGGATGATGTGGTGGCAGTTTACAGGTTGCTGAGGCTGATGTGCACCAGGGAAGAGTGGAGGCAACACTGGTTCTACAATATGTGCGAGATGCTGCCCACATCTTTGTAAATGGCCTGCTGGAAGGTTGACACAAAAACTATGCCTTGATAAGCCTGTCAATTCTTTTCTGAAAGTCCTGAGCTGACACACATGAATTCTGCACCATGCTAGGGAGTGTGACAGGCCATGGGACCCAGATAAACCAAACAGTGACCTTGATGGCTGGGACCAATGACATTGTGTTTCTCTCCATGACAACAGGTTTACAGGTATGTGAACTTTGCAGCTAGGAATTTTCACAGCATTTCAATTTGAATGATCATGAGATGCAGAGAGGATCCCAATTAGGTAGACAAGCAATTCAGTCACCCCATATGCCACAGATATATGCAAAATGATACAATCTCAGTTGCAACTTTTAATTTCTTCAGCAGCAGTAAGACTAATAGTGGAGTGTGACTGGGAAGGATTCTGGGGCTTTTTTGGAGCAAGAGCAAGCAGGCATTCTTAATGCAGTCACCTTGGAAGGCCTTCCATCAGGAGTTAGAGATTTAACACAGCAACTGTGGACCTACCAGGTACTGTTACCTCTGTGACTTGCACTAAACATTCTGTCATAGGGCAATGTGAGCAACATCCAATTAAGAAAGAGTGGCATGAATTTCTGTTATTAGCCCAACATAGTCATCTGGGTCCAGAGGTCTGATTTCTCTTGGTATCTCTCTAACCTAATGACTACAATATGCATCCTTTGGACTTAATAGGAGCTACAAACTTTCACTTGCCAACTAGAGAGACATCTAGCGCATGTGTCTTAAAGTGAGTGTTGATGATGAAAGGCAAGTTGTTGCAAGAGTTCAGGTGGGACTTGAAGGAGAGGCTTTGCACCTTTACTCAGCAAATGGAGTGCATGCTGTGAACTGGACATCCAGAGACAATCTAATCACTTATCAGCCCCTTGTTTGGTATCAGGTTTGAAATCTCCTACAATGCAACCATAAGGTCCACATATCAATTGCAATCCAATTCCAAAGACAATTTCATCAAGGCTCTAAAACAATGATTGTGCATGTTGATTTATGCAGACATTGTTTGATGCACCAAATGGGAGTAACCCAGTTGCACTCAACCTAGATAAGATGGGGAAGGGTCAGCTGTGGGTGAATGGGTTCAACCTAGGCCGCTATTGGCCATCACTCATCTCCCAACAAGATAACTGCCCATCTATTTGTGACTATAGGGGTGTATATACTGAATCCAAATGTCTTTCCCAATGCAGTCAGCCTTCACAACAATGGTTGGTTGCATTTCTCCTACTATTACACCGAATGCTCATTGATTTCATGCCTATCATCTCCAGGGCTGATCTCTAGGACATCCCCCCCTGCAAGGTTTGGAAGGCTGTAGGACCTGATCAAACATTATACATCATTCTGCTAGGTCCATGATGAGTTCATATCAAGTGGAACCAGTAAGATTAGCTCAGAGCCTTTGTATGTTGAGCAGCTAGCAAAGTTTTGGGGGAGAGTTGCTCATTTGATCAAGTGACCCTGAGATAATGACAGTGTGACCTTGTCCCATTTCTGATGCACACCGGATGTGCTGTAGCTTGGGATCCTTACCTCCAAATAGACTAGGAAAAACACCAGTGAAAGCAGGATGTTGTGTTCCTTGAATTCATAGCAGAACAGTAGGAAATTTAGATCAGGTAACTTTTTTAGTACATTGCTTCTCTAAACTAACAGTAGTGATGGGGCAGGTATCATGTGCCTCGACAATGGCTGCTTCCTGCTGGCAACTCATTGGTGCTGTTTGAAGAAAAGGGTGGAAACCCAGAGACGGTATCCATTGCAACACAATCAGCTCATGTACTGTGTTCCCACATCTCAGAATTTCACCCTCTCGATTTCAGGTCGTTTGTCCAAGAAAATAGCACTGTCTCTGACAACGCTACCCTTCGGCTGGAATGCACCACCGGACAACAGATAGCCACAATCACATTTGCAAGCTTTGGAAACCCCTATGGTGAATGTGGCAACTTTCTCAAGGGCTCTTGCCATGCTGACACATCATACAACTTACTGAATAAGGTAGGTATGTTCAAACACAGGCAGGCAGAAGAACTCAGTACCAATAGTGAGCTCTTTTGCCCATTACTACTAAGGCAAGGAGTCAAAGTAAGTATGCAGTGGAGTGTCAACCACCAAGGGGACAAAGACAACTGGTCTCCGAGGAAACCTCAATTCAACTTTGCCTCACTGCAAATGTTCCCAACTTTTATCACATGCTTACATTGAGCTCATCTTTTATGGATCCATTAAACAAGTTCATAGTTCTCTTTCTATGAATTGACTGGCTATGGAGGTAGAAGAGAGCATCACAAACTGATGCAATGTCTTGCCTGCAGCCTTGGAAGAATCTAACCAATGGTTGTCTCTTACCACTTCTTGTGCAGGTCTGTGTTGGAAATCAAGGATGTGAAGTGCATGTGTCAAACAGGCTGTTTGGCAAAGATCCATGCCCAGGCACGCCAAAGAGCCTTGCAGTGGAAGCTGCATGCAACTAGATTACTACAAAAACTGCAAAGGTGCTTATCATGAACCCTTGAAAGAAAACTGGGTATGCTTGTGTACTCCCACAGTTTGACTGGACAGTTCTGCCAATGAGAAATGGAACAGAAATCAAGTATAATGTCAATTCCTTACTACCATGGAAGGAGCTTTTGCTTTCCCATCCCCGTAACTAGTGGCCCTAAATATGTGAATCTGCCATACTTGTATTCCAACTCTGCAATTGAAAATCACAGAATTGTAGTGATTAGGGTTACAACCCCCCTTGAAGATGTGCCACAATAGAGGCCTTTGGCAACAAATCTGTGTAGGGTAACGTAATTGGGATGGGGTTTGTTCCCCTAACTAGGTGATTGTGGTGAAGTGATTCTTTTTGGACCATCATAAATGAAAACCCTTATGAGAGATAGCAAAGGAAATGAGAAAGAAACATGCACTCATAAGTTAACAATAGTCAGAAAATCTAGGAAAGAATGCAAGAAACAAGTATAAGTATCCATAATAATCCATAACAAAAAAAATTAGGATACAATACATTACACATCAATCCATTTAAGCGTATATGTTATGTATTTCAGATACAAGTTGTATATTTTATGGTTATGTCAAGGTCTACTGCATGAATCTAATTTATTTGGTTTCAAAAAGCAAAATTGCTGGTTAAAACTTGTATAACCTAGGAACAAATCACATGGGTTATGATCATGGCACCTGGCTCCCCTTTCTCTTACCATAAGGCAGTAGTGGATGCTTGTTTACCTTTTTTTGTGGTGATTTTCCTCATGAGTGCTGCTGTTCTTTTTTTGCTGAAATTTTGGAAATTTTTAATCTCAAAAAATAATAAGGACTATTTTGTAATGACTCATGACTTCTCTGTTTTAAGAAAATTGAACTTTTTCGCACTGTAACACCATTTTTAGTAGCAGATGGTGTTTTTCTTTCCCCTCATTTTGTAATGTTGCATGAGTTGCCATCATCCATAAGATAATTGTGGCTTTTAAAGAAAATGTGGATGTTAAAAATGTTTAAAGCATCCTTGTGAAGGCTTGTATATTTTTGACACTTATTGGAGGAATTTGGAACCAGTGTTTTAAAGTTTTCTCAGATTCTTTATGGAGCATCATTAGGCCATTGATTTGCAAAAAGTTTGTAGAAAACTGTCCAAACTATTAAAAAAAGTAGCC
>Ga0116230_10007286_pt1 | contig 10917 bp, 9 predicted proteins | sample S1TSphfallax_3_FD_88678 | JGI IMG/M metagenome (GOLD analysis project Ga0116230, IMG submission 88678) | Host-associated microbial communities from peat moss isolated from Minnesota, USA - S1T2_Fd - Sphagnum fallax MG | ecosystem: Host-associated > Plants > Peat moss > Unclassified | place: USA...
ACCGGCGACCACGGCCCTGCATAGATTCTCTTATTGAAACTCAACCCTCTCGGAGTGGAGGACCCTTCTATTTTGACGTGGTGAACGCGAAACAAGTTACAAAACTACAGGAAGAGAGCAACCAGCCGGTTCCCGGGCGTTTTGGAATCGGGCGTCTTGGAATCGGTGCGAGCTGGCCGGGAAGAACTACATGCCGCCGCCATCCGCCTCTCCGCCCAAACTCCATGGAGACAATGTCATAGAAGCCTCGCCCTTGGGAGTCGCGGCGAGGATCGGCTCGACCCCGGAGAGCAGGGTCACGGCGGTCAGCGTGTCGCTCCCCTCCGATTCCTGCGAGGCGACCACCATCAGCGCTTCGCCGGGATGGAGATCGCTCAGCGAGCCCTGGGGCAGCCGATTGATGAGCTGCGAAAGGTCCGTCCCGGCCGATCCTGTACCGGAGCCACCGCCGCCGGCGGCTCTGGAGGATGCTGAACCGGATGCCGCGGCCGATACCGGGGCCGCCGCCGCCGCGCCGCCTCTTGCCCGGGCAGCGAACCGAGCGGCTGCCTCCTCCGGCAGCGAGCGCAGGTTGGAGTTCGAGGTCACCTTGATGGAGTAGGTCTTCTTCGTCGCCAGGTCCTTCACTGTCAACCTGCCGTCTGCGGCATCTACTGAGACGATCGTTCCGGCGAGGTTCTTGAACGATCCGCTGACGACCTCCTCGGCCTTGATGGATGTGCCGTCGTCGGACTTGTTGCCGCGAACGCGAAGCTGGTCGCCGACCTGGATCTGGCCGAGCGTACCGAGCGCGGCGTCTTCAAACTTCACCGAACCATTGGAGTAGCGGCGATAGACGGTTGCAGGCGTGGTATCCACCGTGATCTTCTTCCCGCGCGATGTAATGGTCAGCGTGCCCGCCGAGGAATCGATGGCGCTGACCAGACCGCCGATACCCCGTTTCTGCCAGTCTTCCTGCTCCGCCACGCGCTTCTGCGCGATGTCGCTGGACTTCATCAGGATCACGCGCGACGCGGTCATGGCATCGGGAGCGTCGGAGTGGCCGGAGACGAGGACCCGGTCGCCGACTTCTATATCGCCGAGCGCGATCACCTGGGCACTCTTTAGGTCGGTGCTGCCGGGCGGTATCTGCAGCACCTTGGCGCCGTCCACGACGTTCACCGAGATGGCAAGCCCGGCGTCGGTGGTGATGTTCAATTTGTTCGGAGTCACCGTCTTGACCGTGCCAATCTGCCGTGCGGAAGCCGGAGCAGTCTGCGCGAATGCGGTTGCGTAAGTGGTCAGACCGGCGCGCGGCATAGAGATCGCCGCAACAAAGACGGCCAATGATCCTGCTCGCATGATGAAAGAGCGGCCGTCGCGAGCGAGCCCGGCCCATCTGGAACCGATTGCAATCATCTTGAACCTCATCTCCGGCGATCGGCGGGATGGAAAGGCCGGCCGATCGATCCGGCATCTCTGAGATGCGGAGAATTTGTGTAACTCCAGAATCTCATGCGCCGCCGCGATAAAACGGCGAATGATAGAAATACGACCCGCGCCGCCAAAAGTCTCTCCCCACGCAACTCGCAGAATCGGAAGCAGCGATGCGCTTGCGGGGCGTCGCCGGATTCGAACTTTGGAAGGGACAAAGATGGACTTTGGCGGACGGTCCACCCTTCAGCGCAGATTTTTCACGAAGAAATCGTTTTTTCGGCAAAAGATGTGTTGCCAACCGTCCTTTCGCGGGCTTACTATCCGTTTCGGTTCGGTAAAGGAAGCAGGCCCAAACCGTTCTGTATCAAAGGTTGAAACGTAATGCCCGTTCCCCGACAGCATGGTTTTTCACAACATGACTCTCTATAGGGTTCAAACCCTAGTGCGCGATTTTTTCGGCCTTCCCTGGTTGTCCGTCGCAGTTGTATCTCATTTCTGTAGGAGCGAAGAAGAACATGTCCTGGTACGCCTATTGCATCGCAGAACGACAGGTATTTCCGGAGCTTGGCCGGCACCGCCGCCCAATCCCGCTCGCCGGAGTCATTGGACTCTTCGGCAACCAAACCTTCCTCTTTCCCGCCGGTGACCTCGCGGTCATCGTCTCTGAACACAACGCCGAGGACGCAGCCCGCACCGACCAGCAGGTCGCCAAGGACCACGCCCGGGTCATCGCAGACTGTTTCAAGCTCTCCACCGTGCTTCCCTTCCGCTTCAACACCACCTTCGCCGACGACGACTGCCTTCGCCGGTCGGTCCGCTCGAATCAGCGCCACTTCATCGCCAATATCGAACGCCTCCGCGGCAAGGCCGAGATGCACCTGAAGGTCCTCGTCGACGACACCTGCCCCGGTAATGCCACCCGCGACATGACCGTCGGCCAGCAATACCTTACCAGCCTGCGCGAGAGCGCCAGCCGCCAGCGCGAGCGGCAGTCCAAGGCGCGGGCCCTTTCGCTCCAGATGCACCGCATGTTCCTGCCCATCGCCGAAGAGATCACCTGCAAGCGCATGGAGTCCGGCAAGATGCTGCTCGATATCGCCCACCTGATCGACCACAAGACTGTAGAGCGTTACCAGAACAAGTACTCTTCCGCCACGCAGGAGTTGAAAGAGTGCCGCATGCAGCTTTCCGGTCCGTGGCCTCCTTACCACTTCGTGCATAAGACCAGCACGTCTGCCGTGCATCATGCATAAGTAACATCTGACGAAGTTACTTGAGGTCTGGCCTTTCCCCGCGAGGGGGTAAGGCCTTTTTCTTTTAACCGCGAACAAATTACAGGTCCTATTTCATGAGAATCGGCGCAAATTCGTAAGTTCGAAGCGATTGCTGCCCGCGCTTGCTACGGAATTACGTAGTTTCAGCTTACCGGCTTATAGAATCGCGTACTACCTTTCGAGCAACCTGGGCATCGTAACAGGTGGCAACGACGCACTTCCGCGTCACGCCGTGCCGGGCGTTCGCCGCGTGCACCAGTCACCGTCAGATTCCAGGAGATCTTCCCCATGAAGCTCGTAACAACGTCTACCTCCCATGCAATACCTGCAGCGCTGTTCCTCGCATCATGCTTCGCACCAGCAATCGCGGGCCTTTCAGCATCGGCCCAGGAGTTGAACCCGACCGCGCAGCCGCAATCCAGCCAGGGCGAGGCCCCGGTCACGCAACAGAACGGCGTTTACATCTACCGCGTGAAGGTGGTTCAGCGCGACCTCGACGCGGTGAACTATCTTCACCGCAGCGGTTCAACGACCATCGGCTTCGAAGGCACGCCGCTGCTCCCGAACGCCAAGGGCGAGGCGAAGGTCGACAGCAAAGACGGCCGGGTCACCATCGACGCGAGCTTCAAGGGCCTGACGCCAGCTAATGGTTTCGGCCCCGAATATTTGACCTATGTTCTCTGGGCGATCTCTCCCGACGGCCGGCCGCAGAACCTGGGCGAGATACTTCCCTCGCACGATAAGAACAACATCCACGTCACGACCGGCTTCCCGGCCTTCGGAATGATCGTGACGGCGGAGCCGTACTTCGCCGTGACCCAGCCCAGCGATGTTGTCGTGCTGCAGAACGTGATCCGCCAGGACAAGACCACGGGCGTCCTTGAAAAGGTGAATGCGCATTATGAGCTGCTGCCGCGCGGGATGTACGCGGAGACAGCCGGTTCGAAGACGGTCTCCGACCCGATCACGCGCAACATGCAGTCACCGCTGGAGCTTTACGAGGCGCATAACGCGTTCCGCATCGCGCAGTCGGTCGGCGCGGAAAAGTACTCGCCGGACATCATGCGCAGGGCCGCTGAAGACCTGCAGAACGCCGACGCAATCGACCAGAACAAGCATGGCGACAGGAAGATGGAGATCACCGACGCGCGCGAGGCGGTAGAGCGCGCGGAAGACGCACGCATCGACACCTTGCGCAAGCAGGCCGCGGAACGCCAGCTCAACGCCGACATCGCCCAGCAGCAGGCGCAGCAGGCGGCCCAGCAGTCAGCATTGAACGCCGCGCAGTCTCAGCTTGCGGCTGAGCAGGCCGAGGCGGCCAAGGAAAAGGCCGACGCCGAGCGAGCCCGCGCCGAAGCCGAGGCAGCCGACGCACGCGCACGCGCCGCCGAGGCGACCAAGGTGGCCGCCCAGAGCGTCCAGGACGCCAACGCCATCCGCGAGAAGCTGAAGGCGCAGCTGAACGCCGTGCTCCAGACGAACGAGACAGCTCGCGGCCTGATCGTCAATATGTCGGACGTGCTCTTCGACACCGGCAAGTACACGCTGAAGCCAGACACCAAGGTGGCGCTGGCCAAGGTCTCGGGAATCCTCGCGGCGTATCCGGGACTGAAGCTGCAGGTGGAGGGCTACACGGACAGCGTCGGCAGCGACGCGTATAACGAGAAGCTGTCGGAAAACCGGGCTGACTCCGTCAAGGACTTCCTGATCTCGCAGGGCGTATCGATGAACAACATCAGCGCCGCGGGCTACGGCAAGAACGATCCCGTTGCGGACAACAGCACCGCAGCCGGACGGGCCGAGAACCGGCGCGTTCAGCTGGTCGTGTCCGGGGACGCCATCGGCGTCGCGCAGCAGGTTGGACCGGATGCAACGGCAGCGGAAGCAAGGTAAGAGAGATCGACCGCAAGTTGAAAGGGAGGAGCAAGCGCTCCTCCCTTTTCCTTTCCTGCTGCATCAATCGCGATGACTACAGGTGGAGGGTCCAGCCAAGCTCGGATAGCTTCTCTTCGATATCGATCAGCGCAGCCGACAACGCGGAACGGCGATGCGGACTTGACGTGCGCTCCGACAAGATACGCTCGCGCTGGAGGGAAAGCGCCTGGAGTTTGCGCTTCCGTTCCGCCTCTTCCGCGCGCTGCGCCTCTGGAGATACCGGCTTTGGCGCAGCAGCGATACTTTGCTGCTCTTCGACGGATTTGCTCTCCCAACCCTTCGACATAATCAAATTCTACGCCACGCATATTCAAATGCAAGACGGGTGCCCTGCAATGCCTTCACGGAGCGTGCGGCTTCTTTGCCGTCGCACCTGCCTATAATCGAAGTGACGCAAACCGTCCAAGTGCAACGTCCATCGCGCATCTGTCCCTCGCGATGGGCGGAAACGATTGGACCCCAGCCGCCCTTTGGAGATTCCAAGAAGTGATTGTCGAGATTCAGGGCCTGAAGAAGATTTACGACGGCAAGCAGCGTGTAGTCGCCGTGGATGGAATCGACCTCGCTGTCCGCGCCGGGGAGATCTACGGTCTGCTCGGCCCGAACGGGGCGGGCAAGACCACCACCATCAGCGTCTGCACGACACGGGCGCTGCCGAGCGAGGGCACCGTGCGCATCAACGGGATCGACGTCGTGAAATCGGCGGCGGTGGCGCGAACCTGCATCGGCGTGGTGCCGCAGTACAACACGCTCGACCGCGCCTGCACCATATTTGAAAACATCCACTTCCATTGTCTTTACTTCGGCTTCTCGCGCGCGGAGGCGACCTCGCGCACGGAAGATCTGCTCGCGCAGTTCCACCTTACCGAGCGCGCGAAGGCATATCCCGCGCAACTCTCCGGCGGCCTTGCGCAGCGCGTGCAGATCGCCCGCGCCATCGCTCACCGGCCGAAGGTGCTGTTTCTCGATGAACCGAGCGCGGGCCTCGATCCGCAGTCGCGCATCGCGATGTGGGAGGCCGTCGCCGGACTACGCAAGGAGGGCATCACCGTCGTCCTGACCACGCACTATATGGAGGAGGCGGACGAGCTCTGCGACCGCGTCGCCATCATCGACCATGGAAAGATTCTCGTCGAAGACACTCCGGCAGCATTGAAGCAATCGATTGGCGCAAAGGTGCTCTACGACCTCGATCTGCAGCACCAGGGCAGCCTCGATCCGCTCGCCGCATCGCTGAAGAAACTGAACGGAGTCAGCGGTGTGGAAGCGCTGCCGAAGGGGCTGCGCGTGCTCGCCCACGGCGCCGATGGATTGCTTTCGGAGATCGTGCAGAGCGCGACGCCGTATGGCCTGCGCGATCTCACCATCACTGAGACCAGCCTGGAGACCGTATTCATTCGCCTCACCGGACGAGATCTTCGCGAATAAGTAACTTATCTGGTTACAGAAAAAATACAGCGACCGAAAAAGGTTACAAATGACCACAGCCATCGCCGAAGCCACTGCAAAGCAGATACAGGTATCGAAGACACTCCTTTACACGCGCGCCTTCGCGGGACTCTTCCGGCGCGACCTGCACGTTCTGCGCCGCGAGCTTTTTCCCTTCGTCATCCGCGTCTGCATGAATCCGCTGCTGTTTCTCTTCGTCTTCACCTATGTGATTCCGAGCATGAGCGGCCCCGTCGGCCGCGGGGCTGGCTCGAGCGCGGCGCTGAACCCGTCGGCTTCGATCGCCGCCGCCGGTATCTCCTATTCGACCGTCCTTCTGCCCGGCCTGATGGCCGTCGGCATCATGTTCTCGGGCATCGCGGCCGTGGCTCTGCCGCTTGCGGTCGAGTTCGGATCGACGCGCGAGATCGACGACCGGGTGATGTGTCCGCTGCCGGTCGCCGCCGTTGCGCTTGAAAAGATCGTCTTCTCCGCGATGCAGTCTGTGATCGCCGCGTGCATTGTCTATCCCCTGGCGTACTTCGTCCCCGCCGTCCATCCTTCCACGCACGTCACGAGCTGGCCATTCCTGATCGTCGTGCTGATTCTCGCCAGCCTGACCTCCGGCGCGCTCGGGCTGACCATCGGCACGACGGTGAAGCCATCGCAGATCGGCCTGATCTTTGGCGTCGTCGTCATCCCGATCACGTTTCTTGGCTGCGTCTACTATCCCTGGGCGCTGCTTTACCGTATCAAGTGGCTGCAGTATGGCGTGCTGATCAATCCCATCGTCTACATGAGCGAGGGTCTGCGGGCCGCGCTGACTCCGCTGCCGCACATGCCGGAGCCGCTGATCCTGCTGATGCTGGTGGTCGCCTTGAGCGCGCTGACGTGGCTGGGGATGCGAGGATTCATGCGGCGCGTGATCGGCTGAGAGCGAGAAAACCCCTCGTAAACTAAACATTCCATTGATCCATACAAATTGTGCGATGGCATCGCATAATTTGCATGATCCTGTCGTATACTTTTCCCATGTGGATCGAACGCACATTCGAGCCCCGGATAAGGCACTCCGTAAAGACGCGGCCCGCGACCGTCCTCACCGGGGCGCGGCAGACCGGCAAGACCTCGGCCCTGCTCCGGCTCTTCCCCGACTTCCACTTCGTCTCGCTCGACCTGCCTACGGAGGCGGAGCAGGCGGAGAAGGAGCCCCGCGTCTTTCTCGAACGCCATCCTCCGCCCGTCATCATCGACGAGGTGCAGTACGCTCCTGGCCTCTTCCGTCATCTCAAGGCCGAGATCGACAGCAAGCGCGCCGCGAACGGCCGGTTCCTGCTTACCGGGTCGCAGAAGTTCTCGCTGATGAAGAACGTCTCGGAGTCGCTGGCTGGACGCGCGGACGTTATGGAGTTGGAGACGCTGTCGTTTGCCGAGATCCGCGCCGCGCTTCCCGAGACCGACCTCGAAGCCGCCATCGTGCGCGGCGGCTTCCCGGAGCTCTACGCCAACCCGGACATCGACCCCATCGCGTTCTACAATTCGTATCTGGCGACATACCTCGAACGCGATGTCCGCGCGCTGGCGAACGTGGGCAGCCTGCGCGACTTCGAGCGCTTCCTGCGTGCCTGCGCGCTGCGCTCCGCCAACCTTCTGAACAAGGCAGATCTTGCCCGGGACGTGGGCATCGCGCCTTCCACGGCCAATCAATGGCTCTCGATGCTCGAGACCTCGGGGCAGGCGATGCTGCTCGAACCATGGTTTTCGAACCGCACCAAGTCGCTGGTCAAGAGCCCGAAGCTCTACCTTGCCGACACCGGCCTGCTCTGCGCGCTGCTGAACATCCGCACCGTGGCCGACCTTCGCGACTCGCCCGCCGCCGGGGCAATATGGGAGACCTACGTCTTCGCGCAGCTCCGCGCCCGCGAGCGGCTCGCCGGCAGGGTCCACAGCCTCTTTTTCTGGCGCGACCGATCGCGCGAAGTTGACTTCGTGGTCGACGTCGGCGGTCGGCTGGAACTGCTCGAAGCCAAGTGGACCGAGCTGCCCGACGCGGGCGACACCGCGAACCTGGAGTTCGTCCGCAACGCCGTGGGGCGGTCGAAGTTCAGCAAAGGTGCCGTCGTCTGCCGCACGCCAAACAGCTTTCCCTTCGCCAGCGGTATCCGCGCGATACCCATCACGGAACTTGGTTAGTCCGAGATCGTCTGTGGACCGGCTGGATCGCGGGTTCGGTCACATCAGACGCCGACCGCCTCTGCGAGCTTTACCCTCAGATCGTCCGCGATCAGCTTACCGTGGAATCGACCGTTCTCGATGAAGATCTCGTTCGTGCGCTCGCCCGCGACGATTACGCCGGCGAGATAGATTCCGGGCACATTGCTTTCGAGCGTCATGGGATCGCAGACCGGGCAGCGGTCGTTCGCCTCGTCGAGCTTGACGCCGAGCTTCTCGATGAATCGGAAGTCGGGGTGATAGCCGGTAAGCGCGAAGACGAAGTGGTTCGGCACATCGATCGCGCCGTCGGGAGTAAGGATCGTGAGATCGTCCTCGCGGACCTCGGTGACTGAGCTGTTGAAGTACGCCGTGATCTCGCCATTCTTGATGCGGTTGTTGATGTCGGGAAGGATCCAGTACTTCACATGGCGATGCATCTCCGGCCCGCGATGGACGAGGGTCACCTTCGCGCCGTGCCGGTAGAGATCGAGCGCCGCAATGGCAGCCGAGTTCTTCCCGCCGATCACGACGACATCAAGCCCGAAGAACGGATGCGGCTCATGGTAGTAGTGGCGCACCTTGCTCAGCTCTTCGCCGGGAATTCTGAGGTAGTTCGGAAGGTCGTAGTAGCCGGTCGCGACGACCAGCTTGCGGGCACGATGCTCGGTCGTGCGGTCGAAGCGATCGGTTGTCTGGACGGCGAAATCGCCGTCCGATCCGCTGACCGAGACGACCGTCTCATACTGCCGGATGTCGAGCTCGTAGTGCTCGGCCACCTTGCGGTAGTATTCGAGCGCCTCCATGCGGTTGGGCTTCTGGTTCGGGCTTGAAAACGGCATGTCTCCGATCTCCAGCAGCTCCGGCGTGGTGAAGAAGGTCATGTGCGCGGGGTAGTGGAAGAGCGAGTTGCAGAGGCAGCCCTTGTCCACCAGCACGGGACGGAAGCCGGCGCGCTTGGCCTCGATGGCGCAGGCAAGGCCGGTCGGCCCCGCGCCGATCACCAGCATGTCATAGATTTCTTTGTGCGATGCCGATGCAGTGCTCATGCCACAATTCTACCCGTAAGGACCGAGAGCCAGACCCGCGGCCTGGCCGATATAGCCGGGCCTTCGGCGCTTGAAAAAGCGGCTGACTGCGATAAATGGAGAATCGTCCCGAGCAATTTTGCGGCAGCGGACTCTCCGGCGCATCTCATCTGTAAGGTGATGACGCAAGAAAGAGGAGAAAATCTGCATGGCGACTTTGGCGGCACCGGTTTTGACGAGCACAAAGGTGAGGACACGGCCGCGGGTGGTGATCGTGGGTGGCGGGTTTGGCGGCATTCACGCGGCGCTGGGGCTGGCGAAGTCCGCCATCGACATTACGCTGATCGACCGCAAGAACTTCCACACCTTTCAGCCGCTGCTGTACCAGGTGGCGCTGGCGGTGCTGTCGCCGGGAGACATTGCGCAGCCCATCCGGTCGATCGTGCGCGAGCACAAGAACATCGACGTGCTGATGGACGAGGTGGTAGCGATCGACACCGCCGCGCGGCGGGTCACGCTGAAAGCGGGCCCGAAGATCGAGTATGACTATCTGATTGTGGCGACGGGGTCGACGCACTCCTACTTCGGGCATAATGAGTGGGCCGCGCTGGCCCCGGGGCTGAAGACGGTTGAAGACGCGACGGAGATCCGGCGGCGGGTGCTGCTGGCGTTCGAGCTGGCGGAGCGGCAGATGCTCGAAACGGGCACGCATCCGGCGCTGAACTTCGTCGTCATCGGCGGCGGCCCGACCGGCGTGGAGCTGGCCGGGGCGATCTCCGACATTGCGAAGCTCTATATGGCGAGGGACTTCCGCCACATCGATCCTGCGTCGGCGCAGGTGCTGATTCTCGAAGGCGGCCCGCATATCCTGACCGCATATCCCGAAGACCTGCAGGAGATGGCGCTGAAGCAGTTGAACGCGCTTGGAGTGACGGTGCGGACCGGGGCGCATGTGACGGACGTGCAGCCCGGCTATGTGAAGGTGGGCGACGAGCAGATCGACGCCGTGGTGACGCTCTGGGCCGCAGGCGTGCAGGCGTCTCCGCTGGGTAAGCTGCTGGGCGTGGAGACGGACCACAGGGGCTGCGTGATCGTGGACAAATATCTCAACCCCGCGGGGCACCCGGAGATCTTTGTGTGCGGCGATCTCGCGCATTTCACGCAGGACGGGAAACAGGTTCCCGGAGTAGCGCAGCCAGCCATGCAGATGGGCGATTACGCCGCGCGGCGCATCCGGCGGCTCCTCGCCAGCACCCGCTACTCGGAACAGGACCGGGGCTTCCGCTACTTCGACAAGGGCGATATGGCGACCATCGGGCGCAAGGCCGCGGTCGCCAAGGTGGAGTGGCCGTTCAAAGCGCATATGGACGGATTCCCTGCCTGGGTCATGTGGCTGGGGGTGCATATCTTTTTCCTCATCGGGTTCCGCAACCGGTTCAGCGTCTTCCGGCAGTGGGCGTACACGTATCTCTTCTATCAGGACGGCGTGCGGCTGATTACCGGCTCGCAGCAGCTTCCGGGGTGGGGTCACAGCGATGGAGTCTTCCGTGAACCTGGGGCGATGGGGGACGAGACGACGCGGCCTATCGATGAAGCCCTGGCCCGCGTGAAGTAGACCGCGCATC
>Ga0116230_10007287_pt1 | contig 10917 bp, 11 predicted proteins | sample S1TSphfallax_3_FD_88678 | JGI IMG/M metagenome (GOLD analysis project Ga0116230, IMG submission 88678) | Host-associated microbial communities from peat moss isolated from Minnesota, USA - S1T2_Fd - Sphagnum fallax MG | ecosystem: Host-associated > Plants > Peat moss > Unclassified | place...
AGAATTAAACAACGAAAACAAGGATGACAGCAATAGGTACCTATAGTGGCCGAAGGTCACGGGCACCCACTAGTAAATATAAGTTAGACAGGGAATAGAAAAGTTTTGCCGATAAATAAAGGTTTAGCTAAAAAATAATTTTTTTTGTTAACAAGTAAAGGTTTAACCAAAAAATATAAAAATTTTGCCAATAAATAGAGGGTTAGCCAAAAAGTAGGAAAATTTTGCCAATAAATAGAGGTTCAACCAAGGAGGAAAAAAACTTTACCAAAAGGTAGAGATTTAGTTCGGAGGTCAGGCCTAAGAAAAAGGGGCAAGAAAAAAAAAACCCCAAAGGTCAGCAACTAAAAAAACGTTAACTGTGGTACTATGTTGGTTAACTGAGAGTCAGGACCAGGATGAGAAAAGGACTCCCATCCTATGGACAGAACGGCCAACTGCTGCAATCATGGGGGACTGGTTCACTCTGGCCCTTGCAGTGGGCACCACGACGTCATATATTTCAGTTACTGACGAATGTGTGGCTGCCACGTGTATTTTCTGAGATGGTTACCGAGCGAGGGAGCATGGTTAAGGTACCAGTAAAAATGCGCCTATTTTCGTCTTCTTCTTCTCTCCTCCGGCCTTCTCTCCATTCCGCGTTGCCAATCCCTCTCTCGCTCGTTGTTCGTTTCTTCAACGTGTGCGTCACAAATTTCCTTGCGTGGTGTTCGGAGAGAACGAAAATCGCCCGAGAAATTCAGTGAAACAAACCAAAAATAAATAAATTCCGATATGAAAGAATTGTGGTGAAGTGTTTGTTGTTGGCCAATCTTGGCAATTGGACGCACGTAGTGCTTGATTTGTTATGGTGCCAGTCTTGGCAATTTGTCGCAGGTATTTTTATCCTCGCATTTTTTTTTTGCTGTTGCGAACTTTCTTGCAATTTCACGAAGGCATTGCTGGAATGACTTGTGATGTTTCCAGCAGTCTTGGCAAATTTCGCGCAGGTATTGCTGGAATGACTTGTGATGTTTCCAGTAGTCTTGGCAAATTTCGCGCAGGTATTGCTGGAATGACTTGTGATGTTTCCAGTAGTCTTGGCAAATTTCGCGCAGGTATTGCTCCAATTGTGATGTTGCCAGTCTTGGCACTTTTACGCAGGCAGTGCTCGATTTGTTGTGTTGTCAGTCTTGGCCATTTCTCGCACTCATTGCTGGAATTGTGATGTTGCCTAGTATTTGGCAATTTCTCGCAGGCATTGCTCTCGTTCTGACGTTGGCTGTCTTGTCAATTTCACGCAGGTATCGCTCGAATTGTGCTGAACATGAACACATCTGAACATTTCGTCGCTTCACGTTTTTTTCTTTTTCATTTAAAAGCAATCGCAATCTGTAGTTGTTTCAATCCAAAACAACCTCGTGCTTCAGAGGCTTTTGGAAGATCGAAACTTGTCGGCGACATCGGGGAGGGTGGAGTAATGTCATGACTAGATGCACATCTCTTTTGTCGCGATCACAAAGTACCTAAGGCCGTGGAAAACACTGGCAGGAGAAGGCGGTTGTAGAAATGGCAGCACCAATTTAGTGTGCTTGCTTGTTTGGTTCGGATTCCAGACCAGCGCCGTCTAGAGCGATCTTACGAACTCGAGGAAGGAATCGTGAAGAATCAGGAAGAACTTCAAGGCTATGAATGGAAGGACAGGAGGAGAAGCCCGTAGTAGCAGTCGTAGCGAAGGCCAGTTTTGCGCCTGATGAAGACGCCGTCAATAAATTGCTCCAAGGCATCGATTCCTGGTCCTTCGACATTTTCCAAATCGAGGATGATGATTTACCTAAGGTGAAACCATCTTCCCTGCAAAATCTCTTTCAGCAAAACAAAAGACAAACTTTCTGAAGATTTTCTCCACCTTTGACGCCTGAATTACGCACATCTGATCGTTTTCAGAGCCTTTTTCTCCCGAGTTGCTACTTTGGTTCTGCTCCTCAAAACAACAACAAAACCTACACAATTTCCAACAGCAAGGAGCTTGAGAGACGATAACTCTCCACCTACGGTATTATGCCTCTGAACATTGTTTCACAGTTGCGCTTTCCTGCAGTTGGTGGAGAAAATCTTTAGGGACCTTGGTGTGTTTGAACATTTCCCTTTGGACCTGAAAAAATTCCGAGCACTCATGCGATCGGTGAGTTATTACCTACTTCCTTCCTGTCCGATTTGCTGTATTGTGAACTTTGTTTCTCAAGACTTGTCGAAAAAGAATGTATCAAGAAGTACTAACATGAAAAATGTACCTGCAAAGGATCTCGATATCTCTGTTGGTAATATATATCAACTTCGTATGTGTGCAGATGGTAGCGCGGTACCAACCGAATCCATATCACAATTTTCGCCATGCATGCGATGTCCTTCATGCTGTGTAAGCTTTTCCTTGTGGGTATTGTATATGGATTCTACTCCCAAACTTATTTTGTCCAGGGTGAACGAGGTTGCATTTCTTTGGATTATGATGCCACACATTATTGTTGCAAAATTCTCGAAAGAATGAACTTCGCATTGGGAACCTTGGATTGCAAATCCATTTCCACATGAAGTAGGTCTAGATCATGTTGCTTGTGTTTTATGCTGGTACAGTTAGGGTTTTGAAACCATGAATGGAATGTGGGTTGCAGGTATTTATTGCTCACTCTCACAGAGGGTGCACAGAGGTTGAATGAACTGGAGATATTCGCTCTTGCTCTGGCTGCATTATGCCATGATGTTGATCACCCTGGTCTCACCAATGCATTCCTAGTTGCTGCAAGTGATCCTATTGCACTTCGGTACAATGATAAAGCTGTGCTGGAAAGTCATCATGCTGCTACCACCTTCTTAACCATGAGGGTAGTAGCATGTCTCTCTCAGCCTAAGTTTTTGCCAGACCAAACATTGCATGTCAATTGATTTTAGTCTGTTGTTGTGTCGTAGTCTGTACAGAGCCCTTGGAGTTGAAATAGAGTAGTATGTCAACTCTATCTCTGAGTTATGCCATAAACAGATCATGCACTTTTCTGTGTTGAATGAGAAAACATTCTTTGAAGTTTGCACTCGGTGAGTGGACAGGAGATTCTGGGACCACAATCATTTGTAGAGCCCATTGAGTTTCTATTGCATGTCATGTATGTGTCCCTTGGAATATGTATTTGCTGAAATTTTGACATGCAACAATGCTGTAATGCATCAATGTTGTAGGTCGAAATAGAATGCAGTATGCACTTGTTGGACTATGCAGAGTGTTGTCAAATGATGCATTGGGTTTCTAGAGAGCATGCAACCACCTGTTAGATATGGCCAAATTTACAATCCTCTTGCTAGATACCAGGACTTCAACTTTCAATAGAAGCTTAACCTTGTGTTCTTTCACACCTTGTTGTGTGGATCAATCATTGACATTAAGCAATCATGTAGGGGCAAGAGACAGTGAACATGATTGGCTCACTAGATGAGGCACATCAGCGACACTTTCGCAAGCTGGTGGTCTCATGTATTTTGGCCACAGATATGGGCTTGCATGCTGAAATCCTTGGTCATTTTACAACAAGGCTTGGAGACTCTCACCCTTTTGAACCTTCAGTTCCGTATGTGCCACCAGGAGCAAAACCACATGAAAAGAATGATTCCATTATCCCACCAAAGTCTGCTCAACTTGCAGGTAGAATTCACCTTCTGACATAAGGATGTTCATAATATGGGTAACTGAACTGTTTCTACTCGGGGAGTTTTTCTTGTTTTCATGAGGAGAATGGATATCTGACTGTGTCTTTTCTTCTGCAGAGTCAACAACTGGTGCAGAAAGTGAAACTGGCAGCACTGCAATACTGACATTAGATCCAACTCATGATGGGGTAGTGCCTCCAGCTCATGCTTCTCTTCTTGGTGAAACAAGAGATGGATCCATGCCGTTGAGCAGCAGCAATGATGTAATTCTCTTTATGAAAATGATTATAAAGTGTGCAGACCTTAGCAATGTTGTGAAACCATTCTTCCTTTCCAAGAGATGGTCAGCATTACTAGTGCTTGAATGGTTCAGGCAAGGAGACATTGAGAGGGAATTGGGCATGCACATCTCCAAGTTCATGGACCGTGAAGATCCCACAACCCTCGTGTCAGTTCCTTTTATTCTAACTTCATGCCATGTCTTCCAAGCATAATTTCTTCTCTGCCTGTTGCTTTGCTCTCAACTTGGTGCCCAACTTGCAGGGCCATGACGTGCGGCTGCATTGACTTTGTAGCAAAACCAATGTATGAAGCCATGGCAGTCCTGCTTCCTCATATGCATGATGAGGTTTTTGCCAATGTGACACTGAACCGAAGTCTTTGGAATGCATTCAGCACCAATGGACGAAGGGGCTCTGAGGCAAGTCTTCTCCCCTATTTTGTGCTTGTCTTTTCAAAGCCCAATTTGATCTCAAAAGATTGCATTCTTAAAGTTCTTGGGACCTTATTTTATTCTTCTGTTTCTCTTTCCTTTTTTGTTTTTTTTGGTTTTTCTCCTTTTCTTTTTGTCTTCATGATTTCTTTTGTCATTGCCTTCTCTTTTGTGTTTTGTTGAGTGACTCAGCATCATGGCTGAGTCTCCTGTTACTGTGACAGGAACTCAGTATGTTGGTTAATGTATGAGCATTACCAATAGCCAGTGCTGGGAGCTGATGAAATCATGGGGGAATAATGGTAGTTGGTCACCACTGTACATATTGGCATTAAAGGTCATAGAACATGCATGACTGTCACTGTTGTTCAAATGGCTCCTCATTCTCTTTTCGTTTTTTAGCCTTGGGTCTTCCTTTTGGCTGATATGTTGTCAGACCTGAAATATGTATAACCTAATTATCAGGTCACCTCTCAATTCCATTGAGATAAACTCAAACTAGAAATATGATAAGTTCTTGGCAGTTATGAAGATATGTCTTTTCCTATGTTTGTCTAATTATTCTTTGATGTAGATTGACATGCAAGAACAACTATTGAGGTCCATAGGTGTTGCATGGTCTTTCTGGAGGTCTCATTGGGTGATTGGACTCTTATAGTCCTTCAGTTATTTATAGCATTTATTCATATTATTGTGTGTGGTGTCCTACCTTGGGCTCTCTTCAATCACTTCTCTATTTCTTTTAATTTTCTTGTGCAACAAGCGAGAGTTACAAGGACCAAAAGTGCCTCATAATTACCAAGGCCATGCAATTTCACCTTGATGTTTGAATTCAAACACAAGAAAATGGACATGGTGAGCCTTGAATGCACATTTACTGACATGAAACTCCTTTGTTAGGGTTGCAATATTTTGGAAACTATGTACACTTATTACCCTCATATGCTGGAATTTTCAGAAATCATAAATGTGATCAGGATTACAGTAGTAATGTGCTGCAGGAATCTCAGCAGGAAGTCCTACTGGAAAGATGTTATTTCAAGGAGTTCTGATGTTCAAGGTGATTGCTGTTGGGTTGCTGTCTCAGACTGCAGAAACCATTCTTGGCCCTTTCTGTCCACCACCTGTGTCAGTTGACAAAGCACCTGAAACATTCATTGAAGCACCAGTCACATTGGAAGGTCGATTGGTAGCTACACCAAGTGGTGAATATATCCCATCAGATAAGTCATTGCAACGACCAAGTGATAGAACAACCTTATGGCCAATTGAGAGAGCCATTTTGGCTTCAGAAAGTCCATCTCAGAAACGGGGTAGCAAGACAATCAACCTGGATCAGAATGTGCAGACTTTGATTACAAAAGCAGCTAATCTTGCTGAAAAACGCAAGTCAAATAATGGTGCACTAGCAGTGAAAGCCAACCGTCACCATTCTACGGCTGTTCAAAACACTGAGTTTCCACTCAGTCTCTTATTTGGCCAAACTATGACAGATGACAGAGAGAATAACATAGTTTCAGGGAGGGGTTTTGGTCGAGCACGTTCGTTCAGAGTGAGCATTCAACAAACTGCAAAGGTTAATGGTACTAAACAAAAGCCACATGTCATCTTAAACAATTTCTTTCAACCTGTGGCCCAGCCTGGTCGAAAGGTGATGGGAGGCCAGTTGTCAGCCATTCACAGTAAGAAAGATTCTAAGCTGGTAGGAGATGTAAGCAGATTGGCATCATTGCATAGTAAGCACTGGCAGACTCTTGGATTCTGGGGAGCACTCCGGTCTTATCCCCAAGCACTGCAAATCAATCAGTTTTTGGACAGCAAGCTTTGGGTCACTGTGAACATTTTGACTTCGTTTGTTGCAATCTTTGCGGATGACTTCATGAAAGCCATTCTACCAAAACAGGCAAGATATTCTTTTTTCAACTTGGACATCCTTGAAATTGTTGTGTTACATTGCATGGTCATTTATGAGTCACCAACTCAATGGATATAAAAGTGTGTTGAACTGATACAACTGACAGTACAGAGTCCATGCCACATTGCATTTGAAAAATGAAGGAAAGAAAGAAGAAAGTCTTTTACAGTGTTGTCTATTTTCTACTTAACAAATGTTGTGGTATTTTCTGTATTCTCTCTGATATATGCATTATTGCACTAGGAGTTCAAGGCACACCAGTTATTTGGTGTACAAAACTCTGCATTTCACTTTGAACCAGACCAAGTACATTCGTTTACATTCCAGAACTGTGTTAGATGAGGATTGAAGCCAACTTTGAGGTCTGCAGAAACATCTATATCCACATGCAGGAATCCATGTTGAGTAGTGTGTTCAATTGTTTAAACTGTGTAGCATTGTCAGGTTGTCAATTGCATGAGTTATGTACCAGGTTTTACTATTCTGTTGACTTGCTCATGTATTTAAAGAATTCATGCAGGCAGATGTATATGAGATACATGTCCTGCTTACATGCATGGCATTCTTCATAATTGAGCTCATCATTCTCTCTGTTCTTCGGCCAGGCTACTTCATTGGCATGTTCTTCTGGTAATGTAATGTGTTGATGATGCACATTTTTTCTCAAGCAAGAAAAATTACTGACTTGATGATTTGAGTGTTTTCAATTAAACATGTGTATTTGAGGGTTAAAGAGATAATTTGTTGTTTCCTCACAAATTTCAGTCTCTTACTGGCAGGCTGGATCTTGTTGGGACCATTTCATTGGTGGCAATCATCACAAATATCTATGGGCAAAATCTTGTGATTGCACGAACTGGACGGGCTGCCAACACAGTTACTAGAGCAAGCAAGTTGTTACAAGCCTCTCACTTTTCCAGTTTGTTTCCAGTGGCCTATGTGGCGAAGGTGTGTCTTCTATAGTAGCATTATGTGGTGCAATAAAGCACCTTACAACATCAAACCAAAGCTTTATGTGTAGAAGTTTCAAGATGCAAAGTTACAAATTCTCAATATGTGTACCAAACAATCAGTAATAGTTGTACATTTGATATTGAGTGTGGAAGCCAATGCATCTGTAATCTGTGCCAGCTGGATATTACTGGTGAGAACATGAAGTCTTGGAGCCATTGATAGGCACTTAGACCTATGTTTTATATCTGTATTGCATACAGCCAGGGGGAGCTGTATAACATGGTCTACTTGATTTGCAGGGTGCAGATTTCCTGTTAGGATGCACAGCTTTTGGTTAGATGCTCTGCTCTATAGGTAGCAGCAAAGTAAAGCCTACTGGATATGGTTTTGTATTATTCTTGTGCAGATTTTCAGGCGCAGGAAATGGACCATTAATAACACGAGTGATGAGGAGCTGGCAGAAGTGGCAGAGCATTCATCTGCCAAGCCTAGTCAAATATGGACCAAGCTCTCAGAACTCACCACCCACAAGATCATTATAGGCCTTCTACTTATAATTGTGCTCACACCATATACTCAAGTAGCCAACACTGACTGGGGCCCTGTTATGTCACTTGACTCTCTTGATGGTGACTCTGTTTGTTCTGCCCAGTTCAATGTGAGCTTGAGCAAGGTTCTTAATTTCAACAGCCAACATAATTATAATCTGTTGTACTTGGCTGTAATGGGGGGTTGCATCAATGGGTCTGATGATGGAGGTACAACATATAATCAGATCATCCCAACAGCAAACAATGGATTCAATGTCAAGCAGAGTGTGCTGGAGCAATATCGTACTGGTGAGCTTCTTAGCATTACAAGTGACAGTAACCGCAGTGAAGCTCTCTACTCTATATTGAAACGGACTCGACTTAAGTATGGTTTGAATGTGAGTATGTCCATCCTTTGCTGCAGAATGTGATCCACATTGACATCTTGATGATACTGTCTGCCATGTTGACTTATCTGTTTCTGGAATTGCTTTTCAATACCTAGAATACATGTACCTTGGAATTTACTTGTACATTCATTGCACATTCATTGCCAAAGTGGTGATGATGACATATTGGACTGTCACTAACTAGATGCTTCATCATTCTAATCTTCTCCCAGGAGGTCCTATTCATGGAAAAGTTTGCAACACAGGTGAGCAGGTAAAACTGTTAATGCTGCAAGAGATGGCAGTGATCCCTGGTCCTCTTGAGTTCCTATAGCAACAGTAGAATTTAAAGACTAGTGTGCTGGTCTCTTGCAGATTATCTCATTGATGGTGTGGCCTTGAAACAGATGGTCTCGACAGTGATAATGCTTGTCATTCTTGCAGCATTGTCCTTTTTCCTCAGCCGTGACTCCAATCGCTTGTTGATTCAGGTATCAAAAAGATCAATTTTGATTGCTTTCACTGACCTGTACCTATTTTTCTTGTGTTGCAAAGAAAAGTTGTTTATGTGGGACTAGGTGTACTTCTGGCCATAAGCATGGGTACAGATCTGTCATTCAAACTCTCTATCCCTGGGTATCTTTGGTTCTGGTTCTGTGAAACAGCCATTAGAGCATTCAAAATATGTAAATTCTTTTCCTGGTCAATTTTAAAGACAATATAAGTACCTGAAAGACTCAGAGATCAAGATTCATGCCTAACTTACAAGTAGCATTTGCATCATTGCAGTCCAAAGGCAAAAGGCTGGTGATGACACTGGAACGGCTTTTATTCACATGAAGTGTGACAGTTGGTCAGAGGTTTAGTTTGACTGTAGGTATCCATTGTGGAATAAGGGAAAAGATAGGAAAGAGGTCGAGAGGTTTCTTCCCATACCATGTTTCAAAAATTGAATACCTGAAAGACCACTGATGACAAAAGGGGGTGGGGAGAGTGGGCACAGCCAATAGAGAGAATGGTTGATTTTGTGAAGGAACTGGCAGATGATCCTGTGTCATTTGCAGGGAAAGCTTTATCAAAGCCCCTTCAACCTATTGACCAGGTATTTCTCCATTTGTCTGCATGTTTTCCATTTACAAACTGCTTTAGTTCTATGATGGGAACTGGATCATGGAGGGAACATGAGGTGCATTGTGCAATGAATACTTGGTATGCTTCAGAATGGAATATTTTACATTCAATTCAAATGGAGCTTTAGCCTTGGTAGGAGAGCCAGGTTCAACCTGTCTGACAGTTTTCTTCTTTGCCCTTCTGCATCATCTTTTTTGATAAGAGGGGTCAGTTCCTGACCTGCCCATCTAAACCTTCAAAATAGAGGCCTTCAACATTCAGCCCTAATATGTCATTCCACCGGTGTTTATTATCCTGTTCCAAGACCCAAGTGGATCCAGTGAAAGTTTTTACCTACTGGTGGATGTGATGATAAATGGAGAGTTGTTAACATTGAACAGGGCAATGAGACAAAGATGGTGGAAGCTGCTTTAGTAAAGATTGCAAGCCTGACAAAAGTGGCACTTGGCAATGCGGGCATGGACATCTTGTCTGTCAATCTGAAAGGCGCTGAATTCAATCGTACGTTTGGCACTCTTCTTTTGTAAGCAGTCCTCCTTTCATTGTAAATCTCACCTTACTTGATGTTCTTATGTTCATGTAAGCATCAATGAATAGACTAGTGATAGCACTTGGGAAGGTTATGGTCTGACACTTTGTGAGTGACTTTCATACATTTATTACTACACTCATTGTTATGGTACTGTCAAATTGTTGGCCTAGAGATTCTTTGGGAATGAACTTGGCAATGAGGTTTCTCTACTGGTATGCACTTATGTGTCCACCTCTGAAAAGGTGAGGCAGTCTTACTACATCATTCTTCTCCATGTGACACATTGTTTGTTTTTGAGAGCTGGTATCCAAGCAGTTTCCTTCTTTGTTGGTGTGATTTCATGTTGAACAGCCATGGTTCCTGGTAAAAAGATCCAAGCATGTTTTGGGTTTTGTGACATTCGTAACTTCACTGATGCCACTGAGTGCCTGCAAGAGGATGTGATGATGTTTGTGAACAAAATTGCTGATGTTGTGCACAACAAAGTGGTCCTGCATCAAGGGTTCCCAAACAAGAATATTGGTGATGCCTTTTTGATTGTGTGGAAGAAGACTGTGGCAGACAATACCAACAAGGTACAGAATATGTCCCTAAATTGCAATACCCAAAACTGTTGGCAACCATTCAAGTTGCATTGTGACAGCTGATTTGTGTCCGTGACAGTCTTGACTCATTCATTTTCAATTCTACACTAGTTATATCCAGTTATCCACCAATGATGACTGATGGAAAATGGCATGCAAGGACTTTGCTGTTTGTGCAAGCTGCTTCAGATACAGAGTTAGGTTGTAAGATCTCTTCATTATCAGTATGGCAATAGATTAGTTTACTAATTTGGTTCAGGTTTCTTGAGATGATATGCAGACAAGAGGCACATCATTTGCAGATCGGGCACTGCAATCATTTCTGGACATTATTTTGTGCATTGAAACATCGCAATCACTTGCTGAATTTGCCATGCACCCTGCTATCCAAAAACGTATGCCAGGCAAGTATTCTCACTTTTCTTCTAGCTAAACCATCTTGATGAAGTGTAGAATTGATTGTCAATTTTAGGCCCAGATGTGTGTTGTATCGAT
>Ga0116230_10007288_pt1 | contig 10915 bp, 6 predicted proteins | sample S1TSphfallax_3_FD_88678 | JGI IMG/M metagenome (GOLD analysis project Ga0116230, IMG submission 88678) | Host-associated microbial communities from peat moss isolated from Minnesota, USA - S1T2_Fd - Sphagnum fallax MG | ecosystem: Host-associated > Plants > Peat moss > Unclassified | place: USA...
AGTTTTAAATACACCTAATAGAAAGATTGTTCCATTGTGATCACTTCATACTTTAAATGTCCATATGAAAGTTCGTGTGTATAAATTGTATTCACACGTATTTCACGTGGTCACAAACCTATTGGGTGATTATAGTGTTATCCAATTATCCCCATTACAATTTTCAATGCTACACATTACAATTCACTTCTTGCCACAATCCTCCTAAGGTCCAAATTCCGAACATTCTATCTTCCATTCTCATAAACTTATTGAACTCTATTAAATTTTTACTCTACATTGACATTGGGATTTTTGGTTGCAAGTACTACAAAACATTTTCTACAACAATTATACATTGAGACAAAGATTTCAAATGGTTTTACTTTTGTGAATATGATGTTATAAACATGTATATTCAACCAATGGCACATTTTCTATATGTCATGCACATATTCTAAATTTTGAAAGGTTTTTTTTAGGTCTTTTATAGCTTTCAAATCAGTGAAAGGCTAATCTCAACCTAGATCACATTTTCACGAACAATATTTTCCAAACATCAAGCATATGTGTTTTAAATGAAGACATGTATCCTATTTAATTCATTTGCAAACTTAAAGGCTCAAAAACGAGATTTATTATTTGTTCATCTTTAAAATCTGGAAAAAATTGCTCCACACACTAAATAGCAAAAGTAGTAATGGAAACCTTTGACTTCAAATAAACTTTACTGAAGAATGTTCACCAAGTGTTGTACTTGTTACCATGAATTGAGTTGAATTTTTTATAATTTCATTGAACATTTCATATATGATATTGCTAGTTTGAAGGTTGAGTTTGCCATAAGGGGCAAAATCACTACACAATGAGCCACTTGTTCTTATTTTTCTTCAAAAATTATATTTAAACTTGATTTTCACCTAAAACTAAGATTTTTTTTCCAACTTTGTGAAGTAAGTGTTTTTGGCAATCATCAACAAGAGGAGTTTAGCCAAATTTGGCAACAAATCAAAGAATAAAACATAAAAATTTATGAATTATGTTATATTTTAGTAACATGTTCCAACTTATGCTTTTAAATGAGGCATTAAATAACCCCCCATTGAACATTGTCTTGCACTTGTTTCTTGTCTTCTTGCACATATTTTTCGATCTTACACGGTGTTGTATAAAACCATGCAACATGGTTCTCCATTTTTAAATTTTTTTGCAAAAGAATTTAACAATGTTCTTTTAATTTAAGGGTTATTCATTTTTTTGCAATAGCTCAATGAATTCAAAATTTGAACCTTCCATATATAGAACATGCTATAGACCATTGGCATAGATTCAAGCATCAAGAACAACATGCTTTCTTTTTGTATTTCAATAATTTATATATTAAAAAAAGTCAAACCATGTGATAAAACCACATGGTTTTTTTCCATACAACTACATTGTCATGCCAAAAAAGGGTGTCAGATAGTGCTCAATGGGGTGTACTTAACATCTTGCTAATTTAACCTATTGTCCAAATTTGACGATTTAAAAAAAAAAAATCCTCAAAATCTAGTAATTTTAGGCTGTTTTATTTTTAAAACCTATGTATGAATCACATTAGTTTTGATTTTGTCACCATGATGCAAAATTTCACCAAAAGACAAAACATGCTGCTTTGGTTGCAACATATTTGATACAGTAGACCCCCTTTTAATCACACCCATTTTAGTCATATTCTTGTTTATGTCACACATTTTCTGATAACCATCCATTTTTAATAAGAAACATCATTTTTTTGAGTCACTATCACATTCATTAGTAGCACAAAATATTTGCAAAACTTTCTTACTAAATGTGACTATAATGAGAAAATTTAAAACAAGTATTAGGGCTTTGTAAATTGTAGTTATGTTTGGCAATGTTAATGTTGCTTTGTGTTCAAATTGTGCAAACTAACAACAATGAATCCAGTTGAAGAGAAAAAAGAATGACAACAACTTTCTATTGCAAACAAGCAAAAGATATGAAAGCTTGCCAAAAAAGAAGAAGCATAATTTTTAAAAAATAAATTGACAATATTCATACCTCAAATTCAATATAGATTGTCACATTAAAAACATACAAAAATCACAATCTTTTTCAAGTCTAATAATGCATAATAGTGTTTAGAATAAGCCATGTAAAAAAATAAAACAATTGACTATTTTACAAGATTTTTTTTTGTCTATAGTCACAATCTTGTAAGGGTTTGTATGGAAAGTGATTATACACATCTGAATCACAATTTGTTAGTGTCACACAAAACAAAATGATCACCAAGGGCATGATTATAAAGGGGGTTTATTGTAGGTCATTAATAGTAAGGTTCCTTCTCTAATGAAGTCAATAGAGATTGCAGCCAATATCACATAAAAATGTTTTGACTTAATATTAGCGCGGAGAAAATACTTGCAAAGATTAATTTTAAAAATTTAGCTGAGAATGAATTGTTTTCACAAATGTTCCCACCTCACCAAAAGTTAGGTGTTGTCAAATAGGCCTTCTCCTCCCACCAATGAAGGGTCCAGGTCCCTTTTTGTCTCGTTGCATTGAGAGTGATTCACAATAATATATCTGATTGGGAGTTTTGTTAGCCTCTGGGTTTATGTACAATATACAGCTTGTATTGTGGCATGTGTTATGTGATATTCTTTTGTGTCATATGTGCCACAACCTAATGTCAAATTATAGTTTTGGTGTTTGATGGTGCAGATGTTCCAAAATAAAATCTTGAAATCAAACCATTTGTTGTTTAGTGAGTTATTCAAACAAAGGAAAACATGCATAAGCTAAGGGTAGTAAGAGCTCACATGTTGCCCTTAAGGTGTTGCTTGAAAGGGAAGGTGTTATTGTCAACACCACATATTGGATGGATGAAATCATCAAATTTATCGCATATAGGTGTCATGAGCCATGACCTATTGCGTGAATCGAACTACATTCTATTGCAATGTGAAGCTCATGTATAATATGTGAAAGTTATCTGCAAAGTAAAACCCAGTTCGGGCACCAATGAATGAAGAAAAACATCTAACTAATACATAAATGAAAAAAAACCAAACCAGATAGGAAAGACAGTAGGAGGCAAAAACTGAAGTTATTGCAACTACTGAGAGAAAGTGCAAAACTTTAATAGAAAACAAAAGAGAGATGTTTTGACAACATGCCAAGGGCACTGGAGGTGTAAAAGAACTTGGACCCAGAACAGAGTGCCCCGAATTTAGCAAAATGGAAGTAGGCAAATGCAATATTAGTACATAACATTCATCAACATAAGACCATAAGTAGGGTACTTATCATACAAGAAAGTGACATACACTAAAAAGATAACAAGCATACTTAGAATTGAGTGTCAATTTTAGGAAGAAGATGAAACTGGGAAATTCAACAATGAATGTCTGAGGATCATCATGGGGTCTAAAACAAATAAAGGTTTTCCCACAGGATCATTTGGATATATAATCTATACTGGGTTGGATGACGATGATATTTTTCCCTTCTGATTCATTATTATCACATAATAAGGCTTTGAGGCATAAAGATTGAACCCAAAGAATGAAAGACTAATCAAGCTCAGCGACGCCAAGAAGGATGGACAAGGAAGGAGAAAGGAGGCAGTTGCACAATTATTGAGATTCTATCAACTATCTAGCACCTGGATCCTATTTATGTGTACAGAAGAACATTATCTTTCTCTATCGCAAATTGTCTCTTACTTGAATTGAATCTTGGAGCCTAAAACCAGATCCTGCTTCATATCCAAAAAACCCCTTGGCTTGAAGCTCAAAAGTCTGCAGCTGCAGAATTGTACAACAGATAGATTACAATGCCTCATAGCGGGGAGATCAACAAAAATGGGAAGGTTCCAGAAGGCTTAATATTCTTCATGAAAGTCATGAGCTTTCAAAGCACAACATAGGCAGAGAATGTAGCAGTGAACTTCAGAGTGATCTGCTGGAAGACATCCAGAAAATTGCTCTATCCTCTTTTCAGTTTTCTTTAGTTTATCAAAAGCCATTTTCCACTTCCCGTTTGAAGAGACAGATAAAAAAGGGAACCATTTATTTGGTCCAACAGGTGTCAGTAAATGTGTGGGAGTATCTTATAGGGAACCCTCTTCTTGTACTTCTCCCAGTAAGTATTGTATCTGCAAACAAAACAATATGTCAGTACGTCTTTCATACATGAATCTTTGAATTAGCATGTTTCTTCTTTGGAAATGACATAAGTTGATGTTCAACAGGCCATTTGCATGGAGCTTGAGTTTTTACTTTAGTTGGCATCTCTTGTCATCCCGTTCGGCTCGGTCAACCAGCAGTAGTGTCAAATAGAACACATAAAAGTAGGGGAAAGCCTGAATCACCCACAGCCACATCTCATTTAGTGTTTTCTGCACTGGAGTTATCCTGGGCGCTTAATGACCAGCTTCCATTGACTAAGACAAAGCAAAAAAGTAGAATATCATGCCAAGAGAGAGACAGGAAAATTCTGTGGTTGAGCTGTGAGATACATGAGTGAACAGAGCTGGAACACTCCACAAGAAGGATGCTGCAATCTCTGGTGCATAGTGAAAATGTCGTGCAAGTCCCCACCTGCCATTGCAGCAACATCAACAAACCAGAAAAGAAAATGCACTCCTACTAGACCAAACAGAGACTTAGTCAGACAGAAAGAATATCATCTGAGACTTCCATGCCAGTCCTCTTGCATTTTCCACCTTGACAGCAGTTTTAAGCTGGAACAGGGCCATTTGAGGAAAGGGGAAAATTACAGACATGACTTTTCTCCTCAAATGCAAAGAACTACACACCCAAGTAAGGCTTTCCTTCTGATACAATCTTTGAGATGATCTAAGTGTAATATGTTTAACACTCCTTCCAGCACTCTGATTTCAAGAAAAGGAGTGTGTTTTCAACCAGCAGAGAATCCTGGATGACAGAGGTTCTGATAGTTAGTATTTACCAGCCCGATATTAAAAGAAGGCTCTGCTTCCTCTCTCCTGCCTCTGTCACATACTGAGCTTCAATCTGCTCGAAGTACCAAAATAGAACCAGGAAAAGTCAGTGCAAATGTGCTTTTGACAATTTACACAAGCTAAATTTTTGGATGCTAATAATTTTGACTTGCCTCTTTTTCTGTCTTTACTTGAAGACAGATCTGACTGAAGGTTACAGCAAGCAGAGTCTTATGAGTACAGTATGTGAAAGATAAGATCTTTTGGGGTCAGCTGAAGCCATTCAAATCAAGGCAAGGAGAGTACCATTTCAGGTGTTCTTCCCCAAACTTTATCTTTGCCATTAGACTTTCGGAACTGTTGTCGTTGGCAGTCACAGTCATAGTTGATCCAGATACATAGCAAACCAGCTACTAATATTGCAGCTGCAAGCTACAGAAAGTACCCACAAACGAGAAGATGTTACAACAGAATGGCATTCTGGCATTCTGAGTCTATGCTCAGTCAAACCCAACCTTCAGATGGAATGCACTGGAGAATGAAATGTTGATGTGGTACTCACAAGATGCTGAACCCAGTAGTTCTATTGGAGGATCTAAGTGAAAGAATGAAGATGCACTGAATTGCACTATAAATTGAATAATGTCCAAACAGAAAATAAAAAGAAACGGGAACTCTTTTTTCATCAAACTTACAGCATTGCCAAGCTGCACAGGATGATCAACAAGATAAAGTGCTGGAGAAGTGTACACTGATGGGAGCCATACCAGACAACCCCACACAATATAAAAGCCCGCTGCATTTTACAAAACCAATGTTAGAACAGAGTATGCAGCCACCAGGTTATGGAAAGTTTAAAATGTATTGTCTAATTTGTTCAGCTTGGCAATTGTCTAATCTTATTGTGTAATGGATCATGGATGTCTTGTTGTGAGATTGACAAGGCAAGAAGAAGACTCACCCCGATCATGGGCAATGTCCATGGAGTTCCAGTAGCCTGACTCCCACCAAAAGAACTTTGTAATATACACTAGCATAAGCACCACACTCACTAGCAGTGAGTCTGATAGCTTCCCATACAACTCAACCTGCCACCCAAAACACAGAGTCAGGCTTCCCAGCCATTCAGTTTCCCTCCTCAATTGAGCCACCATTTTAGAACAAGCATCTCTTCCTTTACTTTAAACTGAAAGCTAGCTATGGAAGGGTACGACCCATATGTGAATAGTAGCTTCTGAGGCATTCAAATTATAAACTCTGAAAGTTAGAGAGAGGGTAACAAGCATTTTCCTCCTTTGTTTTATCCCAACATGTTCAGTATTCAGTTTGCACTCCAGGTTTTAGAGTAATAGAACAATTCAGACCTGTTTCACACAGTAGCTGATTATCAAGACTGCCCAGCTCATCATGCCAAATCGGCAGTTTGTGAAAACCTTTATGTCAAAGTCTTTTCCTATCCTTGGATACAGCTCCATCCCCTGCAGAAGCAGAATGGAGAACACCCAGGAGACTGTTTAAGTAACAACTCTCTAATGATCTCTCCAACTATGCATGGAAATTGCTCCACACAAGCTGAAAAAAGATGTGGCACAAAGATTTGATATTACCCAGTAAAAGTCCACCAAGATGTTCCCTGAAGAACCCCAGTCTGACGATGAAGGAATTATGTGGCCCTGCAATGATGGGGACCAAGCGTAAGCAAAAAACTGATGTTGCAAACTGAGAGCATCAGGATGTTGGTGAAATGATACATGAGAAACCACTTGAAGGGAAAAAAAAATAGGTCACATACTTTCATGTACAGAAAACAACAGAAGAAAAAACTTGTGATGACAAGTGTTGACAAGATTTCGCCAAGGTGGTCATACACCAATGCTGGATTGAAGTACTTCTCTCTGCACATACATTCAGATATCAGTAGGACCTTTCTGGTGAAGAAATCCTTCGACCTGTTTTCAAATTAACCAAAGGATCATCCTAATTTTGAGGTCATGTTTATAATGAACTTGAATAGTAGAGAAAGAAGGTGGGGAAATGACACATTTGAAAGTGCACATATAAAGCCAGGTTGTTCAATCAACACAAACCCAAAACTCCCAATTTCACACCATAACCCCAAAACCATGCAGAAGTGTTCCCTTGATCATGGTTGTTTCAAGTTGATCTAATGTAAGGGCAACTTAGTGACGGAAGCAATCGGGAGTTACTTGTATAGATAGTAGTAAAAGAGAATTGTGATAAAATAGCATGCCAATCCATTATTCTGCACATCCAAACACAACAGTACCACCAGAAATTCAGAGTGAAACACCCTCATCTTGTTAAAAACATTCACAGCTATACCATGGTGGAGGCAGGTCCATTTGCATCCAAAGCTGCAATCTCAACAAATTTGGCAATTCATGAAGAGGATTTGACCTTGTAGACTGGGTGATTTCCTGTTGGTGAAACAGGACCAATGTGTTCTTCTCCAGGCACAAAGAGTTGTAACAGGGCCTCAAACACGCTGTAGCAAACAATGAGCTTAAAAGCATATAAGCTGGGCACAGGCCAAATCTCCAGTATTCCTCTCAGCCCATTTTCCCTCAAAAATTTCCACATGTTGGCAACTGACCCATCCAGGTTCACTGCTGTATGCCACCTGCAATAATAGGTCAAAACACCCAATCCAGCAAATTAAGAATCAAAGACTGGAGATCTGAATCACAATACCAAGCCTGCATAAATTTGAGAATGCCTACTGGAGACACAGTGCAACACAATTGGTGCAGTAGAGTTCAGAGTGCATTGACACTGATAGCAGGATTTCACGCTCTAGAAATGCACTGGCCATAAATAGGGGTATGCATGTCACTGTTGAACAGCCATTCATCATTGTTTCAAGGATATTCTTGACACTAATGGCACCCCCAAAGACCCCAGCACAGAAGGCTGTTCACCTTCAACAGATTAGTCATTAAGCTATTTCTTGCACAGCCATCCAACTATCCTAAATCTTGTAGTTGACTTCACAGGTACAGGCCACATCTGTCAACTTCATTTGTGCGTTGCTATCAACAACAATGCAGAGTTCAGCCCTTCCTACTTCCTACCAGATGGTGTTTGAACATGTCAGTTGTGAAGTGCAAAATGTTGTCTGAGTGCATCCTCTCACATCAAGCTCAACAATACACTCTCACATCCACTAACATTGTTGAACTGGATGTGAGAGAGCTTGCATGCACTGAGACATTCTCCAACGTCATAAGAACAAGGATGGTATCGAAACCCTTGCTACATAGCTTTATCGACATTTTACATAGCAGTTTTCGACATTTGCTGTTTTGCTTGCTTCTATGGCGGCGAGTGTGTGGCTTTGCAATGGATGTGAGAGTTCTTGAAAACTGGTACCTATACGAAGGACCACAAGATCAAGATCAACAACAAAGGACAACACGGCGATGTCAAAATGTAGGTCCTGAGATGTTTCGGTGGAAGCAGGTAGACTTACAGGCAAATGACGAACACAGGACATAGCAGAATGAAAACTGCCATACTCGCATACATGGTGAACTTGGAGTGCGCATTTAGATTCTTCTTCTGATACTCCGATATCTCCATCTTTTGCGAAGCAGGAGGATTTCTTGTCTTCTCCGCCATTTCGCTCCGCCTCCTGCAGGTCTCCTCTCTGTCTCTCTGTCCCGCTCACGCACACAAACTTGCACGCGCGCGGCACACTGAGCAGCTACGTCAACTCAGTGGAAATGCCAAAGAAGATCAGAGTGAAGAATGTGGAAACATCTCCACCACGCAAATAAATAACAAGGACGAAGCCGACGGCTAAGAGTCCTCGTAACGCAACCAGCGCCAGCCTAACCCCCGGGGCCCGCGGAAGGGATGCGCGCCATCGTTACACGATGAAAACCCCGCTGACGAGCGGACAAGTCCGTCAACGGTAAAATGCCATCCGAATAACGACGTGCAACCGCCAGAAAAAATCTCCCGACCAACCGCTAAAAGAAAGAAGGAATTTGGCTTCCTTTTCGCACCGCCTAACAGATAGACAGACTCTCGGACTAACAGACAGTCCCTCACAGACTGGATACATGATCTGCCTCATATGTGGAAGCCAAGAATAGCCCCCGCCCTGAAAAAAAAATTAAAAATTAAAAATTAAAAACAAATCAAACTAACAAAAACAGGGAAGGAGAAAAAAAAAGAAAAAAGGCAAGCAAGCAAACCTCAGAATCTCTGTATCACTGCACTTGCCTCGATCATGAACCACCTGACGAAAAGTCTTGGCAACTTTGCGTCCATTATTATTATCATTCTCATGCAAGTATCTTAAAGCAAAGATTTAGCGTGCGGAAACAAACACACACACACAGACAGGAACCCCGCACATGACGCAAAAGACTAGGCTCACGACAGGCCAACGGAATGTACACATCTGCCCGTTAGCTTGTCAGCGCGGCAATCGTGGTGAAGAGCTTACCTCACGATAGCTTCGCATTCGCCCCCACTCCCGCCCTCCCCCAACTAACTTTTAGCCTTGTGACTACTAGCTCGGGCAAAAGAAGAAGCAAAAATTTCTTAAGTTCTGCTCAAAAACAATCATTTAGCCTAACCAACGTGAACACCTGAACAGGAGGAACTCAGACAAAAAAAGTAACAACAGTTTAAGAAGCACTAGTACACTCTGAAAGCAAAGCTTGAACAGCAGCAGGAAGGCAGAGAACAGAGCGCACTTCGTGCTCCCGTCACCGCACCCCCTCCGACAACACTCCGTTTGCACTTCCATTCATACGGAATTTCAGAAAGGCCAGGAATTTGTGAGAACGCAACAACAAAGTTGGCAAGCCTCAAAAGAAGATTCCCTTGGTTGGGATCCCTGAACACGTTGCAGATTCTAGCGTTGTCATGCCCTAGGCCCCTAGGCTAGGCATTTTTTTTCTGGGGCCCCTTGGTAGTAGCCTAGGGACATTGGGAACGTGTCTTGGGAATGAGTGTCTAATTTTAATCCTTTTATCTTTTATATATATATATCGTACATCCAACCAAGGTCATCCATGAAAGCATGGTCACCCTATGAAATTTAGCTTAGGCTTGGGTTATTAGGCACCAAAAGAGTCTTTTGGGTTCGTGTTGTAGGACATGTTCCACACCCACCTTGTCCGGTTGAAAGGCCTCGATCATCATCATATCCAAGCACCTTAAGGCCATTTTTGTCCCAAGCCCATGCCCCAAAAGCACAAGTTATTATTACATTTGGGGGATGTTTCGTGAGCACATGTGGCAAGGAGTCGTGAGCATGAAAAAATATTTTCAATAAATTTTGTCCACATCAAAAGGTATATATTTTTGACAATTTTTGGTGATGTGGAAAAGTATTATCTGACACAATAAAATATTCTTCCATGTCACCAAGGTATCCATGTGGCCTTGCCACATGGCATTCAATAGCTTTTAATTATGAAAAATAATAAATGTGTGCGCTAAAATTTTCAAAGGATTTAAAAATAAATTTGCAAACAAATTTTGTGATTATTAAGACATATGGAGTTATTTTGCCATTTATAACCTTTTCAACATCATTAGTCGCATGTAAATAGTCCAATAAAAATCCACCACAGTCATGATAACAATAAATCCACAAATTGGTTGGATGCCTACAAATATGTCACAAAACACAAATGTTTACAACTATGGTCTATTTTGGACATTCAGTTTAATTTTTTCTATGAGATTCAAGGGATTAATCAAAATAACCCAATTTATAGTTTGTTTATTAACAAAATGTCACGATATCCATATCCACAACACTTTTGTCTAACACCACCAAACTTAAACTTGTACATGTCCATAGATCTAAAAAAGTTGAAAAGTGTAAATGCAAAGTATCAAACTAAGATTGGATTCTAGGCATCTTCTAATCACTTGTAGGATTACAAGATACATGGGACAATGAAAAAATTGTTTATTTAA
>Ga0116230_10007290_pt1 | contig 10914 bp, 12 predicted proteins | sample S1TSphfallax_3_FD_88678 | JGI IMG/M metagenome (GOLD analysis project Ga0116230, IMG submission 88678) | Host-associated microbial communities from peat moss isolated from Minnesota, USA - S1T2_Fd - Sphagnum fallax MG | ecosystem: Host-associated > Plants > Peat moss > Unclassified | place...
TTGCAGCTTGCAAGTTATGTCCTATTCTCTGGTTTCTTTTGAGATTGAAAGCACCTTGCTGTTGGTTGTATGTTTTGTCACCAGTTTCTTTCTGTCTTTCTATTCTGGATAGATCTCCAGCGGAGGGCAGTTGGGTTGTTGTGATTTGCACAAGCTTCATCCTAAATCCGGCAACAATAACAAACTGGACAAATTTATCAGTCTTGGATACTTCCCAAAAACTATTTTTTACTCCAAAAACACCGCATATTCAGGTGCACGATTGATGCTGAAGAAGAGTCAAAACAACTACTGGGTCCTACCCTTACACAAGTGATAATCATCCTGCCAAAAACAGTGGAGAAGAAGTAGCAAGAAGCAAGCTAAGTCAAAGATTGCTACAGTAGTTTCCTCCCTTCCTTCCATTTTCATGCGGACTCTGGAAGGAGCAATGGCAAACATTGATGACAAAAGGATGATGCTTGTCCACAAATCCATTCCAGAGACATCCTCCCTTGCATGTGTCTGCCACCAGAAGAAACCCATCAGACATTTCTTTGGCCTCTCTAACATCACATTTCCTTGGTGATAACAATGCTACTGTGCATTCTGCAGACAGTTGACATCTAGCATGAAATGGGTGAAACCCATCATCAGACATTTCTTTTGCTTCTCTCTAACATCACATTTCCTTGGTGATAATGCATGCTACTGTGAGTTTTGCAGAGAGTTGACATGCAACAGGAAATGTCTGATCCATGGTCAAACAAATCGATGTGCAGATCTTTGCTCCTGCTGTTGCAACAAAGAACACTTTTTGTTTTGAAGTCACTGGAGCATTTAGTGCAATACTACTAGTGCACTATCTAATGGATCAAGCTTCAAAGCTGCTGCTTGTCAAGCTGATCCTTGTGATGTCTTCATGCATTCTGATGCACTCAGAAGCTGCTTGCTTGCTTGCTTGATGAAGGTTTTTTTTTTGGTGCTCAGTTTCTGATTTCCTTGGTTAATTAATCCTGAGGTGGCTTCCGTAAGCTCGAACAAAAAGATTCTGACATCCAGTGTGATATAGTGACTTCCTGAGCTGCATCAACATCACTCCTGCAATTTGTTTGAAAGCAACAGCATCATAGACAGCTACAGGAGGAGTTCAATGGCAGAAGGTGGCAGGAAATCATCTGGACTAGGGGATAGAAGACAATGGCAGAGTCAAAGAGCACCATCATTTCTCTTCATTGCTTGGTGCTTGATCTGCTTAATTTCTCAAATCCAAGGTCAAATCCCAAAATCTGTAACGCACTTTTTTTGCTGATTATCTATTCTTTTAAGACATGAGTTTTTGGTTGCTTTCCATTGGAAGTTTCAATCATGGAGTAGTTTTTTTTTTTTTTTTTTTGCAGGGAGTTCTTCTTCATATGCACCTGAGCCTAAAACAATTGGCATCAACTACGGAACTGTTGCAGACAATCTGTTGCCCCCAGCACAAGCTGTGCAGTTGATAACAAGCATGAAGATAGGAAGAGTCAAGATCTTTGACACACAGCCAGCTGTCCTCAATGCTCTCGCTAACACTGGAATCGAAGTTGTTCTTGGTCTTCCTAATGATGCCATTTCAGCTGTAGCTTTGCATGCGGCAGCTGGAGACCAATGGGTAGTACAGAATCTTGTCCCGTACTATCCTGCCACCAAAATTGTTACAATACTGGTGGGAAATGAACTGTTCAGTGATCCCAGTCTACAGTCCTCATGGGTCCAACTGCTACCTGCAATCCAAAACATTCAACTGGCTTTAGTGACTCGAGGCTGGACAAATGCAATCAAGATTTCAACAGCCGTGGCACTTGATGTTCTTGCAACTTCTTACCCGCCATCAACAGGGAGCTTTCGAGCTGACATTGCAGTTCCTGTTCTTCAACCTCTCTTGAATTTCCTGTCTAGCACAAGCTCATACTTGTTTGTGAATGCCTACCCATTCTTTGCATACTCAGCTGATCCTGGACAAATCAGTCTGAGCTATGCAACTTTTGGTTCACCAACACTGACTGTTCTTGATTCTGGATTCACATACACGAACCTGCTGGACGCACAACTAGATGCAGTTAATGCAGCTATTGCAAAACTTGGGTTTGCCAATAATGTTCGAGTAGCAATAGGAGAGACTGGGTGGCCAACTTTGGGGGATCCAGATCAGGTTGGTGCAACTATTCAGAATGCTGAAAACTATAACCAGAGACTGGTAAACAAGATCTTGTCCACAGTTTCTGTAGGAAGTCCCGCACGACCTGGCATCTTTATCCCCACTTTCATCTTCTCTCTCTTCAATGAGGATCTGAAACCAGGGCCAACCACCGAAAGAAACTGGGGCCTCTTGTATCCAAATGGAACTCAAGTATATCCTATTGATCTCACAGGAACACTTGCTGTATCACATTTCACACCTACTGGAAATGGTAGTAATTCCCCTCCTACTGTTGTTGTTCCACCTCCCATACCTGTTGGGAATCCTTCTGCTCCAAGTACTCCTCCCCCAAGTCCTCCAAGTCCTGTGGCAGCTACAGGATCAACATGGTGTGTGGCAGAAAGTGCAGCCAAGAAGAGTGCATTGATGACAGCATTGAACTATGCTTGTGGTAGTGGAGGTGCAGATTGTGTGCCCATTCAACCTGGTCAAGTGTGCTTTCAGCCCAACACTCTGGTGTCTCATGCTTCATGGGCTTTCAATAGCTACTGGCAGACATACAAAGGTGGGGGTGGCTCTTGCAGCTTTGGTGGCACTGCCATTCTCACCGCTGTTGATCCTAGTAAGCTCATTTCTTGTACAATGACCCAAGAAACTTTTGCTAATTTCTTCAATTTCTTCAATTTGGAAACATGTGGAATAGACACGGGTTACACTTGTAAGGGGTTGTGATATTGCGATTGCACCCTAAACTGCAAATGAAGCTTTGTGTTCCTGACCTATGGGTGGTGTTGGATCATTTGCATTATGTCAGGTTATGGCAGTTGCACATTCCCAGCGAGCTGAAGAACAAATAAGAAGACAGCAATGATGATGTTTACAATCTCAAATATGCTGGCTATTCAGCAAAACCTTTTGGAAAACTTAGTCATAATAGCACAGGCTAACCTAAGGTGCTTCAGGTTTTCTCACAAAGTGGAAAAGTGCAATCCAATTCAAAGCTTCTTTCATTGACCTTCCAATTCAGAGTATGAAATGCTCTGATACTCAGCATTTAATGCACAAGGTTGGAGACTAGTTATAGTAGTTGTAGAGTTAGGAGCAGTGAAAAAATATGTAGCAACAATGGAGGCGCTCAGGAAAAAGGAAAGACAGGATGAAACTCAGTTTACCACCAAAATTGATGGTTTTCTGAGTTCCATCCCCCCTTGAATGCTATTGTACTTTTTTGGAGGTTTTTTTATTTTAAAATCTCACCTTGTGTATGACCAAAGTCAGGGTTCTGGTGCTGTGTTTTTGGTACTTCACGGATAACTCTAATGAGAAGCATATTTGAAATTCCATCTAGTGACCAAAGAACAAGAGCTACAGTTCCCCATCAAAATAAAAGGAATTTGTGTACCTTAACAATGATCATCTCACAAGACTGAGCTTGACATGGTGAGGGTGCATGGGCCCAAGGTTTTTTTGTTTTGTTTTGTTTTGTTTTAAAGGAGCTACTTTGATTGGCCCATTTTTTTGAACATTCAACACTACCCCCCAAAATAGCACATTCAACAAAGGTGCTTCCAAAGTGTTGTGCTACTAGGAACAAATTGGGGAACATTTTGAGAACTTGATTAGAATCTATCGGAAACACAGTGGGAACACATTGGTTACAACCAAAAAAAAATCCCCTCCCCCACCCCCCCCCAACCCAAACCCAAAAGACAAAAATTGGGCTCTCTTGTGAGTGCATGTTGAGTCTTGTCTTTGGTTGCATGAAACCTATGGTCCTAAACCTGTTTGTCACCATTTCTGGCCCCAGGTAATGCTGGAGCTAAGAGTGTGGGTACCTATTGCCCTTTCATAGCAAAAGATTGTGCCTAAACCCTAAATCTAGCCTTGGAACCCTAACCCAAAATCCTAGTTTCTCAACTTGGAAACGTTAGAAACCCACATTTCATAAAGTCTTTCAAACCCATATATCATTAAGTTCATTTGAGCAGCCTGTAGTTCCTCCAAAAAATGTGTGTGTGTGTGTGTTTTTTTTTTGGGAACTCCAGACTGCCAAAATAAACTTTATGTTACCATAGTACCTTTGCAGCTTCACAATCATCTATGAAGCAAGGTAGTTTGTTTTGTTTTGTTTTGTTTGTCATGCTAAGATCTCCCAAAACCATGGTGTTTCATGCCACAAAGCAATGTAGTTTTGTTTTGTTTTGTTTGTCACACTAAGATCTCCCAAATCATGGTGTTTCATGCCACAAAGCAACGTAGTTTGGTTTTGTTTTGTTTGTCATGTTGAGATCTGCCAAACCATGGCGCTTCATGCTGTGCTCTCAGTATCTTCAGAAAAAGCTCTTGATGGGTAGTGGTGCAACAGCTTGGTTTGAGACCGTTTGTAGCTACAGTGTGGAAGCTAGCTATTGATTATTGAACCATTTTCTCAGTGAAAAACCAAATAAAATCGAAACTGAAAACCCTATTGGAATTTGGAGGTGCTCTTGGTGTTGCTGGAAAGCCCTCAGCAAGCCAGATTTAATAATAGAGTTTATTTCACAATTTTCAGCGCTAAAGGTGTGGAAAGATATTGATTTTTGAGTGGACTTTGTTGCTTGCAAATTTAAACAAATTGCAAAACTTGGGTTTGGAAGGAAAAATCAGTTGAGCCCTCAATTGTGTTCACACTTGGGACCAATGGCACAGGCTAAACTAGTAATTATATTACTTGCCAAAAAAAGAAATTTAAACGTTCTTTTTTCCAAAGAATTTTCTTTTTGTGAAGGAAAATGAAGAATCTTTTTGGAATATTCCTTTTTGCTTGTATTAATTATGTATAAATATGGAGTCTGTGGGTGGGTGTTAGGGCAAAAATATTGAGAGTTCCAAAAAAAAATTACAACCTTAAACCCTAAACCCCATGTTGGCAGTTCCTGTTAGAACTAATTACAACAGACAAGATTTCAACCTTTTAAAACCCTAATTTAAGATCATAAAAATTTGAGCTTAATTAATGGTTGGCAACTTGCAAGTGCATTTGAATGACAAGTTTATTGTGACACCAAAATTGTTATCATACTCACAAACTTCCCCAAATTGCAAGACTCCCCCTCTTGTGCTCAAACAAAATCTGTTTTCTCCATACTCTGGTGCTATTGGCAACTCCAGAAAACAGACTTTGGTGCCATTGGCAACAACTGATGAACAAACCTCTGCTGATAATTTGCACACTTGAGATGGGAAAATTTTATTAAACCCTAGAATCCAACAAAGGTTCATACGAGCACAGCACAATCAGCGCGGGAACTAGAGCTGCAAACACAAAACCTCAGTGATGAGAGGCTTTGGGTTATGCTGTTTTCATATTATGAGAAATGGGTTATACATAGCTCTCATTTCGCAATCTGTTTGTTTTTGCACAGTGCCAACTTTCGTGGTGCTCAAGCTCAAGACCCATCATCATCATCACCAACTACAATTGCCTTTGTTTGTTCTCTAGCCACAAGACTTCTTGCTGTTGTCAGATTTGAGAGCAGCCTCAGTAGCTGGGCTGATCTTCGCATCTAATTTTAAGAACTGATGCTCCACGCCTCTCTGAGCGGGTGCTACTTCGTCAACCTCGCCTTCCTGCACCGTTTCGCCTGTGTCTGGATCTACCTTCTTCTCCGACATCATGTACTGGTGCTCCACCTTCCTCTCTAAGGGTGCTACAGAACCGTCGTCACTAACGCTCTCCATTTTTGTCCTTTGTAGATAACAGTGGACAACTTCAGCTCCACTCAAACTCGTCAAATTTTGCGTTAAAACCCGTTACAAAAATCCTCGAGGCTCTTTCTTTTGCTTCCACAAAAAAACGCACACAAGATCACAGACAGACAAACCCACCCAAAAATCAAATCAAATCAAACTCAAAACCAAATTCACGAAAACTGCTACAATATTAAAATAAGCTTCCACACCTCCTTTTGTTTTTCTCGCCCCGCCCATCCACTCTAATCCACAAATCACACAAAACCTAGCTTCAAATTCTCAAAGCACTCACAAAATTTTATCCACAAAAGGAGAGCACAATACGATTGAGGCAAAAGGCAATGGCGCTTGATCTTCTCTTATGGGTGCTTGATCTCCTCTAATGGGTGCTTGATCTTCTCTTATGTGTGCTTGTCATGATCTTATTCATCCTCCTGCTCTTCCTCCTCCATTGCACATGTGTTGCACAGGATGACCAACAGATGGCGCCTCTCCCGTGTGCCTGGTCACCAACAGAAACAAAGGGTGAAGTACCTAGTACCCTGGTAGTACCTAGGTAACCTACCAATGTTCAGCATGGGTTTAGGGTTTTAGCGTTGAGGGTTTAACGATTTTTAGAGCCATATATATGAATTTTTAAAACCATATCTATTCCCTGAATTGGGGGTTTGGTGCCATTTCTGATACAACACCAGTAGCAACATTTAAGATAATTAATTACATGGGTTGAGTTGCATCATCAGTAGAACCCTTCTACACAAAGCAAAGTATTTGAAGGTCACTTAGTGTTCCAGAAAGCATGTGCAAGAGCAGCAGATTCCTCTTTGAGAATCAGTTGAAGAGATCATGCTCATACTCACTTGGGGCATATGAACTATAAACCCAAAAAAAATCTGAGATTCTGAAGGTAACCAAAAACTCCTAAGAATGTTCTTAGTGACTGTTTTCTTTTCCAATTTTTTGATGTAGTCGAAGTGGTGATCATCATCCATTACAAGATTTAGCCAAAATTGGGTATAAACAAAACATGAAAGTTTCAATTTTTTTAGAGGAAAAAACACCCTTCTACATTGTTGGCTACCCATTAGAACCTAATATGGAAAATCTAGCATTTTAAAAAAAATCAAAAAAATCATTTTGCTAAACAACGTCAGATTAACATCCCGAACACCTTCTTAGGCAGTGGTGACCGAAGGGCAATTTTCAACTCACAGTAAATCAATCAAAGGTGGTGTGAATCCACACTGTATTCACCATTTGATGATGGGGCAGTTTGACCACATCAAAAAATATGACACAAGAGATCCTAAAAAAAAAGAATCTGTGAGATGCCAATCATAAGTTGCACTCTCGTGAATTTCCCAGGCTGCAAAACTCTGCTTGAATCCAGACCTCAATTACCAGCAATAGGCACAGAATTATAGAAACTGCAGCAAAGAGAGGACTCTGGAGCTGGCTTGAATCTATCAGATGGGAAAATTAAGTTGAGCTCCACAACTATCACTGAAGTCTAAGAACTGAAATAAGCCATCTGTGACAAAGAATCTGAAGGAGCTGTAAGCAAAAAAGGACAAAGGATCTCCTCCCATACAACTGGTTCCAAAGTAGTGGCTATTGTGGGAGGATGATTCAGAGCAGCTCTCCATAAGGACCTGCATGCATGATTGTCCATGTCATCATTCTGCCCTAATGAAGCCAGTGTGTACACAAGTAAGCCTGGACGGTTGCAGTCAACAACTCGTTCTGTTACAACAAGGTCATGAACTTGGCAGCTCAACATTTGAGCAGCAGAGTGGGTGCCTTTGGTATCCACCTGATCACACCCACACACAGGAAGAAATTGTACATTAGCTTATGGATTTGAGGTCTAATTTACCAACAATTCTGGCATGATTAAGCCACATCACTAAAGAATTACAAAGATGGATTACTTAATTTCTGGCAAAACATTGTGGTAGCTACACTCATCTGGGTTCACCATTGCAAGCTCTAGCAGGCCTAGATATAGCATTCGAATGTTGTCCACCTCCAGAAAATTCAGTCTATGGTGGTTTGTTTTCTAGGTTGATCTGAGTTTACATCAAAGAGGGTTTGCATCTAGAGGGCTTTTCATTCCTACAGAATACATCAGTAATTCTTGAAACCTGTACAGCAAGAAATTTTGAGAAAGAAGGCACATTGTTAAAAGCTGAGAGATCTGAGACTAGTAGGGTTACAGCAAAGATCTAACCTCAGAATTGGCCTTGGGTTGAACTTCCAGCTTGCCATCATACACAAAGTAAAGGTTTGCAGCTGTATCATGTTGGATAAGAAAGCCCCTGACCACCTCAAATATGAAATTTCCATCCATCACAGCACAACACTTTGCATGCCCAAATTCAACACTGCTCCAACAGCCAGAAACAGTGTCCAATATCCTTGCAGAATTGACAATATCAGATGCAGTAGTGGTTGTCTGTCCAGGATCAACAATATCGTAGCCATAAGCCAGAATCTGAGTTTCCAAACCAAGCACACCATTGCAGAAGAACTGAGAGTCTACCATCTGAGGCAGTCTTTGCCATTTATCTTCCTCCATGTCATAAACTTCACCTGGGCATGTGCCCCCAAGTACATATATCTGTCCTGCAAGGAAAACACTCTTTGAAAATGCCCGCGTTGAGTGCATGCTGGCACACTTCTCCCACCACCATAACCCCTGCCATCATCACAAGCGCCACAGAATTCATCAGTCACATTTCCAAGAACCCCACTTTTCTTCATGCATCTTCAACAGGAGGATGTAGTTGCTACTGCAACTTCAACCAATTTTTCTTCATGTGCAGACAGCATGTTGCTGATGCTACTGCAACTACAACCACTTCTCTCCATGCACAAGGGGATGTGGTTGCCATGCAACCTCAAAGAGGAACTCAAAAGATCCAGTGAAACAAAACAGTAACAGAGCTGGGCCACCACAATAGCAAATTTAGCTCCAACAGCGGAGATCAAACCTTTTCTTTAATGAATGAAAATTCTCCAGGTTGGAATTTACTCAATTAAGATCCTTACCAATGGAAGTGCTCCCAGGTGCTCCCCAAATACCCAGTTTCATGATCCGGATCCGTATGTGAAAACAGGGAGAAGGCAGAGATGGGGAAACATTTTGGTGGGGCAGCAAACCTACCCCTCCAAGGTCGAGGGCGTAGACTTCACTGCTCTCGTGCTCTCTCACACTATCTGGGACACCCCCCATGAGGATAAGCTTGCCTTTTGCACATACAAAGCTACAACGAGCAGGGATTCCAGATGGGCAGCCATGAATGGGTGGCAATCTGTGCCATGTATTGTTGTCTGTGTCAAGCATCGAAATCGTGTACCTCGTCGTCATTTGCCTGCAGGTGGAGCTGGATACAATAAATTCTTGCTGCTGTCCATGGCAAGCATCCCAACTGCAGTAGTCTCTACGTCCCAAAAACTGTTGCATATCATCATCAGCGGAAGATATGGTACCTTCTTCATCTTCCTCCTCCTCAGTTGTTGGCTCATTGGTGGGGAGCTGGTGGATCACAAGAAGGCCTGCAGTGTGACAAAGTCTTCGAGTAAGGTTGATATAGTTTGCGGGTCTTTCAAGAATGGATCGCCAGCTTTTGGAGACTGACAGCAGGCGTGGTCTCACAAACCAGGGAAGCCTTGGCAACACAGAATGGGTCACAACAGAGTCCGGCAACCCAGGAATCAGTTCTTGAGGGGGTGGTTCAAAACTGAAGCTGGAACTAATCCAACTACTACTGCTGCTACTACTACTACTACTGTCCGAGACTGCTGCTTCCATCGATCTTTCCTAACCATAACCATCCTCGCTTCTGCCAGACCGATGCAACCTTGTCTCCAACGCATTCACAGCAAGGAATTAGGGCACAAGGAGGAGGACCCATGAGAGATCATCAAATGTGGGTTCATCATTAGCATCCTCATCATCCTCTCCATCTCTCTCTCTTCCGCTTGAGAGTTCAAGCATTCCCTTTAGAACAACAAATATGCAGCTTGAGCTCCAAAGTTCTTTCTCTGATTTCACCACCACCTGCCTTCCTTCCTTCCTTCCTTCCTTATTGACAAGACACAAAAGAAAGGAAACAAGAAGAACAAAAATACAAAGAATACCCAAAAACTATTAGGGGTTGATCTCTCTCTTCTTCTCTCACCCACACACCAAAATCAAAACCCAAATCTAGCCTTGACAGAAAGACCCCAAGAATCTTATAATGTCATTGCATCTGGTCCATGAAGCCCAAATACTAATAATTTGTTTCAATTAAAAACAATTCATGAACTCAACAACAAGAAACCAAAATATCTGTATCTGGGGATGATGAGTTCTGGCAGGATTGAACCAGCAACAACAAGGAGTAAGTAAGTAAGTAAGTAAGTAAAGTGTCGTAGTGGAAGTGAAGCGATGAGTAGCACAAAACATCAGCACTTTTCACTGTACACACAACTCCCAAGCCAAAAAGCAGCCAAAAAAAAAGGCGTGGGGGGAGGACCCAAAGCAAAGTAAGTAAGGTGCGCTTCACATTGGCTGCAGCAGCAGCAGCAAGCCACGATGATGATGTCTTGGTGGGTCGTATCGCCTGAACCACCACCACCACCACCACCATCACCACCACCAGCAGAGCATTGGGTGGGGCTCCACCAAACTCTTCCACCACACCACACACCATTTCTGCAACAACATCATCACCATCACCATCACCATCATTTTTTACACGAGATTTTTTTCTGTTTTTTTGGTATTGCAAGAAGAAGCACCCATCATCATCCCCATCATCATCATCATTTTGTGATGTAGCTGAAGTGGTGATCATCCATAAGATGATTGAGCCAGATTGGGCTATAGACTAGATAAGAAAGTAGAAAAAAACAAAAAACAAAAAAAAAAAAAAAAAAAAAAAAAAAAAAAAAAAAAAAAAAAAAAAAAAAAAAAAAAAAAAAAAAAAAAAAAAAAAAAAAAAAAAAAAAAAAAAAAAAAAAAAAAAAAAAAAAAA
>Ga0116230_10007292_pt1 | contig 10912 bp, 9 predicted proteins | sample S1TSphfallax_3_FD_88678 | JGI IMG/M metagenome (GOLD analysis project Ga0116230, IMG submission 88678) | Host-associated microbial communities from peat moss isolated from Minnesota, USA - S1T2_Fd - Sphagnum fallax MG | ecosystem: Host-associated > Plants > Peat moss > Unclassified | place: USA...
CTATTGGTGGCTATTTTATTAATGACTATTAGTCAAAATACCATAGGTTATTGTTGACTAAATTACCATAAGTTATTGTTGACTATTTTATTAGTGGTTATTGTTGGTTATTTTATTGTAGGCCATTAGCGGTTATCTTATTGGTGACTATTCTAGGTTATATTACAACTATTGGTGTTTATTATATTATAAACTATTGTTGGATATTCTATGTTATATTATCATAGGTTATTGGTAGTTATTTTATTATTGGTAGTTATTTTATTATGGTCATGATGTAAACCATTACTTCACATTTCATTAAAAGCTGCAACAAGGTTAATCCTAGATGAGAAATGTGGGGAAGTCCCTAGGTTCTGGTAAGTGCCAAAAGGCAAAAGGTGTGGCCAATGAAAGGTCGACCACCAAGTCAACTTTAAACCAAACTAATGCAATGGAAGCACGGTTTGCACATTTGGAACTGTTATTGATGAGTATGGCATCCATATGGCGTCACAAGTGAAACCCACAACACTTGTGTTAGGTGATTATTTAGCTCAATGTTTCAACCTTGGATGTTTTTGTGGGGTTGGATTTTCAAGGTCATTAGGTCCAAACGAGATTGAATTGGGTGTTCCTAAATGATTTTGTTTCAAAGGCAACTGGTGATGAAACCTTGGTTAAGGTTTTGATAACTACATCAATTACTAGAGCAAGTGCTTGAATGCAAGAACCACAAGGTGCCGATGAGAGATTGGATATTTAGCATGGGGAAGCGTAACACCAAGTTCATCTACCACAATCCTTTGTGTTAACCGACACAATTTGCACCTCGATGAATGCATCCAACCCTAGTAGGGAATTTATTATGATCACTAGATTGTTTGGTTCCATTTCAAGAACCCATGTGCTCAATAATGTGTTGGAGGCAACTAGGTTAGTGTGCTAGACTCCATTGTTTTCTGCCATGATTTTGGCAATGTTTGATTTTCAACCGGCTACAATATTTTGAATGGTAGCCACATTATGTGATGGTGTGGATACACTAAGGATGGTGGCTACACCTGTCAAGGATTCCTAGGAGGGCTTATTCAGCCAACCACCAATTGGTCAGATACTTGTTGGTGACATACTTGTCGACCACTTACATGTTGACCTACCTATTGGTCCATTTGTTAATGGACTACTTGTTGGCCGATCACCTACCATCCAACCACTTGTTTTGGTGGTACCACCTTGGGAAGTTTGTTCAAAGCCCACTACACACTTGTGTGGAATCATGTCGTCAAAATCTTGTTTTAGATTCTAAGAAAGATCAAATTCTAGAGGAACATTAACGCTTGTAAACTCATATATGTTGATTGATCTGTTGATTGGCATAAACCTATTATGATGGGGTTGGTTGCTGCAAATTCCATTTATTGTGAAGGTTGTTACATTAAAAGCCTTGGCTTTATGGAAGTTCCAAATTTCCACTTATTTCTATGAGAGATTAAAGTCAAGAAGCTAACACCAAAACATTGTGGCACATTATTGACAAGACCTTTCAATATGACACACCTTTGATGTGATGCATTGTGAGAAGAATTTGGCGATCAATATCTCGAAGACTATCCTTGAGGAAAAGGACACCAAAAAGATTAGAAATGACATGCAAGATTTAGGGACTTATGAGTCTCTATGGTTAAAGCCTCACCCTAATAGGGCTAATGAAATTGTCATGCTTCCAACTACATATGTGTTACCTAAAAAAAAGAATTCATTTTTTTTGGAGACAATGGCCAAGTTGAAATTACCCACAAGGTACGCATTAAGCTTCAAAAAACATATTTTAAAAGGAAAATTGGCTACAATGAATTAATCCCATGATTATCATGGATTGCCTTACAAAATCTTGCATGTTTGTATGCAACATCAAATGACCAAGGAGGTGCACGCAACCATCATAACCATTTGCAAGGTGTTCAAACACATTTGCACAAAAATCTATGACTCATTTCAATATGAGGGCTTGAAGCTGGCAGTTATGGCTGCATTGTGCCATCATTACTAAAATTCTAGGTTTTTCAAACGCTCCAAGTTGACCAATTGGTCCTTTTTTATTAACGGACATGTCCATTTTGTCTAAAGGTTCGAGTCATGTATTTTTTGACCAACCAACTTGACTAATGTGACTTATTTAACTAATGCATATAGTCAAGTTAAACAACCATAATCAAAATGACAAATGGGTTTTAGTCAAATGAAACATTTAATCAAATTGAACATAAGATATTGACATCAATAATCAAAATGACCAATGTTCTATAGTCAAATGGAACATCTTAAATGTTTATTACATACCTACCTCCCACCTATAATCTTACAACCTACCTACCTACCTACTTAGATGTATTACTTATTTACTTATGTGTACTACTTACCTACCTACCCACCCACCCACCTATCTAAGTGAACTACGTACCTACTTACTTACCTACTCACCCACCTACCCACCTACCTATCCACCCACTCACCTACCCACTCGCCCACCCACCCAACTACCATGTCCTACAACATACCTACCTAGTTGATTAACATCATACAACCAACCTAAGTTTATGTACCTCCAACCTACCAACTTAATATAGTTTTTTATGTTACCTACCTTAACTACTAAATAATTGTATGTTACCTACCTACTTATAACCTACCTCCCATCTATTATGGCCCTACAAGTTATTTACCTACTTGTTTAACATTATACAACCTACTTAAGTTTATGTATCTTCCACCTACTTAATTACAATTGTATTGTACCTACTATCTACCTACCTCCTAACTCCCACCTCCTTCCCACCCTACAACCTACCTACCTCTTCTACCTTCCTATTCACCTACCCAACCTGCCTATGACAAGTACCCTACCTAGTTTAATGAATGGAGTTTGAAATGGAAGAATCAAATTTTAAGAAGTTTTGAATTTTTTTATCAATTTGCTATTTTCAAAAATATTTTTTTACAACTCATTTAAACATTTACAAAATACGTTGATTTTATTGATTAGATCTTTGAATAAGTTACAAGATTGTGCCTTTATTTGCTTCATTTGAACAAAAAATATTAATTAAAAAAATATGCCAAAGCTGGGATTTCCAAATTGTTTCATAGTTAATAAGAAAAAAAAATGTTGCACAAGTTTTACCAACAAAAAGTTGTGTGACTTGGTGGTTAAAGCATTTAGATGATTCCATGAGGTCTTGGGTTCAAACTTGGGCAACTCAAGTACATATACTAGGTGGTGTATATGTGTACATATGGTGTAAGGAGGGCATAGTTGGTACCTACCAACCTATAATGTGGCAAAACATAATGTTGCCATGTGGCATATATAATGCCACTATGTGGGTTGATTCATATGGTGCCACATGTTAACATCAAATGATGCCATGTTGTTAAATGATTGATAAAAAAAAATTATTGGTTATATTTTATTAATAACATTTGACCATTGTTCAAAGGGTACCGGTCAAAAACTTCGATCAAAAGCACCAGCCTATAGTTGGTAAAAAAATCCATCTAGTTATATTAGACTTGCTAAAATCGACTTGTCCTAGAAAACTAAAGGGCTTTTAAGGTTGTCACTTTTGGGTTTCTTTTGACTGAAATACATAAAATTCTAGTAGTGCATCTTGAAAAGGCTTTCCCTCCATCTTTCTTTGATTTGATGACCCACTTGTACATTCACCTAGTTGAGGAACTTGACATTTGTGGACTTGTACTTGCTTGTTGGATGTACCCCATTGAACACCTATCATGAAAGACATGAAGGGGTATGTCCGGAACATGTGCAAGCTAGAAGGGAACATGGCAGAAGGATACATTTTTTACCAAGCCTTGAGTTTCTACACAAAGTACATGGAAATTTTTGGTGCAACGTGGAGATGAGTTTGGGATGCTAATGAGGAGGAAGGGGTTGTGGGGCATGTTCTTCAAGGTCCACACAAACCACGCCATTAAGCATGCAATTTATGAAATTTCATCCACACTTGTATGTGTGTGAAAACCATTATACAATATCTTCATGGCTCGAGTAAACATTTTGGATTTTGCCCTTTTGATATAAGTTACAAATGGTTATGGATTTAGTTAGATTTATTTGACTTTTGGTGCAAGATTTCCATGGCTTGACAAGGTTAGCTTTCACCAAAATCCCTAATTGGCAATAATATTTCTTTATTTAACCATGTACATCCAAATGGATGCAGGTGGTATAAGGAGGTGAAAGTTAAAAACATTAATAGGTTGGAGGCATTCCCCAACATCCCAACTTGGTTAACATAGGTTGTGGTTAAATCAAATGATAATCCCACATTTGAAAGCAATACTAAAGTACAAATTTTGTCAATCCCACCATCCTTGATTGCAAGGTCTTACAAATCAATGGCAACATTTGGGAATCATTTCCAAGTTGCTGCATGGCCTACAACAAGTAGTATGGTTACTTATGATTATGGGGTAATGGGAGAGTTTGCACACACACCCCCAATTACACATGACAATCGAAACCCAAAGTTATAAATAATGAATTATGTAGGAAAATGCAAGGAGATTATTGAACTTGATTATGGGTTCTAAACCAAGATAGTTGTCCAAGTAAGGGCTTGTGGTCCCATGTTGGGATGAAAATAGATGAATGGGGTTTCACCCTTATTAACTTTAGGAGGATGCTCCTTGCTAGGGAATAGCCATTTATATTTCTTTCTCAAGTGGAGCAAAAAAAATTCTTGAATTCCACATAAGAGCATGGCTAGAAGGTTGTCCTAAGATCATGAGCAAGATTTAAAAGAGTGGTACGTGAGATTATAGACATTGAACCTACAAAAGTTCAAGTTCCAATAAACCTCGCCATTACACCTAAGGAGCCCAATCCAATGGCTAGTGAGGGTGAGTTTGTTGCCTTTTTTGTTGTTTCAAAAGAAGAAGGTGAGTTAATTATGGATATCTACCCTTGCATCCATGTAATTGGTGGAAATTTGAAAAACCATGTAATGGATTTTCATTTGCCCGTTTCAACATTTTTTGATCATTGTAAATTTTTTGTGGTTGTAGGGCATGAAACCAACAACATAAATGTAGATCAAGGGGGTGAAAAGGATGATATAAGATCTAAGGATGGGGATGATAATGAGTTATTTTCAAATGCACCATCATATGGTAATGAAGCTAGAGAAGAGGGGTTTGTTTATATGCCAAAAGTTGATGATTAAGTATGGATCAAGGAAGCCCATGGTGGGAATTTGAAGGTCATATTATGGATGTATGTAGAATTCAATTGATTTATTATTTGGTCTGATATCTAAAATATTTTGATTGTATAGAAATTATGACTTGTCTTATCATGACATCATGTAAAAATCTCATGTAGGTGAGGAATGAAGTCTTTAAACGTGTGATTAAGTAACTTGCAACTTACATAGGTGGCACAATGGTATGTTGTTTTGCAAATGAATTGATTTTCTATGATCAACCAACAATTTTGATGGACATATGTGATGTGAAACAAATCTACTCACTACAATAGATGGGATTAATTTTAATTTGATGTTATAATTTTTAAAAAAAATAGATGTTACGATTATAAACAACTATATGTTTAAATCATATTAGACATTTAAAGGTTTATGGACAATAGAAAAAAGGCTTAGTCACACTTTGGGGGAGCATGTTGATGATTACAATTGGATCACATATGGTATTAGATGTTTGTAATTTATTTTCAATGGACAAATTGGGTTTGATGTTTCACTTTTAAATTTTGATGGAAAATGGTATCAATTTTAAACATACATGGACAATTTAAATTAGATGTACATGATTTTTAAAAATCTTTCAGATAGATTTATCATTCAATTTTGAAGCTTTTGATTTATTCAAATAGATAGATAGATAGAATTAGCTAAAAATGGCTAAGCACACTAGATGTGAATTCTAAATATTTAATCATTGTCTATAGCTATATTCTTACACACTGAAGAATAAAGTTAAAAACATAAGGGTGTCATGATATTTTTCATGTTTATTCCATCTTTGCATTCATTTAATGGGGAAAGTACATTGGAATTTTGAATAATGGCAAATTGAAATCTTGGAATTGGCAATTTTGTGGTTAAATGTTTAACTTTTTAGTTATTAATCATCATGAATTTGTTCAATTTAGATTCATTAATATATCCCTATTTTCCTTATTTAACCCATATCAAAGGCACTAAAACCTTAATAACCAATGCACGGGCTTCAGGTGTTCACCAATGACCATATATGATAGTTTCAAAAAACATGCTCTCACACATGTGTCTACTAGAGGGTTGACCCCTTCCTGAGTTTGTATCTCTACCTTTTTCAGCCTTTAGAGCTCTATTTATTTCTTTCAAATCCTAACCAAGTTTATTCTATATCTCTATTCTTGTTGACCTAGGGTCTAAGTTTGTTTCAAATCCCATGTGGGCTCTCACCATCTCTCATTTCTTGTGTAATTAAATTAAGCAATTGCAACATCATTTCATAGTGGTGAGGGTGGGTATATGGGATCGAAACATTGTTCAACCAACCAAGCAACATAAGAAGAACCAATAAATCATTACAAGGAGTGGAGATTTAAGGATATTGCAAAAAACAAAAAGCACCTTGAAGAACTACTAAGAAGTGGTTAGTGTTGATAAAATCTTCACATTTTCCAAAGCATTTAGTTTTTTTATGCACAAATTATAATTTTTTAGACCATGTAAATGTTTGATTAGAGTATGAAATTTTTCCATCTGTCATTTTAGTTGAAGCTAATTAGGGTTTTTTTTTTCATGCTCACACAAGTCATGTTATAATGTAGAAGTTCGTTGATATATACTTGGGTTTTGTGATTAAACTTTTTAATGCGAAGTTTTTCAAAACATTTCACTCCTACAAATCCACCTTCCACCCGTGCATCAAAGGTTAGTGTTCTTGCACCCAAACCAATAGGAACTCCAAAAGGTCCGAAAGGAGCCATTGCATAACTACATTGTTAAAGTTTCCAAATATTGTTGAAGAAGACCATCTAGATGACTTGTTTTTAGTTCTAGCTAACTTCGATCACTTGCTTGAAGAGGACCCTAAAAAAAATATGCACCTTCCCTTGACGAAGGTTATGGTGACAACGCAAAAAAAAACTTCCACCATCAACCAAATGATACAAAGTTGGTGATAGTTTGCTGGTAAAGTCTTCCACAATTCAACAAGTATGTATAATCCTTTCAAAAATGTTCTACAACCCTAAACTTTGGGTGTTTCAAGGTGCAAAAGTTGGTAATGGTTTATAACCATAGTTTGGAACAATCCCTGGATCAAAGGTCTTTAAAAGGCACTTTGGGTGTTTTAGGATGAAAAAGGGCATGAGCATGTTACATAGGCTATTGGAGAGGCATCAACAAGGTCAATGGGTGCTAGGTGCTTGCCAATAAACCCCATTATCATACCTTTGAATGTTTAACAACAACCTAGCCCTTCAAATCAATATGCCCCACAAAGGCAGTTTCATGTTTTTAATCAATATGAAGCATATCCACAAGAACCTTCTATACATGAGGCACTAACTCGAACACTACTTACATAAGAGGTATATTGTGGAATATAGGTTGTCCAAGATTCATATTTGCGACGACCAACTCCAGGTGGACATAAAGGTGGTGGACATGAATGAAAGCCATATTATTTGAAAGAGGGGTATGTTGATCAAGATGTTTATCCTCAAGAGCCACAATAATATTTGTCCACATGGAAGACTTTAGCCCTTGAACATGATAACACTATCTGTGAATATGCTATGGGTATGGTTTTTATGTCAATTGGTGAATTGAAATGACTAAAGCATTATAGTAATCGCAAACAAAATTGTGTTACAACAAAAACAACCTTATTAAAAAGATATGTTGTGCTTGGTGAGGATCCCCGAGATTTGAAATTGGTCATCATGGTAATGAGGATGGATTCCTATTAATTCCAAGTTGGAATACTTGGCTATCAGTAGTTAAAAGCCATGTTTTGCATTTGTGAAATTTGAATAGAAGAATAGATGGTCAAACCATAGAATGGTTGGAAATGATGAAGGAAAAATTGGATACACAATTTGATTACACAATGTGCTTTGGACTTCAAGTACATGCAAGTCGTGTTTGTTAAGACTTTGAAGACACGACAAACCGAGTGGCTACGAATCCATGAAATAGGTTTTGGGGATTAGGTGTCTAGGCCCGAAATATTCTACATTGTGCTTATTTAAATCCTATTATAAGATATTGAGATAAGGGAATGTGTGCTTGGTCAATTTTTATCTTCATGTTTACATTCAAGTTATGACACTTAAGTTAGTTAGTTGGAATGGAATTGCGGGCAGGTGAATCCAAGCCAGACAATTGTACACATGTAATGTGGGAGGCATTGGTTAAGTATTGGATAGGGCTAGATTTTGTTTAGAAATGGGGACACATGGTTGTAGCTCATGCAATAGTAAAAAACCCCTCAAAATCAGGTCATGGTCATCTAATACAACAAAAGGCAAGAATAATAAGTGATTTGTTTAGACCTTATTATTTAGAGTCCAAAAGTATATTACAAGAGATTATAATATATGCATTGCTACTCAATAAGATATGTGTTGATCCTACCTTTCTATGAGTTCAAATTGCATGCTAATGGTGGAATATGGCACTATTTAATTTATTGTTGTCAGACAATTCAAAATGCTTGTGATTTGAACCAAAGTAAATTTTGCTAAATATGTATTTAAACCAACGACAATCATGCCTTAACCCCAAGTGAGGTCATGTTCTAGAAACTATATTTGATTTGGTCCTCAATTTGTTATGGTTTTGTAATTAAGATAGTTGGGTCTATGGAATTGTTTTTAAAAGCGAAATAGATTGTTAAATGGGGTGGTGTAGATTAGAGATCATGGACAACAACCAACTATTGAGAAAGAAGTCAAGGACTATTGATATTAGGAGTGTTGCATTTGTGGTATTGTTTATTTGAAGCTCATGGTTTGTAAGAATTGTCTTTTATGACTTTTGTATTAATGGGTTTACGTATTAGACAAGCCTTAATACCCTAGAATTTATATTAGTTGTACTAGTGTAACAATTTGTAACATGACTTTATGTATATAAACACAAATGAACCTCACATTTTTGTTGAATGTAAGACATTGGGAAAGGACTATTGTTGGATCATTCTAGAAAGGTGGAAGAGATGTTGAATTGGAAGGGTGCAGTTGATCAAAAACAAGATGAAGGAAATAAAAAATTAGATGAAGCGACATCTTTGATTAATCAACTGCAATCAACCATGAACATGTTGATTGGCATGAACGAGGTTTTGGCATTAAAACTTTGAATTTCAGTGGTTGTAGATAATTTGGCACCAAGTGAATCAATGTGCACAAATGAGGTGCATGAAGGTACAAACCCATTGAATAATGTGTTGGAGATTATTGTTGTTAATGGGAATGGGGTGGTGCATGAACATCTAGTTGGAATGACAAAACAAGCAATGCATAAAGATGTTCATGCATCTAAGAAGTGTGATTTACAAGGCGTCGTGGGTGCACAAGAGGGTACAAAAGAGGTTTTAGGTTTCATTGATGTTGTGGACAATGTGAATATGCCACCAATAGCCACAATACTAGACAACCAACCAGAGAAGGCAAGATTGATCATGCTCACATATTGTACAATAATAAGCATGAATTAGAAGTGAATTCATTCTTTGACTAACATTTTTTTTTGAATTTGCAAATAGGAGGCAAAACCAAGTCTAGGAACAAGAATGAGGCCATCACATATTGCATCAAGGATGTCAAAATCAAAAGGAATTCAAGTTGTTCAAACTTTTAAACCTTTAGTCCTTTTATTGGGTTTCATTTAATGTTCATTAGATTTTAAGGTTAACTGTAAGGATAGGTGAAGTTCAAAGATTGTTCAAAATTTGTGTGGATTTGCCATTATAATTAACTAAACATTGATTAGCATTTACATATTTGTATCGACCTTGATGTTGTTAATGGACCCCATATTGAAATGAAAAGTTGGAACCATGGTCATATGTGTGCTTAATGGTAGCAAACGTGGTTAGAAGACTTGTCCTATTGATTATGTGGTTGTTAGGGTGAAGGACATGTATATGGAAACTACCATAACTTCTTTCATCCATCAAATGACAAATCTTGGAAAAACAACAATCAAAATAGAACCTTGGATTGTGGTTTTTTTAGTTAGCAATTTTTTTGAAACTAGATGTTTAATGGCCTTACCTATTAAGGATACTTGGTTCAAACATTTGTAGTTGAGGTATTATTTTTGGTGCAACTTTGCATTCTTATGTTGGGTTCTTAGTTTCATGCCATATGGATTGTGGTTTTTGACAATTCAAATGCATTGTTGGAGGTGTGATTAATACGTTTTTGTCAAGTTATTATTTAGATTTGATCCATACATGGAAGGTTTTGGTATGGAAACATATACATGTATGTTAAAACCCACATTACAATACCCCTGTAATTTTGAAAATAGGGAACCATGAAACATAAGCAAGAACAAAAAACCACATATTTAAACCCTATATTTTATTTAAACCCCCTATCTAACACATGTCATGTTTACATAGGTTGCCATAATTTAAATATAATTAAATATTATACATAACATTCAAAAATTCTACCACATGTCATTATGTGATTTGTCTTTTAGTGCCATGTGTTAATTTCGGTATGGACACTAAAATGCCACATGTTGACTAACAAAAAATAGTTTAATCCTAATATCAAAAAATCGATGGGGTAAATGGTCCATGTTGGATGAATTGTTTTCTTTTGAAAATGCCACATGTACACATTATATTGGCTAATTTTTTTATAAAAAAATTC
>Ga0116230_10007293_pt1 | contig 10911 bp, 9 predicted proteins | sample S1TSphfallax_3_FD_88678 | JGI IMG/M metagenome (GOLD analysis project Ga0116230, IMG submission 88678) | Host-associated microbial communities from peat moss isolated from Minnesota, USA - S1T2_Fd - Sphagnum fallax MG | ecosystem: Host-associated > Plants > Peat moss > Unclassified | place: USA...
ACTGGAAGGTCGTTTTGATGGAACAGCGCGCCAAGCAATTGCTCTGCTGGTTCGAACCCTTCGTGAAACTGCGCGCGCCAAAATTGTTCAACCTGCGGCGCGATCCGTTCGAGCGGGCGGACGAGAATGCCAATACCTATTGGGACTGGCTGCTCTCCCACTCCTATGTGGTCTACGCGATGCAGGCGATCGTCGCCGCTCAGATAGGGCAGCATGTTCTCGCCATCGATATGCACCTTGAAGGTTTTTTTGCCGGCGGTATGGCCCTTCAGCAGCTTTTCCTTGATGTTCGGCTCGCCGGCCGCGGCCAGCAGCGTCGGCAGCCAGTCCTGATGCGTCACGATATCGTTCAGCACCTGGCCGGGCTTGATCACGCCGGGCCAGCGCACGAAGGCCGGCACCCGCCAGCCGCCCTCCCAATTGGTGTTCTTCTCCGCCCGGAACGGCGTAATCCCGGCATCCGGCCAGGTATTGTAATGCGGCCCGTTATCGGTCGAGTACATCACGATCGTATCCTCGGCGATCCCCAGCGCGTCGAGCTTGTCCAGCATGCGGCCGATCTTCTCGTCATGCGCCACCATCACGTCGTTATATTCGCCCTGGCCGCTCTTGCCGACATGTTCCGGCGCCGAATGGGTACGGAAATGCATTGCCGTGGTATTGTACCAGATGAAGAACGGCTTGCCCGCCTGGTGGCTCTTATCGATGAACCCCAGCGCCGCCTCGGTGGTCTCGTCATCGATGGTTTCCATCCGCTTCTTGGTCAGCGGCCCGGTATCGACGATCTTTTGCCCGCCTTTGCCGTCGGCATGGCAATGCAGAACCCCGCGCGGCCCAAAATTTTTCCTGAATTCCGGGTTTTTCGGATAATCCGGATCTTCCGGCTCCTCCTCGGCGTTCAGATGGTAGAGATTGCCGAAGAACTCGTCGAAACCATGCAAGGTCGGCAGGAATTTGTCCTTGTCGCCAAGATGGTTCTTGCCGAATTGCCCGGTCGCGTAGCCCAGCGGCTTCAGCAATTCGGCGATGGTCGGATCCTCCGCCGACAGGCCGACATCGGCGCCCGGCATGCCGACCTTGGTCAGCCCGGTGCGGATCGGGTTCTGCCCGGTGATGAAAGCCGCGCGCCCGGCGGTGCAGCTTTGTTGCCCGTAGTAATCAGTGAAGGCGGTGCCTTCATTGGCCACCCGGTCGATATTCGGCGTCCGGTATCCCATCTGGCCGCGGCTGTTATAGCTGATATTCCACCAGCCGATATCGTCGCCCCACAGGATCAGGATATTCAGCTTGCGCCCGGGTTGTTTTCCCGCGGCCTTTTTTGCCGCCGGCTGTTTCGCGCCGGCTTTTTTTACGACGTCGTTTTTCGCCATTTTTCCGCTCCTGTTGAGATTTCGGTCAGATCATGCCGGCAAGTCAATCGCCCGCGGGGCGATCCGGTAGCGCGTCGGGTCAGATCGGCGGACCAGACGATCGTCTCGGGCTGATGCGTAGCCAGGCTTACCTTACGTTAGCCGGAACAGAACGGTGAAAACGCCAACCATCCTCATCTTCATCCGTCATCATCACCCCTGCCATGCCGAAGATAGATCAAACTTAACGTTTCGGGTCAATCATGTTTCCGCCGGCGCTCTTGCCGCATTGCATGCGGCAACGCAACATAACTTCCACCGAGATTTCGTTATTTTCGGCCAACAAAACACTGTTGCAAATTCGGGTTGTGCGATAAGAAGCCAATCGCAAGATTAAGCCATAGAATTCGCACGTGCCGGCAGGGAAATAATATGCAGCATCCACCACGGGCTTTTATCCAATCCGGCGGGAATTGGCGCAGGGCGGCATGCCGCCTCGGCCGCCGCTGCATCGAAGCCGCCATTTGCGCGCTGCTGTTGCTGGGCGCGCCCACGCTCTCCGCCGTCGCGCAGACTGCCCCGGCCGCCGCGCCGGATGCCAGCGCCCCGGCCGACTACACCAACGAACAGCTCGATGCCCTGCTGGCGCCCATCGCCCTCTATCCGGACCAGTTATTGACGCAAATCCTGATGGCCTCGGCCTATCCGCTGCAAATCGTCGAAGCCTATCGCTGGCAGCAGGAACCCGCCCATAGCCAGCTCACCGGCGACGCGCTGGCCACCGCGCTGGAAGCCGAAAGCTGGGATCCCTCGGTCAAATCGCTGGTGCCGTTTCCGCAGGTGCTGAGCACGATGAATGACAAGCTGGATTGGGTGCAGCAGCTCGGCTACGCGGTCGAAAACCAGGAGAGCGACGTGCTGGCTTCGGTCCAGCGGCTGCGCAAACAGGCGCAGGAAGCCGGCCAATTGCAATCGAACGCGCAACAGGTCGTCAGCAATGAAGGCCAGACCATCATCATCGCGCCGGCGCAGCCGAACGTCGTCTATGTTCCGGCCTATAATCCCACGGTCGTCTACGGCGTCTGGCCCTATCCGGCCTATCCGCCGGTCTACTGGCCGCCGCCGCCCGGCTACGCGCTGGCCTCCGGCATCGCTTTCGGCGTCGGCGTCGCGGTCACCGCCAGCCTGTGGGGCTGGGCCCGCCCGGCCTGGGGCTATGGCGGCTACCACGGCAACATCAACGTGAATGTGAATCGCTATAACAACATCAACGTCAACCGCGCCCAGATCTACAATTCCAACTGGCGCCCCAACCGGCCGCCAGGTGCGGCCAACCGGCCCACGCGTCCGCCGGGCGGCCCGGTCGGCAAGCCGGGACGTCCAGGCGGCGGCTTGCCGCCAAACGCCATTGGCCGGGACAAGGTGAACGTCCCGGGTAACATCACCAAGCCGCCCGGCGGCATCGGCGGCAACAGGCCCGGCGGTGGCAACGGCATCGGCGGCAACAAACCCGGCGGCGGCAACGGGCTCGGCGGCAACAAGCCCGGTGGCGGCAACGGCCTCGGCGGCAACGGCAGCGGCGGCATCAACAAGCCCAGCGCCGGCAACAAACCCTCCTTCGGCGGCGGCAACAAACCGGCTTTCGGCGGCGGCAATCCCGGCGGTAGCAAGCCCTCCTTCGGCGGCGGCAGCCGCCAGCCGGGCGCGTTCTCGGGCATGAATCAAGGCAGTTCCGCGTCGCAGTTCGGCAATCGCGGCGCGCAGAGCCGGAGCAGCATGCGCGGCGGCGGCTTCGGTGGCGGTGGCGGGAGGAGACGCTAATGAACAGGTTTTTTATGCACGCGCGATTCCGGCGCATCAGCCTCCCGGCAGCCATGCTCCTCGCCGCCTGCTGCGGCCTTGCCGGTCCGCGCATCGCGGCCTTCGCCTCGGCGCCGGCCATGGCCCCCGCCATGGCGCAGGAGAGCTTCGCCACGCCGCAGGCGGCGGTGGACGCCCTGATCAGCGCCATCAAGGTCGACGACAAAGACAAGCTTTTGGCCATCTTCGGCCCGGGCGGTGAGCGCCTGGTCGTCTCCGGCGATCACGTCGCCGATCTCGCGACAGGCGCAAGATTCGTCGGCGCCTACGAACAAAACCACGCATTGGCCACACAGCCCGACGGCAGCGTGATCCTCTCGGTCGGCGACAATGGCTGGCCGCTGCCGATCCCGCTCGTGCAGTCGCATGGCAGATGGACCTTCAACGCCACCATCGGCGCCCAGCAGATCATCGACCGGCGGATCGGCAGCAATGAACTGCTGACCCTCCAGACGCTCTATTCCTGCGTCGCCGCCGAGCAGGACTATTTTGAGCGCGAGCTGCAAAGCACCGGCACCGGCGTCTATGCCAGCCACATCTTCAGCACGCCGGGCACCGAGGATGGCCTGTACTGGGACGTCGCGGACGGCCAGACCCCAAGCCCGCTGGCGCCGCTCGTCGCCGAGGCGCAGAGCGAGGGCTACCTGCCGGCCGACACCGCAATCCCGGATGCCGCCAGACCCGCGCCCTATCAGGGCTATTTCTTCCGCATCCTGAAGAGCCAGGGCGCGGACTCCGCCGAGGGCGCCAAGGACTATATCGTCGACGGCAAAATGACCGGCGGCTTCGCCTTCGTCGCCTGGCCCGCGGTCTATGGCAGCACCGGCATCATGACCTTCATCATCAACCAGGACGGCATCGCCTTCCAGCAGGATCTGGGGCCGGACACCGCCGCCGAAGTCGCCAAAATGACCAGCTTCAACCCGGACCTCAGCTGGTCCGAAATCGTCCCGACCAATTAGAGCGCGATGACATTAAGCTGAACCGCGCGCGGTTCATCTTAATGTCTGAATCGCCCTCTAGGATATTTAGAGCGCGATGACATTAAGCTGAACCGCGCGCGGTTCATCTTAATGTCTGAATCGCCCTCTAGGGATATTTTAGAGGCGAATTCAGAAATCTGATGGCATCGCTGACCCGCATCCGCGGATCAGCCGCGTATCAGGAAGCGATCTTCCAGCCATCCGTCGTCTTGCAGACGTCGAACACCAGAACATTCGGCGCCGAGCCCTTCTTGCCGAACACGATTTTCGAATCCAGCTTCCGGCACGGCATGCTGTTGCGGGTAAAGATGCTGGCAATCGTCAGCCGCCCGCTATTGCCGCTGGCCGGATTGCTCCAATCCTCGTAGCGCCCCACCGAAGGCGTGTCGCTCAGCAGTTTCGTCACCGCCGCGCGCCCCAGCGTATAATCGTCCTTGGTCAGGCTGTTGTTGTTATTGACCCCGAACGGATTGATGATCTGCGCCCGCGCGGCGCCCGCATGGGAAAAAACCAGGGTCGCCGCAACAATCAAAGCGGGCCAGGCTCGGCGCATTTTAGACATGGTGTTAAGTCCTTGATGTTAGATAAATCATTGTCAAACGACTCGCCCGAATTGGCAAGTGCCACCGGCCACCATCGCCGCAACCCACTCACAAATTCGGGTCGGCCAGCAGATAGAACAGTGCGCCCGCAATCAGCATCGTCGCCGGCAGGGTAAACACCCAGGCCGCCACAATCCGGCGCACCATCCCGCCTTGCACCCCCTGGCCGCCGCTCACCATCGTCCCGGCAATCCCCGAGGTGATGATATGCGTGGTGCTGACCGGCAGGCCGGTGAACCCCGCCACCCCAATCAGCACCGCCCCCACCAGCCCCGCACTCGCCCCCTGTCCCGGCGTCATATGCTCCTTGCCCAGCCGCTCGCCCCGCGTCCGCCCCCACCGCTTATAGCCCACCATCGTGCCAATCCCGAGGCAAAGCGCGCTCAACACCCGCACCCAGATCGGCGCATAATGCACCGGCGGCCCGATCTTCTTGATCAGCGCCTTGGCCTTCGCCTTCGAAGCGGCATCCTGGCCGGCCGTCTCGCTTGCATGCTTCAGCTCCGACAGCACCATGTACACATCGCCCCGCAACTGCGAGCGCGTGGCCCGCTCCTGGCCGGACTTCGCCGGCGTCACCGGCGCCTGCGCTTCGCCCGCAATGCCGCCGCCGGCGGCCACCAGCGCCTGCGCCGCCTGCAGCCCGGCCGGCTTCTGGTCATCGCCGTAATGCTGGATCAACGGCATCGCCTGCTGCGCATTCGCCCCCAGCTGCGCCAGTTGCTGTTGCGCATCCGGGTTAAGCGCAAAATTCGCCGGCATCAGCCCGATAATGGTCAGCATGATCAGCCCGATGCTCTTCTGCCCGTCATTCGTGCCATGCGAAAAACTCACCCCGGTACAGGTCAGAAACAGCAACCCGCGCAGCCACCAAACCGGCGGCTTGCCGCCCTGCGGCGGCTCCAGAAGCTCGCCCCGCCGGACCACCACCCGCAAAATCGCATAAAGCCCGCCGGCCAGCAAAAACCCCAGCACTGGCGAGAAGGCAAGCCCCTCAAGCACGGTCGAAATCTGCCGCCAATCCACGCCGGCCGAAACGGTGCGGGAATGCAACAACGCATCGCTCAAAGCCACCCCGACCAGCGCGCCGATAATGCAATGCGAACTGCTGTTCGGAATCCCGAAAGCCCAGGTCAGCACATTCCAGAACAAGGCCGCGACGAACAGCGAAACCAGCATCGGCACCGCCGGGCTCCCGTCCGGCGGCGTCAGTACATCCGGCGGCAATATCCCGACCAGCGCATACGCAACCGCAATCCCGCCGGCCAGCACGCCGATGAAATTCATGATGCCCGACCACACCACCGCCGGCACCGGCTTCAACGTGTTCGTGTAAATCACCGTGGCAACCGCGTTCGACGTATCATGGAAACCATTGGTCGCCTCGAACGCCAGCACCAGAATGAAACACACAACCAGCATGCCAATCACGACATCCGACGAAGCGACAAAATGAGCCAGCATCCGCAATCCCCTTGGTTCAAGACAAACCAGGAGGTGAGCCCGCCCGCACAGAATCAAACGCCGCACCGATGACGATTGAATGACAATGCCAAGCCTGAAAACGTATTAAGCTACCGGCATGTTCCGGTTCATAAAGTAAGGTAAGCAAGCGCTTCTTTTTCCGAAGAAAAAGAACCGGGCCGCCGGTGCGGCAAAAAGACTTTTTTGATCTGGGCCTGGGGCGCTCGAAACTCCCGGCTCCCAAAGCCATAGGCAAAACTGCAGTCGTTCGCTGGAAACTTCGCCTGTTGGGAAGCCGGCTTTTGCCGGCGCTGCCAAGCGCCGCTCAAAGATTGAAGCCAAACCTGAGCGCGATCCACGTTACGGCACTGTAGAGGATGACCGTCAAAACGCATCCGATCCCGAGCGCCGCGTAGAATTGGAAGCCAGACCGCATGAGAGCTGGAATCACCAGAAACATCGGCAGAGACGGCACCACATACCAGAACGTCGCGTAAACATGCGCCTCCATATTTCTGACGTTATGCGTCTCTTCCCAGAGCCATATCATGCCCATAACCGAGATTAGCGGCAAAGAAGCGATCAACGCGCCAAGGGCGGGTTGTCGCTTCGCGATGGTGGCCACCAGGGCGATCATGATGCCCGAGATCGCGGCTTTCAAGATGAATAGCATTGGTCCTTTTTAGGCGCTTCCTTCGGCTTGTGTGTAAAAATCGCCTTCTGCTTATGCCTAATCCGCAACCGGCGGCCGCGTCAGGATTGCGTTTATTGCCCGCAATGCCGGCCAGCGCAGTCTCCAGTATCGCCCAAGCTCCAAATCCGCTGCGTCCGGGTTGAAGGGCACCCGGCCGCTCCAGGAATAGACGGTCAGTTCGCCGGCCCAAACCCGGTCGCCGCAATCGAACAGATCGACCCGGACGTGATCGATCCCGGCGCCCAACCGCTCGGCGATTGCGATCATTTCCGCAAGCCGCGCCGGCCGGGCGAAATCACGTTCCACGAAGCGGGTGAAGTGCCAGTCCAGCCGCACCCAGTCCGGCGTATGGAACGCCCCGTTGCGCACCCTGCCATCCTCGACGAACACGGTGTTGATCACCGCCACCTTGCCGTCGAAGACGAACAGCCGGCGTTCCTCCGGCGGCCCGCCATCGGCGGCGAGCAATGGCTGTTCGGCCAGCAGCCGCCGCGGCACATTCCTATAGCCGGGCTCGCCCTGCGCCGTCGCGAAGCAGGTCTCCAGCCAGGAAGCCGCGCGCGCCTTTATCGTCTCCGGGTCGCGCGCCAGCGCCGCCGTCACCAGCATCACCTGGCCGCTGGCATGCGTGGATTTCAGGAAATATGGCGGCGCCAGGCGATCCAGCGGAATCGTCTCGCCGCTCCAGTAAAGCGGCGCCAGGTATTGCGGGCCGATCTGCGCTGCGATCAGCTCGCGGGTGGCAAGCTTGTCGCAAAAAACCTCGAATTGCGGATTGCGATCGAATAATTTCCGCCATTGGATCTTTTCGGTAAAGCGGCGCGGCCGCAGCAGCCGCGGCGATCTTCCATGCGCCTTGGCATAATCTGCCCGCAGCCTGCGGATGCGCTCGCGCCAAAGCATGATCCGATGCATGGGCAAAATCTTAAGGCCGCGCTCCCGTCAAAGGCAACTTTCGCTGCGCGCTTTGGCTGCCGCGCCAGGCGGCTCGGGTCAAAGCGTTTTCAAAAAAGCGACGATCAGTTGCGTCACTTCCTGCGCCCGCTCCATCTGCACCATATGCCCGGCATGCGGCACCATGGCGACGCCGCGCAGATCGCTGTACTGGTCCTTCAATTTGCCGAGCGGGTCGAACCCGTGAAATGCCTCCAGATCGGTATCGTGCTCGCTGCCGATGAAATAAAACGGCACCGGGTTCGGAACATTTTCGAATTTCTTCCGCTGCGCCCAGCGCAGATCCATCGCCCGGTACCAGTTGAGCCCGCCGGTAAAGCCCGAGCGCGCATATTCGGAGACAAAAAACTCCATCTCCAATTCGCTCAGCCATTTCCAGGGGAAGGGGGGTGCTTGCGGCAGCGCGTCCAGATAGGCGGTCCCGGGCGGCGACTTCCAGACATCGATGTAATGGTAATCGCCGGAGAGCGCATAAAACACCCGGGTCAGAAAGGCCCGCGGCTCGGCATCAAGCGCCGCATCCGCGACGCCCGGAGTCTCGACGAAATAATGCATGTGATAGAAATGCTTCTTCGCCATCTCCGCCGCCTCGGTCAGCGGCGAGATCGCCGGGTCATGCGGCCAGGCCGGATTATTGATGCCGATGATCGCGCGCATCCGTTCCGGATGGTGGTAGGCCATGTCGTAGATCGCAAACAGCCCGAAATCCAGGCCGACAAACACCGCCCGTTCCTCGCCCAGATGATCGAGCAGCCCGACCAGATCGCCGACGGTATGAGGAACGTCATAGGCGGCGGGATCGGCCGGCGCATCGGTCTGCCCCATGCCGCGAATATCCGGCGCCACCACCCGAAACCCGGCCGCGGCGATCGCCGGAATCTGATGCCGCCAGCTGAACCAGGTATGCGGAAACCCATGCGCGAGGACGACCAGCGGACCGCTTCCCTGCTCGACATAATGCACGCGAAGGTTATTGATGTCCGCGTAATGGTGCGACCAGTCCGCCATGCTATTTCCCCGCCCGCCGGAATTGAAGCATGGGCCGCCACCGAAAACAAGATCATCGCAAGGCAAGCGCCAGCCGTCACGCCGGCTCATCCGGCGCTAATCGCCGAGCTTCGCCTCCGCGTTCATATGCTGCGCCGTCACCTGGCCGACGGTGAAATCCTGCACCACGTCCGGCAGCTCATGCGCATCGAAATGCGACCAGTCCACCTTGTCATACGCGGCCCGGGACATCGAGAACGTATAGGCAACCGCCACCTTGCCGTCGAAGCCTCTGATTGCCAGACCGAAATGACATGTCTCGACCTCCGGACTATTCCTGAAAACCGTCACCACGAAAAGCGGTTCAACCTTCAGCCCGAACGCCGCCGCCGTCGTCCAGGCATGCGCCTTCACATGCGCCGCATCGACATCCGGCCGGATAATGCCCTTGGCCTGCAAATCCGCCGTCTTGGCGACCATGTCGGTGAGGTCGATCCCCGAGACCACCAGGCATTCCTGCGCCGTCACGGTCGCGGTCACCTGGTAGCCGTCTTCATCAAACGGTGTGGCCACCGCCTGCGGCTCGGCGCCGGCCGCAGCGGCCGACCGCGCCGCGCCGCCCGGCATCGCCAAAGCCAACGCCAAAGCCATCGCCAAACCCAAAACCGCGCCGCGCAACCGCCCGCCCCACAACCCCATTGCCCGCCCCCTGATAACATTCCGCGCCATACGACGCCGCAATCTTCAAAACCGTCAAGAGCGAAGCTTTTATGTTGCAAGTCACCCCGATATTGCCAGCACCGGCAAACCAATGCGACGCTCGCCACCAACGGCCCCGCTCCCGAGGCGCCGTGCAAGGGGACCCAGATGCCGGACATCACCATCCACCACCTCGAAACCTCGCAATCGGAGCGGATCATCTGGCTATGCGAGGAACTTGGCCTGCCCTACACGCTGAAAATCTACCAGCGCACCAAATGGGTTCGTCTCGCACCCCCGGAATACCACGCGCTGCACCCCATGGGCATCGCCCCGGTCGTTGAAATCGACGGCCTCATGCTGGCCGAAAGCGGCGCCATCATCGAATACATCGTCCAGCGCCATGCCGGCGGCGCGCTGCAACCCAAACCGGAAGACAGCAACTACGCCGAATGGCTGTTCTGGTTCCATTTCGCCAACGCGACGTTAATGCCGACCGAAATGGTGATGATGATCTTAAAAAACCTGCCGCTGGGCTTCCCGGTCCGCAAACTGCTCGCCTATCGCACCAAACGCAGCTACGCGATAACCGAGGCCAGGCTGGGCCAGGCTCCCTGGCTCGCTGGCGACTTCACCACGGCCGAAATCATGATGGCCTTCCCCTTCACCACCATGCGCGCCTTCACCAAAACCAAACTCGACGCCTATCCCAACATCCGCGCCTGGACCGCCCGCATCCGCGCCCGCCCAGCCTATCAGCGCGCCATGGCCGCCGGCGACCCCGGGTTGAAGCCGATAATTGATTAGAAGCCATTTTTTTGCACCCTGCTGCGCGGCCCGTTCAGACTTCCGGACGCAGGCGCAAAAACCGCGTATTAAACCGGAACCGGAATGTTCCGGCGCCCCCAGCCCAGATTAAAAAAGTCTTTTTGCTTCTTTTTCTTCAGAAAAAGAAGTCCTTTCGAACGCATAATAACTGGAGAATATCCATGGCAAAATCCACCCAACCGCCGCGCTGGCTGCTCAAATCGATTTCGCGGACCCATGTCTTTCTCAACCGCCTCACCTTCGGCCGCGCCTTCAATAAATTCGGTGGCGAGGAGGTTTGTTTCGTCACCATGACCGGCGCCAAAAGCGGCCGCCGCATCACCATGCCGCTGATGTATGTGCCCTATCAGCAGGGCATTCTGCTGGTGGCCTCGCTCGGCGGCGCGCCGAAGAATCCGCTCTGGTACCACAATATCGCGGCCCATCCGGATATCGAGGTCCGGCAGCGCGGCCGGGTGATGCGGCTGCGCGCCCGCCTTGCGACCGCGGAG
>Ga0116230_10007294_pt1 | contig 10911 bp, 10 predicted proteins | sample S1TSphfallax_3_FD_88678 | JGI IMG/M metagenome (GOLD analysis project Ga0116230, IMG submission 88678) | Host-associated microbial communities from peat moss isolated from Minnesota, USA - S1T2_Fd - Sphagnum fallax MG | ecosystem: Host-associated > Plants > Peat moss > Unclassified | place...
ACCTTAATATGAAAGGCTGTTTAAGATTTTCTTACTTTCATATTTTGGATACTAATCACCAGATTTGACTAAATATTCTTATGGATGATCACCACTGGAGCAACACCACAAAATTGGGGAAAAAGAAAAAGAAAAACATTGATGGAGATGTGCCTTTTGCATTGGGGTAGAAACCAGAGACCAAGTAGAACACAAGAAATGAAGGTAAACAAACATGGTGAAAAGAACATATCAACCTTTAGATGCAATTGAAGGGCAGACCCATTGCTTGAGATGAATTTGTGAATAGCAAGGAATTCAAGAGAGGTGGGTGCACAACAGGAGGAAACCACAACGAGGCCTAGCCCTTACTAATGACTGTTAGGTCTTATTCTCCCATTCAATCGACTACATCATGCTGAATCAGCCGTTCAGCACAGGTTGATTCCGACTCCTAGCAAGCCTGTGGAAAAGTCTTGCCACAGGCTTACTAGGAGCTGTAATTGGCCCAATTGCCACAACCTCACTTAGGAGCTTAAGCAAGCTGGAGTTGGCCGATTTGCCATAGGCTCACTAGGAGCCAGAATTGGCCAAACCCTGCCCACTCTCGAGCACAAACTCATAAATTGATTACTGAAAAAAGATACAGAACCTGGTGCTAGCAATCATCCTTGCATTTGGCATTAAAACTGAAATCAGTGAAGAAAGCTACAAGAAATCGTGCTAGGGAGTCAAATGAAATTTTACAATTCATAGAAATCAGACAGCCAATCTCCATGTCTCTGGTTCATACCACCTACTTGCAATCTGACACCTCTGAACATCTTCACATGGTTAGGAGGATCACACATTCAACCATAGGTCTGTGGACACACAAACAGTTTTGAACTATGATGTTTCACATTATTTGCACATGTGGGAAAGTTGCTAAATTCTGACCAAATTCAAAGATAATTGTTAAGGTAATAGTGATTCTATGAAGATCATCAGATTGAACTTGCAGGAAAAGTCCTTTCAATCAGTTTGCATTACAATTACAACCAGTGCTGCAACATTCCAATGTGGATCTGAAGAAGTAAAAACCCAATTCTGGCACCACATATCACAATACCATTTCCAAAGGAGGGGATTACTTGAACAATTAGGACCAACTTGAACAAGGAGCTTTCTGCCTTACCAAAGAAATCAAGGTTTAAACTCAGATATCAAACACAAAAGTGAACTTTACCTGGGAATCAATAGGGCCAGTTGGTCACCCAATGGTGCAAACCTGTGGGATTCGAAGTCCTTGAGCAAGGTGCAGGAACAATTTTCATCATGCAGTCAAATCCCAATTCTCCAAATGCATTTGCATAGTGTGATGGACAATTCCTCTGGAGCATGGCATGCAAGATGGGAGGGACCCATTGAGAGACATAATACATTGTAAGCACCATGAGCTTAAAGCAGTCATCCCTTCCACTTTTGAGCACTAATTTGGAAAACCAAGTTGCAAGTGTCAGGTGGGTGGCATCTACTCTGTCTGATCTCTGCATCATCAGCCTTTGACTTCAATGTCAGTAAGTTGGGCAGTAGATTGCAGTAGTTTTGAGAGAATGCTTTTTAACAGCTCGTAATCAAAGCAATTGGCAGGCTGAACGCTCGTAAACACAGCAGAGAACTGGTGGTAATCATGAGTCAAGATGGTCGACAATCAAAAGAGTTTGCAAGAGAAGAAGTTCAAGGAGGATCCAAAGCTTCTCAAAGAAAAATTGCTTGTAATGTCTTGTCAGAGTGCATTTAGAGTAAATATCTTCAGCCCATCACTCTTGCATTTTTGTGCTCAAAGCAGGAGGGTCTGCTGATCAGCCACACCGGTGTTATCCCTGCAATTGAGGTTTGCACGCCAATTCTTCACACCCCTTTCCACCCTCTGGTGTTGAATAGTTGCACTGAGATCCCACTTGCCAGCAGGTGTATACATGCTTGATAGCAGCAGCAAATAGCCCACAATATTTCCGGCATCCAATTCCGGAATTCTCTTTTGCAAATATATTCTCCCATCTCCACATTTCTATGAACTCTTCTGGTACCACAAGCAAGGCCACTCAGACATAGACATCCGCTTAACAGGCCGGTCATTGTCTTGATCAAATCCTCCGCATAATACAGATGGCATACATGGCCAAGAAGAAGATCCACCCTGCAATGCATAGCGCTCCACTGTTGCAGAACTGTTGCCGTGGCATTGCAAACTGAACCTATCCTGTTGTCTTGTCATGTTTAAAACCCCAGGACACCTAAACCCTAACTCCTCAACCTATGAGAAAGACAAACCCAGAGAGATCACAGCAAACCAGTCACGCATTATTCCTCACACCCTGGTGCACAGAGAAAGAACCCACCTACGGCTAAGAACAATGTGCTGACGACTTTCATCAACAAAAGAATGGTGTTCTAGGTCTTGGTAGTAAGATTGCAATTTCCTGATGTTGGCGCACTGATTAGGGTTCGAAATGCGCGTCTGCTGTTTGGCGCCCTGTCGGTGTTTGAATATCTCTACTGTAACAGATAGACCACTGATCAAGTCTTGTTTTCCGAGCTTTGTGTAAATTGGTGAGGAAACATGAGATCGAGAGACAAAGAGAAGGGGTGATTGATTTTGTTTTGCACAAGATTGACGGAGCGGGGGGTGCAGGAGCAACGTATTTTGGTTGAAGATTACCCACGTTTCTGAAGTTGAGAACCGAAGTTTGAGGTGAAGACGACACTCGGTATACGCAATGGTCACAATGTCGTCGGTGATGTCGCCGCAAGCACGGGGCGGTGGCGACTTGTTTTCAAGTCCAACATTGGCATCCCCAGCGGCACAAGCTCTAAACCTCACATTGACCCTCAAGACGTTGTCACCCAACCCGACTCTTCTGACACCGGCAATGGTCGACCCAAATCCTGACTGGACGCTGGAAGAATTGCAGCAGGAGTTGGAGGCTCTGTCGTGCAATTACAGGGTAAATAGATTTTTTAAATTTCTCCTTCTTCTGCCAACTCCCCAATTGATTACCCAACTTCAAAGCTCAATAACAAATGCAAATCCTGCAGCAGGTTTCTGACATTTTTCTTCTTGGCAAGGATGTGAATGCTTGTGTGATGGTTCTCTTTCTCTCTATGTCATGTTTTTTCTTCAGGATTTTTCTCTGGATCGAGACATTTAGGGTTTCACATACGCCAAGCCAATCTTAGCTACCCTTCAATTTGAAATGCTCCATTTTTGCATCTATTCGATCCTGCAGGTGTACACTGCATGCTGATTCTTTGTGCAATCAGTCTCTTTCTTTAGTTCACCCTAAACATACAGATTGACTTTTTTAATTGACATCATCTCATGAGTGCTCGCCAATATCATGGCTGAGTCTTCCCGTTGCTTCCAGAAAGCAACAGTAGCTCAGAATGCAGATGTTTGCATAATGGTTTGCCTGTATTCCTTTAGGTTTTAATAATCTTGTCTACACTTTCCATCAGGTTGATAAAGTCAGTGAGTAGTCATGGCAGCTTGTCACAGCTACTCATGATGAAGGCAATAATGGTCTGTTACTATATGAGAGACAGTCACAAGGTTATGACTGCTCTCATTTTTGTGTTACCTCTCATTCAAGTTGCTGCGGAGTTTTCTCTGCAATTTCAGACTTATGTGTAGTCCAGAAACTGTTATCTTTGTGTTGGTCTGTGCAGTGCAACCAATATTATTATTTACTGTGGAGGGAAATCTGCTGGTAGTAGCTGGGTACATACATTTGGCCAATGCACAATTTGGATGGATCTGAAAACCTTGACAAATTGACCATATGAAGTCTCACTGAAGAACAGTTGCAATTGTCAGACAGTTTGCTACTGTTGATCACATTTGGATAGTTTTGTGATGTTTGGCAAATGGTGGTCACTAAGGTCTGCATGGGGGTTGGGAGAAGGAAGCTTGAGTTAATGATATGGTGTTAGGTCGCAAGCTTTACAGAAGAGTATGCTTGTTGCATGAGACATGTAGAATTAGGTCATGTTTTGCAGATTTGTGCTGCAGCTTGTAACCACAAAGAGAGGAGATGTGCAGGAGCCAGTGTTGGACTATCGGAGCCCCCCACCAAATGCCAATGGGTGAGTTGATCAGCATTCCTCTTTACAAAATGTTTGTGCTTTGTTAAAGACAGCAAGCAAGCAGGGGGATAATAAATGTGAGAACAGATGGATGTGATTCTTGTTTGATCCTGCTATTGCATTTTTGTAGGGTATCATGGCGAGAATTGTCTGTCACAGCAGATTTTGGACGAACAACAGGACCTTTCATCATGCGAGCATTTGACAGTGACTCTGATGAAGACAGTGATGAAGAAGAAAGAAAATCTGCACCCTTGGTAGAGAACAAGAGCTCAGCGAGGTAGCACATTTTTTAGGCACTGTGTGTGAGCAGGCCCGGTTGTGAATTTTACGGTCTTTCTTTGTTTGCTATCCAAGCTGACACTGTTATTGATTGATCTCCTGTATCTACTTCAGGCCTATCTCGGAGAAGTTGAGAAAGTGACTAGGGTTTCCTTCAGACCTGTGCAGAATCAAAGGGACGAGAAGGGAGCTGGCAGCCCATTGCTTGCATGCACAGAATATGTGGAAGCTGCTTTAATAGAGTTGGAGCGTGAACGTCTTACCAGGGTGCAGGTACCAACCAGGGTGCCTTCTGAGAATGGATTTGGTGAAAGTTCACTTGTGGGATGGATTGCCATGTGTTGATAGATAGTGTTTCCAACAGCAGGGTCATTGATTTCCTGTTATTGAAACCAAAAGCTACAATGGTGAAAATGAACAGGAGGAGTTCCGGAAAAGGCGACTGTCACTCGACAGGGTGCTGAGAGAGGAAATTGTGAGGGAGGCAGCTGTTCTGACATTGGTAGAGAAAGACAAGGAGGCCAAGTGTGAGCTTGCTAGGCGCTCTGACAAGCAGGACCAGCGGATGATGTGAACTATTCTAACCCTTGTTTAGAGTGTCCTTGATGACAGTTGTTCAATCTCAACTTTGCTCAGCCAATGCTCCCTCTAGAAATAGATGCTGCTTGTATTCTCACCTAGGTTTTAAGCTCTTGAAACATACTGGGAAGTCCTGTGTTGCTTGCTCATTGCCCATTTGATGTTCTTTCATTCTAGCTAGCTTGCTGGAGTATCAGCTGTCAACAGCAAGAAAACTCAGAGGAATGAAATACATTAAGTGATTGCAGTGCAGAGGCACGAGATGTGCATCTATCTGCACTACAACGGGACCATGAGTTGAGGTCCCAGTCTGAAGCACGGCAGATCAGGAAGGAAGCAGCAGAAGAAGAGGCCCGTAGGCGAGAAATTGCTGCCCGTGAAGAAAGGGAGCGGCAGTTGAAAGCCAGAATTGAGGCTGATGTGAGCTATGATTTCTCCTATTGTTCTAAGTTGTTGGGAATCTGTGATGTTGTTTAAAGAGATCTTGAGCTGCAGTCTCTGAGATTCTATCTTTCATCTTAAGTTTGTATATTGTCCTGGATATGAAATTTGGAATTCTAAAGTCTGGTTCTGGTGCAATTTGTTTGTATTATTGTGAAGCTTTCTATTGAATGGGCTGCATCTGCACAAGTTTAGTAGTAGACTCTTATGGCACCATAGCACTGCTCAATGCAGTGTGGTGTACTCTGGGTTTAAATTGTCAATTCACTGCCTATCCAAATATCCTCTTGCAGGCAAAGAAAAAAGCTGATGCAGAAAAAGCAAAGGCTGATGCAGAAAAGGTGAGAATTGATGCAGAGGCTAGAGAGCGGAAGGCACAGGCAGATACAGCTGCAAGGGCTGCCTTACAACGTGTTGAGGCAGAACAAAAGGCCAAGCAAGAGGCACAACGCAAAGCCAGTGCCTCCACTGGTCAGGCCAAACAACCTGTGGAGAAGACAACTACCACAGGTTGTTGAATAGCTCAATCAGATTTGTCTGTCCCTTTGTTCCTATTATTCAGTCAGATGAGCATTTGAATACCTGAAGTGCACTCACAGAATGCATTGTGAAGTCCTATGTGCCTTAAATGTATGCGGTGTAGGGGAGGTCCATGCCAAGTTGTCACACACATCAGCTTATGAATGTTCCTACAGTTTGGTATATATGTATCAGAATTTCAATATACAGCAGAAAGTGGCAGAGTGTCCTGTCTAGTTTCTGGATCTTTAAATGTCTTTGTGTTGCCAGGATCAAGACCACGGGTTGCACCAACAGCAGCAAAGTTAGAGGAAGCTCGAAAGCAAAAATTGCAAGAGCTTCAGGAGATGTTCAAGCCTCTGCAGGCAAATCCAGCAAACCAGAAGGTGTGCCTTCCAAATATATCATAATGTAGATCTTATTTAGCTTTGCAACACAGTGAGTATATCAACATTGATCTGCCATCTGGTTAATGGTTGCCTACAAGAGTTTCTCCCCTGTTATACCTTTGAACCATTGATGCCCAGTGGAAAAGTAGTTCCAACAAGCAGAGTCAAGAGGTAGTAAGAAGTATTAGACAAGCTTGCTTACACAGTGAGGTACCACCCATGTGATTATAGCTCACATAGACAATAAATTGCCTGCTGGATGATGTGCTAATGAAAATATCAGGAACTTGTAATGTGGTTATGTGCACATCTGTTCACCTACTCCAATTGTCATCTTGGAGGGAAGTTTAGCACTCATTTGTTTGAGCATTGATTGAACACAGGAGCTTAAGGTTTATGAGCGACAAGTCATCAAGCATCTCCAGCAAGTTGCTGCCACACAAGAACAAGTGAAGTATGATTTTGCCCATGTCGCTTGCTGCTGAGTATAGAAAATTGAACTTAAGGCAGCAGGAGCAGTACTTGTTGTGGATAATTCTCAATGAGAAAAGAGTTGGAGGGAAAGATTAAGACGAAACGCGGCTGATACCTTTGTCAACTGTTCATTCCAGTTATAAGGTGTTCCAAGTTACATTCATTGGCTGTGGCATAGAATGGCATTGCTGCAGGCCTTATTTGGTGAAGTTGCAGAGCTTGTCTACAACAATCACATGCTTAAAGCTTTCATTAAAGTTGCATTGCAGGAAGAAGTCAATGGATTTGTTGCAGCTGCTCTGTGATCCACGTGCTCCAACTCAATTTCTGATTGTTACTTTGGGTGCCAAGGTGTTCCTCATTCACTCCTTAGAAACAGCTTTTGCATCTGCTTTGGTTTTAGGAGCCGTTTTTCTCTCTGCTAACAGTGGCAGCATGAAATCTAGGTGATTAGCATGAGATCCTATGTGATATGTCCACGTGCACCATATTTGCTGATTTTCTGACATGGGGACTGGAACTTGTACATGGCATTGAAGCTGTTGTGCATCCTGTTGTTACTTTGCTAACATTTGTATTACATGGTTTTCAGTGTTCTGAAGGGCTCTACTGTGAATTGGTTTGGGTGTAGCTCCTTTCACAATGCGAGTCACAGATTTTGAAGCTTCCTTCATTTGCATTCGCACTGGCACAGGTTATTGTCAATGTTGCTTCTCAGGTGAGTTGAACATTGACATGGTTGGGGTATGCGCCCTGTATCCAGTTCATAATGTGGTTGTCTTTTGTGTATTACACATACTAAAGTTGCCATGAATTCTTATAGGTCCCCTATGTGATGGATGTTGTGCTAGCAAAGCTCCACGAAGTGTGCATCTTTACAACTCCCAAGTACTATGTATTCTCCAAGGTATTTTTGATGATATCCTTAATGCAGTAGCTCTACATGTACTTCCCAAGCTTCTGCAGTTGTGTAGATGACTTATCTGGTACACAAAAAGCCATTTTCAAGCACTTCTATCCTTGAAATTTCCTTTGATTTGAAGTACAAGCATGTCAAAGTAAGTTGCAGATGCTAATGACAACTTTACTGCACTATAGGATCAGTTCAGCAGTGATGAATCATACTACAAGGCACTTGGATATCGGGAAGAGGATGGCAAACTGGAGAGCACTGATGACTATGTTGCACGCATGACTGCCTACATGACTTTCTATGGTGCCATGACACAGGTGATCATTTATTGATGCTGGGAAGCTGTAAGAAGCTCTGAGAACTATACCTTCTAGCATGGTGATATTAATCTATGTCATTCGGTCAGACATTGCAAATGTTCCTGGCAACAGACCAAAGTAATTCAGTTGGACTGTATTTTTAGTAAAAGATTTAAGTGTTCTGTTTGTTTGAAGTAAATTGGGATCAGTCCAGTGTTAAATCCCAGTCTCAAAAGCAGAGAATTTGAACTGGCTGGCATAACTTGTATATCAACTTATGTTAAGAACCGTTCACTGGAGATACAAGACACTGTGAGTGGAGCAAGGGACAGACCACACTTCTCGTACTAGTTTATTCTACATTCATGCCATCAAATGTTAAACCTGGAGCAGAGTCTGATGCCACAACATAACAATCTGTTGTGGTATTTTGTGGGTGAACAGACTGATTACAGTGGTGGACAAAATCCTCACGGTTTGGCAGATGGATGGACTTGGTGTGCGCGCTTGCTAAATCACATACCCTCAAATCGATCCTCTGCTTCAGCTTTAGAAGCCTTCTTGAAGGTATGTGCTGCTTTTAATGTTGTTCTTATATTTTTATCATTCTATGTGCTCTGGTTGCCCTATTCCTCAACAGTGACCCTTGTTTTCATGCTTCTTCGATCGGAAAATCAACCTTGTGGAACTCAGTGTGAGTTATTCAGCAAGTTTGTCATATATTCTGACTTGGGGTTGTTTGTCACCAGATGGCAGGCTTCCGTCTGTATCAAGTGTACCCAAAGCCATTCATGAAGGTCATGCAAACAATGGTGTCTGAATTTATTGTAAATCTCAAGAGTGCTGGTGACCCAGACTCCAGAGCAGTTGTGACACGCCTTGAAACTTATTTACACCACCAGAAATACTTGGTAGAACCAGAGGGCAGGAAAATGCCAGCAACAGATATTTCTTCCAGTATGAAGGCTTAGATTATCTCCATTATCCATGCATTGGATCATGTGAAAAAATTCTGATAGCATATACAGGGAATTGTAGTGCTGTGCAGTCTCTAATATGCTCACTCAGTAGACATGACTACCATGAGTTTATGTGGTCATATATTTGCAAGCTGATGAGTTGGCTTTTGGCTTGTCCTGGACCTTCCAAACCTTTTCAAGAATGTATCTTCTGTATTTGAATGATTCTGTTTGCACCCTACAAACTTACAATATGAAATGACAACATTTGTAGCCTCAATTCTTCCAGCAGGAATCCTAGAGGACATAGTAAAGGATGGCCATGTTTTGGTGTATGACAATCATTTGCCTTGTTCTGCAACATACCAGACAGAAGAGATTCCTCTGTAGCAGCACTTCTCTCAATCCAATGCAGAAGACTGGAGCAACACACTGATAGCAAGAACAAGCTTGTAAAGGAGATCTACAAGCTTGTTTGATTGACTTCTTGGTTAACTGGAGTTTACCAGTTACTGTTAACACCGATCAGATGATGATACCAGAATGTAGTCTGAATCCCAAGGCAAGCTCATTGACCAACCGGACAACACTTGTAGAGGAACAACAGCAGACTAGTACTGACAATCAACATGGAGACGGAACATAAACTCCTAACCCTTTGTTCATAAATGATTCTTGAGTTTTACATTGGTACCAAGAAACAAGATGTTCAATTTGGGGGACTAAAAGGTTTTCAAACAGATGAGGAACTCTAGCCATCAGAAAATAGAGAAGCTGATGGATGCTACAAGAAAGCATAGAATGCACATTCTGAATAGAACTGCATTCAAGTGTTTTAACCTCTGCATCACGTCTAACAATCTGTTGCAAATACAGAAGCTGAATGCAAGGAACCTGAAAAAAACCTTGGACGCCGCATCAGTTTAACCTCCCTCCTCACTGCATCAAACAAATTAACAGTGCTCAGACAAGAGTCTCAGGCCTCATCTGTGAGAAACTTGCCAGAGACTTGAGACTACTAGTAGATGGAATCCCTTTGCCAGAGAGACTTGAGGCAAACAGTAGAAGAAGATCGTTGGCCTCTCTCTATCTTCAGATTCAGCTCCGGACAAACTACACAATAGACTCTACCTCCATGCAACAAAAAGAACGAAACAAAAGTGACGAAGAAGAGCAGGGGAAGGACAGGAACGGTACCGAGGACGCTACGACTTCGCTGGGCGCTTCCACCTCAGTCACCGTCTGCTCGATGTCGGAAGTGTCGAAGCCCCAGACAGGAGGTGGCTTGGGCAATCGCTTGTACTTAGTTGGCCCCTTGCGGTTCTTGTCATAAGGCTGATGCTTCTTGGGCCGGGACTTGTTGTGGTGCGCGGTGGCTTTCTTCTGCGGGTGCGAGGAGCACTCGATCCTCAACACGAATGCCATCCCATTCCCTCTTCTGCTGCTGCTACCGTCAACGCTTCTCCTCACTGGCGCTCCAGAAACGGAAGCTCTGAGCGGATTCAACCTCAGCGAAGCCAAGGACGTGACCAGAGCCGCCGCCATGCCTGAAATTTCCCCTAAACTAGCAGCACCACTATACAATCAATTTTCTGAACCTAGCTTTCACGAAAACCAATGCTGCGCTCCAAAAAGTTCAGGGAAAAAAAACCAACAAGCAAGTATCCAAGCAACCAAATCACATCAGTTCTGAATTCTTCTCTGGGAACCCCAACACAAAGGAAAATTAACAGGCACTGCGTCCTGAGATGCTAAAGACTATAATGAAAAAAATGAAAGGATGGCAATCGGAAGCTCCAGAGTTCTTGCGTTATCCACATCCGAGCTCGAAAACGATAGCCTTTTTCGCTCTCTCCACGATTGCGTATTTAATTCATAGGGTTTTTATTTTTCAATTGTGTGAGGTATGTGGACTGGCTATCATCCACAAGAGGACTTACCCACATTTG
>Ga0116230_10007295_pt1 | contig 10910 bp, 7 predicted proteins | sample S1TSphfallax_3_FD_88678 | JGI IMG/M metagenome (GOLD analysis project Ga0116230, IMG submission 88678) | Host-associated microbial communities from peat moss isolated from Minnesota, USA - S1T2_Fd - Sphagnum fallax MG | ecosystem: Host-associated > Plants > Peat moss > Unclassified | place: USA...
GTCAAGTTTTGAATTAATTAAACATATGACTTTGTCTACCATTACTTTGTGGTGTGCTACATCTACCTCTTTCATTCCCATGTCTATTACTAATCATAAACCTTTTATCATTGGTCTCTTGTTTAGACTTGCAATCCTACATGACAAATTCTTTTAACATCTCTCACACATTTAGTTATTACCCCATATGTATCCCATAGCCCACATGAGCGAATTGCATTCCCAAATATCAATTGAGATTCTCATACTAGACATTTAAAGTTTACACACTTTGAAGTTTCTTTTGGATCCATTAATGTTTTGCACTATCATTTCCAATTAAGACCAAATCATCCACATAAAGCACAATAATAATATTCTTTCCACCTTGATTAAGGTAGTAAAGATTGTGATTGTACTCATTAAGTTTGAACCCATGTTCTTTCAATAGGTGTTGATCATTTCATACCAAGCCCTTGGAGCTTGGTTCAATCCACATAACATTTTTTTTTATGACTTGTAGACATTTCCCTCTTCCCTTGGTTTGACAAAACCATGAGGTTATACCATGTACATTTCTTTTTTCAATTTTGCATCAAGGAGGGTTTACATCTAGTTGATATATATCTCCCATCCTTGATGAACAACTACAACTTGTGATCATATTATAGTACCCCATTGAACTGCTAAAACAAATGTTTCATCATAGTTGAATCCTTGTATGTGTCAAAAGCCATAAGCTATCAATCTTATTTTCAATTTTTCAAGTCTTCAAATTACCCTACCTTCACACTATAAACAAACTAAATATTATGGTGAGTTGTTTCCTTTCAAGCAAATCGACCAACTCTCAAGTTTGGATTGTTTCAATTGACTCCATCTCAAAGTGAATAACCTTTCTTCAACCTCAAAACAAATTTCCTTCATCTAAGTTTCTTGGTTGTTGTAAACTTTCCATCATGACGATGAAATCATCATATCTCAATGGAAGTTTCTTGGGTTGATTTGATTTCTAATATTCAAATTGAGTGATGGAAGTTATCAAGAACATTACTTCCCAAACAATTGGCACTTTTTTAAAATTGTCATTTGCATATCTTTATTACTAGCTCATGATTTTTTCAAAGTCTTGTGAAGACAATGACCATATTCTTGTATTAATTGGACATTGATGCTAGTATGTTCTTTCAAGGTTTCATTTGTGTTTTCACCTTATAAAAATGTCTTTAGACAAACCAAAAGTTGGTGCAATGACACCTCGTTCTTGGGATTTGATTATTTGAATCTCACCTTGAATCTCCCCAAAAACAAATTGGTTAACATTTGATCCTCTTTAGTCCTATTTTTCAAAAAAAATGTTTTAACCTAAATCTCCATTCATCGATCTGGACATTTTTAAAGATTTTCACTATTTTTTTTAGCATAAAATTATTGTAAATTTTATGTTGTTCACATCACACCATACTAGTAGACATTTGCTCCAAATCATTGTTGTAGTTTGCTTTTCCTATGTTTAGGAGTATGAACAAAGGCTTCAAAAGCCCAACCCTTGAAATTTACTAATTTGTGTTTTTATCAATAAGTTTTTATAGAAAGTTCATACCCGATTTGCTTAAGAGTTAGGATTTTTCTAACTAGGTAGTTGGTTGTTTTAAATGTTAATTAGATCCAAGAAAATAGTGGAAGTTGACTAGGCTAAAGGATTGTTCTAAGCTTTCTCCAACATGGTTTGAAATTTTCCTCTTCCAATATTCCATTTTGGTGTGGAAATTGTGCATGTATAATCACTACTAGAAATCATGTGGATAGACCACTGGGCAAACCACCCATTTTCTAGTGGTATCACTGTAGTAAGTACCTAGTGGCCTAGTGGTTTTGGATAGTTGTTGGTCCCCAATGGAATTAAAGAAACCACTTGGTAGGCACTTGGGTGGTTTGGAGTAGTTTGATTTTATTTTATTTTTTTGGGCAGGTGTTCTTGGGCAATGGGCAAGTTCATTAGTGATTTTATCAATGGTTTAGGGTGGTGGTCTTCATGTGTTTTGTTAGTGCTTCTATGGGTTTTTTAATAGTGGGCGAAGTGGTTATCAATGAATGGTTTTAAGGGTGGGTTTTTTGCAGTGGTTTTCAAGTTACTTATTAGTGGTTATGGCTAGTGGCCTATTTTCGATTTTTCAATGGTTTGGAGGTGGTATGTTTTAGTGGTGTTGCAATGTTGTTGTCATGAATTTATGTTGATTTGTTATTGTGGTGGTTTGAACATGTTTGTCAATGGATTAAGAGTGACATGTGTCAATGGTATTTTAGTTGGATTATTATAGAGTTAAAATGTTAATGTAGTTCCATTATATTGAATTTTTGGTGGGTTTTATAATTGATTTGGAGTCGTATGGTTTAATGACATTGTAATTATGTTATAGTGGTTTTATGGTTGTTTTTTAGTGGATTTGGAATGGCATATAAGTGGTAGTGTAGATCCACCTTCGATGTAGTTCAAAGTTTGGTTTATTTGGAATGAGTTCCGTCTTAGCTAACTATTTGGAGATTGCTCCACCTCAACTACTTGCTACGCCTAAACAAAACAACAAAATGATAGGTCATGAAAAATGTTTTTGGGTTAGGTTTGGATGAATGTGTGAGCCTTACCAACACAACCATGTGCGGTAGTCTCAATTTTCAAGAATTGCATTAAGGATATTGGGGTGTGAAAAGGTTATTAAAAATATTTAACAATTTCATGTTAGAATGAAGAATGATGAGTGCGCATGGTTGCATGGGGGGGTTATTTTTGTTTCAAAATTAGATTCTTTTATTCAACAAAATTTCACAATCATAGTTTAAAAACTTTAATTGTGTGATTGGGGGTGAGAAGTTTGACAAAGGTTGGGGTTATAAGTAGACAACAAAATTTGTAATGTTTGGTAAAATGTTGGTTTCATTCTAGTATTCAACGAATAGTCACGTAAATAAGGATGATTTGAGATTCTTGAAGCAGTTAAGGGGTGTCAATAAAGGGTCCAATGGATAAGCATGTAAGATTAATTAGAAACAACATAACAATTAAAATGAATAGGGTGATAAGGTGGCAATTACAACATGGATTTCACAATGAACAATTTTTTTATTTAAGTTATGGAGAAGATCAAGGAGGAACTGCAAGTACATGTTGAATCCTAAGTTATGCCATAGTGGTAGTTCATAATTATAAGAAATCTAAGATGTTTCAAATGGTGCAAACTAACTAATCTACCTTGTTATTAGGAAGTAATCGACAAATCGGATTGTGCAACCAATGGTAGTGTCCAACGTTGGGAATTGAAAACCATGCAAAAATTGAAGTGTTTTCAATTTCATAAAAACTTTCCTAAATAGTTTCGGGTTCATTGCTAGAAGCAGGGTCAATTTGCAACAAAATCACCTAGGCAAGAAAATTCAAAGAAATTCGATAATACCAAATACAAAATGGTTTGATTTCAAAATGAAGGCGCATTTCTCACGGTTTAGGATCTTCATCATGAGGGTGTTGGGTTAGTGTCAAATCTATGGATGACTCTTGGGGTGGTTCTTCATTTATTTGTGAGGCTTGAGGCCCGTAAGACATAATCATGCACAATGCCATGAATTTAAGAAAAGGAAAAAATCTTCAATCTTTAATCAAATTGGTGTTAAGTGTGTGGAAGACTTGGTAACTCAATATGCGTGATTATAATTTATAGGCCAAGGAAAAGGAAGGAAATATGTGAAGTAATGGTCTAGAACCATGGTAAAACAAAACCTTAAAATCAATGGAAAAAATGTTTAAATAAAATCTTGTGGGGTGAAAAATGGAAGGAAGTGAAAAGGATGTTTTTCCTTTTCCTTCCAAAGGCAACCAAACATGGAACATTCAAAGGGCCACCAAGCTTGGAACCTTCCATTGGCCACCAAACAAATTGTTTACCCATTGACCTTCAAACATCCGATTCATTTCAAGGGCCACTAAGCAAGATGCTTCCCCATTGACCTCCAAGCATCCAATTCATTTCAAGGGCCACCAAGCTTGAAACCTTCCATTAGCCATCAAGTTGGGGTTTTCTTTTGCTTCTTTCCTTCCCTTTTTCTTAAAGGTGCAAATTTGGATCATTTGTTTCTTTTTTCAAACGTGATTTTTTCGATTTAATTTTTTGAAAACTTGTTCCTACAACTTTCCTTGAGATAAGAAGAGTGATTAATCCTCGTAAATGGTGGAAAAAAGGATAATAAATTGGATGATAATAATACCTTTGAAAGAATGGAAATGAGTAGGGGTATATTTATAGCTTGAAATCTTAGAGAAAATTCATAAGACCTCTTGGTTTTACAACATAAATTTTTATTGATTCAGGTGCAGAATTTGAGATTTGGCGAATAAGTGCGCCCTAAATTCACTTTCCAATGAACTAATGGCAAGTTAGATTTGAATAGAGTATGTGATGGCAACAACGTTTCAAGTGACGGGAGGTCTATTGTCAAGTTGAATTTTTTGCTTCCGTAAAATCCTCTTAGGTTGTATGGATTAATTTTTTATTGATGTAAATGTAGGGCTTGAGATTTGGTAAGTAGGTGTGCCCTGTAGCCAGTTTTCCAATTTACTAATGCAATTAAATTTAGATAATGTATGTGATGGCAATAATGTTTTGAGTGATTGGAGGTTTGTTATCAAGTTGAACATTATGTTAGTTCCTTAGAAGTTGGTTTAAGTGGGTGATAGTTTAACATAAAGTTTTAGGATTTGGAGAGTTTGAATTTTGAAAATATATATCTATCAATTTTAAATCATAAATGATACATAGGAAACAAACTAATTGTTTTCAACTATAAACATAATTCAATATTTAAACATGCACTTTGCATTTTTCCTTCACCAATAACATATGTACCTCCAAGTATAATCATCTCGTAGAACCAGGAGTAGAGGGATGGAAAATCACTTCACAAAATGTTAAAAACATCTTATGAACTAATGATTAGTCTCATGCATAATTTCATGGTAATCAAAATGAAATCCATTCCTTACTTATAGATTCAAAACTAGAGATGTCACATTCATAGTAGTATACATGAAAGTCCTTTGGACAAGTGTGAAATGTTAAGTCATAAGATGCCACATGCATAGAACTCATTAGTCTCGAACCAATAACATATTTATGAGATTGTAAATAAATCTTTATAACACTTTAGAGGTCCCACAACAATGTGTTAGACTACCATATTCATTACGAAAGGTAGTGACAAGTTGTAATGACTACCCACTAGTTTCATCAACTCAAAATTGGAAGTGCAGATCATGTATAATAATCTACCAAAAATTTCAAGAAAAATCAAAATTTTCATCTTGTGTTTCTACCACATTTCTAAAACCAACATGATGACTCGGTTTTGATGTCGGTTAACACTGAAGCAATTCAAAAATATATAAAATTTACCTTCATAACCTATTGTGAAGCAATTTCACCAACAATGGAGGCTATAATGTGACTTTCATAAGCTCTAAAATGACAAACCTCATTGATTAAGTTTACAAAAAATGTTGCCCTTCCTCCCCCCATGTCATTCAATATGCTTATAGGTATGGCTTTCAACCTTGAAACATCTTCCTCCAATTTCTTTAAATCAAAGCCAAACATCAAGTTAAACATATTGTAAAAAGATGTTGGAGGCAATGGTTCTTCCAAATTGGAAAGTTGTGTAGGTTGGCTTACCCATTCCTTTTCCTACACAAGGCAATACATGCTTCAACTTTCTCACGTATGTTTATGGATTCCATCTTAAATCAGATAAAATCATAGCAGGAAACGAAAACCAACTTCATTTAGCTAAAGTGTCCTATGATACGAAATACTTATAGGACATTAATACCTTGCAAGACCATTACCCTTAGGGGTGGAATGTGTCGTTCTTTTCACAAATGAATAGGAATCATACTTTCAAAAACTCTAGGATATTTGTTTTAAGTTGTAGTAAAATGGTCCACAACCCTAAGCAACACATACAATGTTGGATGAATGCATAACAAACACCTTCCACAAAGCTTATTTTGTAGTCATAAATTCCTATTTATTTTTCATAACTTAAGTTACTAGACTAGTGGTATGAATTGTGAACCACGAAATGAACATGGTAGCATAACTATGGTTATGGAATGCATAAAAACTTTTTTTCTTCATTAGCAAGTAGCCTTTGCAATTCAAGCCTTGCCTTTGAGTTGAATTCATCTCTTAATGTCTAACACCTCAACACATGGATTAACAAAAGATCATGCTAGCACCTTTAATCAATGAAACATAGCCACACCGAGTTCAATGTTATATAATTAATGTAAATAATAATAATAATAATAACTTCTTGCACACTAATTGATTGTGATTGCAAGAAGTTTAACCTAACAATAATGGCATGCTACAACAATTGGTGAGATTTAAGATTTCATCATGTTATCTATAGAACTAATTTATGGCCAAAATTATAAAACTCAATTTGACCCAAAAACAAAGGGTCCTACATCATCAAGCAAGGACAAGATTTCATTCAACATGAACTTGACAATATGAATTTTTCAAATCAGGAAATTAACTTTGCAAGGAACGTTCAATCAACTTTTATATCACTTACAAATAGTTGCAAATCTTGTTCTCATATTATTGGGTGAAGGACTAAATCCCAACAATATTGCAAGAGAGATTGCCCTACACTTTAAGTCAAAAGTAACAAATAAGCCCAACACAACATACCATTAAATGATGTGTGTTCTTGCAAAAATGTTGGATGGTGGTTCAAGGAATATAGGACGAATCTTGTCCAATTTGCTTTAATATGTAACTCACATGTCCTGCCATAGTTGTCACATCAACCACTGCCCCAGCTTGGTAGATATTTTGCAGTTTTATGTAGTAGCAAATACATAACTATTAAATAACATCATGGATCAAGGCAAATGTATGTTTCTACCCATGATATTTGATATTGATTGGAAGGATCTCAAAGCATGACTTTTTCTGCTTCCTAGATGAGCAACTTGTTTACTTTGTAAAAAAATGCATATCTGGAATAGCTCCATCTAAGGAAGCTCCCCTTGGCTTTCTTTTGCTATGTAATGTTGCACAACACCTCAAGATTAACAATTAGTGAAGTCAATATAGCTACAAATGTACCCTGCAAACTAAGTGAAAACAAAAATACATCTTTTATTATTCACATGTTTTCTACTCAAATGGAACAATCTTGATCATCCATTAGGATCCTCATGTTTGACTCCTTACATTATGCATTCAAGATACCTTTTCAACTAAAACAACATGTTATTTCACAATTTGTAGCCTTCACAACAATGCTTACAAACCTTGAGAGCAACCACCATGACCAAAATTTTTGGTGATGAAGCATCAACCTCAATTGATTTATATTCTAAAATTGCATGCAATTCTGGACCTATTAATATGCAAGAAAATTTTAATCTTAATGTTGTCTATCTTATCTAAAGTTGATGCATACCTACATTAACTCAAGACATGGCAAAGGACAATTATGAATAGTGAAGGTAATATCACTTGAGAACATTTTATCCATTTTTCCCTACCAATCTTGTTGCACACTACTTTGTTTGAACCACTAGCCTTTATCATTGTATCCTATTATAAAGAAATTTTTTGTTTCAAAGAATCTCTAACCTATGCATGTTTATAAACTTTGACCACAATTACAACTCATATACCTAACTCATATAGTTACTTAAAGAAAAAGAACAAGTTCAAAAATAAAGCTTATTGATTTTAGGGGGAAACAACACAATTGTATGCCAATTTCAAAGCATCAATGTAGTTATCTTCATCCTTTTCCACCTACCATCTTGCAATTATTGATGCCTGGTTCTCTCGCTCCACTAAATTAGCACAACAATCTTCATGTATTCCAACATAGGAAGGTAAAAACACTTAGTTTCATTTGACCCATCCATAGTTATGACATAAGTTTCCTTATGTTGTTGTTTGTCCCCATATGCTTCAACCACAAACTTAGAAATTTCACCTTCAATTTCTGACATTTACTGGAAGCTTGCCATTGTGAACTTTCTTCCAATCCTGAGAATCACATGCTACCATACTATTATAGCAATGTCTGGAGGACACATGGGATTGTGGCAAAGTGATCTATATGTCACCATTCAAGCCATTCCACCCTTCTTGTATGCCACATGCTACCATTGTTCCACCTATCACACAATTTTACAAACTCAACCAAATGACTTCCCTTTTGTGTGCACGAGTGAAGAAAGTTTGGCATGAGTTAAGAAAGTCATGAGCAAAATGGACATAGATGCATCCAAAATTGTAGCTCTCCATAATTTCCACAACATCACAAAGTTTGAATACATGTAGTTTTTGGAAGAATGTCCAATTACCTGAAGATGTGTATTTTTGCGCTTTGCATAGTAGTCTTCAATGAACTTGGAATCATTTGCTAAAAAAATGTGAAATACTTTTGGGTTGTGTCATTAGTAGAAATCAGCCAAAATGTAACCACTTTGTTTGCAACTACATGTGACTTGTTATTCATTTGCAACTAAGTTTGACAATATTTATAAGTATAAAATCAAATTTCAACTATTTTGGTCATTCTAATAACTATGATGCAACTATTGAAGATTTTGTCCTGTCAATTAGATGGCTTTTAAGTCTATTTTCATCCATTAATGTCCCATTCGTCACAATAGTCACCAAATTAGTCACATCTTTAAAATATTTTACAATGACATAGGGGTGTATTTTTATGTATGTATTAAAATTATATTTATGATATGTTACATATATCATAAATGTATATTTGTGTGTATATTAATTATGAATATGTATGTATATTGTCCATATAATGAATTTAAAAATTAATATTTGAACTCTGAAATTTATTATACAAATATGAAAATTGATATTTCAGTTCTGAAAATTATATTTGAATCTGAAAATTGTTATTCAAATCTGAAAATTTTATTTCAATTCTGAGAATTATATTTTGAATTTAAATATTGTTATTTGAATTTGAAGTTTTAAATATGATTTCTTAAAATGTTAGTTGTATTCAAAAATATGTGTTTGAGTTTAAAATTATAATTCCAATCATGAAAATTATATTTAAACATTAAAATCAATGTTTCAAATCTGAGAATTGTTGTTTGAGTTCATTTTTGAATTATTAAAATTTTAAAATTTTGAGTCTGAAAATTGATATTTTATTCAAAAAAAATTTATTTGAATTCTTTTTATTATTATTTGAATTAAAAAAACACTATTTGAATCTACAAATTAATAATTCAATTCTGAATTTAAAATTTAAAGTTTTTAGAAAAGAAATTTGATCTGAAAATTGATATTTGAATTCTGAAAACTACTATGTCAATTCTTTAAAAAACTAGATAATTTGAATTTGAAACTTGATATTTGAAATTGAAAATTGCTATTTCAATTCCTTAAAAACATTATTTGAAATCTTTTAACCACTTAAATTAAAAAAGATTATTTGATCTAAAACTTGACATTTGAATTCTAAATTATTATTTTCGATTCTAAAAATTAATATTTCAATTCAGAAAATTATTAATTGAGTCTAAAAATGGACATTTCAATTTTAAATATCTTTATTTGAGTCTGAAAATTGACATTTCAATTCTGAAATTGGTTATTTAAATTCAAATGACTTATTTGATCTTAAATTTGATATTTGAATTCTGAATTATGTTTTTGGAATCTAAAATTAATATTTCAACTCAGAAATTTATTAATTAAGTTTTAAGGCTTTTTTTTACTAGTGTTATCATAATAAATCACTTTTATCAATAATTATAAATGATTATAGTTATCAATTATAAAAGTTACACTAAATAATTATTGTTACAACATAGATTTTTATATTATATAATTTACATTCCTACAGTAAAAGAAATGAATTACTGTAACTAATGTTACATTATTTTAAAATCATTGTAATTAGTTCAGATAAGAAATAATCATATTATATGCATAATTATTTTTTGATTGAACATCATTATTCACAATCTGTAATTTACAACTTGAAATCTGAATTAAAATTTTGGAAAAATCATAATGTAGTTAAAATAATTATTCTAAGGATTGTAATTTCGTGTATTATTATAAATTTTATTTATTTATTTATTTTTAAATTCTGCAACTACTTATCTATGATAAATATTTTTACAGTAATTTTTTTGTAATTTAAAAAATAATGATATGTTTAGCAAATTATTGTATTTATAGTTAATAATTACCAATAGAAAAAAAAATTTGACCAATAGTTTTTTTTACAATAATAAATGTAATCATATAGTAATTAATGTAACTAGTTTAATAATATATATATTTTAAAATCGTGCAAAATTTTATTTTTTAATAACAATTGTTAGCTCATTATTTATAATTTTAATTTTTTAAAAGTTAAAATTTTCTTACAATAATTATATTATTTTTACATTAATTATATTATCTGTAATTAGAACAGACTTTTAAAAGTAATAAAATATTTTATTTATTTATTTATCTATGAGTTATGTATTGACTAGTTGTGAGTAACAAGTTGTTAACTTTAAATAGCATGGATTAAGTACATGATTCTTCCCTACTTGGAAGATACATTTGCTTAATGGTGATCCCTATTTTTCTCTTGGGTTCTTGTTCTTCCTTGTCACCTTAAGGTTATATCTTGATGCAAACTTTTCAATATATTGCTTATAGTTACAAATTGTTAATAATTTCTAAAGAATGTTTTTCAACTATGACAACACGTAGAAGGATTTGAAAACTATTAATTGCTCATAATTTTTCTCCTAGCTCCATGTTGATTTCAAAATCCTCTCCAACAACTTCACAATCTCTCCCACATTAGGCAATGATAACAACTTTAAGAAC
>Ga0116230_10007296_pt1 | contig 10910 bp, 11 predicted proteins | sample S1TSphfallax_3_FD_88678 | JGI IMG/M metagenome (GOLD analysis project Ga0116230, IMG submission 88678) | Host-associated microbial communities from peat moss isolated from Minnesota, USA - S1T2_Fd - Sphagnum fallax MG | ecosystem: Host-associated > Plants > Peat moss > Unclassified | place...
ACTCCAGCACCGTGGTCCCCATCGACAGCCTAGTAATAGAAAACGGGTTTCTGGATTCGTCCACACAAGGCAAGCAAACGCTGGATTTTCCGGAGTCGCAGTTTCGCTTTGGTCTTTTTGACAAAACGGAACTGCGCTTTTCGGCTCCCGATTATTACAACGGACCATTCTCCGGTTTCGGCGATATCTCCGCAGGCATTAAACAGCAGTTGGGGCCCATTGCCGGGTTCGATTTGTCTCTTGTAGTCGCACTCAGCTTCCCAACGGGCGGAAAACATATTTCCAGCCACGGCTACGACCCGTCGTTGCAACTTCCCTGGTCACGCAAACTTTCGACAAACTGGACCGCGGGCGGAATGTTTTCCGTTTCCCGGCCCACCATGGGCCAGACGGACTTCTATCTCGACCGCCAACTGACCGCCCCCTGGGATGCATTCATTGAATATGGAGGCATATTTCCAGAACACGGCGGCCCGCAGCATATCCTGCATTTCGGCACTTCGTACAAGCTGACCGCGCATCAGCAGGTGGATCTGCATGGCGGTGTCGGATTATCGGCTGCCGCGCCAGATCATTTTATCGGCTTCGGGTATTCCATCTTGCTGCACGCTCCCACCAAGTGACTTTTCTAAAACCTCGGCGCGCAGGTACGCGAGCGCGACCACTTCGTTCAAGGCGGGAGAATAAACCGCCGAAGTAATTTCACCCGCGGCCGCGCCATTCGCTTCGAGCTTTGTGCCGGGTGCGGGCGGCACGGCTCCGCTAATGCGAATCGGGCTTAGCAAGCGGTGAACCTTGCCCTGGGAACGCACGCGCTCCACAATCTCCTGGCCCAGATAGCAGCCTTTGCTGAAATGAACCGCGTGCAGCGCTTGCGTCTCCTGCACCAGATAGCGTTCGGAAATGTCTTCGCCATAGCGCGGAATGCCATTTTCCAGGCGCACGATGCGGGCTTCTTCTAATGTCGCCTGCGGCAGATCCAGAACAGGTTTTTCCTTCACCCAAAACCGAAATCCCACAGTGCCGGTGATGGCCAGCCGCGCCACGTAGCCAGAATTCGCAGCCAAAATGTGACGGTCTTCTTGAGGAACGGGAAATCCAAGACGCTCGAGCGCCGCCGCGCTCCCCGGCCCCTCGATTCCAAACTCAAACCAGTCGGCCGTTTCATCGGTGACGTAAGCGTCGTCGGCAATGATGTATTTGTCCAGATGCTGGTAAACCTTGGTTGCTGTTTCCGGTTCGGTGTCCAGCAGGAATTCTTCGCCCACGCGGAAAATATTGGCGTCAGCGGTAATCCGGCCCTTGTCGGTAAGGAAGAACGCGTACAAGCCGGCACCATCGGCCAGTTCCTTCACGTTGTTTGTTGTCATGGCATGCAGCAGACGCGCCGCATCCTCGCCGGTGACGCGGATTTTGCCTCTCGCCGACAAATCGATCCAGGCAGAGCCTTCCCGCAATGCCTCGTAGCCGCTCGTCATTTATGGAAAAGGTCCTTCACAAAACTTTCCAGACCGGGCGTGTACGCATAGCCGTCACCGGCGTAAATGCTGTTCTCGCCTGCAAAACTGGAGAATTTTCCGCCGGCTTCTTCCACGATTATTTTCAGCGGCGCGAAATCCCATGGCTTGGCTTTGGGTTCAATCCAGACATCGGCCTTGCCCATGGCGACAAAGAGCGCGTCCATCGCGCCGCCGAACCCGCGAACCGACCAGACCTGGGTGATCCAATCCAAGAGCGTCTGCCCCATTTGAGCCACATTGTGCTTGTGAAAACCGTTAAAGCACACCACCGCCACGCTGGCGTCGGAAGTGGAAGAAACCTGGTTCCGTACGCCATTCGTAAAGCTCCCGCCGCCCTTGGAGGCCCAGGAAAGCGTGCTTTGCGTGGGACAATTAGCCACGCCCGCAACAACCTCGCCGTCCTGTTCCAGACCAATCAGATTCGCCCATACGGGCAGTCCGCGAACAAAGTCCTTGGTGCCGTCAATTGGATCGATAATCCAGCGGCGTCCGCTTTTCGATTCCTGATTAGCACCTTCTTCACCTAAAATACCGTCGTCTGGGAACTCGCGGCGAATGGCTTCCACTAGCATTTTTTCGCAAGCCTTGTCGGCGGCCGTAACGGGCGAATCGTCTTCTTTTGTGTCGGCGGAGATGCCCTTGCGCTGATAATCCAGCGCCAGCGTCCCCGCCTCCACGGCAATCTTCTTCAAAAACTCAATTTCACCATCAAAGGCGCTTGGATAGGAACCCATCGCCTCATTATGGGCTACTGCCTGGTAACCATCGCGAAGCTATTGCTTCTTGGCATCCATCTTACGTTCGCCGCCGCGACCCTGGCCGCCTTCGCGAACCACGGTGAAATGAATTGTGTCGCCTTCAATCACGCCCTTGTAGCTCTGCACCATCTTGTTGCCGTTGTATTCCCGAACAACGTTGAACATGACGTTGTCGCCGTCAATCTTTCCATCGCTGATCTCGGTATCGCCTCTCATCCCGCTGACAGACCCGGTAAGTTTCCCGCCGTCAGCCTTCAGGTTAAAAGTGACCGTCATTGTGGCACCGTTCCGACCGGGCAGGCTGGCTGCCCAAGTACCTGTCGGGTCAGCCGCGAAAATCGACAGCGCGGCGAGCGCGAACAGAGTTCCTAACTGCAATATTTTTTTCATTGGATTTGCTCCTGAGTGGAAAGACAGTACTACACCAAACGCCGTTACCAGCAATATGGTTAAGACGAGTAAATTCTTCCACATACGCCGCAAACTCTGTAATAATTACCAGTACCATATATGGTTTTCAGTATTTCCCGGTCTGAAAATTGGAAATCACCGTCATACCGGCTGTTGACATCGGTTAGGGTGTCACGATAGGCTGAAGTTTCATTAATCGCACTATAAATTTTTACTCAAGCCGGGTCGATTCGTATATCGGAGGTATACGAGTTCATGGTCCGGCGCAGGAGACAGATGAACCAACAGTTTTTGGTTGTGGAGCTTGCGCACCCCAGCAGCGGGAATGTGAAGCGCATCCAGATTCGATATCGAACTCTTGGAATTTTAGCGGCAGCGGTCTTAGTTATTACACTCGCTGGTTTCGGTGCTTTTTCGAGCTATATGCGGATGTTTTTGAAGGTCTCGCATTACAACGCTCTACGAGCCGATTTGGAAGGCCTTCGCAGCCGTTACCAGCATCTCCAGCAAGTCACCAAACAGCATAATCAGCAGATGGCCTCGCTAGAATCGCTCGCCGGTGAGATTTCGGCTTCGTATGGGATTAACCAGCCTGGCGCGGCTGATTCCATGACAGCCATGGACGACGACTTCGAGGTCGATAAAAGCGTCAAGGAATCCATTGACGAGTTCAATTTTCTAAAATCGGCCAACTACTCGCACATCTACCATCACTACGCCACGAAGTGGCAGACCAACATTGAGCCAACTATCTGGCCGGTCATAGGGACGATTCGCAGTCCGTTCGGCGGTCGCAGCGATCCTTTTTCAGGCGAGGGAGCTTTCCATAAAGGAATCGATATTGCAGCGCCGAACGGCACCAGCGTTCACGTCACGGCAGACGGAACCGTGGAAGCGGCAGGTTACAGCGGGCGCTATGGCAAGCTGATTATCGTGGACCACGGAAATGGCGTTGAAACCTGTTACGCTCACCTTTCGCAGTTCCTGGTGGTTCCCGGCCAGGAAGTTACCCGCAATGAAGTAATTGCACTGTCAGGATCGACCGGGCGGGTTACTGGACCGCACGTCCACTACGAAGTGCGAGTCGCGGGCACTCCTGTGAATCCGTTCAAGTACATGGGCAAGCAGGACCAGACTTTGCAGATCACGCAAGCACAGGCCGCAGCCACTCGCGCGGCAGGCCACAACGATTTGGGGCTTTAGCAGCGTCAATGAAGTTCGCCTCGGCAATTCTTGCGTTAGCGGCAAGTTGCTTTGGCCAAGCCAGCGAAGAATATACGGTTAAGCTGGAACTTGCGACGGGAGTTCTCCAAAGCGCCCTGCTTGGCCACGAAATTCAGGCCCAGGCAGGCATTTTGACCGCCGAACTGCCGGGCAAGTTATCCGTCACAATCGAGCACCTGGGTGCAAAGGAAGTGGCCGTCCATATTCCCGGGGCCGAGCCTGAGGTGCTTGCCTTACTTCCTAACCAAACCTCGCTGGTTTATGTTCAGCGCGATCTCAGCCGCTTCAAGTTGCCTTATCAAATCGCCTACCAGCCGGGCATCGACGGAAAGCCAGACTCTCTTTACTGGGCACCTGCGTACCGTGCCGAAGGGATGCTTTCCATTGGCAACTGTTCCGTGCGCATCGCTCTTCTGGATCTGAACGGGGACGGCGAGTTCAACACGGACGACTCAGCCCGCGGGACGACGTTGCTGGTCGATGCGAACGGCGACGGCACATTTTACGGTGCGGCCGAGCATCGAAACGCGGACGAGATTCTGGAGTTGTGCGGCACCGCCCTGCAGACGAAATCTGTCGACCCGCAAGGTAAATTCATTGTCTTTCGCAAATCCGATTTCGCGGCCGCGGCCATTGGCAAGCGAATTCCCAGCTTCACCGTGACGGACACAAAGGGCGCCGTTCTCCACTCCGAGGATCTGCGAGGTAAGTGGACGGTGATCGATTTTTGGGCGTCCTGGTGCGTGCCTTGCGTCGAAGATCTTGCCAAATCGGAGCAGGTGTTCGGGTCTCGCAAGGATGTGAAACTGATTCAGTGGAACATTGAGAGCGCCGACCGGCGCGAGAAAGCAGAACGTTTGATCGCCCTGAAGAAACTCTCCGGGACCCAGATCATTCGCGGCCTGGACGATAAGGATAACCTGTGGCGTCTCTTAGGAAGCGTTGAGGGAGGCCAGCTTACGGTGCCGCTGTTCTTGCTGATTGATTCCGATGGCACGGTCAGGGCTGTGAGCCGTACCTTGGGACAAATGGACAACACCCTAAAGTCCGTTCTGAATTAGGTTATGCGGCAGTGCTCTTTCGGCATCTGCCATGCTGAAGAAGAGTGAGTTCCGGTATTTCGCGCAGAGCGCTGCTTTGCACAATTCCTGTGGCCCTCGCCGCCCAGGTCAAGCAACCCCAATCCAAGAAGGCCAGACCGTTCCCGGAAACCGGCGAATTCACCCGTATCACGGACCCGGTAACCGAGAACACCGTGGTGAGGCTGACGACCCTCGCCTCCAACAGCGTCATCCCGCCGGCAAGAAACCGCTTCGTGTCCGCGCGTGAACGAATACTGGTTTTTTCCTCCGACCGGACCGGCCATTTCACACCCCACCAGATTGACTTGCACACTGGCGTGATCCGGCAATTGGCCGACGCCGCCAAGCTGAATCCGCGCAGCCTCTGCTTTGACAAGGCGGAGAAGAATCTGCGCTATCTGGACGGGGATGCGCTCTTTGAAGTTGGTCTAAGTCATGGCGCACCGAAAAAGATGGCCGATGGCTGCACGGCTTTCAGTGCGGCGGCGGATGGCTCCTTTTACTTCATCTCGGAAGGCAAGCTGATTCACAAGGATGGAACCGCCGCGCACACGCTGGCCGAGGCGGTAAACGACCTTTGGCCAAAACCGAATTCTTCGGGTTGTCTGTTCGCGCGCAATACCGGTCCGGACGAGCGCGAATTTCATTACGTCACCGCGACCTCCAAGCCCGTTCTGATTGCCAGCGGCCGAATCCGCGAACCCTATTGGGACTCGGACGGTGAATCCATTCTTTTCCTGCGTGACGTAACCGCCCCCAGCGGTGTCATTCTGGCCGAGATCCATTCCAAGTCCATTCAGGGAACGGCGGAGACGATAGTGTCCCCCACCAGCCAGTTCGCCTGCTTTGCGCCGAACAGCGATGCGACCGTGTTCGTGGGTGCCAGCCGCAGCCGCGCGCAGCCGAACGTGGTCCTGGCGCTGCGCACGCCGCACCGTGAAATGACGCTCTGCGAACATCGTTCCAGCCACCCAGGCGAAGTCTCGCCCGCGTTTTCGCCGGATAACCGGCGGGTTTATTTTGAAAGCGATCATGAAGGACATTCGGCGATTTACTCGGTGAATGTGGAGCTGCTGGTGGAACCGAACACTTCGCCGACTGGCAATAGCTGACACAATGAGCGCGAAGGTGTACCTGGAAACATCGTTGATCAGTCTTCCTATCAGATAGCTGCGCTTTGACCTTTTCGTGTCGATGCCCTCCATCCTGCAGTCGCAACAGTTTACGGTTGCGAGTATTTATTAACTGTGATTAAGCCGCCGCCTCAGTCGCTTGTTCCGGCTGCGCGTTAGGCGAAAGCTTCACACCCTCCCAGCGCGCCACCACCGCCGTCGCCACGCAATTGCCGAGTAAATTCACCGAAGTCCGGCACATATCCATTAACGCATCCACGCCAAGGATCAGCGAAATGCCTTCCAGCGGCAGATGAAACGTGCCCAGCGTTCCGGCCAAAATCACCAGCGACGCGCGCGGCACTGCCGCCACTCCCTTGCTGGTCAGCATCAGGGTCAGCATCATCGTAATCTGCGTGCCAATCGGCATGTTCACGCCCGCCGCCTGCGCCACAAATACCGACGCCAGCGATAAATACAATGTCGATCCGTCCAAATTAAAGCTGTATCCGGTGGGCAGCACAAAGCCGACAATATGTTTAGGAATCCCCATGCCTTCCATGTTTTCCAAAGCCAGCGGCAGCGCCGCTTCGCTCGATGCTGTCGAAAACGCCAGCAGAAACGGCTGCCGCGCCGCTTTGATAAAGGGTGCCAGCGGCACGCGCGCAATGGCCAGCGCTGAACCCAGCACCAGCAGAACAAACAACGCTTGCGCCAGATAAAGCGTCCCCACCAGCTTTCCCAGACTCAGCAAGACGCCGATGCCCTTGGTGCCAATGGTGACCGCAATGGCCGCACCCACGCCGAATGGTGCCAGATACATGATGTATTTGGTGTAGCGGAACATCACCTCCGCGACAGAACTGGCAAACTGTAGCACCGGCTTCGCCTTGGGTCCAATGGCCGAGCAGGCCGCGCCAAACAGGAAAAAGAACACCACCATTTGCAGCACGTCGTTATTCGCCAGCGATTCAAAGATGTTCGTGGGCACCGCATGTTCCAAAACACCGCCAAACGTGACCGGCTTCGCCAGCGTTGGAATAGAAGCCGCGTCAGTGCTCAGCTTCACGCCCGCCCCGGGCTGGAAAACATTCACCATCACCAGCCCGATCACCAGCGCCAGCGTCGTCGCCGCTTCAAAATACGTCACGGCCTTCAACGCGATCCGGCCCATGGTTTTCAGTTCGCCCGCCGAAGCAATGCCGTAAACCAGCGTGCCAAACAATAGCGGCCCCACGATGGACTTAATCAGCCGCAGAAACACATTGCTGACCGGCGCAAGCGCCTTGCCGAATTCAGGGAAGAAGACGCCGATGAAAATGCCAATCACCAGCGCGATAAAAATCCAGGCTGTAATGGATAAATTTTTCAGAAATTTCATGGGTTTACCGTTCTCCCCATTTCAGCTTTTCGCGAAGCACGTCGAAGAAAAGCATCTTGGGCGGACGAATCAGTTGGATCGTCTTTTCCGACGAACGGCAGACAATGCGGTCGCCTTTCAGAAGCGGCTCACCCACCTGGCCGTCGATGGTCAGATAGGTGCCTTCTTCTCCATGGTTGAAGATTTGAATCACGCTGTTGTCGGGCACAATGACGGGGCGGTTGGTTAGCATGTGCGGACAAATAGGCGTGATACATAAACAGCCGACAGACGGAAAAATGACCGGGCCGCCGGCGGAGAGAGAGTAAGCGGTGGAACCGGTGGGCGTCGAAATAATCAGCCCGTCGGCTTTGTACGCGGCGACGAAATGGCTGTCAACATGAGTGTCCAGGTCAATCATGCGCGCCAGTTGCGTTTTTGTAATCACCACGTCGTTGAGCGCCGAATAGCTGGCGATTTTTTCGCCGTTGCGCACCACGTCGCAATCGACCATGCGCCGCCGCCCAATGCGGTGTCCGCCCGCCAGAGCGCGCTCCAGTTCCGGATACAGATCCTGCAGTTGAATGGAGGTGAGAAAACCCAAATGCCCCAGGTTGACCGCGAACAGCGGAATATCGCGTCCGGCCACGCAGCGCGCGGCGGAAAGAAGCGTGCCATCGCCACCCAGGACCACGACAAGATCAACGCCGTCCGGAAGTTCTTCGCGGGCAAAGAAAGTTGTCAGTTTGCCGTACACGGAAGTCTCTTCATCACAGCGATACGGCACCTGCCGCTCATCCAGAAAAGACAGCAAACCCTTCACGACCTCACCGCCGTGGGCAATGTTGGGCTTCGAGATGATCCCTACCGTATTGATCTTCCGCAAAGGTCTAGGTTAACTTGCCGGGCGTTTGGCGTGCATTAGAAATTCCCGGTTTCCTTCCGCGCCCGTAATCGGGCTGTCCGCCAGACGCGTCTCGAAACCCAGCCCGGCGAACGTCTCCGCTACTCTATCGCATGCCAGCCTGTGCGCGGCGGGATCGCGGACGATTCCGCCGTGACGCACAAATTCGCGTCCCGCTTCGAACTGCGGCTTCACCAGCACCACGAACTCGCCGCCCGCGGCCAGCAACGGCACAAGCGCGGGAATCAGCAGCGATACGCCAATAAAGCTGACGTCGCAGACGATCAGGCTGACTGCTTGGCCAATTTCTTCAAACGTCAAATGGCGCGCATTGGTATTTTCATGCAGCACCACGCGTTCATCTGTCCGCAAACGCCAGTGAATCTGGCCTGCGCCGGTATCCACCGCATGCACGCGCAAGGCGCCGTGCTGAAGAAGACAATCGGTAAAGCCGCCTGTCGATGTGCCCACGTCCATGCAAACACGCCCTGCTGCATCAATGTCGAAAGCCGCCAATGCGGCTTCTAGTTTCAATCCGCCTCGGCTGACATAGCGGAGCCCCTGCTCCACCTCAATGCGGGCATCGTTAGCGACTGCATGGCCGGGCTTGTCGGCACGCTGGCCATTCACCATCACCTTGCCGGCCAGAATCAGCGCTTGCGCTTTCTGACGCGTCTCCACAAGCTGCCGTTCTACCAGCGCAGAATCCAGCCGCAGTTTCTTAGGCTTTGCGTCTGACAATATAATCGGCAATTTGCCGCAGGCGGTCCGCGCGGTCATCAAACATTCGCAGCGCGGTGTGGGCGGCCAGCCGCTCTTCTTCAGCCATCTGGCGTGAGCGCTCCAGCCCGTACACGGCCGGAAAAGTAATCTTCTGCTGGGCCTGATCTTTGCCCGCCGTCTTGCCCAGTGCTTCGGACGATTCCTCCACGTCCAGCACATCATCCACAATCTGAAACGCCAGCCCGGCGTGCTCGCCGTATTCGGAAAGCGCGGCCAGTTCTTCCGGCGCGGCGCCAGCGTAAATAGCGCCCATGCGCACGCTGGCCCGCAGCAAAGCGCCAGTCTTCGCCCGGTGAATGGATTCCAGCAAGCGCGCCGTGGGATGCTGGCGTTCCCCTTCAATGTCGTGCACCTGGCCGCCGATCATGCCGCCCACCGTGCCGGAAGCGCGCGCCAGTTCCTCTACCAGCCGGATCTTGACTTCGGCGCTGACCCCGCTAAGCCGGCTCAAAACTTCAAAGGCCAGCGTCAACAGAGAGTCACCCGCCAGAATCGCCATCGCCTCGCCAAAAACCTTGTGGCACGTGGGACGGCCGCGTCGCAAATCGTCGTTATCAAGCGCCGGCAAGTCATCATGAATCAGCGAATAGGTATGGATCAACTCCAGCGAACAGACGGCATTTTCCACGCCGTCGGGCGAATCGGAAACAGCGCGAGCCGCGGCAATGCCCAGTATCGGACGGATACGTTTTCCGCCCGCAAACAGGCTGTAGCGCATGGCCTTGTGAATGGAAACAGGTTCCGTGGTTTCGCTGGGCACCCATTCAGCCAGAACCTGGTCAATTTCTTTCACCTCCTGCGCCAGAAACGCCTGCAGCGGAATAGATTCAGTCTTCGTCATTTCGCCAGCTTGTCCGGATTAAAGGGCACGGCCACTGTTTCGCCGCCGCGCCTGGTCAAAATTTCCACTCGTGATTCCGCTTCTTCCAGCATTTTCTTGCACTCACCGCTCAGTTTCATGCCGCTTTCAAACAGCGACAAACTGCGCTCCAAAGGCAGGTCGCCCTTTTCCAATTCCTTGACAATGCGCTCCAGTTCTTCCAGGCCTGCTTCAAAACTGGGCGATTGGCCTTCTTCTTTCATCGCCCCTATTGTAACTATGAGAGCGTAATACCTTATCGCTACTTACAATGGGAGAGGAGGTTTGCGCCGCATGCCTATTTCGAGCGCTCCGTCTGAACTCCTGCCGAATCTGGTTACGGCGCTGCCCGGGCCGCGCGCGCAGGAAATAATCGCGCGGGATCATCAGGTGCTTTCCCCTTCTTATACGCGCGGCTATCCGCTGGTGATGAAGCGCGGCCAAGGCGCGCTGGTAGAAGACGTGGATGGCAACCGCTTCCTGGATTTTGCCGCCGGTATCGCGGTTGTCGCAACCGGGCATTCCCACCCGGCTGTGGTCGCCGCCATTCAGAAACAAGCCGCCGAATTTCTGCACATGTCCGGCACTGATTTCTATTACGAAAGCATGGTGTCGCTGGCCGAGAAACTCGCTTCGCTGACGCCCGGTGATGTGGAGCGCCGCGTCTATTTCGGCAATTCCGGCGCGGAGGCGAATGAAGCGGCGTTGAAACTGGCGCGTTATCATTCCGGGCGCGACAAGTTCATCGCGTTCCTGGGCAGCTTTCACGGCCGGACCATGGGCGCGCTGTCGCTCACCGGAAGCCGCACCGTGCAGAAGCGCGGCTTTCATCCGTCGCTGCCGGTGCAGCACATTCCTTACGCCTATTGCTATCGCTGCGCTTACGGGAAGCAGCCC
>Ga0116230_10007298_pt1 | contig 10909 bp, 10 predicted proteins | sample S1TSphfallax_3_FD_88678 | JGI IMG/M metagenome (GOLD analysis project Ga0116230, IMG submission 88678) | Host-associated microbial communities from peat moss isolated from Minnesota, USA - S1T2_Fd - Sphagnum fallax MG | ecosystem: Host-associated > Plants > Peat moss > Unclassified | place...
AACTTTACGTCTACACCTGCTGCCTGGAGGAGCTTGACGAACTCATAGAGCTTCTCCTGCGCCTGCGCGACCGCCAACCCGTACCCTGGGATGATGATGACGCTCTTGGCGTAGCGCATGTAGATGCCTGCATCGCTGGCCTCGGCCGGCTTCTCTTCGCCCTTGATCTTGCCTTGCTTCTTCTTGCTGACATCGCCAAAGTTGGAGAACAAGACATTGCTCACCGAACGGTTCATGGCCCTGGCCATCAGCAGAGTCAGCAGTGTGCCCGCCGCGCCGACGACCATGCCGGCGATCATCAGTGCGGGGTCCTGAATCACGAAACCGTCCAGCCCAACGGCAAGGCCCGTGGCCGCGTTGTAGATCGAGATCACCACCGGCATGTCCGCTCCGCCGATGGGCAACGTGATCAGGATGCCAAAGAGCAGCGTGAGACCGAAGAAGATCCAGATCACAGAGGGGATGGGAAGCAGCGTCGCGCCGCCATGCAAGACCCCGAAGGCGACATAACCCGCGACAACCAGTGCGGCCAGGAGCACAGCCGCATTCATGAACTTCTGGCCACGAAAGCGCATGGGCTTCTTAAGAACTTCATCTAGCTTGGCCCACGCGATGAGCGAACCGGAGAGCGAGACCGCACCGATGAGTCCGCCCAGCAGCGCGAGCGTCAACTCACTCGCCCCATGCGCCTTGTTGCCCAGCAGCTCCACCGCCGCAATCGCGCCCGCCGCGCCGCCGCCGAGACCGTTATAGATCGCCACCATCTGCGGCATCTCCGTCATCGCGATGGTTCTGCCCTTGAACCACGCAACGGACGCGCCCAGCAACAGAGCCACCACGGCCAGCAAGATATTGAGCCACAGGTGGGGCTTGGCGGCGGCGTTCACCGTAAACACATCGAGAAAACTCGCCACAATGGCCAGCAACATGCCATAGCCCGCCACGCGTATGCCCGACGGCGCGGAGACCGGCGAGGACATGCGCTTGAGGCCGTACATAAAGAGAAATGCCGCGACCAGGTCGGCCACACCGGTTACGAGATGCGCAATCGTCGGAAGCATAGTTTTTCCTTAACCCTTCTTCGCCGCGGGCTTTGCGGCGTGGATACCGTGAGTTGCATGTGCCGGCTTGTGCCCGCTGGTCTGGAACATGGCAAGCATCCGGTCCGTCACTGCATAGCCGCCGGCCACGTTGCCCGCACCCATCAGTACGGCACAGAAGCCGACAACCTGCTCCGTGACGCTGCTCGCATTCAACAGTGCGAAGATGCCGCCGACCACCACGATGCCGTGTACGAAGTTCGACCCGGACATCAGCGGTGTGTGCAGAATCGCCGGCACGTTGCCGATGATGACCCAGCCGCCAAACGCGGCCAGCATGAAGATATAGACCGCAACAAATCCGGTGATGGCAATTTCAAAGTTCATGATTGTCTCCTGGTGTGTCTAACTAAGCGGCTTTGGCCGGCACCGCTGCAGGCAGTGCGTGGACGACCCTCTTCGGCTCTTTGGTCAACTTGCCGTCATGCGTGAGCGCCGTCTTCGCGAGCACCTCATCGGTCCAGTCGATGGCGATGACGTTTTCCTTCAGCATCAGCTTCAGCAGGCTGAACTGGTTGCGCGCCAGCAGCTCACTCGCGTCCTGCGCAAGCAACGACGGCACATTCATCGGAGCGGCGATGGTGACGCCCTGGATCGCGAGGGTGATGCCAGGGACGGTATCTTCGCAGTTGCCGCCACCCTCGGCAGAGAGGTCCACAATCACGCTGCCCGCCTTCATGCCCCGCACCTGCTCCTTGCTGATGAGCTTCGGCGAGGGCTTTCCAGGAATGGCCGCGGTAGTGATGATGAGGTCCGCCGCTGCAATGTGCTTGGTCAGCACGGCGGCAACCTTGGTCTTCTCCTCCGGCGTCAGCTCGCGCGCGTAGCCGCCCGTGCCTTGCGCATCGACGCCGGTCTGCACGAAGGTGCCGCCAAGCGAAAGCACCTGCTCCTGCGTCTGTGGGCGGATGTCGTATCCCTCCACCATGGCGCCCAGGCGATGGGCTGTCGCGACCGCTTCGAGCCCAGCGACACCAAGTCCCATCACGAGCACATGCGCCGGACCGATCGCTCCGGCGGCTGTGGTGATCTTGGGCAGCACCCGTCCCATGTTCGTCGCACCGAGCTCGACAGCGTAATACCCCGCCAATGCCGACTGGCTGGAGAGGGCATCCATGGACTGCGCCCGCGTGATCCGTGGCACCTTTTCCATGGCGAAGCAGGTGATCTTCTTCTCCAACATGCGCTTCACCAGCGGGTGCTCGTGCTCTGCATAGACGAAGCAGATAAGAATCGCCCCCTCTTTCATCGCTTCGATAACATCCAGCGCCGGCGGCTGGATGCACAGAACCACGTCGGCGTCCGCAAGCAGCTCAGCGCGCTCGGCGACGAAGACCACGTCCTCGTAGGAGGCGTCCGGAAAGCTGCTCAGCTCTCCCGCGCCCGCCTGCATGTGCAGCTTCGCCCCCAGCTTGGTGAGCTTCTCTGTGAGCGAGGGCACCAGCGCCACACGCCGCTCATGCGGCCTGGTCTCCTTCAGGACTGCGACATTCACATACATTGAGGCTTCTCCGTCGTACGGATACTGCAGGCCGTGTGCCGCACCGGATGAAGAGGTGCCGCACACGGCTTTTGTTAGGGGTGAATTGCTTACACCAGCGGAGCGGCCATGTCGTGCGTGCGCACCAGCTTCTTGTTCACGAACTCCTGGATGCCCATGTCGCCAAGCTCGCGGCCATAGCCGGAGTACTTGATGCCACCGAACGGAAGCTCCGCATCGGACCAGTCGATGTTGTTGATGAACATCATGCCTGTCTCGACACGGCTCGCCACCCGCTGGCCACGCGCTGCATCCTTGGTGAAGACACAACCGCCGAGGCCGAAGTCGGAATCGTTGGCGAGCGCGATGGCCGCATCCTCATCCTTCACCCGGAAGAACATAGCGACCGGGCCGAAGAACTCATCGCGGAAGGCCGGGTTGTCCGGCTTTACATCGGTGAGGATCGTCGCCTGCATGAACGAGCCGGGACGCACCATGCGTTTGCCACCCAGGGCGACCTTCGCTCCGTGCTTCACCGCGCCGTCAACCTGCGCCAGCAGCTGCACCAGTGCCGATTCCGTGGAGAGCGGACCATGGGTCGTCTTCTCATCCATCGGATCGCCCGGCGTCAGCGCCTCCAGCGCGATCTTGAACTTAGCGAGGAACGTATCGGCAAGCTCTTCCACTACGATGAAGCGCTTCGATGCGCAGCACGTCTGTCCAGCGTTGTACATGCGGCCCCAGACGGCCCACGGAATGGTCTTCTCGATATCGGCGTCTTCCAGCACGATGAAGGCATCGCTGCCGCCCAGTTCCATCGAACTTGGCTTCAGGTTCTGCCCGGCGCGCGCCGCGATGCTGCGACCCGCCGCGACGCTGCCGGTGAGGGCGACGCCAGCGATGCGCACATCGTCGATCACCTTGTCGGACTGCTCATGTGTGATGAGCAGATTCGTGTATAGCCCCTCCGGCGCGCCGGCATCGATCCAGAGCTTCTCAAACTCAATGGCGCACTGCGGAACGCAGCCGGCATGCTTGACGACGATGGCGTTGCCCGCCATCAGGTGCGGGCCTGCCACGCGCGCTAGCTGATAGTAGGGAAAGTTCCACGGCTCCACGCAGAAGATCACGCCCATGGGGCTCGACTCCATGTGGGCCTCGCCGAACTGCGGGTGCAGCTTCTCCGGCGCCAGAAACTTCTCACCATTCTTGGCGTAGTAGGCCAGGATGTCGGCGCTGTACTTCACCTCGCCGCGAGACTCGTTGATGAGCTTACCCATCTCCAGGGTCGCATGCTTGGCGAACTTGTCGATGTCCGCGTGCATCAGCTCCGCGGCCTTCGCAACAATCGTTGCGCGGTCTGCGTAGGGTGTCTTCTTCCATTCCGCGTAGGTCTTGCTTGCCATGGCCAGCTTGGTCTCGAGCTCCGCGTCGGTAAGTGTCTTGAAGGTCTGTACGGTCTTACCGTTGTTCGGGTTTACGCTTTCGTATTCCATAAGTCTTCCTCTTCTCAATGCCTGTATGTGCGAATCAAATCGTCAGCGGTACGGCCGCGATGATCGCGTTGAATCGAGGCTGAACTGAGTGTGTGCCTCAGGCAAGACACATGTAGAGTCCTATTGCTCTCAGCTTGCTCTCGGCTAACTCGCGATGCGAGGGTTGCATGGAAATGCCTTCCCAACCTTTCATCCAAGAGCGATATAGCTCAGACACATCGCAGCGATGCGACGACCATGAATTACAGTGAGTGGAACTGCGCTTATAGCCCCTCTAACTGCACTGGCAATAAGAGCTCGGATCGACACGGAGTTCAATGACTGGCACAAAGCGAACACTGTTCGATCCTGCGCGTTTTCTGGATGCGGCGGGCGTGAAGCCACGCATAGTCCAGATAAAGCAAGGGCACGTCTTTTTTTCGCAGGGCGGCCTTGCAGATACCATCTTTTATTTAGATTCCGGAAGAGCAAAGCTTACGGTCGTCTCCAAGCGGGGCAAAGAAGCCACCGTCGCGATACTCTCGCCGGGTGACTTTATCGGCGAAGAGTTGTTGGCTGGCGGCTCGGAGTTACATGACGCCACAGCTACAGCAATCACCCCATGCAAAGCTCTCAAGCTGAGCCGTGCAGATATGGTCTTGCTACTGCACTCGCAACATGAGTTTTCTGACATCTTCTTGAAGTTCGCTCTACTTCGTGGCGTCCGAACGAGAGAAGACCTGATCGACCAGCTCTTCAACAACAGCGAAAAGCGGCTGGCGCGCACCCTGCTCATCATGGCCGAGTTCGGCAAGCCCGGTGAACCAGAGAGCATGATCCCTCCGGTCACACAGGAAGAGCTTGCTGACATGATCGGCACCACCCGGTCCCGCGTCAGCAAGTTCATGAACAACTTTCGCAGGCTTGGCTATATTGACTACAACGGCGGTGGACGAATCCACGTCCATAAGGCCCTGCTCAATGTAGTGCTGCACGATCGTCTGCCGGAGCAAGCCGCACGTCGACCCGTCGTGGTCGATCACGAGCAGACTCCAGCACACGCGAGGAAGCGCGCGAAGGTCGTCTAGCCCATCCGAGATGGCAGCCGTAGCGCAACTTGGCTAACTTCGCGGACTTTGCGTCAAGGCACTTAGAAGTGGTTTCGCAGGACGAGGGCCACCGCAGTGACTCTCAGGGTACGATAACCGCGGATCCGTCTTCGGTCTCATTCTTCACCGCCAGCAAGGCTTTGTTTGCATCGTCGAGCGAAAAGACAGACACGCGCGGCTGGATGTTGAGGTCATGCGCAATCTTCAAAAAATCCGTCGCATCCGCGCGCGTCATGTTGGCAACGCTGCGTATCTGCCGCTCTCCCCACAGCAGCGTGTCATAGTCGAAGGCCGGCATCTGGTCCAGATGGATCGCATTGATGGCCACCACTCCGCCCTTGCGCAGGCTGGACAGCGCGTCCACCACGACCTTCCCGCTCGGCGCGAAGGTGACTGCGCGGTCCAGCGCAGCCGGAGGCTTCGCATCCTCTTTTCCCACCCATGTAGCGCCAAGTTTTGCGGCCGTGGCCCGGTGCGCCGCGCCGCGCGTGACTACGTATACCTCGCAGCCCCAGGACTGCAGGACAGGGATAGCCAGCGTGGCCGAGCTGCCAAAGCCGAACAGGCCCACGCGCTCGCCGTGTTGAACACCCGCGACGCGCAGGCTGCGAAAGCCGATGATGCCTGCGCACAGCAGCGGCGCTACGTGGGTCGCATCCAGCTCCTGCGGCAGCGGATGGGTGAAGTCCTCGCGGACAAGCACGTACTCGGCGTACCCACCGTTCACCGAGTATCCAGTGAAGGTCGGGTGGTCGCAGAGGTTTTCCATACCGTGTTTGCAGTAGAAGCAATCGCCATCGGTGCCGCCCATCCACGAGACGCCGACGCGTGACCCGACCGGCAACGCCTCGCTGGCACCTTCCACCACCTCGCCCACAATCTGATGGCCGGGGATGAGGTCCTGGCAGAGGACGGGCAAATCGCCTTCGGCGATATGCAGGTCCGTTCGGCAGACACCGCAGGCAAGCACGTGCAACAGGACGTAGCCAAGCTTCGGCTCCGGCCGCGGGACTTCGGCAATCCTAAGATGGTCTTTGCTGGTTGAGCTCCTGGTATTGAGTATCGCGGCCTTCATGAAACCTTCCCCTCCGCTTAGAGTGCAGGAGCGGACGCCACGCCCTCATTGGGGATGGACGCCGGCTCCCCTGCAATGGTGGGGTCGCTATTAGCGAGCGCAATCGTCTTCTCCTGTTTGTCTTGCTTATCTTGGCCGATGCCCATCGTCAGCGCAGCCAAGCCGGCCATGCCTCCCAGCTGCATCGTCTCCACTGCGGAGCTGGGGACAATGACGATGGTGGAGTTCTGCTTCAGCCCTTCGTAGAGCATGTTCATCGCGCGCAGGTGCAGGGCCACCGGATTGTTGGCGTAGGTCTTTGCCGCCTCTCTGAACTTCGCCGCCACCTGCAACTCGGACTCGCCGAGGATCACGCGGGCCTGCCGCTCGCGCTCGGCCTGTGCCTGCATCGACATCGCATCTTCCAGCGAAGCCGGGATCAGCACATCCTTCACCTCCACGGAGATGACATTGATGCCCCAGGGCTCGGTGCGCTGGTCGATGATCGACTGCAGGGCGCTGCTGATCTTGTCGCGGCCCTCCAGCATGTCTGAGAGCATCGTCTTGCCAATCACGTCTCGCAGAGCTGTCTGCGAAGCCCAGCCGATCGCCGCCTGGTAGTCGGCAACGGCGAGCGCGGCCTTCTCCGGATCGATGATCTTCCAGAACAGTACCGCATCCACATCGACCGGCACCGTGTCCTTCGTCAGCGTCTTCTCCGCTTTGAAGGAGCTGGTGAGCACGCGCGTATCCAGCCAGTAGGGAATGGTCTCAATCAGCGGAATGATGAAGAACAGTCCCGGCCCTTCCAGGGAACGGAACTTGCCCAGCCGCAGCACCACGGCCTTGGTCCAGGGGTCCGCCACGCGTATGGAAGAGGACACCAACGACGCACAAAATATAGTGACAACGAGGACCACAAATGAGCCGGAAACTGACCCGCTCTGATGCAACGCGAACGCTGCAGCTGCGCCGAAGGCCACAATTACCAGAAACACCAATCCAGGAAATGCGCTGCTTGTCTTCATGCCTATCCTCGCCTAAGCCTGCAGAGCCAGCACATCTGCGCCGTGCATTTCCAGCGAGCTGTGGCCGGAGGTGGAGAGCAGCTTCTCCACGCGCAGGGCCTCGTCATGGTCTCCGTGGAACAGCAGCATATAGGCGTCGCTCTTCAGCGCGACTTCATACTTGAGCACGCTGTCCTTGGGGATTCCGAGGCTGAAGAGTCCGGCACCGGCAGCGCTCATGCCGCCGACGACCACAGCGCCTTCGAGTCCAGCGACGATCCAACCCACCAGCGGCCCCGCAACCAGCAGCGGGCCGAGACCGGGAATCATGAACGCAGCGGAGCCGAACAGCAGGCCCCAAAACCCGCCCCAGAACGCACCCATCTTGCCCCAGTACATCATCCGGTCGCCCGCGTTGTAATAACCGACGACGTGCTCATCGGTGTGCGTGTCCTTCGCCGCAATGGACAGAGTCTTCATGTCCACGCCGGCTTCTTGCAAATCTTTCACGGCGGACTCAGCTTGCTCGTGGGTCTTATAGATAGCGACGACAGAGGAAAGTGTGGACATGAATATCTCCGGCATACAGGGGTTGATCGAACGGAAGGCGCGCGACGACTCGCGTTGGACGACACACTTGTCTGCGAAGTGGCAGCCAAGGAGCTCGTCTCTCAACAGGAGTCTTACACCGCTCAGCGGCAAAGGCTGAGCAAATCGGCACACGTTCCATGCCCACCTGGTGTTTGGATCTGCAAGATCTCTACCGTGCGTCTGGACGAAGGTGCGGGGGGACCGCCAGCTTGACGGCCCCCGCCCCCGCGGGTTGGGTGCCCTGCCTGGCTTCAATGGCATGCAGGACATGGACGAAGATCGCCGACGCATACGCCGACAGCAGCATCTGCATGCACAGAAACTGTATCGCCGCCAGCGCAACCAGTACCACCGACTCATTGAGTCCCTCTCGTTTCAGAACGCGCATCGCATCTCTCCTCATCCAGCGAAATCAGACCCGCAGAGTCTTCAGCGCAGGCTGCCGTCCTCATTGGCCGAGACCTCGATCTCCTGGTCCACCGAGATGCCGAGCCTGACGTCCTCGCGGGTCACCTTGTCGCTCACCACCTGCACGTCGCCCTCCAGCGCCGGGGTAAAGCCCACCGCCTGGATGCTCACAGAGTAGTTTCCCGGCGCGAGATGCGGCACCGCGAAGCTCCCCGTTGCACCGCTCTTGATCGTGCGCGAGAAGCCGTTGGCGTTCGATACGGTGACCTCAGCGCGGGGAATGAGCGCGCCGGAGGGGTCCAGCACCGTGCCGCGGATGCTGCCGCCGGTGGATTGGGCAAGCCCGGTCGCGCTCATGCCGAGCAGGAGCGTGAGGCCGAGCGCGGAGTGGATAGAAGAAGTTTTCATGGTCATGGTGTTTTCCTTTCGTACAGCGTGTATGAAGTGGTGCCGCGCCTGTGCGGCACACTTAGAAGAACCCATCGCGCAACGCCGCGCCGCCACAGTGCGTAACGCTGTGTAACGATTTGTCACCGGTGCCGTGACCGTTCTTTACATCGCAGACGCAGGCCCGCGGCGCCGCGCGGCGTTACTCTATGTTCAGAAAGCGCCTAAGACCATGGAAGAGATCCTGCTGATCGACGACGATGTGGAGCTTTGCGAGATGCTGACCGAATACCTCGGCCGCTACGGTCTGCGCGTCTCTGCCGTCCACCGCGGCGACGCCGGGCTGCAGGCCGCGCGCAGCCGCAGCTGGGCGATGATTCTGCTCGACGTCATGCTCCCCGGCCTCGATGGCTTCGAGGTGCTCAAGCAGATCCGCACCTTCTCCACCGGCAACGTGTTGCTGCTCACCGCCCGCGGCGAGGACGTCGACCGCATCGTCGGCCTGGAGATGGGTGCGGACGACTACCTCGCCAAGCCCGCCTACGCCCGCGAGCTGCTCGCCCGCATCCGCGCCATCCGCCGGCGCAGCGAGTCCCCAGCGGCCGCCGACGCGGCAGCGGCCACACTCATCGTCGAGGACCTCGTGCTCGACCCCGCCGCGCGCAGCGTGCGGCAGAACGGCGGGCCGATCGAGCTCACCGACGTGGAGTTCGCGCTGCTCGAGGTGCTGATGCGCTCTCCCGGGAAGGTGATCGAGCGAGAACCGCTCGCCGAGAAGGTGCTGGGGCGCAGGTTCAGCCCCTTCGATCGCAGCCTCGATATGCACGTCAGCCGGCTGCGCAGGAAGCTCGGCGGCAACGGCGATGAGCGCATCAAGGCCGTCCGCGGCACCGGCTATCAGCTGGTGCTGCGCCAAGCGCGCGCGGGGGCCAGGCCATGAGGATGCGCGGGCTTTTCCTCAAGATCTTCGCCATCTTCTGGCTGGCGCAGAGCCTCATCTTCATCATCTCCACCACGCAGATTGTGCGCCAGCGCTTTCCCGGCCCCAGCACGCTCGCCGACGCGCTCGATAGCAATCTGCAGTACGACGGCCAGCTCGCCATCCGCGCCTACGATGCCGGTGGCTGCGCCGGATTCGCCGCCAACGCAGGCCGGCATGAGCCCTCCGGCGCGATGCTGCTCGGCGCCGGCGGCGAGGTGCTCTGCCGCACCTCGGCTACGCTCTCCCTGCCCGGCCTGGTGCCGCACTTTCCCAACCGCGTGGACGGCCGCAAGGTCGGGGAGCACTACGTCTGGCTCGTGCCCGTACTCGCGGCCGACGGCGGCCACGACGAGTATGTGTGGTTCCAGCCTCCCGCGGGGCGGCAGGAGCGCCATCCCAGCCTGCTGCACTATGCCTTGCCCCAGCTCCCGGTGGCCATCGCCGTGGGTGGCCTAACGACGTTCGTGTTGGTGCTGCTGTTTAGCCGTCCCCTGGTGCGCTTGCGCCGGGCAGCACGCGAGCTCGCCCAGGGCAACCTCGCCGCACGCGTGCCGGAGTCGCCCACCCGGCTCATGCGGCCGCACGCAGACGAGTTCCAGGGGCTGGTCCATGACTTCAACCATATGGCCGAGCGCCTCGAGTCGCTGGTCGCGGCACAGCGCCTTCTGCTCCGCGATGTCTCGCATGAGCTGCGCTCGCCGCTCTCGCGCCTCAGCGTCGCGCTGGAGCTTGCGCGTGAGGACGCAGGGCCGGCCCTCGAAGCCCACCTCGCCCGCATCGAGCGTGAGGGCGGCAAGCTCAATCAACTCGTTGGCGAGCTGCTTGCACTCTCGTCGATGGAATCGCTGGACAGCGGCTCGGCCTTCCAGGCCGTCTCGCTCAACCGGCTCTGCGAGCAGGTGCTGCCCGATGCCGAGTATGAGGCGCAGCTACGACCCTGCACAGTCGTGCTTGAGCAGGAGGCCGAGTGCACGGTGCTGGGCGATTGGAACCTGCTCTACCGCGCCGTCGAGAACGTCGTGCGCAACGCCATCCGCTACACCGCGCCCGGCACCCAGGTGACACTCCGCCTGCGCCGCACCTCAGTGGAGTCGAAGCAGCTTGTGGTACTGGAAGTCCTCGACCAAGGCCCCGGCATCCCCGCCGGGGAGGCCGAGCACATCTTTCGCCCCTTCTACCGGCTGGACCACGCCCGCAGCGCGGCCACGGGCGGCTTCGGCGTCGGGCTCGCGATCACGGAGCGCGCCATCCGGCTACACGGCGGCGGCGTGCGCGCCACCGGCCCCGCCGAGGGCGGTGCCTGCATCGAGATGACC
>Ga0116230_10007299_pt1 | contig 10908 bp, 8 predicted proteins | sample S1TSphfallax_3_FD_88678 | JGI IMG/M metagenome (GOLD analysis project Ga0116230, IMG submission 88678) | Host-associated microbial communities from peat moss isolated from Minnesota, USA - S1T2_Fd - Sphagnum fallax MG | ecosystem: Host-associated > Plants > Peat moss > Unclassified | place: USA...
GCGCCAGCGCAGCGTGAAGCGCCTTGGGATCCCGGGGCTTGGACAGAAAGTCATCCATGCCGGAGTCCAGACATGCGCGGCGGTCGTCTTCGAAGGCGTTGGCGGTCAAGGCGATGATCGGGGTTCGGTCGCCCCGCAGGCGCAGCGTGCGGGCGGCGGTCAGCCCATCCATGCCGGGCATGCGCATATCCATCAGCACCACGTCATAGGGCGCCTGCTCCAGCGCTGTGAGAGCCTCGTCCCCTGTTGCGGCCCGGACGACGACGCAGCCGGCCCGCGTCAGCAGCGCGCGCGCCAGGAGCGCATTGACCGGATTGTCCTCCGCCAGCAGGACGCGCAAGCCTTCGGCGGGTGCGGCCGACGCGCGCTCATCGTCCGCGCGCTCGTCTTCAACCGGCGCATTTGCGAAGGGCGTCGGCGCAACACCCGGCTCGCCCAGGACCGCCAATATCCGCGCCGCCAAAGAGGCGCGACGTAGCGGCTTGATCAGATAGCCAGCGTAGCCTGCCGCGCGAAACGCCTCGATCCGGTCGCGCGCCTCGGGCGCCAGCAGCACGATGGCCGGCGCGCTGGCCGGAGGCGGGGGTGGGACGCACGCCGGATCGGGATCGACGAGCACGGCGACGGCGGGCGCCTGCGACGCGGGAAGGGGCGTCTCGACCACCTCGCCGCCGCAGGTTTCGATCTGCATCCGCGCCGCTTCCCGGACGATCGGGTTGGCGGAGATGACGGCCACGCGCCGACCTTCCAGCGGCGGCGTGGCCGCTGGGCCGTTCGCCTCGACCTGAGCCAGCGCGAAATCGGCCTCGAACCAGAATTGCGCGCCCTCTCCCGGCGGACTGATAAGGCCGAGTTCGCCCCCAAACGCGGCCGCCAGGCGCTTGACGATGGCGAGCCCCAGCCCTGCGCCGCCCGCGCGGGCGCCCGCTTCGGTCTGCTCGAACTCCTCGAAGATGCGGGTCTGAGCCTCCACCGCGACGCCTGGGCCGGTATCTTTGACACTGAACCGCACACGAATGCGGTCGCCGGCTTCGCCCACCTTGGCGGCCGTGACCAGAACGCCGCCGGTCTCGGTCAGCTTGATCGCATTGCCGGCTAGGTTGAACAGGATTTGGCGCAGTCGCCCGTCGTCGGCGCGAAGGCGGGGCAAGACGCCCAAGGTGCTCCAGGCGATCTCGATGCCCGCGCCATGGGCGCGCGGACTCAGGAGTTCGCACACGCCCTGAAGCAGGCGCTCCACGTCGATATCGACCGGCTCCAGCTCCAGCGGACGGCTATCCAGCTTGGCCAAGTCCAAAATGTCGTTGACAAGGCCCAATAGCAGTTCGCCTGAGTCCTGAAGGGCGCTGAGATAAGCCTTTTGGGTCGCATCCAGTTTGGTCGCCGCCAGGAGGCCGGCCATGCCCAAAACCCCGTTCAAAGGCGTCCGCATCTCATGACTGAGCAGGGCGAGCACCTGCTCCCGCGCCTTCAGGCGGGTGTCCGACTCCACCGACGGGCGATCAGGGACCAAGGGGCGATCCTTCGTTCGACAGATAGTTTGAGGCGATAAAACGGGTAATTTCTACCAAAAGTAGGCGGCGGCTTCTCAAAAGCTATAGCAAGTTCCCTACATTCCCCTTACCGTATCGACTCTCGCTGTGGTAGTCGCCGTCAATAGTTTCGCGGCTGGTATTTAGTGGTCTTCCCGCCAATTATCCCTCAATTTTATGTAGGAGCTGAAATGGTTGATCGGGCTGATTTAAACGGGCCTGACCCGATAGATATCGCCGTCGGGTTTCGCCTTCGCACGCTGCGCAAGTCTAAAGGCATGTCTCAGGACCAGCTGGGAAAGGCGCTTGGCATCACATTCCAGCAGATTCAGAAGTACGAACGCGGCACGAACCGTATTTCGGCGTCCATGCTGGTGAAGTCCGCCCGAGCTCTCGGGGTCTCGCCGACGGCTCTGCTGCCGGACGAAAACGAGCCGGCCCCGCGCTCGCCTGCGATCCTGTCCCTGATGTCGCAACTGCGCGGTGTCGACGACCTCGTGGAATGCTACTCGCGGATCAAGTCCATACGGCTGCGCCGCGCCTTGCTTCAACTGGCGCGCACGCTGGCCTCCTCCAGCGAGCCGGTCGAGGAGAAGGACAAGGAAGACGCTCTGCCCTAAAGCGCATCGCGCAACGCGGTAACCGGTTGCCGTATCGCTCGGCTTGGCGAGGCGTTGCGCCGCCAGACTTGACGTTTCCATATTCGAGCGATAATTCCCATTTATGGGAACTGAGGGCGAAGCTTTAATCGAACGGCAGGCGTCGCAGAATCGGCTCGCCGGAGTGACTGAGCGCTTGGCGGCGAGGCTCGCAGCGCTGCGCCACCAACACGGCCTATCGCTCGACGACCTTGCGGCGCAAAGCGGGATCAGCCGGGCGACGTTGTCGCGGTTGGAGCATGGGGAGACGAGCCCCACCGCCGCTTTGCTGGGTCGTCTGTGCGCAGCCTATGGCCGTACAATGTCGAGCGTCCTGGCGGAGGTGGAAGGCGAGCCCTCTAAACTTCTGCGCCGTGATCGGCAGTCCGTCTGGGATGATCCGGAAACCGGATTTCAGCGCAGAAGCATTTCGCCGCCCGCGCCCGGTTTTAAAACCGAGTTGGTTCAGGGCGCCCTCCCGGCCGGAGCCGATATCGCCTACGCCGCCTCGCCTGTTCCTGACCTTGAGCACCATGTGGTGATGTTGGGAGGCGTGCTGGATCTGACCGTCGAGGGCGAGACCTATCGCCTGACGCATGGCGACTGCCTGCGTTACCGCCTGCTCGGCAGTTCCCGTTATTTCGCGCCCGGTCCCGATGCGGCGGTCTATGTCATCGCGATCACCAAGCCATGACCGAGGCTACGACCTACCCCCCGCTCACGATCCAGGTCGATGACCTGTCTGGCGATCAGGTGCGCGCGTTGATTGCGCTGCACCTGGCGGGCATGCATGCGGAGTCTCCGCCGGAGAGCGTGTTCGCGCTGGACCTGTCCGGGCTGCAAGCCCCAGGCGTGACCGTGTGGACGGCGTGGCGGGGCGAGCGCATCGCCGGACTCGCCGCGCTAAAGGAGCACGATCGCTTCAACGGCGAGCTGAAGTCGATGCGTACCCATCCGTCATGTCTTCGGCAGGGTGTGGCGAGGCGGTTGCTCGACCACATTGTTGGGGAAGCGAAGCGAAGGGGGTTAACCCGCCTGAGTCTGGAGACGGGACGGGGGCCTGCGTTTGAGCCGGCGCTGACGCTCTACCGGACGCGCGGTTTCAAGGGTGGCGGCCCCTTCGCAGACTACGAGGCGAACGCTTTCAGCCAGTTCCTGCATCTTGGGCTGTAAACCAAGACGCCGCACCTCTGAGTCTCTCGCTCCGCCTCGTTGCGCGACCCCGCCCGATGGCGAGGCGGCGAATTTTGAGCCGCGAGCGCCCTACAAGCCGGGCGTCAAGCGTATTACTCGAAACAGTAAATATATCATCTCAATATGAAGCTAACATTTATTGCCTATCTGTGTCGAATCAGCGAGAATTTACCTAACGTCAAGCTGAGCTGTGGCTGACATCCGTTCCGCCATCGTAAGCCGAGTAAAGAATGTTCCATTGGTTCCGTATTGGCGACCGTCGCGGCCACGCGAGTGTGATCGCCGCGATCTGCGGGTCAGCCTTGATGATCATGATGGGCTCCGCCATCGACTATGGCTATGCGCTCAACATCAATCAGCGACTAAACGAAGCGGCGGATACAGCCGTACTCTCCGCCATTTCGCCTGCTATAGCCCAGGGTGCAGGCAGTTACGCAATAGCCTATTCTCATTCCAATATGTCGACTGTTGCGAAAAATACTTTTGCAGCGAATACAGCTGCACTGCCTATCACTGTTACGCCCGTTGTAACCGTCACGAAAACAACAAACGTAAACATTTCCACCTACACAGCGACTCTCACCTATACAGCATCGGTGCCGACGTTCTTTGGCGGCATTGTCGGCTTGTCGAGTATACCGATCTCGGGTCACGCCCAAGCAACCACCACGCCGCTAACCTATATTCGTTATTATATACTGATTGATATTTCCCAATCGATGGGCATTGGAGCCACCGCCGCCGATATGAGTGCGCTCTATGCCCGAATTCAACAATACGGCCAGGGCACTGAAGGCGAGCCAGGTTGCGTCTTTGGGTGTCACGTGGCCGAGTCGACCCAGAATTACTCAAGCGAGAGCTACGCCCATTACGTCAGCCCCTACATCACACTTCGCATCGATTCTGCGAACAGCGCGGTGGATTCCATCATCCAAACCGCGGTCGCCGACGAAAATTCAACCACACCCAATATCTCAATCGGCCTCTACACCATGAGCGGCTATCCTTCGGCGACCGTCACCCAGGTTTTCGCCCCAACCACCAGCCTATCGCAGTACGAGAATGTCGCCGTCGATCTGGGTCCCAATTCGACCTCGGGCATTGCCGATTCAGACTTCTATGATCAGATCACACAGTTCACGAACACCTATCTGCCCGCCCAAGGCACAGGCGCCAGCGCCAGTTCGCCTTTGAATTATGTCTTCATCGTCACGGACGGTCTGGTTGATACGTACGGCACAAACTGTACATTCGACCACTGCACCCAAGCTTTCCAGTCGTCTTATTGTAATCAGCTCCAAGCAAAGGCGACGGTCGGTGTAATATATACAACTTATCTTCCGATCTATAACTATAACAACTCGGCCGATGGATACGAAAGCAACTACAATACGTTCGTCCTGCCTTATATAAATCAAATTCCGACAAATCTTCAGGCCTGCGCGACGTCGTCAAGTTATTATTTTCAGGCGAGTTATGGCCCCGATATCGTTGCGGCGATGCAATCCCTTCTCAATACCAGCTTACAGACCGTGCGCCTGACGCAATAGGGCGCGCCCGCCTCTTGCGCCCGTTCAGACCGCCGTCTCGGTCCGCGCAGCATGGCGCAGATGAGGGCGTGGCGGATGCAGCCTCTCAGTCATGTGCAGATGGCCGACGGTCTCGGCGCTGCGCCAATCCGCAAGGTCCGTGCTGACCGTCAGGCGCAAAGCCCCGGCCAGCCCGAATAACGTCAACAATATACGTTGCTCAGGCATTTCGAATCATCGACGCTTGAGGACCTTGGCAACATGTTTGCGACGGTCAGCGGTCAGCGGTCAGCCTTTTGCGACGCCTTAGGTCGAGTGAAACAACAGGTCGTAGGCTCCGCATCGGCCATCGCCGTGGAAACGTTACGGTGATCGCTGCCCTATGCGCACCGGTCATGATGATTATGGTCGGCGCGGCTATTGACTATGGCTATGCGCTAAATATCAACCAACGACTTAACGAAGCAGCGGATACGGCCGTCTTGTCCGCCCTGTCGCCCGCGATTGCCCAGGGCGCCGGCAGCTACGCCATCGCGTATGCCAATAACAACATGGAAAGCGTCGCGAAAAATACTTTCGCGACGAATATTGCTGCTCTGTCCATGTCTGTGACGCCGACAATAAATATTACGAAAAAGACGAGCGGGAATATTTCGACCTATACAGCTACGCTTAGTTATTCGACGTCTGTGCCGACGTTCTTTGCGGGCCTCGTCGGCATGTCGAGTATTCCGATCTCGGGGCACGCCCAAGCTACGACCACGCCACTGACTTACATTCGCTATTATATATTAGTTGACATCTCGCAATCGATGGGTATCGCCGCCACGACATCAGATATGGCTGCGCTCTATGCGCGAATTCAGCAATACGGCGAGGGCACTGCAACGGAACCCGGCTGCGTTTTCGGATGTCACGTGGCCGAATCGTTTCAGAATTATTCGAACGAGTACTACGCTCATGATGTCAGCCCCTACATAACGCTTCGCATTGACTCAGCGAACACGGCATTGGACTCGATCATCCAGACCGCAGTCGCAGACGAAAACTCAACCACACCAAATATCTCAATTGGCCTCTACACGATGAGCGCCTATCCCTCGGCGACGGTTACCCAGGTGTTCGCCCCTACCACCAGCCTCTCTCAATATGAAAACGTGGCCGTCGATCTGGGAGACAACACCTCTGGCGGCCTGGGCGATTCTGATCTCACCGACCAGATCACCCAATTCGCCAACACCTATCTGCCCGCCCAGGGCACTGGGGCGAGTGCAAGTTCACCTTTGAACTACGTCTTTCTAGTCACCGACGGCATGATCGATACGGTCGATTCGAGCTGCTTTGCGGGTCATTGCACAAGCGCTTTACCCTCGTCGTACTGCAACCAGCTCCAAGCCAAGGCGACCGTCGGCGTGATCTATACGACCTATCTGCCGATCTATAATTATAATAACTCCGCCGACGGCTACGAAGTCGCTTACAACGACCTTGTTCTTCCGTACGTAAATCAGATTCCGACCAATCTACAGGCCTGCGCCACGTCCTCAAATTACTATTTTCAGGCGAGTTATGGGCCAGACATCATTGCGGCCATGCAATCCCTGTTCGCTACAAGCCTGCAAACTGTGCGACTGACGCAATAGATCTGACGTATGTTCTGCACGGCGTCCAAGGGGCCGAGGGCCTTTTCGGGCCGACGTCGGCTCATTCCCCGGCTCGAACGCGCGCTTCACCGTCCAACCGCGCTTCCGTCGGGCGGGTTGCCGGCCGATAGATCAGCGCTTCGGCCACGTGAAGGCGGCCGACGGTTTCGGCGCCGTTTAGATCGGCGATGGTGCGGGCGAGCCGCAGGGTGCGGGTCCAGCCGCGCGCCGACAGCCCGCCCGTTTCCGCCGCGCGGGTCAGGAGCGCACGGGCCTTGTCGTCGGGGGCGGCGAACTTTTCCAGGGCGCGACCTTCCAGGCGAGCGTTTAGGGCGGCGCCTGAGCCATAGGCCTCTGTGCCTTGGGTCAAGCCGTTGCGATCGGCGGCCGCGACCAGCTCTTGGGCGCGGGCCTCTTGCAGGGCGCGCGCGGCGGCGACGCGGGCGGCGGCTTCAGCCGTGCCCTCGGCGGGGCGCGGCAGGGCGAGGTCGGCCGCGGTGACAGGCGGAACCTCTACATGCAGGTCGATGCGATCCATCAGCGGTCCGGAGATGCGGCTCTGATACTGTTGCAGACACCGCGGCGCCCGTCCGCAGGCCCCCTTGCCCGCGCCGCCGAGCCCGCAACGGCAGGGGTTCATCGCCGCCACCAGCTGCACCCGCGCCGGATAGCGCACATGGGCGTTGGCGCGGGCCACGGTCACCTCGCCCGTTTCCAGCGGCTGGCGCAGGCTATCCAGCACCTGGGGCGTGAACTCCGGCAACTCGTCCAAGAACAATACGCCATTATGCGCCAGGGAGACCTCGCCCGGCTTGGCGCGGGTTCCGCCGCCGACAAGCGCCGGCATACTGGCCGAATGGTGCGGACTGCGAAACGGGCGGGCGCGGGTCAGGGCGCCCTTGGCGATCAGGCCGGCGACCGAATGGACCATAGAGGTCTCCAACAGCTCCTTGGCCGACAGCGGCGGCAGGAGGCCCGGTAGGCGCTGGGCCATCATGGACTTGCCCGACCCCGGCGGCCCGACGAACAGCAGGTTGTGACCACCGGCGGCGGCGATCTCCAGAGCTCGCTTGGCCTGCTCCTGCCCCTTGACGTCGCGCAGGTCGGCCGCCGCCTCGGCGTCCAGCACGGGGCCGGGTTTAGGCGCGCCGAGCACCTGGGTTCCGCGGAAGTGGTTGACGATGGCGATCAGGGAGCGGGGCGCCAGGATCGACGCGCCGCCGGCCCACGCCGCTTCTGGGCCGCAAGCCTCTGGGCAGATCAGGCCTAAGCCCAGCGCGGACGCCGCAACGGCGGCGGGCAAAGCGCCGGCGGTGGGGGCCAGCGTCCCGTCCAGACCCAGCTCGCCAAACGCCATCCACCCGTTCAGCGCATCGGGCGGGATCACGCCCATCACGCCCATGAGCCCCAGCGCGATCGGCAGATCGTAGTGGCTGCCCTCCTTGGGAAGGTCCGCCGGCGCCAGATTGACGATCAGTCGCTTGGACGGGAGCGCGAGGCCCAGGCCCGCAAAGGCGGCCCGCACCCGCTCCCGACTCTCCCCGACTGCCTTGTCGCCCAAGCCGACAACCATGAAAGCGACCTGGCCCGACGCGGTTTGAACCTCCACATCCACCCGCCGCGCCTCGACCCCCTCGAACGCGACGGTTACAACCCTTGCGACCATGTTGGCTTGCTTTCTCCCGGAATTCAGGATGACCCTGTGGCGCTCAAGAGGGCAAGTCAATGGCGGGCGGGCGCTTTTGTTGCTTTTTTGTTCCGTTGCAGCTTTGGGGCGTTATCGGCCCTGACGGCTGGCAGCTGACCTAGGGCATAGCTGGGCCGCTATTGGGACTGGTCGCCTGAGTGTTCGTTATCGTCCATCAAAATCCCGCTCCCCCAAGGGCGATCGTACCACGAGCCATAGGCCGTGGACGATGCCGCCTAAGGCGCCCAAAGCCGTACAGATCAGGCCCACTGACAGCAGCGGCGCCAGCAAGACGTCGGCGCTATGGTGCTGATCCATGAGCTTCACGGCGGCCGCGAGGCCATCTAGGCGGACGAAGGGACCGAACGGGGAGGCTCGCCAGATCCAGGTGACGAGGGCGAGCAGCGCCGCGCCCGAGGCGACGTAGAACAGGCCTTCAGCCATCGTCGAAAGCGCGCCGACGACCACCAACAGGTAGCGGCTGATGACCAGAGCGAGATAGGCCAGGACCGGCCAGAACAGGACAGCTTTGAAGTGGATCAGGTCAATCTGCGCCAGAGGGCCGGGGTCGATGCCCATACCGCGCAGGTCGTTCAGCCCCGTGAAGCCGAAGTGGAGCGCGCCGACCCACCAGAGCAAGGTTACGCAGCAGCCCACCAGCCCACCGAGCGCGCGTCCCGCTCGTTCTCGGCCTCGCGAGGCGCGATAGGGGGATAGGTCGTTGGCTGGCGTCGCGGACCTCCGGTGCGTCAACCGCGCGATCCAGTCGCCAAAGGCGTCCAAATCCCAGGCCGCGAATTCCAGCACGCGCAGATCGCGTACCCGCCAGCGATCCAGATAATCCACCCGCACCCGCTGGCGCTCGATGAACCAGACGGCCAGGGTGGCGAAGCCAACAACCGTGATGATGCCGTCAAAAGCGGCGTAGAAGGCGTGGCCGAACGCGGTCGCGACATCGCCGCCGCTGAAGGCGTGTACGACGAAGACCAGCGCCGACAACGCGAGTTGGATCGTCACCGCTATCTTCACGCCGAACGCCCAGTAGGGATAGAGCGTCGGCCCGACCACCTGTTGCGCCCCGCCGCGATAGCGGGCGGCGACCACCAGCGGATGGCCGACCTCGCGCAGCAGCGCTTCGGTCTCCACCTCGGTCAAAGGGCGGTCGAGTTCGCTTTCCCGCGCCTCGATCCGGGTCAGGACGGTGTCGCGCAGTTCTGCGACGATATCGTCCCGCTGTCCCTTGGGCAGCAGCAGGGCGACGATGCGCAGGTAGTCTTCGACGAGGGTCATTTGAGCGTCTCCCCAGCCTCTAAGGTTCGATGATCTTGTCGAGCGAGGCGCTGATGCGCCGCCATTCGTCGAGCAGGCGCTCCAGCATCGCTACGCCGTCGGGCGAGAGGCGGTAGAAGCGCTTCTTGCGCCGGTCCTCCTCCCGCCATTCGCTGAGCAGCAGGCCTTGCGTCTCCAGCCGGCGGAGGAGCGGGTAGAGGGTGCTTTCCTCCATCTCCAAGCCGTCAGCGGCGAGCGCCTGGCGCAGGGTGTAGCCGTAGCGCTCCTCCCGCAGGCGCACGAGCACGCCCAGCGTCAGGGAGCCACGCCGCAGCTCCATCCGCAGACTCTCGTAGAGATCGCCCTCCGCGCCCATCTGCGCCTCACTCCATGACACATAGTGTGTGGCATACAGTGTATGGCGAACAGCTGAGGCGGAGTCAAGCGGGCGGACGGCATGGGTCGGGCCGGCATCCAGAGCGACGTTTGGAATTCACGCGAAGACGCGAAGGCGCGAAGAAGAGCTAAGGGTCGAGGACATGGCCGAACGCCGCTCAACAAGGCTGGCCGACGCCCCTTTTTCTCTTCCCGCCTTCGCGCCTTCGCGTGAGATCCTTCGAAAGTCGCGGTCGCCGCTGCCTACCCCCGCTTCATCCGCCCCGCGACCCCCGTCGAGAGCAGCCCGATGGCGGCGGCGAAGGTCAGCCAGGCGCCGGGCATGGCGTCGTTGTGGGTGACGTGGATCAAATAAGTGCTGATCGCCGGCGTGAAGCCGCCGAAGAGGGCCGTCGCCAGGCTGTAGGCGAGGGAGAAGCCGGACGCCCGCACGTTCGGCGGCACGATCTCGGTCAGATAGACCACCATGGCGCCGTTGTAGCTGGCGTACAGAAAGGACAGCCACAGCTCCACCGCCAAAAGGTGGGCGAAGGACGGGGCGTGGGCCAGCCAGGCCATGGCGGGATAAGCGGTGACGAGCGCCCCGATGGTGCAGGCATACAGAAGCGGCGTGCGCCCGATCCGGTCCGACGCCGCCCCCATGATCGGCAGCCACGCGAGGTTGGAGAGGCCTACGCACAGGGTCACGCCCAGCGAGGCCATGGCGGAAAGGTGCAGCACCCGCTCGCCGAACGTGGGTGTGTAGGCGGTGATCATATAGAAGGCGACGGTGGTCATGGTCGCCAGTCCCATGCCGACGACCACCACAGCCCAGAGGGCGCAGAGCCCGCGCATGGCCTCAGCCATCGAGGGTGGCTTGGCGGCCTTGAACGCGGCGGTTTCTGGCAGATGCCGTCGAAGCAGGAACAGCACCGGCACGATCAGGCATCCGACCAGCAGGGGAATGCGCCAGCCCCAGCTGAGCACCGCCGGCGGCGGCAGAACCTTGGCCACAGCCACGCCCACAAGAGCCGCCACGAC
>Ga0116230_10007301_pt1 | contig 10908 bp, 6 predicted proteins | sample S1TSphfallax_3_FD_88678 | JGI IMG/M metagenome (GOLD analysis project Ga0116230, IMG submission 88678) | Host-associated microbial communities from peat moss isolated from Minnesota, USA - S1T2_Fd - Sphagnum fallax MG | ecosystem: Host-associated > Plants > Peat moss > Unclassified | place: USA...
GGGGGGGAGTGTCCAAAGGAACACAATGCGAGCAGGGGAAGAGGAAAAAGAAGGGGGCGTTACCCCTTAGGGGACGCCCCCGGCCCCGCCGGCGCCCCCCCCTTTGAGCCTTCCCATTGGCTACATAAAATTTTTATTTGCAAATTTGATATAATTTTCAACTCAAACTAGTACCCTTGTTTCAAATTGAGGGTATTTTTTTTATTCATGTAAATTAGTTGTGGGTACCCCCAAAGTTTTATTTTCTTTTAACCTTTGTGATGGGTCTATAAACCGCAAGCGGGTTTAGAATTGAAACTATTTATGCTTATTACATAACTATGGAAATCAATTTTTTTGTTTGCATAAATATCCTCTCACCTTTTTATTTTCTATGTATAATTATTATGCCACACCATTTTCCTACCATAGATTTCACACATTCATAAATTATGCCAAAACTTTTCAAAACAAAAATTTCAATTCCCTTCACAATTTTATTCCATAAAACTTTGCATTTATACAACAACTTGTGTTCATCAAGTGAAGGTGTTTCCAAAGGTCCCAAACACCCATTTATATACTAGCTGAAAGGAAATTAAACAAACAAAATTTAAAGTTTTACACATCACATGATTCATCATGTGATTCAACATGCACATTGATTTGTAACATGATTTTTCTAATGAGTCACCAACTTTGAGTTATGCACATTAATTTGTGCAAAAACTTATCCTATGAGTCATCATCCTTGAATCATTGTGCAAAAACTTTCTTAATGGGTCAACATCCTTAATTCATGCACATTAATGTCGCCAAAAAAAATTTCATGTGAATTATCATGTGGGCAAAAAAAAAATCATCAATTATCATGTAGTTATCATGTAGGCAAAAACCTTTGCACATGAATTATCATGTGTGAATCATACACATTAATTACAGTTGTGACTATTTTGGTGATGACTCACCAAACCATTATTAAATTTTTAAACCCAACCACCAAATAAATTACCAAACTTAACTCGTAAATAATTACATAAAAAACAAATTAATTACACTAAATTATAAATTCACATAAAAAACTAGTCAAGCTTTTAATAATCCCAAAATAGATATAATGCAATATTCTCATTTATATAAGTTACATGAGTAAAACTTAGGTTGAAAATATATGCATTGAAATGAAATGTTATTGGGAACATATGGTGGAACATGTTAGGAACCCATTGAAAACTTGATGGAACACATAAAGAACAAAAAAAACCCCAAAAAACCATGTTCAAGTAATTTTGTCCAAGTTGATGATGGGATTAGAAAAAAATTACCTCAAAGGGAAGAAGTGAACATAAACAAATTGGGGTTAGATGTTAAAATAATCAACTCGGGAACATGGGACTAAGACCATGGAATAACTAGAGGTTAATTAATAGTTAATCATTGGTTCCATCCAAATTAATAAGAACTATACTACAACCAGTTGGGATATTTCAAAATAAAAAATGGAATTGAAATTAAAATTATTTTTTTGAAAATTTTGACTCAAATATAGGTACCTAGTTCCATTTTATTTTGCACCTAGAATAAAAATTATTTTAACTTTCTTTTAAAACTAGAACTAAAATTTTATTTTTTATTTTTAAAACGAGAACAAAAGATTTTTTCATAAAATAAAAACCACCCAACATTGGATCATATAAGTAAGATAGTTCAGATGATTTCAATTTTTTATTAACCTCGAGGGTTTAGATTTCCCATAGGTAAATGTTTTTAACTAGGGTTAGTTTGTGTGAATGTAAATGTATCAAAAACTTTATTACAAGAAAGCACTACTACAAAGAAGAAGTTGGAAAATGTTAAAAATTATTAGAAAAAGAAAAGATATTACACTTATTCAATCATGAACCATAGTTAGGTTTAGTGGCTTTAACATTAGTGTCAGCCAACATTGTGCCAACGATGCTAACAAACATTTTATTTCATTTTTTTAATATTGAAAATTTGATGAAATTTAACACAAAATTTAAAAAATAATCAAATTTGCACTAGAAAAACAAAAAATCAAAATTTTCCATGACATGTGCAACAATGTGTTTTCATTTGTCACAATTGTTTCAAATTGGTCTCAAGGATTACCTTGGTAGGTGCATCAATGTCTTCTTTTTTCTTTGTTGTAATGAATGAGAAATCTTTTTTTTTGCTTTTAATTTGGGTAATGAAGCTTCTTGGATTGGATTTCCATAGAGGCCTATGAATTCGGAATGTGTGAATTTTGACTATACTTCCCCTTCCCTTTTTGTGTTTATTCTTTCATGGAGCATTGTCATTAACAAGATATGGAATTCATGAATAACGTCAATCAATTCAATAATGTGGATGATGCAATTTCTAACAATTGTAGGTTCTTGCAAATTGAATGAGGATTTGAATGGTTTTTATTTGATGCAATTGGGTGGAGTAATGAATGTAATTACATTCTTGGGAATCGGAATTGTTGTCAAACTTGGAGATGGTGATGCCAAACGATTCCATTATTGCTACTCTTATGTTTACACTTGTTGTTTGTTATTGCATGTGTTTTTAAATTGAGTATTATTCTACATGTTGTTTCATCTTCTTTTGGTCTAGTCATAGATTATTTAAATCACAAGTTTGCAAGACCTTTTGTTGTGTAGTGATGAACCTTGAAGTTATGATACATTGAAGCCATGTATATGTCACTTTTTTCGACTGAGCTTTCAAAAAAAACCGATCCAGGGAAATTAAAGTGGGATTTACTTTTCTAGGAGCACTAGTTGAACTAAAAAGAATTCATGACAAGATGAGAAAAAAATGCAACTACATTAACATGAACCACTCTTTATCTAACTAATGTTTGATTTTTTCAAGTTTGTAATATCAAAAATTGTATTAATGTTACAAGTTCAATTTTTTTTACATGATGCCCTTTTAATGTATTATAAAAACACATGTAATAATTTGGATTGAATATAATGAGTATGAATTAGACTCAAAAGCATGCATAAAACATTGCAACCAATGTTTTCATTATTTTTTTAAAAACGATTAAAGGACTTGATAATTATGATAATTATTCAAACCTTTACATAATAATATATGGTATGTTATGAAATACATATATTTGGCCATCAAAAAAGTCATGGATTTTTAATCCAACACATTCTATAACAAATTATAGTTTGTTACATCATCATGCCAAGCACTCCCACTATTTTTTAAACAAGCAAAAGAAATGTGTTTCATTTTGGTCACATGCACAAGGTTGGTTCTTGTTAGTGTGAAAAATTTTGGGAGATAGAAATATCCTTGGAATATAACAATGATTTTCTATGCTGATTTTGGCCATTTGAGGTAACATTATTTTTTTAATTAAAATATATGTTTACTTATAATGTGATTTTAATAACCTTTTCATTTAACATTGAATAACATGCTCTACTAGCAATGATTCCATGTCAAATTTTGCGTTATTTAACATTTTGTATGTGAATCCAAAATAAAAATGTGTATGGTAACATTGATTTATCATTGAATTGCCTCCAAGTTTGAATGGTGTTTCAATGTTATTTTAATTTCTAAAACCCAAATTTCAAATACATTTATTCATTAAATGTAGGGTAAAACCTAGGTCAAGTGGTATTTAAACGAACTAGGAAATTTCTTTGAATGTTTCATACAAATATAAGGAACTGATGTCTCTTTCTTGCCTTTTGGTACTTGAGGCACATGTAGGTTAATCAAGAATGCCCATAAGGGTAAAGAGAAACCATTTTTTGCATTTTGTGCATGACTAACTTGTACAAACCTTTGGCTAACTCTTTTTTTTCCACTTGAAACTTGAAAGACATCATGTTGCACAAATGAGGAGTTCACAATGTCAATAATTGTGTTCTAAATTGTAGGGTAAATTTCCAAGGTGGGGCATTTTCAAAATTAAGTGACCTAGGACTATGTGGCCATCGAGTTTAACCCCCTACATTTTGGGAATGTCCCCACCCATGGGCTTTACCCATCATGGTGCAAAAAGTCAAGTTATCATGAATTTGAACATATAAAAATCATGAGATATAAAAAAGGGTATAATTCTTTTGCCTACTCCTGGAGAGTTGGAAGGTTTTTATACCTATAACTACTTCAAATTGAACTTGTAGGTGTAAGAATTTTCCCATTCCTAAGGAGTAGGCATAATATACTTCCTTTTTAGGAATGATATTCATGGATTGGGCTGATTATTTGCCTTTATAAAATATGCAAATCCCCTTGATTCTTATTGTAGTATGGTTTGATAATGGGCATCAATGTTGCTAATTTTAAAGATGGGTCTTATGGGGCTTGGGATTTTAGTTCAAACTTATTTCCAAGTACATTAAAAGTAAGGTTAACCATTTTTTTTCAAGTGTAGTTAATAATTGATGTGGTTACACAACTTAGATCAATTAGCATAGGTGGCTAAAATTTTGCATATGGTGGAGCCCACTTGAAGGTATTCTTAAACTAACAAATGGCTATGATGTTGTGTTCATATTGCAAATGCCTACATAGCATTTACAACCAAAATAATGGTGGTCAAAAGCAATGGCAACATAAAGGTGAGATGTAGGTTTGCAAGGAATTGTATTTGGTGAGATGTGGATTGGTGAGGGTGTACATTTGGCTACATTTAACACCAACAAGAAAGTTAATAGTGTGTTCTACTAAAGAATTAAACCTTCATTAAAGAAATGACATTTAGATTTTTTTTTAACTTTGAAAATATGCCACGTAATATGCTTCAACTAAAAAAAAAAGTCATGCCTCATGAATCCATTTTAACTTGATTCATTGTTCAAAAATTTGGAAGCATGGATTCAACAACAAATTCCACTATAGATTAGAGGAATTGGACAATGGACCTATTTGACATCATGGACATAATCAAACCTTCAATGAAGAGCATATAAAAAAAATTAAAATTAATTCCAACACCATATACAACAACAAAATCACATCAAGAATATATAAACCTTGAGCAACTTGAACCTTGAAGGTGATTTGAACCCCCACCCCTAGAAAGGTGCTACTAGTTATAATTCCAAGCCTAGCTAACTTCCACCAAAACCAATTAAAATACATGCATTAAAAAAGTAGTTTGAGAAAATTGTGTGAGGTATCAATTGAATTAAGATGCAACAAACTTGATAAATGACAAAGTAGATTCATTACCAAAGTAAGGCTTGTGCTTCAAATTATACATTAAAATCCAAATTCTAAATCATGTGATCTACTTCAAATGTTATGTAATATTTGCACAAAGTACAACAAAATTTAATTTGAAATGGAACATTAAACACACATAGAAAATAATGAGATTGAAACTTGGTAAATAAGCTCAAAAAAAATGCAATCATCTCTTACAATCTAAATTATTGCATACATTCAACATATTACAAACACACCAAATGAAAATCACTTCTACTAGATTAATGAAAAATCTTTAAAAAATCTTGATTCTATATCAAGGTTTAGAAAATAGGATTATTTAATAATACATAAGGGTTAAGAATTTGAGGTGATAACTTAAACCCATTATTGATTTTTCCTTGTGCACCTCAATATTTGCCTCCTCCATGCACACCAAAATTGAAATGAGGGTACTAAATAAAAACAAACAAAAACATATATATATGTACACACACACACACACACACACACACAAACCACATGAAAATTATGGCACATCTTGACTTTCCACCCAAATTTACAATCCAAATTATTTCCAAACTACCTGCAATTTCAATGAATTTAGTATTAGGATTCAATTACACATCCACACAATAATGGAATTTGCCTTGCCATTTGGCAATGGCATGTTCATATGAATAAAATTGCATTGTAAAAAACAAATGATTATAAAATCTAGTATGTAGATCTAAATGATTGTTCAACATGTTTTGCAACTCATTACAATTCATGAAACTAACAATGTTGAAAGTTTGTTAATCTTTGACAAAACTAATGACTTGGACATCATCAATCTTGACGAATTTAATATATTTAGAGAACTTATGGTTAAAGATGGTAGATGTAGAAACTTTACATGAAAGCATGGTGATTAAGTTCAAATCATTGTCCTTCCACAAAATTAGTTTGGAATTATGAACCATGGTCATCTTGAAATCAATTTTTTGCAAATCAAATGTTTGAATTGATAGCAAGGCATGCACAAATTTACCATTTAATCACCCGCTTGGCAAAGGACACATTTGTTTCAACACACTCAAGTGAATGTGAAAGCTTTCCTTTGCCTTTGTTGGATTCCTAGCCCAAAACTACAAGTAAATGGCACCAAAGGCAATCAAAACTTTGTGTGATGGGAAATGGTGTTCAAACTTTGAAATGAAGCTCTAAATTACCCTTCACATTCCTCCTTCACTTTGTTGATAGCCTAGTTGAAAGTAGCCTTGGTGACAATTTGCAAATCTCCAATGCCATCAATAGTAGTTTGGTAAATAATGTATTTGTGTCCAACAAATGAAAACACAAGGAACCTAACATCTTGTCCACCATTTATGTGTTTAAAAACCAATTCATTTGGAGGTTTTCATTGATTAGGGCTTCAATATAATTAAAATTGTCAAAATATGGATTTCCAAACTTGACATATGGATTGCAATAAAACATATAAATATCATTTTGGGCTAGCTTGATGAAATTCATAAAATCAGACACAACAATGATTGTGTTTTGCACGTTTAAGGTTGTCATTCCTCCTCAAGGCCTCATGCAATTTTAACCAATGTATGAACACATTCAAACAATTGAAAAATGCAATGGGGCTTAACCATGAACTCAATATCACATAAGGCATTCAAGTTCCTTATTGCAATCTCAATTTTTGCATTTTCAAAGTGTAATTTGATCATGAGGGAATAAAATTTTTCTATACATGTTTCATTATAAAATGGATGGAAATTCACCTTGTTTTGACATTTTTGAGAAGCTTGTTGCCCTTTGTGTTTAACAAGTTATCAAAAGCTTTCTAAAACTTTACAAATTTTTAAGGTTGTGAGCAAAATAAACATATAGATGTTGTAAAATAACTTTTAATCAATGCATTAAATCCAACTTCAATAAACTAACCACCACCAAATTAATCTTATGAACAAACCAACAAATGTCATTCACAAAAGGGCAATCTTTTCCTTGAATTGCAACATCACACTTGTTTGATTGCATTAGAAAACATTGTCCCCATCACACCCCACACTGACCAATTTCCCACCTCATTCCTCCAACTTGAAATCATTTCAACATTAAAGAAAAAATGTTGTTAGATGTGTCGAAAACATGAATTGTTTCTACAAAAAGAAGGATGGGGATCCTTTTCCATGCTTGAACCATATACAAGGTTATGGATGTTCATTGGGTGTTGTCAATTATTATGACTTCATTTACATTAATTACTAAGAAAATTGTTGTAACAAATGTAACTTTTGTAACCTTCAACAAGATAATGTGTGTGACTTTTTCCATGCATTAATTGAAGTTATCACATTATTTTTTTTGAAAAGTTTTCCATGTTTAACAATTGCAACCAAGTTTTCATGTTTTTGTATTTGATCATGGGACATCCATTAGTAAAAAAGTGGAAGGGCACAACAAGTGCACATTTTTGCATATATGTTTATAAGGCACATCAACAAAAGTTTGTTGAAGATATAAGGTTGATAATGAACAGTGTATGCTTGTTCATTTTTGACATGCATTGAATCCTTGATGTAATAATAAAAACATGTTTCAACTCTAGGCTTTGAAGCGTTGCATTTTCAATAGCTAACATGTTTACAAAAATTATCCAACTTTGGAGCCATGAACTTTTATTTTCTTTCCACATAGGTGCAATTCTTACATTAATCACGATGCATTAAACCCTTGTCATCAATGACATTTTCAAGTGATGACAAGTGAACAATCCAACCATCTTGGAACTTTTTTGCTCCTTCATATAATTTCCTTTTCTTAAGGTTTCCTTTTAGGGTGAAATTCCTTTAAGGTGTACCACACATGACGAAAAAGGTCTAGTCTTTATTGTAGTCCTTTTTTACTTTATATTTTGATGCTCGTAAAAAATAATGTGTCAAAAGTTGTCAAAAAATTTAGGAGGATTATATTTTGGGGCATTACAATTCTAGATTCCATAATAATCATCCATAGATGTGTATTTACATGGTAAAAAAGGACTAGGTAAAAAAGATAAAAAAGGGTGATGTTGTGACAAGATTTTGGTACACCTTAAAAAATTTAGACCTTTTATTGGATCTTCAAAAGTTAAATCATAAATGATGATGGGTTGATGAAAGCACAACCAATTAGACCGAAAAAATAATCAACATGCAATTAATTATATGGCATTCACATGTAAATATGAAGTAACTTAAAATAACACTTTATTACAATACTAAACATTCTAGCCCATCTATTAACCTTATAAGAAGGTGAAACTAGATTTTGATGAGCAATTGCCATTTAAAAATGCATTGAAAGTACATTTCAATACATATGTGAAATCCATATTAAAACTACTTCCATTCCAAAAGTAAAATAAATAACTTGCAAAAACATGTTTTCACAAAGTTTATGGTATGTTTAATGCCTTTCCCTTTTAGATTTACATTTTGAAGTTATTTTAATCTACTTGCACCTACTTTTATAAAAGATTGCGTTGTAAATCTATGATGTATAATTACTTGCATAACATAATAACCTATTTGATTACCTATTATATAATTTCTTTCTTACATAGGAGGATAGGAGTAAGAATCATATTAATTTCAATCTTTTAACTCAATCAACTTACATGTTTCACAATTTTGTAATACATTTTGTGTTACTTGTCATTCAAACCAAAAAAATATAATTGTGAGTATATTTGATTATGCTTGGACCCATGTGGGCTGACACACCCCTAAGTTCCTTGATGGATTCAACTACAAGTCCAAAGGTGAAAACAATGGAAAAAGAAGGAGTTGGTGTGCACTGATTGGCTCGCAACATTTCGAGGGTAGAAGGGCATGTTGGAGCTTTGAGTTTGGGACTAGGAAGATTGACAAGCAAATCAATTACTCACACGGACTTGCACAAATCAAATAACAAGTTGGTTAGTGCATAGCTAAAGCACTTTTGGTGCATAGACGAGCCACGAGCAAACACAGATTCATAAGACTCATTACGACCTGGACTTGCGAGAAGTCACCACCTTCTCCCTTATAGTATGATTTGTGCCTAACCATGGGGTTAGCACCCAAATGTCATTTTGTCCCAAGACTCCCAAATAGGAGTCCCGAAATTTTTCAAGTTGGGACTTTCGCAACTTTGGGGGCCCATAACTTTGTGTGAAAACCTTTGATAGAGGTGAGATCTAAAGCAAAGTTGTAGCCCTTGTCAATAAATTTCCAACAGTATGTGGCATGCCACCTGAACATAAGAAAGTCATGCAATTCCTGACTTTTAATGGTCGGAAGTCAAATTGTCAATTTGACTCCCAGCCCTTCTTTTGGCCATAACTTGTGAATAAATTACCCAATAGGTCATGCGAACCCATTTAAGACATCTAAGTTCCAAGAACTTTTCAATGACATAAGGAAATTTTTAATCCAATGACTTTTGACCCTTGCAATTGCTTTTTGAAAGTGGGAGCTCACTTGGGAATGTGGGGGTTCATTCCTTCACATTCTCCCACATTCTTGGGAGCATGAAATGTGACTCCCGAGCTTCACTCTTGGCCCGCACCTTTGTAAGCCCTTGCTTTGGTTGTGAGCCCAAGGTTAGGGTTGCGACATGGGCTATCATTAAAACAATTGGCAATAAGGTGGTGATTGTGAAAATTGAACATCTCCATCTTGATGGGTAAGGAAATAAGGGAAAAAAAACTTTGAATTTTTAAAATTTTGGCATTTGGAAATGGGCATGTATGATGGAAGTGTGTATGGTGGTTCTAAGGTCTAGATTATAGCATATAAAAAAATAACATAAAACATTGGTAATGAGAAATCAAATAACCACAAAAAGTTGAAACCTTAAATTTTTATATTTTCCACTTTAAATTTATTGCACAAAGCTTGCAACAAAACAAAAATGCAATTAAGGAGTTAGGATAATGACATGGAAATTGAAAACTTTTAGTTAAAATTCAAACATGTTGTAACTTGCAAACACAAACAAAAAATTTGATTATGCAATTAATGGTTCTACCAAAATTATAAGACCATCTCCATGCAAAACCATGCAAAAATGGATGTTGCATATAAAATCCTTATGGACATAAAATGCTAGCAATTTTTAGGTAGGCCTTGTTTGCCAAGTGCTAATGATTTGTTTTAAAAGGAGGAAGGTGTGATGGTGAAGAGTTCTAAAGCGATGGTACCTCTTTTAATGAACATATGACGACATGGGGGAGAAAGAGGTGATGGTTGGGTTTATGGTTTTGAGAAGGTGGGAATGCTGCCATTTTGACAACATTAGGCTTAAGCGACTTGATGTGGATTAAGGCCCTAACTTTACAATGGGGATGTTAAGAGGTTCAATTTTCTATTTGCATTTTGGTGTTTCTTTGCCCAAAAAAATTATTAGAAGGGTATTTCCTAAGGATAAAGGCATTCCCCAATGTAAAACATTAATTGATTTTTTTTGCTTGATATTGTACCTATAGAGACATAATTTTTTTTCATGTTTTACATGTAACATAAGGCCCCAAGGTGTGAGCACCTTATACACTTGTAAGTAAGGTGTACTTAAAAGCCTTTTAGAAGTGAAAAGGTGACTCATGTCCTCAAAATGCTTCATGTTTTCTTAGAATGTTTTTCCAAATATTTTTAATTAGTGAAATTGGAATGTAAAATAGAAAAACTTGCTAAAGAAGGGGGTGCAAGGGAC
>Ga0116230_10007302_pt1 | contig 10907 bp, 13 predicted proteins | sample S1TSphfallax_3_FD_88678 | JGI IMG/M metagenome (GOLD analysis project Ga0116230, IMG submission 88678) | Host-associated microbial communities from peat moss isolated from Minnesota, USA - S1T2_Fd - Sphagnum fallax MG | ecosystem: Host-associated > Plants > Peat moss > Unclassified | place...
TAATGTCTATTGGGAGGACCTTGTGAGTTGTTCCAGTTTGACCAATGGCCATTATGTGATGTAATTTGCACTTGAGAGAGATGAGAAAGACTCTGGCATGTCAGAATTTTTAAGCTGGAATGCCACTAGTGGTGGGGCATTCCTTAGAGCATCTCCATTGTTGGTAGCAAAAGCCCTACCAATGGTAACTAACTAGTCATGGAATTTGTTGATGATGTTTGTAACCCCATGCACAACTTGATGCTTTGAAAAACCAACACAACCTTGGAAAATTTCTCTTCTTAGAGGGATCTCATCTCATGAGCAACAACAAAGTTCAGCTAGTGATTTTGTTGAAGTCAAGTGCCCACATGGAGCTATGTGGAAGGGACCTATGGAAATGGATTCAACACCATTCAAAGGAAATGGCCTGGCCCTGCCAATAGATAAGTTGTTATACATCTACCTACTATGTCCACACTCTGAACACCCAAAAAAAATCTGTTCCAATCTAAACAGTCTAAACACTTTCACCGAAGAAACTGGTTCACCTAATGTGAAACCGATTTTAATAAGGTAAAACTTCCAAGAGTTGGATCCAATGCAATAATAGTCTCTCTACCTGTGGGGGCAGGGCCCAATAAAGGCAAGAATTTTGTTGTGAATGGGATGCGTAGTTATGTTGTTCCTTCTTGCATGTATTGCAAGATCGAATCATTGGCAATGTGTTTTGGGATCAAAATTTTCAACATTATAACTCTAATTGTCCAATTGGATTAACATTTGAAGCTAACAAGATCTTTGGAAACAAAATGGGGTATGATCAAGCATGATGTTGTCACATTATTGGGAATTTCAAAGTTGTCGAAGTTTTGCAAAAATCTAGAACAAGAACCAAGGACACAATACAAGAAGCTTAGCAACTTTGTAAATCAAAGCATTCATGACAATAATATTTTACTTTTCTACATTCTTGGTTATTGTCATGTGAAGTTTCACACTAAAAATGGCCAACAACACATGCGAGACCACTTTGACAAAACACCAACATTTTATGACCTCACTAAATACTAAAGCAAAGTGGAGATCATTAATGAAAGCTCCCCAATATGCCTCTTCCACTATTGAAATTCAATGACTTGGTTCAAAAGTAATGAAAAATTTAGAAAGAACCACAAAAATCAAAAAATGTGTCATTCAAGTTTAAGCACAAGTAATGATGACAAGAATAACTTTGAAACAAGTTGTGATTTTAAAAGACCAAAGCACAATGGTTTCATTCATAATTCCTAACACACAAGTAGTCCCTCACAAAGATTCTAAATACTTCAAATTTTACAAATTGGAAGAATTACGAAATCTTTGAATGTCCATATTATGTTTGTAACATCATCAACCAATCCAAACTCCATCATTCCATTGTACAATTCTACAAAAGCATTAATTGAATAATGACATTTAACTTTTAATGAAATGTTTAAAACATCATACCAAGGTTAATGATGACATGAAATTTCATTATTATAAGAAAAAATTTAAAATCCTAATCATTAAAATAATTGTGCTTTGCAATTGAAGGTCCTTTGCAACTAAATGAATGAAACAACATGTGTTTAACAACTCATTAGTCACTAGTCCCATAGTCTTTTATAACTAGTATGTAGTTGGAAAGGCCAATCACAAAACCCAAAATGTGTTATTGTGATCTAATATTTACCACCCCCAATTCATGCGTGTTTTTCTCCTTTTGAATAATTCATCAAGCAACAAATGGTTCGACTTCAAAATTCCAATTCAAAGCATTTGCACCATTAGACCCTTTCCAACATGCTCTTCGACAAGATATTTGAAATCCATTGTGTTTTAGCCTAGGGATAGGTTTTTGGCTTATAATTCAACTAATCTACCCAACTTTTTGATTAACTTCCTTGGTCTTTTCCACAACGCTTCAAATATGACTTAGATTACCCCATCTTTCAATTGTAGGTTTCTCTCAATGCGTGTGCACACACCCCATGGACCCTATTTGTATCCATTTTTTATGTTGTGCTCATGGCCATGAATGCATAAGAACCCATGATGTAGTTTGTGACACCTTTGTTACCATTGTGCATGATGCTAACTTCCATTTGGGGTGAAAATGATTCCATGCATTTTTTAAAAACATGTTCAACTTTTCTCATTGATGAATTAACATTTGGTTCACCAAAGATGGCATTTGCACCCTAGTTGATATTGTCATCGTCGACCCAACATGAACATATTTATCTCCTTGATCTTGCACCACTCAAAAATTTACTGTTTCTGATGCAGTTCAAGCCAAAGAAAGGAATTACTGCAATTGACACCTCACCAAACAATTCCTCCCCTTAATAGTTGAAATATTTAGATGTTTACACAAACATGTTGATTTGTTTTTACACAATTGTGCCAGTGCCATTTGGAGCTTGGAAAGGTTAGAAGGCCATCATTTGTATGTCTCGATAACTTTTCTTTGTAAATTTTTTTCAATCATGTTACAAAGGTTGTAAACATTTTTTATTTTAAGTTGAATGATAGTCATATGCCTAAGTATTTCTTGACTTCCACATTTTCAAAACACACCTCCCATCACCACAATTGACTTATTATAAGCAATTGGTTTTTGACATGGAAAAATATGCCTAACCTACTATAGGTGATTGATTTTTGACATGGATAGATTTCAACACCTAGTTTGAACTAAATTGATGTCCTATAATTCTCCCTCTTCCTTTTTCTTAGCCCTATGTACATTTTCCAAATCTATGGTGTGTTTATTAATAAAGTTTTGCAAGGTTGCACGTTTTAAAATATCTATACACACTTGTTCAAAGATTGAACATCCCATGAGTCACCTTTAAGAAAATAAATTTATAAGTTTAAAGCCAATTTATAGATAAGATTATTTATTTATTTTTTGGAAAGAAAGAAACAACCAACGGGCCAAAACCATGGGCTCACTTAATGGCCCAATGGATAAAATAATTTCACATTAGACCTTCATTTTCTCTTAGGACCATTGATAATAAAACTATGTATTTTATTTGAATTGTATGGTTGGTTTAAAATTATCTGTTAATAGAAGTATTCCATATATTCATTGGTTTTGGCCAAAGAGTAATTTTGTTCTAAAGTTGAATGAGATGGGTGAAGTGAGGTGGGATAAAGTTATAGGTGGAAATTTAAAAAGAGAGGGGGGAATGGTCGAGTATTGAATTTTTCCTACCTCCAAAAGGTTGTTTTTTGGGTGGCAAGGTTATATTTAAAACTGATATGAAAGGGGGTTTTGGTTGTTTCTAAGGTTGATGAGTTGAGTGTTTTTTTTTCCTCCCCATTTTTTAAGGAGTTGGTTGTTGGGTGGAGTCGGGTGGAGAGGGTTGGTTTTTCATGACAAAGCTGCTTGTTGAAATTGGGCTCATGCAAAATAAATTGGAATTGAGCTTGCGTGAGGCTATTCCGATAAAACTAACAATTTTTTGAACTTTATCCGAAACATTTTTCAATCATAGGAGGAGGTGTCAATAGCAAAGAAATTAAAAACAAGTAGTGTATCACATAATGGTTCTACGATTTAAATGACATCCATTTATGGATGACAAATTTTCAACATACTAAATTGGAAACACATGGTGGTTAGCATGGTGAAGGCCAAGTGGATCCTTTAGTCATGCTAAAAATGCTTCTGTACTGGACTTCACATGACCCTAGAATGGTTTGGATGCACTAAACTTTGACCTGTTTCTGGGTTCATCATAATGTCTCTAGTCTCTAAGATGAAAGGCAAACAAACCCAATAAAAAAACGGAGCTAAAAGAAGTCTAGTGCTTTACATGTACTATTTCCCTTCTATTCTAAAACAAGGGTGTGTCATATTGTACACTTGCCATTTACATGAAAAAGTATCTCGAGGCAAAAGAAGAGAAGAATTATGGAAACTCAAATATTTCACTGTGAAAAAATTATAGAATCTTCAAAAAATCCTCTAAAAGAAACCAAAGTCCTTCAAGACATTATAACTCTATAACTATTAATCTCAAGTTTCAACACAAGCCAAAATTATCATCTTTCAAAAATCATCATATAAAAAAAAAGACCTATTATTATTATTATTATTATTATTATTATTACCTAGGGGCCTATAAAATCCCTTAAGCTACTATTACACTCTATAATGAATCTAAACACAAAATCCACTACCAAGTTTGCATGGTTGGTTGTAATAGGGTTTTTAGGGTTGGAGATACTCTTAACTCCTGACTTCTCCGGAGTTAAAAATAACCACCCCTGAGGTGTGGGAGCGGAGGCTGGTTATTTGGAGGACTCCTTGCTGCGAGGGAGTTCATTAACCCCACATAAACCCTGGATACCCAGGCAATAATAGCTCTGGGCGATGAAGAATCACAACATCCGGTGAAGGATTGGATGGATCCGAATGTTGGATGAAAAATTGCTTCGGTTTTTTTTGAAAATAATCAGAATCCAAGAATAGGTATCATCAATTCCGGTTATTTCAAAGACCAATTTTCCAGAACCGATGACTTTCATCAAAGAACCGGTCAAAACTGGCAGTAGTTTAGGCAGTTCTTTGATTTTTCAAAATGTTGAGAGCCACGGTTATGAAACCTAAGAACCGCCCTTATTATAACTGGTGGGGGGTCTATTTCACGTCTGTGATGGCCGCCTTGATAACCGGAGAGTTGTCTATTTCGTGTTTTTGATAACCGTCCCACACTGCAAACTACGGATCCGTGTCACAACGATTGCGCAATCTCTCTCTCATGACAATTGAGTGGATGAGAAATCCCAAACAGAAAGTGCATCCACGAGGAGCAACAGCACAAGTTGGTAATGAACGTTTGAGAGCGAAAGCGGCCTCGAGAATGAAAAAGCCCGTTCGCGCCCTCGCAGTGGTGTGTGGTGGCTGCTCCTCTCTTTTGGTATTGTTGTGATTCCCTGGCGTGTTTTGCAGAGCTTCTCTGTCTTGCGAGGTAAGTGTGCACTCACAACGGCTTCAAAATTTCCGATTCCAAAGCTCATTTGAAATTCTTCTTGCGGAAAATTTTCGCAATTTATTTTTGTTCAATTTTTTTTCCGATTTTGTTTGCGGGGCTTGTTTCCTCCGTGTGTGAAGGTTTTATGGTCCCTTGCTTTCTTCACTGTTTTGTTTCCAGCAGTAGAACACTTTGGCCCTGTCTTTCTGTTAGAAGAATCTGACAAGCAACAGATTGCTCTTCACTTTTCCTACATTTTTTTCCCCAGGTTCTTGAGGTTTTTGGCACTCTCAGTTGCAGCAAGATTCTCTGTTGGAGATTCCCCCCCCCCCCCCCCTCTCGTAGCTGAGGAGCGAGGCACGAGGTTGCTCTCGATGGAGGAAGCCCCAGAACCTGAAGGTCGGAAGCGGGACAGGCGGCAGGCTGTGCTGAATTCCATGTTGCTGCGAGAGTAAGTGACTCTTCTTTTGAACCTTTTTCTTCATAATCTGCATTTAGAGCGATGCGGGAACAATTGAGAATTTCTTCTTCTCTGGAATGACATTTTCCCCTATAATCTCGTTGTGTCAATCTACAACGATGCAGAGTGCACTGACATTCTCCTGATAGGATGTGGTTTTTGTGAAAGGAGTTTCCAATTCCAAGCACCCTTTAGGGTTTTATAGTTTATAGTCTATGCTTATCACTAATTGCTTCACAACGTCCAGCAAATAGAAACTAGTCCAGCAATGATCTGTGCCATGACAGAATTTTATTCTCAGCTCTGTCAAACTGCAGCAGAACCACCAAATTGCAGGTTCTGTTTTCAGTGCTAACTGAATTCTTTCATGTTACAAATGCAGAATCATGGACAGTAGTGGAGATGAAGACTCTGATAAGGAGGACCATGAAGATCTACCTGCTGGTAAACATCCTCATGTGCATTTTCAGGAGGACAAGGAAGATGAGCCTGCTGAGAGACATCCTCACACTACTCAGGTGCATTCTTCAGAGTATTATTCTCCAGTGTGCATTCATATTTGAGCAATAAGGATATGTTGCAGGTGACGTATGATTTTCCCAAATGTCAAATTGGGTTTGCAGATGTTTTCTTTGTACTGGTATTTTGATATTAGGTAAGTATATCAGAGATGGTGGAACTGAACTCATTGCACTTGATTCCCACTGTTCTCTCAGAAGCATGGTAATGTGAGTGGTGATATGGTGGAGAAGGAGAGGGCTGTGAAGTCCAAGAAGAAGCCAAAAGCGTCAGTGGCAGCAGATATTGAGAATGAGGGTGATGGGGTGGAGAAGGAGAGTGCTGTGAAGTCCAAGAAAAAAACTAAGGCTCCGGCAGCTGCAGCAGATATTGAGAATGAGGGAGATGCAGTGGTGAAGGAGGGTGCTGGGAAGTCCAAGAAGAAATCAAAGGTTTCAACTGCGATAGCAGATACAGAGAATGGCAGTGGTCAGGTGGAGAAGGAGATGACTGTGAAGTCAAAGAGAAAATCCAGAGCTTCAGCAGCAACAACAGCAGCAGAAATTGAGAATGAGGGTGATGAGGTGGAGAAGGAGATGACTCTGAAGCCCAAGAGAAAATCAAGAGCTTCAGCACCAGCAGGAGATATTGAGAATGAAGGTGATGAGGTGGAGAAGGATAGTGATGGGAGGTCCAAGAAAAGATCAAAGGCTTCAGTGGCAGCTGCAGGAGTAGATATAGAGAATGAGAGTGATGAGGTGGAGGAGAGTGCTGGGAAGTTCAAGAAGAAAGCAAAGGCTTCAGTCAGTGCTGCAGATATTGAGAATGAGAATGATGTGGTGGAAAAGGAGAGTGCTGTGAAGTCCAAGAAGAAGTCAAAGCCTCTTTTGGCAGATGTTGAGAATGAGAGCCATGGGGTGGAGACCACTGTGAAGCCGAAGAAGAAATCAAAGGCTTCATCAGCAGCAGCAGCAGATATTGAGAATGAGAGCCTCATCGGTATGTAAGAAACTCATGTTGTCTTAGAAATTGTCAAAAGACTGGTGAAAGTTTCTTCCAATCATCATTTGTGTTCCCAATATCTATACTTCAGTCTCAATCTTAACAGCAATGTAGTGGTAAGGGGGTGTTTCTGCTGTTACTAGTTGGAAGTATTGTGTTTTCTGCCAAGCATAGGTTTGCAGAAATTCAGGGCTGAGCTTTGAGAGATGTTCAGCTAACATTATTAACTTTCTCACAGATCTGACTATGCTTTCTTACACAGAGATCATCAAGCACAAAGGAAAGTTTGTGGAGTTAGCAGCATCAAAGTGGCTTGAACGTTATGAGGCCAATCCAACTGCTGGTTTGAATGAGCTTCTTGTGGTGTTGTTTGAGGTTTGTTGCTAAGCCTCCCGTCTGCCGCATTTGATAGGCTGGTTAAGAGTGAGGAGATCAGTTTTGGGAGCCCATGGGTACACAGGTGTGGAGGATGGAATAACAAGGAAGGATGGCATTGAAGGAAGATTTAGTTACATCTGAACCGCTGTGGTGTGATGGCTTTTTCTACAGGCTTGTGGAGTGACACTCGATTTGAAAGAGGAACCTCTCAGTGAGATGGATGTTGATGATGTGGTGAAAGAGTTGGTCTCACATGCTGAACAAGTATCCTTTTGCATTTGCTGATGATAGCAAGATCAGTATCACTACATAATCACAGCATTGCAATCCTGTTCTAGTGATAGGATTCCTGTAAAGTTTCTCTCTCTTTTGTTCATAGTCATAACCTTGTTTTCTGTTATTGAGATGCAAAATTGGGTGATCCTGTCAAGCAGTTCATGGATGCCCAGACTGGAATTCTAGAAGTCAAATGATTATTGTTTCTTTGATCATAGTTTGCAGGGTGGTTTGGAAGATATCCTGGGCTCAAAACAGAAAGATTCCCGCAATTTCAAAGAGAACTTGGTTACATTTTGGGATACTATAGTGCGAGAATCTCAAGAGGGTGCTCTATTTGACCAGCAGTTGATGGAGAAATGCATGGACCATGTGATTGCACTGTCTTGGTATGTTGAACAACTCTCCATAGGATGTGGATGTGAATGACATGCCAGTTATATATATATGAAGGAGATCTACTGGAGGATGGAACTCTTACTCCGTTTGTGTACAGAGTCAGAATCAGAGACCAATCTGTACAGTATTTTCCCACTTTTATTGTGTTATTTCTAGGATGCCTTGCAGATAGATGGTACTTCTCCAGCTGTGTGGTTTTATCTTTTTACTTGTCAAAACTTGCTCTAATTCAGTTTGGTAGGTGAGTGGCTTTATCTGCTCCAACTTGTAAATCATTTTGAAGGTTCTTGTACGTGACCCTGAGGATCTGTTTTGGAAATTTTTTGCCTGCAAACCCACTCAAAGATGGTGTGGATTGCCAGAGAGTTCCATAGGGTCTGTCAGCGATGTGCTGGGGATAGGAAGTTCAATATCAATTTTGTAGTTGCTGATGTATATACTTTTCTTCCTGCAAATATGGAGAACAGTACCCAGCCCAGAGTCTTCCGAATTGTTGCATCACTGGTAGGACTGCAGCTCGTGACATCTCTTGTGGCAGTCGCAAAGAGCTTGGGTCAGTCTCGTGAGACTGCCCAGCGCCAGTTGAATGCAGAGAAGAAGAAGAGGAAGGAAGGTCCACGGATTGAATCCCTCAACAAGATTTTGTCAGAAAAGCATGAAAAGATAACAATGGTGGAGGAAATGATGAGGAAGATGTTCACAGGGTCTGCACTTCACTCTGGCTTACCATTGCAGCTACTTGTCCTTTGGAATACTTTAGATAATTGTTAGAGAGTATGTGAATACCGAGGCCTTGGTTGCTCTCTCTCATTTGGCTCACTTGAGTTTGAGGAATTTGCAGCTATCCCTTGCTTCCTTCTTTAGTTAGTTTCTGGTACAGTCCTCAATCAAAAGTGCTTTGACTATGTTTCTGCTTCAGTTGTAAAGCCTGTGTGAAGGCTGCAGGACTGGAGTGTCTTTTGATGCTATTTCTTGTGTTGAGTGATGTTAAGCCACTAGTCTTGGATGAAGAGGTTGACAATCATGTTGACCCGGTTGGTCATGCTGGTAGCTGTGTAACTCTTCAAAAGAGACAGTACCCTTAGTCTGGTTGCTTGTAGATGGAATATGGATGTATTGAACTGTGTTTGGGTAGTTTTTTGCAGGCTCTTCATGCATAGATATCGTGATGTGGATCCAGAAATTCGACAGGCATGCATCAGTGCAATGGGGTCCTGGATTGTATCATATCCATCCTTGTTTCTGCAGGACTTATACTTGAAGTACATTGGCTGGACGCTGAATGACAAGGTCTTCTTAGCCACCATCTCTCCTGGCAGACTGTAAATTGTTTGAATTCAACTGATAATCCAATTATTTTCCTCATTTGTAGGCCAATATAATCTCATAGTTTGAGCACTTGAACTTGAGGAACTTGCCAAGTCCATAAACTATGATACCATAAACTGGATGTGAACTTCTCTGCTGGTGTCCTTGAACGTCTTTCATTTTCAATTTGTATTGGCAGTTACTTTTTCCTTTCTCAGCCACATGAAGAAGATACTGATTATTGGTTTGGATTGTCTGGATAAACAATTGAAGAATCCTGTTGTACGCAAGAGCTCCATCAGTGCACTGCAAGAACTGTATGCTGTGGACGACAATGTGCCATCACTATCTTTGTTCACAGCACGCTTTGGCAGACGCATGGTGGAGATGGCTGATGATGTTGACATGACCGTGGCAATTAGTGCGATTGGCTTGCTGAAGCAGTTGCTCAGGTTGGTTGATGCTATATGCCTGTTTTGTTTCTTGAATGTGGTCATTTCTTATGTTTTTGATTGCTGAGTGCTGATTGCATATATGAGGGCTTTAGGAATGGTCAAACAGCTGCAACATTCTGAGAGATACTGGGAGCTTTTCTCAAACCTAGTACTGGCATATTCTACAGGCACCAATTGCTTAGCGATGAGGATCTTGGTTCACTATATGATCTTTTGATTGATGATGCTCCACAAATTCGTCATGCTGTTGGAGATTTAGTCTATGATCATCTCATTTGTCCTGCATCTGAAGGTTGGCATTCCTCCCTGATCTGCTCAGGTCTGTCATCATGTATGCCTGGAGCCTGTGGAATACAATTGTGCTGGCTCTCAGTTTTGTAGACAAGTACCATATGGGTTTTACTGTGAAGTTTCATGGCAACTTGTTTCTACCCATGTCTTGTGTTGTATGAAGGTGTGTCAAACAGCATTTTCTGATTTTGGCACAGCCATAGGAGTCATGGATTGGGTAATGCTCTGCAGCAAGATTGTTCTCAAGATGTATTGTGAACAGCATATTGGCTTACTGAGGAAGTTTGATGTTTCCCAATATGCATGTACACTTGACAAGTTCTCTCATTTATGACCTTGGTTAACTCTTCAGATTGAAGTGTTCAGACTTGATGGGTGGTTTGCAGGACAAGAGGATGATGACTTGGAAAGGCAGATGGATAGGATCTTGCAGATTCTTAGCGAATTCTCAGCAGATCCAATCTTGTGTGACTATGTCATAGATGCACTCTGGGACAAGTGTCAGGCCATGAAGGTAATATTTTCCGAGCGTGCTTTTCATACATAGATGAAAGCATGAAATACATGAAAGTGTATTTGATCATCATGGCAGGTCTGGACTTCATATACGGGAGTATTGACCTTAGGTTTATGTGCTTTGGAGTCACTTGAATGAGTATTCAAAGCCTGGAAATGTCTGTATATCTGGAGAGACAATTACTTTTGGGCAGTACTTGATGCTTGTGTGTGAAACAGGACTGGAAGTGTATGGTATCTATGCTTCTTGAGGAATCAAGCTCTAAGGAGCTTACTGATCTAGACACCACAAATCTTGTTCGAGTTTTATCAGCATCAGTTAAAAAGGCTGTA
>Ga0116230_10007303_pt1 | contig 10907 bp, 8 predicted proteins | sample S1TSphfallax_3_FD_88678 | JGI IMG/M metagenome (GOLD analysis project Ga0116230, IMG submission 88678) | Host-associated microbial communities from peat moss isolated from Minnesota, USA - S1T2_Fd - Sphagnum fallax MG | ecosystem: Host-associated > Plants > Peat moss > Unclassified | place: USA...
AGTCACGCCAGATCTGGCCGAGGCTTTGACCGAAGCTGTTGAAGTGGGCAAGATTCGTCTGACTCTGCGCAATAGATTGGCCAGAATAGAACCACATTTAAAAGGTATCGGTCCTGATGATTTGTTGCCTGCCTCCGCTTTTGATGAAGATGAGAAGGCAAAAACAACAGCCTCTCAGCTCAATGTACCGCCGCTTCCTGCCATCCCCGCACCGCCTCTTCCTGATTTATCAAGCAAAGCCGGTGAAACTCCTGCATTTATGCCGGCGCCGGCACCAGCCGGTCCGGTGCAATGGGTTGTAGAAATGTTTAGCGGCAGCCACAAGGAGACTTTGGGTGTACCGCTCAAATAAAAGGACTGCCAGTCGCTTTGATATTTTGACCGCCCCTGCAAGACTTAGATCGGCGGCTGGATCACTCACGCCTTTACTTGGCGTAAGCATAATTTTATTTATGGGTACAGTGGGCATCGTCACCGATTTGATGCGTAATTTTCAGACCGTACGTGAATTAAAATTTGCTGCTCAACAAGCTGCTTTGTACGCGCTTTCTTTTTCTACCGACATGACTGGAGCTGTCAGTCAATCCACGGTCAATATACAAAATGCCGTCCTCACCCCGACGACAGCCTTGACCAATATGGCTCAGATCGGACCTGCGCAGGGCAATACTTTCTGGTCAGCTCCGGTGACCTTTGCCTCCGGCGATATAAATTTTGTGCAAAATCCGGATGACACCTCAGAATCTTTTTTTCAGCTGACCGCCAGACGTCAGGGTGCAAATGCTCTGGCTCAGTTTTTTTTACCGCTCTTATTTACCGGCTTAAACACCAGTCTTCCTCAGTCAATCAGGACTTTTGATACTGCTCAAACCGTTGAGCTACTGTCTCAGCCTGCTACCCGTATAGGCGAAGGTCCGCCTGCCGGTCAAAGCGCCGGGGTGCGCGGAGCGGATCTTTATCAATATGCTGCTTTGCCTCTAGCCATTACTTATACTCAATTTGCCGCCCAAGCTCAGCAAAATCTCGGTGCATCTAGCTTTCCGGGTGTCTTATATATCGCCGGCTCAAACAGCACCAGCCCCATACCGACTGGGGCCATACCTTCAGCTTTTGTCAATCTTACCCACATCAATGGTGGCACAACATACTATGGCGGAGCTCAGGGCAATACTGCTCAATTGCAAAATTTGCTCACCTATTTTTTGCCGGCTTCGCTGGCTGCCTCTGCCACTCCCCCCGGCATGGTCGAGTGTGGGTCGCAGCTGAGCGCTTACGATCTGGCGGATCCAAGTTTCACAACTAATCAACCTAAAATCGTAAATCTGGTAAACAGTTTGCCAGTTCGCACCTATATTTTACCTGTGATAACAGGTGATGGCACCAAGCCGCTACTGGCTAGCAGCAGCGCGCCCAATCAGCTAAATGCGGTTGTCGGCTTTGCTTATGTACAGTTTCCTCAGACTCAAAATCTCACCACAGCACCCTTTGCGCTTAACGTTACTTTTCTCAAGTCCCCACCTTTGCGCAATGTTAGCAGTGCCACCGGGTTTGCCAGCTGGCCTCTGGGCACTAATAATTTTATGCCGGCCCCTACTGCCAATGGGCCTTTTGTCCCCCGCACCTATGATTTTGCATCAACCGGTGTTTCGCCTCGTTATCCCGGTGTCGCCATGGCACCAGCTCTATCTCCGAGGCCTTTAAATGCCCAGTAATATTTTTACATCAGGCAAGTTACCAAATCCAGTTTTCGGCGGTTTGTTTAATCGCGGTGCAAGAAAGGCTCAAGTAAATAGAGTCAGTCAGGCCGAAAGTTTACCTGGTGACGATCGAAACAAAAAACAATCCGAAAAAATTGCAGACGTGGCAGTATCTAATGGTGCTGAAGTAGCAGTTGCCCCTCTGGTGGCAGTGCTTGGTGCTAAGGGCGGTGTCGGTGCGTCGACTATAGCCCTCAATCTCGCTGCCGCTGCCGGGGCTTCAGGAGAGAGTGCTACCCTGGTGGATGCCCATTTTCAAGTGCCCGATCTAGCCAACCTGGTGGGAAGTGAGGCCAGTCATTCTTTGCTCGAGCTAACCAGTCGCGGCAGCAATATCGATCAATTGCTGTTCCAGGCCTGCCGTATGGACTTAGTAGCCAATAATCCCTCGGTTGGCGCACTTTTGCCCCCCTCTGATGGCAGTGCCTTTTTACACTCCGATTTAACTCAATTGGCGGCATGTCTTGATCAAGTCAGGCCCTTCGGGGGGGTGTTTTTTGTCGATGTACCGAAACATCTGGATCGACATCTTGTCACTTTGCTAGACAGCTGCACCAAAATTATCCTGGTTTTTGAAGCCACTATATCCGGTGTGGCTGCCTGTCGGCGCTGGCTGCAGACTTTTTTAGAACTGGGCTATGAGAGCGATCGCATAATGCTCGTCGTCAACCGTGCTGGTTCAAAATACAAAGTGGTTGAAGAGCAGCTCGGTACTTGTTTTGCTGATAAACAGATCTGGAAAATACCAAATGCTTCGTCTCTCACCTGGGATTCATCCAATCATGGTGTACCCGTTGTTTTGAGCTCCGCCGGCTCACCATACAGCAAGGCAATCAATAAACTTTTTCAGGACTTGCAGAGCAGTCTGCAGATAAAATCTCAAAATGTTTTGCCCCCTATTACCGGGAGAAAATAACACTTGACCAATTTGCGCGCACATTTATTTAAAGCTGACGATGCTTCGTCTACCGGCGCCAAAATTGCTCTGGGTAGAGCCTCCATTGCCAACTTCGTCACCGATGAAGAAGAGCAGGATGCCTCGGCGTTTGTTCAATCGTCAAGCGCGCAAAGTGCAAATACCCGATCCGATATTGCTCCTGATTTTCCAGCGGACTCGGCTGTACCCGGAGTCGTCGCATCACCTGCTAATAGTACTCCCTCACCGGTCGCCACTAACACTTCTACAGTGCCTGCACCATCGGTTACGACTCGGCTTTCGCTCACCGCCATGCTGGGCACTTCCCCATCTGAAGTCCGTGCCAATAAACCGGGCGTACGTTCCTATCAAAGTTTAAAAAGTCGCATACACAATCGACTGGTGCAAAATATTGATCTCGCTGCATTGACCCAGATTGATCAATCTGAGGGGCTGCAGGCGGCAATCGAACGCACTCTGCATCTTTTGATCGCTGAAGAAAAGCTGCCTTTGACCGAAGGTGAAAGGCACAATCTTGTCCGCGAAGTGCTTTATGAAACACTTGGTCTGGGGCCTCTAGAGCCTCTTCTTGCCGACCCCAATATTAACGACATCCTGGTCAATGGGGCGGAGAGCGTTTGGGTAGACCGGGATGGCTGTCTGGAAGAGACAGAGATCAAATTTAAAGATGACAATCATTTATTGCATGTGATTGGACGTATCGTGGCCCGGGTCGGAAGGCGCGTAGACGAGTCGAGCCCGATTGTCGACGCCCGTTTGCCTGACGGTTCAAGGGTAAATGCCATTATTCCTCCACTGGCCTTAAATGGTCCGACTCTGTCTATTCGTAGATTTCGTCCCAGTCCTTTTACAATCGATGATTTGATCGACAAAGGTGCTGTCAATCTTGTTATGGCTGAGTTTCTTGGCCTGGCTGTGCGGGCTAAGCTCAATATACTCATATCCGGCGGTACATCCGCAGGCAAAACAACACTTTTAAATACTCTATCCAGCTTTATTTCTGACGATGAGCGTATCGTCACCATAGAAGACACAGCCGAGTTGCGCTTACAGCAAAGGCACGTAGTAAGGCTAGAATCGCGGCCGTCCAATATCGAAGGGCAGGGTGCTGTATCTCAAAGAGAGCTTGTAAAGAATGCTTTGCGTATGAGACCGGACCGCATAGTAGTAGGTGAAGTGCGTGGTGCTGAAGCTCTGGACATGCTCCAGGCCATGAATACAGGCCACGAAGGCTCTCTCACCACAGTCCACTCAAACTCTGCCAGGGACGCCCTCAGTCGCATTGAAACTCTAGTTTTGCTGGCCGGCATTGATCTCTCACAGCGCAGTATACGTGAACAAATCGGATCAGCATTTGATCTGATTGTGCAGATCAAGCGACTTTCTGACGGTACTAGAAGAGTATGCAGCATTTCTGAAGTTACCGGCGTACAGGACGGCGTTATAAGTATTCAGGACTTGTTTGAATTTAAACAAGAAGGTCTGGACAGTAAAAAGAAAGTGCTCGGTTACCATACAGCATGCGGTCTACGCCCTTACAAAGAAAATAAATTTAGAGCCGCCGGCATAGATCTGAAACCTGAGGCATTTATGCCACCGGTGATAAGCGGAGAGGAAGGTCAAGATCAGTCGCGCGGTGATTTATGAAGATAGATCTGTTGATTGCATTTTTATCCCTGCCTCTGGCTGCAGGCGTAGGCGCTACCTGGCTCTGGGGTAAACGTCGCGAGCGAGCCAGCATTTCTTTGCGCTTGCAAAAATTTATCCCCAGAGAACAAGTCCAAGCACCACAGACAATTTTAAAATCGGCCGAATGGAATCAAGCCAGTTCTTACCTGCAAAATTTTGATGGTTTTCTTGGTCTCGGTTGGTTGCGTGAAATGCTTATGCACGCAGCCATGGAAGACCGCATGGGTCAGGTTATAGGCTATATGCTGATGCTTCTGATTTTGCCTGGAATGGTGGCTTATGCACTCAATCTCAATCTGGTTATCGGTTGTGCCAGTGGTGTCTTTTTATGCTTTGTGCCGGTGATTTTTGTAAAGGCAAAAGCGGATGGCCTGAGGGCAAAATTTTGTGAGCAGCTTCCCGATGCCATAGATCTGATGGTGGCTGTACTGCGCAGTGGACATAGTGTATCGCAGGCTGTGCGTTCGGTATCGCTGGAGGTGCCCAAGCCTTGTGGCGAAGAATTTGACGCCATACTGCAAAGGATGAATCTGGGCCAGCCACTTTCTGAATCGCTCATACTTTCCGCTAAACGTTTCCAATCCTATGAACTTGATCTGCTCCGCCGTGCAGTCGCTATACAGAGCGAAGTCGGTGGCAGTCTGGCCGAGCTCCTGGATAAAACAAACGGCACCCTGCGGCAAAGACTCAAACTGGTACGGCAGCTTCGTGTTGTTACCGCTCAAAGCAGACTGTCAGCCAATATAGTCGGTCTCCTGCCTGTGGTACTGGCTATTGGCCTTAATATCATCAGTCCCGGTTATATCGAGCTTCTCACCGGCGACAAAATCGGCCAGATGTTGCTTGTGGCTGTCGTCATTCTTGAAATTTTCGGTATTTTTGTCATGCGTCGTATGTCGACGATGAAAGTTTAGGGGGTAAGAATCTATGCCGCTAACCTTCTTACTGAAATATCCGGAGGTCATCTGCGCCTCAGTGATAGGGATATTGATGATTGTTTTGGGCAATGGCCAGAAGGAGGAGAGCGAAGGCTTTCATTTACCTTCGGCTTTAGCTGAGCCGGCCAAAATATTGTTGATGTTATTCCCCGAAAGTTATCTGGAATGGGTCACACGGTCTCTGGTCAGGGCTAATATGCGAAGCAATTTGAGCTTTGGAGATTTTGCCGGCGCCAAACTTTATTTATTGCTCGCCACTTTGCTTTTAAACTTTGTTTTGCCCCCGCTTTATGTCAACTGTGGTGCACTGGTGGTCTACTGGTTGCCTGATCTTTATTTGACGATCAAAGTGCGCACCAGACAAAACGAAATACAGCGTGCTCTACCCCAGGCGATAGACCTTATGGTTTTATGCGTCGACGCAGGTCTCGGCCTAGATGCCACCTTACAGCGCATTGCTTCTGAAAACTCTGAAATAAGCTCGGCTCTGAACGATGAACTGGTAATCTTAGGACGCGAAATTTTGCTTGGCGTGGATCGAGAGCGCGCCTATAGCGAACTTTACAACCGTACAGGGGTTGATGAGCTGAAAACACTGGGATCAGCCTTGCACCAGGCTAGTATGCTTGGACTGAGCGTGGCTAAGATTTTGCGTGCGCAAAGTCAGTTTTTGCGCAAAAAGCAAAGTCAAAAAGCTGAAGAGAAGGCAATGAAAATGCCCATATACATGGCTTTTCCTCTATGGTTTTTTGTCATGCCGGCCCTGATGCTGCTCGTCATGGGCCCATCATTGATCCGCTTCTATCACGCTATGTCTTCCGGCGGTGGCGGTCAGTAATAGTGCGGGCTAAGCCACTCCACTCGCTCCTTTTAAGCAGGATAGCAGCACTGATTTATTTGCTCCTTTTTCCATTGGTTGGATTTTTGGTAGCTAATATAGGCTACTGCGATCCCGATAGTTGCTGGCACCTGGCCTTAGGTCGCTGGATGTTAAGGCATCATAGTTTGCCCCAGGTTGATCCTTTTTCGTCCAATATCAAAGACTTTGTTTTTGTTTCCGCCGGCCAACCAATCATGCAGCATGAGTGGTTATCGGATCTGATTTTTTACCTGATTTTCAGCCTGGGCGGAGCGGCATCGTTACTCGCCTTTGTCGCAGCAATTTCCGCACTGGCCTTGATTGTCATACCTTCTTTTTGGCTAAAAAAAAGCCATGTACCGAGGCTGACAATTGTCGCGGCGATAGTTTGTACCCTGCCGGCAAGCAGCTTTAGACTATGGGCCCGCCCCGAGGTCCTGTCCTTTTTGTGCTTCTCGCTGCTGATCCCGCTTTTGCGTTTTGGCCGTGAAACGTCTAAAGGCCAATTTTACTTCTATAGCGCCGCCGTCTTTTTACTCTTCGCTTTCTGGGCCAACTGTCATGCTCTGTTTGTCCTTGGTCTTTCCTATGCTTGTCTCGATTTTTTCTTACTGACGATTCAATATCTGCTAAAACCATCTCAAACTGCAAAAAAATATCTTGCCTGCAGTCTGGGTCTTACCTTCGCGGCATTTTGCGGCAGTCTTTTTAATCCCTGGCGCTGGGCCCTCTGGCAATATATTTTTAATATAGTCACCTCCAGCGCCTCGCATAGTAATAAAGAAAATGGACCACTAACACTGGCTTCTCTGGGTGAGATTACTGTAGTACCGCTGGTAGTATCATTTATATTCATAGCTGCTCTTTTTATAGCTTATATTAGACGCAAAAAACCACCTGCCTGTAAAGTCATACCGGCTCTAGGTCTGTATCTTGCAGCTCTAGTCTGCGCCCTTCTCTTTCGCCGCTTTTCGCCATTTGCTTTACTGATTTTATTGTCTTCGCTGTCTGCTTTATCTCATGAGCTTAGAACTATCCGGACTGAAGCTGCCGATAAATCTTTCAGCCTTTGGCATCGTTTTGTTGTTGAATGCCAGTTTGTTTTTGCCGGTTTGCGCCTGCCGGGGCCGCCTGCCTACGTACTCGGCATTTTTCTAGTTGTTTCGGTCAACTGGATCAGTACGACATTTTTAGTCAAAGCCGATATCCCCTCAGCCAGTCGCTTTTTCCAGCCGCCCTGGCAGGCTTTGCGTTATCTGCAATTAGAGAGGCCTCACGGCAGGATGCTGAACGATTCAAAAATAGGCAGCATGCTTACTTTTTGTCTGGCCAATCCGCCGGATATTTTTATCGATGGAAGATTTGATAGTTATGGTCGGAGCCTTATTGCTGACTATGAATGTATGCGCCTTGCCGGGCCAGGATATAAAGAGCTTTTGCAGCGCTATCGCATTGGCTGGATTTTTTTTCCACCAGGCGCTCCCCTCGTTAATGCCCTGTCTCATGATCCTAGCTGGAGCCAGCTATACCGTGACAGTGAGGCTGTGATTTTGAGCCGTACGCAGTAGCTTCTTTCATAGTAATTACTTGCCATGAGGCACGAAGCTCTATAATTTACTTGTATTATCAGGTTAGCTGATAAATCAGCTGCTCATAGTTTCAGGCCAAGTGCTTCATTGGTAAAGGTAGATTGTGAAAATAACTATCAACAAGGACAGTTCTGTTCCGATTCGCGATCAGCTTATTGAGCAAGTAGGACTGCAGATAGCAGCCGGCACGTTGACTGCCCATGAAAAGCTGCCCAGCATAAGAGCGCTGGCCGATAGGCTTGGCGTGCACTACAGCACCATTACAGCTGCCTATAACCATCTGGCCGAAGTCGGTTTGCTTGAAGTAAAACAGGGCAGTGGTGTGCGAGTGGCGCAGACCGGTCGGCGCAGTGAAAATGAAGAGAATTTTCTTTCTCTGGAAGAAATGTTCGACGATTTTCTTGCCCGCGTAGCCGAGCGGGGATATTCTCTGGAAGAAGTGCGTGGGTTGGCCGATAATTTTCGTGAGCGTCCGGCTGTGAAACGTATACTGGCAGTGGACGCCAATAAAGATTTTCATAAAGTAATACTGGGAGAGCTGGCGCCTCATTTTGATCTGCCGGTGGTGACAATCACCCCATCTGAACTGATCGCCAACTTGAGTGAGATGGAGGCATCTCTTACAGTTACCAGTCTATATCATCTTTTTTCATTTCAAAAATATGTCAAAGATTTGACACGTCTTGTGGCTTGCAATATCGAGCCGGGTCGCAATGAGCTGGCTGCTGTTGAGACATTGCCAAACAATGCTTTAGTGGTTCTTGTCTCGGTCTCTCCCACTCTCATGCACATGGCATCAAATCTGGTGGCAGCCATGCGCGGTGAAGAAATTGCCGTGCGTTCGATAGAGCGTGACGACGACAAAGAGTTGAGCTATATCGTCAAACACGCCGACTTTTTTATCTGTGACAGTCTCAGCCAGGATAAAGTAAAAGCACTGGTGCCTGCCAATAAAGTAAATGTTTTTAAGCTGTACGGTCAGACAACGATAGATCGGATCAAGGACAGACTGGCCAAGTGGGGCTAGGCTATGAGGCTCCCTAATTGATTGCGCGGGCTTTATAAGGCGGCGGATACTGACTATAATCATTAAACATTGTCGGGAAAATCGCTACTGATGTTGACGCTGGAAGGCAAGTTGGGTGCTAAGTGCAAGGTAAACCGATATCGGTTGAGTCTTCTTTTTGCCTGTTTACTTCTAGCTCTGATTGGTTGCAGCAGGGCTTGCGCCAGTCCTGCTAATCTTGCGCCCTTACTTTTAGGCCAGGGGTTTAAGCCGAGTTTGCTGGCTGATAGGAACGGACAGCTCCATGCTTTTTTTATCTCCGCTGCCGGTCAATCCAAAAATATAATAAGCATTAATAGCTACGATAATGGTCGGAGTTTTGGACAGCCAGTTACCATCGCAAATCTAAATGGTGAAGACACTTTTTTGTCCGCGGCTCTTGAATCTGATGGCTCACTAGATCTGCTCTGGAGCGATGCGGTAAACAATGTCGATGGCGAAAGTAAAGTCTTTTTTTTCAGTCGCTCTAAAGACAGTGGCTTAACCTGGTCAAAGCCATCCCGGCTGCCGGTCGCTGCTAGCAGCCCCGAACAGTCTCGCATTGCCATTGCCGACGGGGGGCGCCTTGGGCTCGTCTGGTGCCAGAAAGAGGGAAAGACCGGTTCTGTTTTTTACACCTACTCAAAGGATGGTGGCAATACCTTTGCTCCTCCTATCAGGATCAATCAAGACGATCAATACTGCACTGCTCCTTCTTTGACAGTGGCTTCTGATGGCTGTGTGCACATAGTCTGGTTGGGCAAAAATAGCAGTAATAGTTTGACTGATGTTTATTATCGATACAGTTCAAACAATTTTGATCCAGCCTTCGAAAAAAGCGATGTTTTTAAAGTCAGTGCCGGGGCCAAACTTGCTTTGCATCCGGTAGTCGCAGCCGGCTTGAAGGGTCGCATTTACATTGCCTGGACCGATAACTCCGCCCGGGAAGACAGCTCGGATCTTTGGTGTGTGATGAGAAGAGGCAAAGACAAATTTACCTTACCTGTAAATTTGAGCAATACCGCCGGTCTCTGCGCCGGAGCCTCTGTCAGTGCCGACCAGGAAGGACGTGTGGCCGCTGTATGGAGTGATGCTTCTTATGGTAGACCGCATGCTTTTAGTCGGCTCTCCGTCGACAATCTCGGCGACGTTTCATATGCTATGGATCTGAGCGGCGGTGAAAAATCGGGTAGTGTTCAAGATCCATCTGTTATTTTAATGCGTGGGAGGGCTTATATCGTCTGGGCAGAGGCTGTAGAAAAAGGCAGTGAAAGACAAAACGTAATTAAACTAACCTCTCTTGGATTTAAAAATGTTGCTACAGGTGCCGGATTTGATATACATTTAAAATCCGCTCGCAAGTTGCTTGTCCCGGTCAGTCACTAAATCGGCTAATTGCTCCAGAGGAAAATAGAATGAAAGGTGACGAGAAAAAATGCCCTTTTTGTGCTGAAGTGATAAAGCGCGAAGCGGTGGTTTGCAGATTTTGTAATAAAACACTGACGGCAAAAAAGAAAGTTGGTGGTTCGGGCGTTCTGCTCGTTGCTGCTCTTTTGTTTTTTGCCATTGCTGCTTATATTTTTTGGTCGCCATACCAGAGTCTCAGTGAGATCCGGCGAGACTTGCGTAATGGTGATGTGGATAAATTGGACAAGCTAATCGATTATAGTGCTGTCCGTGAAGGACTGAAGCGTGATTTTCGCTCGACCGCCATCGGTGAAGTAGAAGAAGATCCATCGGTGAAAAACCGCTTGCTTGGCCTACTGGGGCTGGCCCTTGGCGCGCCTGTCGTCGACGGTGTTGTTGATTATATAGTTTCACCTTCGGGTTTGCGTCAAGTTGTCTGTGGCGTTGTGCCTATACTTTCGCGCCATAGAGATTCAGACGGTGCTCAAGAAAATCTTTCGGACAATGATAATGCTGCCTCAGATTTTGCTGCTCCTGGTCCAGATGGCAAGGCGAACAATGCTGCCGATAAAGGAGATGATCAGTCTAAATATGCTTCTCATTTAAAAAGCACAAACTGTAACTACACCGGCATCAATGAATTTGTCGCCAAAATCACCAGTAAGTCGGGATCCGCTACCGTGCTG